>Ga0255768_10000774_pt1 | contig 33213 bp, 24 predicted proteins | sample 071ome_33_FD_179983 | JGI IMG/M metagenome (GOLD analysis project Ga0255768, IMG submission 179983) | Coastal salt marsh microbial communities from the Groves Creek Marsh, Skidaway Island, Georgia - 071412AT metaG (version 2) | ecosystem: Environmental > Aquatic > Marine > Intertidal zone >...
TGGCGGGCGATGGAGGATTCGAACCCCCGTCTCCGGCTCCGAAGGCCGGAAGGATATCCAGACTACCCTAATCGCCCGTAAACCACCCGAATCATCCCCCCTTCTTGAATAAGGCGGATGGTTTGCCTTGTTCATGGGCAAGAAATTACCGTGCATTCCCATGAAATGTTCGGCTTGTTGCAGAGAGACGACCATGCCCATCACACAGACGGAAGCAGCTCGCTTGTCGAGGAGGACCGGGCTCAATGTGGATGACTTTTCTTGGGAATCCGATGGAATTCGGATGCTTCTCAACGATACCTCGACGAAGGCTTGCGTTTTTCTTCTCACATCAAGTCCAGATCCATTTGCTGAGGGGATGTGCTCTGTCTATGAAATTCGACCAAAGGGGTGCCAAACCTACCCTTATGTGCTAGATGAACATGATGAAGCCATTTTAGACGAAGGTTGCCCTCACAAAGAGAAATTTGATGCTCCTACCCAAGAAATTACAAGTTCGCTTCTTAATTTGGAAGAACAAATTTTGCATGAACGACAAGTCGAGTAAGACTTTTGTGAACCCGTTCGCAAAATAGATTCTCAATTGTCCAACCTTTTGAGGAAAGCATTGTTTCGAAATCTGAAAACGATCCATGGAGTGGCATAATTTCATTGCGAGGAAAATTTGATTCCATGAACGTTGGAAACGGATGAATTGGGAGAATGAGGACCATTCCCGCCATATGTGCGAGGACCCCTCGTGCTGATTCGAGTGTTTTTTCTAACAATTCTAGTGGTTGAAACGAACCCTGAGAATTTCTTCCGTATGGGGGGTCAAGAACGATACCGCAAATTTGACCATGATACTTGGATGGTAGGTATGTAGCGAGGTCCGTCGCATCTCCTCGCAAGATTTCACATGTCGATGAATCGTTGCCCTCTTGAGCCCACCGAAGGTTCTGTGTGGCACCTTCGACCATGGCCGAATTGTGGTCAAGTCCTATCCCATTCCGTCTGGAGAGGGATGCTTCAATGACAAATCCACCGGTTCCAGTCATCGGGTCGAGGACATAGTGTTCTGAGACAGGTCCACAAGCAATGTTCATCGCTGTTCGGGCAAGGCGTGGATCAAGCGATACTGGTTTGAAAAAAGGGCGTTCTGTTGCCTGTCGACGTTCAGCGCCGAATGCCTGAGGTGTAGACCCGACAAACCATCCCACAACCAGTGTGCTAGATGTCGCATCTGAACATATACCAAAGGTGTGCTGAGCGTTTTCAAGGTCAATCAAACAACCTTGTTCAACCAAGATTCCACCGACCATTTTTGAGAGGGTCGAGATTGAGCAGCCTTCAATTTTCTTACCATGTTTCCACGTATGCGTGGCGACTTGAACAGATGATTTTCCAATAATTGATGGCTTCATAGCACCAAGAAGTTCCTCGTAGGAGCCACCCCATTGCAAAAGTTGAGCATGGGAAAAGACACACTCAACATTCGCTGCAGGCAGCAATGCCTGGAGGAGTTCTTCATGGTTCATCGGGCCTTGAACAACGAACCATCGACTCGCTTGAGTATCCTTGACGGTCATATTTGGTAGAAGAGCTTGGAGTTCAGTCCGAGCAAGAGCAAGGTGCCAACCTCGAATTGAGACCATGAACTCGCTCATGTCTACTGGTTCGGGTTCAACTTCTTGATGATGGCGTATGCCAACACATACATAGTGTGGTCATATGCTATTAGTCATGGGCTGTAATCTTCGAGACCTCGCAAATCCACAGCAGACATCACTCACTGCATTATCTGGAAAAAAAGTGGGGATTGATGCCTTTCTCACAGCCTTCCAATTCCTTACCACGATGCGAGACCGTTCACCAACAGGTGACGGAGGTGCTTTGCGAACCTCCGATGGTCGTGTTGTTGCACATCTTATGGGTTTTCTTCACAGAACTTCAGTGCTTCTATCTCATAGAATTCATCCAGTTTATGTCTTCGACGGCCCTTCACCTGCGTTGAAAGCAGATGAAATAGAACAACGAAGACAAAGGAGGGTCGAAGCTGAAGAAATTCACAAGGAGGCTCTTGCAAAGGGCGACTTCAAATTGGCACAAAAGATGGCTCAACGAATTATGCATTACAGTCCTGAAATGGTTGAAGAGACCAAAACCCTGCTCGATCTACTCGGCGTGCCTTGGGTTGACGCTGCAGCAGAGGGAGAGGCACAAGCAGCCGTTATGGCGATGAAAGGTCAACTTGATGTCGTAGCAACACAAGATTGGGACGCCCTCCTGTATGGATCTCCACTTCTGGTACGAAATCTCATGAACGATGGTTCAAAATCACACGGCAGAATCATTCATGCTCAAGAAATACATCTCGAAACCATGCTTGAAGCGTTGTCGATTTCTAGAGAACAACTCGTCGACCTTGGCATAATGATTGGGACTGATTTTCATCCCGGTTTGAAAGGTATTGGCCCGAAGACCGGCCTCAAACTTATTCGTGAACACAAAACGATGGAAGCGATTTGTGAATTGAAAGGTCATGACATTCCAGAAAATATCACTGAGATTCGAGACATCTTCCTCAATCATCCGAACAATGAAGTTGACTCGCAAGACCTGCAATTGAAAGAGGTGAACCGTGAAGGCCTCGTGCAATTTTTACAAGTTGAGCGTGAGTTTAGTCAACGCCGAATGGACCAGGCATTTGAGAAACTCGAAGAGGGAGGAAGGTTACGTTCCTCTGGTCAAACATCGCTCTTTTCATTTTGAACCAAGCAATGTCGAAACACGGAACTCAATGTTTGAACACCTTGGACTGTTTCCGTCACTTGTCTTGTGGTTGAATGATCATCTGTTAGTGCCTCCTTCAAAGTATTGACAGGGGCACAAGGGAGACCTGCGAGCAAATGTTCCAATTCAGCGCGCGTGTACTTGGCGAGAGCGTCTTGTACCAATTGCTCGACATCGTTCCGATGAAATATTCTTCCTTTGTTAGTTGCATACGTTGGATTTGCAGATACTTCGACTCGATCGCACAATGTGTTCCACTGTTCGTCCGAGCCAATTCCTAAAGCAAACCATCCATCTTTCGCTTCAAAAACCTTGTATGGAACGAGATTTGGGTGTGAAGAGCCCATTGGGATAGGCTCTATGCCGCTGAAGACATTATGCGCTTGATTGACCATCGATGCAAGGGCCACATCCCACAAAGATATGTCAAGAATCGAACCTTTACCAGACCTTTCCCGTTCCAAAAGAGCAGCCAGTATCGCCGATGTTGCCGTCATTCCCGTCATCACATCAATCCATGCAACACCAATCTTGACGGGAGGCCGGCCCTGTTCACCAGTCATTGACATAATGCCTGACCTTGCTTGCATTGTGAGGTCGTAAGCTGGTTGATGCATTCTTGGACCGTTTTGACCATAGCCGGTGATTCGGCAAACAATCGCCTGTTTTGGCCAAGTACCAATATGTTTTTCTAAGGTTCCAGGTTTGAAATTCTCAAGAATGACGTCGCTTTCTTCGATGTGTTGTTGTATTTTTTTCCAGTCATCGGTGAGATGTGCGGTTGTGATCTCCTTACCTTTGTTGCAGGACAAGAAGTATGCAGCAACCTCAGAGCCATCAAAACCAGTTGTAAATGGAGGGCCCCATTTCCTTGTATCATCACCCCACGGGGCTTCGATTTTCAGGACATCTGCTCCCAAATCAGCCAATTGCTGGCCGCAATACGGGCCTGCGAGAATTCGTGACAAATCGAGAACTTTTATCCCACGAAGCGGGTGAAACATGAGGAGGACTAGGGAATTCGCACCAAAGTCATTCTCATATCATTGAGGATTATTCTGTTCGATTTTCTTGGATTTGAATACGTACATCTTGTGCTGATCGCTTGATGTCTTGCATAACTTTTCGAACTCTTGTACCCGCAGTTTTGTTTCCTTTGTCCGATTTTGCGGCATCTTTCATTGTTTCATTTAAAGTAGCAATCATGTCTTCAAGCATGGATACAACACTAGTCATGTCCTTCCCTCAAGAAAACGGTTTTTATTCGTTATGGGACGATATGACGGTATTGATGCCTGTCATAGTGCAACTGCGATAAAAAGGATGCATGACGAAGCGAGCGTAATGAGGATATTGTCATCGATTGGACCAAACTCATAGCGTTCAACCAGTGTAGCAATGAGGGCAGCGATGACGCCCCACCACTCAAATGCTCCATCTGCCATGAGACCACAAAGATAGCCAAGCGGGGCACTAACGACGAACATGAAGACATTACCAATCGGGTGTTTTGAGCGATGGCGAACAACTCTGTTTCGTACAACGCCGGTGATTCCATCACCAAAGGCCATGAACAAAGATGGCATGATTGCTAACCAAGGGTCATCGAAGAGTTGCCATAAGATTGAGATGGATAGAAACCACATCAAAGCAAATTTGACATCGTTCTGATTTTCTTCGGTTTGAAACCATGTCAACCGTGCACCAAACCAGTGAAAACTTCCGATCAACATGGTGAACGCTAGGCCGCAGAAAAATGGATACACGGGCGAAGTGAAGACATATGGAATGGCAAGGGAGATGATTCCACCGGCAAAGACGTGGACGATTTTTCGATTATAATACACTGCACGAATATGTTCTACACCTTTTCCAACCATCATATTGTAGGGGATTTTTGTTGCATAAAGAATGGCAACAACATAACAACCGAGAATGATTGCCCAGAGATATTCTGGCATCTTTGCCCCTCATTATGTTTCAAATCAAATATTTTCTGGGAGTTCATGAAGCCATGAAAAAATATCTTCGCCGTTCTCTTTTTGAATGTCGGTTAGGCGGTTGTACAGTAATTGGGTTACAGGCCCTGGAGTTCCGTCACCATAGACCGATTTGACCTCTCCATGTGTGATCGAGCCGATGGGTGAAATCACTGCAGCTGTTCCGCAGCAAAATGCTTCATCTGCATTCATTGCAAAATCTGCACGAACTTTTGTTTCATTCACAGTGTAACCAAGCGACCGTGCCAACTGAATTGTTGAATCACGTGTGATACCCGGAAGAATTGTACCTGTGAGTTTAGGCGTGTATAGCACATCGTCTTTAACACAGAAGTAGTTCGCAGCCCCGACTTCTTCGATGTAGGTGTGCGTTTCTGCGTCGAGGTAAATGATTTCAGCGTAGCCTTGAGCCTTCGCTTCTTTACTTGGTTTCATACCCGGCGCATAGTTTCCGATTGCTTTCACGCCTCCAGAGCCTCCTGGTGCAGCTCTGTGGTGATGTTCAGAAATCAGGAGATCAATGGCTTGAACGCCACCTTTGAAATATGGTCCGACTGGCGTAACATACACCAAGAATGTGTATGAGGGTGCTGGTGCGACGCCTAGAATTGGACCGCTCCCCATTAACAATGGGCGGATGTACAATGCACCTCGGCCAACTGGTGGAATGAATTTTTTGTTTGCAGCAACGACTTGTTCAACAGCGTCGATAAAGATGGATTCTGGGACTGGGGGAATTTTCAGTCTGTCCGCTCCTCTTTGCATCCTGCGAGCGTTTTCTTCTGGGCGAAAAAAGACAATTCTGTCCTTTGATGTTCGAAAAACCTTCATGCCTTCAAAAAGGCCTTGGCCGTAATTCAAAACACCTGCTGCAGGTGACATCTGGATTGGACCATATGGGATAATTTGGCCAGGCTTCCATGCTTCATCTGCATCGATCGATGTGATGTACATGAACTCGGTCGGAGTCATCGAAAAAGTGAGAGAATCCCAATCAATTTCATCAGTCACCAAAAACCTCCTCGATTTTCCCATAAAGGTTCGGCTTTCAATGATTTCGGGTCAAAGTATTGAGAGAAATTCCACTTTTTCAACTTCATGAAAGCATATCGGTGAGTTCTAAGACAATGGGTGCATGCATTCATTTGAGCATGTCGTCAACAAAGATTGGAATTCTTACAGGTCGTTATCGAGCGGTTGGCGAGGGAGACGATTCCTCAACAATCATCGATCTATTTGGCCGTTCAAGCGAAGGGAAATCGGTTGTTGTGAGCGTATCTGGATTATGCCCAACATTCGAATTTTCCTCGGTCCACATTGACTCAATCGACGAAATAACTCCGGAACATCAGCAACTGATCGACGCCGTCAATGTCCTCGAACATGTTGAGGAAGTCACTGGTCCGGTGATGAAGTGGACACATTTTGGACAAAGACCTGTTTGGACGGTTAGGACAACACAGCCATTTCACGTACCGTCACTTCGGAAAAAATTGGAATCGATGAACTTCACCTTGTACTCAGCTGATATACCCTTCGTGAATCGGCTCTTTCTCGACCTTGACCTTGCCATGCATGTTGAAATACAAGCAGAGCCAATTCTCGAGCATGAGTTCAGAGTTGACGTTGCTTATGAAATAGGCATTGAACAAATAACGACCTGTGAACCATTTCCCGTTCCCTTCACCATTTGTTCATTTGACTTGGAAACAAGCATCGAAAACAATTCGATTTTATGTGGTGCGGCTTGGATCGAGTCAAATGATGGCTCAAGGCGAACGCACAAGGTGTTCGTTGGTCAAGAGACAGAAATTTTGGCGAGTATGACTTCATACATACACGAACATGACCCGGATATTATCACTGGATACAACATTGATAATTTCGACCTTCCTAGAATAAAGGAACGAATGATGCGTCATTCTAAGAAAGGAGAATGGCAACGCCAATCAGAATTTTTTGGTTGGGGTCGATGTGCTCAAACCGAACAAGAAGCAAGCAGAAACCGAGACGGTCTCATTCCACAACGACTCTCAAATCGGTCATGGACGGTCTGTGGTCGAATTTTTATGGATGCATGGTGGCAAGCAAGACAAGCACTCCGTCCAAAAAGAGAAACACTTTCCTTTGTTGCCCAACTTCTCTTTCCAGAACAAGAAGGAAAACACAAAATGGATATTGATGCCTCAAACATGGATGAGGAATGGGCAAATCGGCGGGAAGAGGTCATGGAGTACTGTGTGCGAGATGCTGAACTCCCTCTCGATATTTTGAACGAAATTCAGGCTGTACGAAGGACGGAAGCAGTTGCATCTGTTGCCCGAGTGGTTATGGATACGGCAACAAATGGAAGCACAAGTCAACTGATCGATTCATTGGTCATTCGTCTCGCAGACAAAAAGATGGTTGCAGTACCGCGAACAGGTTCGGCTGAACCAAAAGAAGGTCAAATCACCGGGGGCTATGTTCATGACGTGGACGCAGGTCTGTATCCATGGGTGGCCGTTCTAGATTTCAAGAGCATGTATCCTTCGATTATGATTGGAAAAAATATTTGTTACACGACGAGGATAGAACCATCGGAACCTTCGCCTCCGCCTCATCACAAAGCACCCACAGGAGCGATGTTCATGACATCAGAGGAAAAGAAAGGCCTCGTCCCCTTTCTCCTCGAAGGGTTGATGGAAAAAAGAGACGAACATAAACGAGCCCTAGGCATCGCAAAACAGCAAGATGACGCCGCAGCAGTTGGTTTTCACGACGCCATGCAATATGCTGTCAAGATTCTCATGAACTCGTTTTACGGAGTCTTTGCAAGTGGTTTTTATCGCTTCACGCACCGAGATTTGGGTTCATCTATCACCGCATGGGCACGTCAGAACATCAAAGGTGTCATCACCTCACTTGAACAGGAAGGACTCAGTGTGGTCTATTCTGATACAGACTCTATTTTTGTTCAGGTGCCCGAACTCCAAGGAGTTGCATATTTTTCATCAAATGATGCCGAGAGCGTCGATTTGAACCTGCATACATCGACGATGTTTGAATTTGGAACACAATTGGCCCAACGTTTTTCAAAAGATTCAGCGGTTTTAGAATTTGAAAAAGGGCTGTCCGTCTTTTTTAGCCATGGTGCGAAGAAACGCTACCTCGGGCAAGTTATTTGGCCAAATGAGGAGATGTTGGTCAGAGGGTATGAAACTCAACGAACAGACTCATTCCAATTTCTTATCGACTCGATGAATACATTATTTCAATTCGTTCTCAAGGACCAGCGCGATGAGTTGGTAGCGTTTGCCATCGAGCAGGTTCACGCTCTCAAGAGGAATCAAGTTGATGTGGCCCAACTCGTTTTATCGAAATCGTGCAAAGGCAAGGTGCTCAAGACGCCTGTGACAAGTTTGAGAGATGTCGATTTTGCAGCAGAATATGCGAACCCCGACAGCATGGCCCAAGTACGAGTTGCAAGGCAAATGATTGAGCGAGGCCTTGGATTCACTTCCGGAATGAAAGTATCGTTTATCGTCGAGGACGGTTCGAAAAGCCCAGTCACTGTGAAACCCTGGTGGGATGAGGAAGAATCCCTTTCTTACGACGGTACATACTACGCAGAACGACTTGCTACGGCCCTAGGTCGAATCACTGAAGCATTTGGATGGACTGCTAAAGACCTCATGCAAGGGAGCCGGCAGTCCTCCCTCTTCTCGTTTTAGATACACTCAACAAAAGGTATTTTGATGAAGTCCCTACGACCATCACTATAATGCGAAGTTCGTCCACTGTGTTGCTTGTATTTCTTCTCGCTATGAGTTCGCTATCGGGTTGCCTTTTTTCAGGTGAAGATGATGATACTCAAGAGGAATTATTTCCAGTCATTAAATTCTCACCGAACTCAAATATCCGAGTCGGCGACCTCGTGTATTTTGATGCGTCAAGTTCTACACCATCCGACGGTTCCCTAACATACAGGTGGGACTTTGATGCTGATGACTCCATCGATGAAACAGGGCGAACAGCAGAGTGGACATTTCAGAGTGCAGGAACGTTTGAAGTCACATTGACGATTTCCGATGGTTCAAGATCTCAAGAAACATCAAAATCGATCACCATTGGTGAGGCTGGGGCCGAACCTCCGGTTGCGAACATCGCACAATACAGTGATGCAGAAGACTGCGAAGATGAGGCAATCAGTGAAAATACACACATTGTCGTTTGGATCTGTGAACGGGACAAAGAAATGTCAGACCGTTCAATCGATGCAACAATCAACATTGAACTCGATGGTTCAGATTCAAACTCTGGTGACCCGTCCCAATACATTACTTCGTGGCACTGGGACCTGGACCTCGATGATGATGCCGACTCCGACGGAGATAGCGAGAACGATGCCGACTTGTCAGGCGAGACAATTCAATGGGAGAATGTTGAACCAGGCGAATATGAAATCGCTCTAACGGTGACAAACGACGTTGGATTTGTCGATACAGATACGATTCGAGTCTATGTGTCCTATGCTGGCTATTGGCTCGATTTCGAAATGGCTGGCAACAACTCAGGCAATACTGTTGAGGAAGATTTTGATGTGAAAATCGTGTACGACAAGGACAGAGGTAACACGATTCGAAAAGCGGTTGCCGAACTCACATACCCTCAACAAGATAACGATTGTACCGATGTTCTTGGAACCAATAATTGTAGAGCAAAGTTAGACATTTACGCGTACAATGAAGAGGATGATGAAGCGGCAAACACCACCGAGACAAGTGTTGACCAGAGAACTGATGGTGATTGTGATGATGACACAAACGATTGCATCCACCTTACGCTTTCATCTTACCTCTTTACTGAATCAGACTCAACCTACGGAGATGGTGAATGGACGATTACTCTTCAAAACGATAAGATCAACGATTTGGCTGTTGAATCTTTTGTCATTCGTCTCTATTACAAGTAAGACTGGTGAATATCGTGAAGAAAACTCGAATTGTTTCAACTCTTGGTCCCGCATCATCCTCAAAAGAGAAAATCCTCAACCTTCTTCAAGCAGGTGCAGATGTTTTTCGACTCAATTATTCTCACGGTGAACCAGATGACAAAACAGAACTCTACACAACGATTCGCTCCCTTGAAAGCGAATTAGGTCGGCCAACATGCATTTTGGCGGACCTCCCTGGTCCAAAGATTCGTTTGGGAAGGATCGACCAGCCAGTGCATCTCGAGAACGGTACAAACGTTAGCCTACACATCGGTCAATCAAAACATGCAGGTGATTATGATGGAATACTTCCTGTAGAAATCGATGGGATTGAGAGCCAAATTAAGCCGGGAGCTTCGATTCTTATCGCAGATGGACTCGTCGAAATTATTGTTGAAGCGGTCGATGATAAGGTCATTTCATGCATTGTGAAGAACGGAGGAGAAGTAAGTTCTGGAAAAGGTTTGAATTTTCCGGGTACTTTACTGAACGTACCTGCTTTCGGTCCCAAGGATGAAAAGGCCCTCGAACATGCTCTCCGTTGCGAAGCTGATTATGTGGCAGTGAGTTATGTGCGAACTGCAAATGATGTTGTTCCCGTGAAAGAATTCATTGCAGCATCGGGTCTTCACACACCCATTATCGCAAAAATAGAACACCCACTTGCCCTCGAGAATCTCGATGAAATCCTTGATCATTGCCAAGCTGTCATGGTTGCACGTGGTGATTTGGGTGTTGAAATTCCACTTGAGGATGTCCCTATCGCCCAAGAACTCATCATATCGAAGGCAATTGAGCGAGGGATGGTTTCCATTGTTGCAACTCAAATGCTCGAAACGATGACTCAAAATCCCCGGCCGACTCGTGCCGAAGTAACCGATGTATCCTCAGCAATTCGTCAAGGGGCCTCATGTGTGATGCTCTCCGGAGAGACGGCTGTAGGCTCATATCCTGAACTTGCCGTGCAGACGATGGCTCGAATTGCAACCTCCACCGAACAATCTTTCGCAACCACAGGTAATCGACCAACCGCACTCGCTCGATTCCGAAGTACAAGAGCGATTGCACATGCTGGAGTATTGCTTGCAGAAATCTCAGGTGCTTCACGCATTGTCGTTGCAACCGAACACGGCAATGCACCTCGACTCGTTGCAGGATATCGTCCAGAGGTGCCTGTCACTGCAGTCAGCAACCGAATTCGTGCCTTGAGAAGAACTTGTATGCTCTCGGGTGTCGACACAGTTCAAGTTGAAGAAGACGAGCGTGGTTCTGCAACTATGAAAAAAGCAATTGAATCACTTTTCTCAGATGGCCGCCTGCGTGCAGGTGACAAAGTCATTGCAATATCAGGCAGCCCCAAAGCCATTACAGGAAGCACGAGCACGCTTCGATTGTACCGAATCTCAAAGGATGGTTTGGTCAAAAGCGACGAGTAGAACCTCAATTTTAGCCCAAGAAACCCCATTTCCTCAATCGCGGTATTCAAATAGGGGTTGTATTTCGGATGGTTTGCTAAGGAGCGATTATTATGCCATCAGAATGGGAAGACAAGAGTAAGCCACATCGTAATATTGTGTTTATTGGTCACGTTGATCACGGTAAGTCAACCACAGTCGGTCGACTTCTCCTCGATTCAGGCCACATCGAAGCACACGTTATCGAAAAGAACGAAAAACTTGCAGCAGAATCAGGTAAAGCTGGTTTCGGACTTGCATACGTTATGGACGGTCTAAAGGAAGAACGTGAGCGTGGAATTACAATCGACGTAGCACACAAAGAGTTCTTTACACCAAAGTGGTACTGGACAATTATCGATGCACCAGGTCACCGAGACTTCGTGAAGAACATGATTACCGGTGCATCCCAAGCTGACACAGCGGTTCTTCTCTGTGCAGCAAACGACGGTGTGAACGCTCAAACTCGAGAACACGCTTTCCTCGCAAAAGTTCTCGGTGTCAGCGGACTTATCGTCCACGTCAACAAGATGGATATTTCCGGTGTTGACTGGAGCGAAGAAAAGTACAAATCTGCATGCGATGAAGTTTCTCAACTCCTCAAGCGAGCTGGCTTCAAACCAGACGATGTTCCAATGATCCCTGCATCATCTCTCAACGGCGACAATGTGTTCAACAAGTCCGACAAGTGCCCATGGTACAACGGACCAACATTGTTCGAAGCAATCGATGCAATGGCAGAACCAAACAAGCCAGTTGACAAGCCACTTCGACTACCAATTCAAGATGTTTACAAGATTGGCGGTATCGGTACCGTTCCAGTCGGTAAAATTGAAACAGGTACACTCAACACAGGTAAGACTGTTGTGTTCAACCCGTCCCAAAAGTCTGCTGAAGTGAAGTCTATCGAAATGCACCACACCATCGTGCCAAGTGCAGGTCCAGGCGACAACGTCGGATTCAACGTTCGTGGCCTCGCTACAACTGACATCCGACGTGGTGACGTTGCAGGATACGCTGACAACGCACCAACATTCGTACGACACGACGAATGCTTCGTTGGACAAATTCAACTTATGGACATTCCAAAGGTTGTTTCCGTCGGATACACTCCTGTATTCCACGCACACACTGCTCAAGTCGCTGTGAAATTCATGGAACTCCTTGAAAAGACCAGCAAAGCAGGTAAAGAGCCAAACCCATCATTCCTCAAGACAGGTGACGCTTGTTTGATTCGATTCCAACCAACAAAGCCAATGGCTATTGAACAGATGGATACCTTCCCAGAACTTTCTCGATTCGCAATTCGAGATATGGGTAAGACCGTCGCCGCTGGCGTTTGTTTGAAGATCGAAAAGAAGTGATTCAATCACACAACAAGTTAACGTGAAGAGGAAGGGAAAATCACATGGCAGCTGTGACCGTCATCAAACTCACTGGTGAGAATCACAGCGATATCGACCTTGTCGCAAGTCAAATCAAAATGATTTGCGATGCAGACGGTATCAAACTCCGTGGACCTATCCCTCTCCCAACACGTCGACTCGTCGTCCCCGTACGAAAAGCTCCTGATGGTGAAGGTAGCGAAACCTATGACCATTGGGAAATGCGAGTTCATAAGCGACTCTTGGAAATGGACCTCACATCGAATAAAGATGAAGCAGCACTCCGACGTATTGCCCGAGTTCCAATCCCTGACACAGTGAGCATTGAAATCTCAATGCGAAGTGCAAATTGAATTCACATTGCTCCAATTAAAGTTGGGCGTTTTCGGCAAGGCCTGTGTCAATAAGCCACTGAGCTGTATCACCATCGAGCATGTGAACATCGCCAACATGCAATTCGATTTCGTTACCTTTTTCATCCATAATTGGTTCATCACTTGATTCAAGAATACGAATTCGTACAACATCGTCTTCCTGTGATTCAACCACAGGTTCTTGTATAGATTCAGGAATACCTTTTGAAGAAGCCGAAGGAGCGAGTTCAGGTGCTATCTGACTTGTTTGGGGCATTGTACTTGTATCAGTTCTTTGCTGAGACTCTTCAATATCATACTCATTGAATTCTGGCCATTCAGGCTCTTGCAAAATTCTGTCTTCTTCATCAACATCAAATTCGATAATTTCAGGCTCATGATCTTCAAAAGCAAGGACTGGTGGTGGTTGATTTGTTAACTGCTTACCTTGCTCCATATATGCATCCAATTGCATTGTGCCACGGGCGACAGGAGATGGTTGCTCATCCGAAAAAATCTCACCCTCAATACCTTGTTGAATGCTTAACCAGTCAATTTCTTTCTTGAACCGATCAATTTCGTTTTGAATCGCCAGAAAAAAGGCCTTTTCCGCAGGGTCATGTCGTTGCCAATCCATAGGTGGTAGGGCATGTACATCTTCTCGAAGATCAGTACTTCGAATGGATTGCGACGCAACATATTGCATCATTGCAACCATTCTTCGACGGGCGAGGTCTGAAGCAATGCGTCGAATATTGGATTGTTTTCTCTGACGGTTCTGCAATCGCATATCTCGACTTCCTTTACGTAGCAATTCTTGAATCTCGAGGTCGAGGTCAGCCAGCAGCTTTCGAATCATTTGCCAAAAATCAGGCCGAGGAAGAGGTACTGGTAGTTTTCTGTCGGATTGAAGGCGGTTTGTTGAAAATAATTGTTCTTCAATTTCGTGCGCCTGTTCGTCTGTCAGGAAACGTTTCGACGCCATGATAAACGCTGCTCACCACAGGATTTGAATTCTCGGGATTGAATCAACGGGAATTCGATGCGCTAAACACAGTCATTGAAATGGAAGACCTCGTCTCCATACTCGAGGAGGGGGCATATTGAGGACATGCAGCCACAAAAATCCTTCAAAATCCTTGAGATTGAATGCTCTCTTCTTGGTTCTTCTCATGTGTCTTTCTGTGTATTCGAATGCACTCATTTCATTCTCAAATGAAAAGACCTCACCACACCAAACCTCTGCCACATACAACACAAACACGACGACATCTTCAGTCGATGTGCTCGATTCAACTCTTATCACCATACCTGCGAATCACACGTTTATGAACGGTACAATGAATGTCGAACCAATTCCCGAACTTTACTCAATGGATACGACAACATTTGGTTTAGCAGCAAATACTTCGTGGAATGGAACATTTAACGATGTTGAAGTTTCGAATTCAACTGGGGAATTGAGGTTAGCAGTACAAGAAATTCGAGGCGAATCAACAGATTTCGAATCCTTGACGTTGCAGCCGGAAGGCTGGTTTTCCATAGGACAGAATCACACGATTTGGGAAGTTGTCGATCTTGCAAACAACACATTGTCGACCGATATGGCGCATCCTTCACAAGGAACGGATGGTATGTATTCTCTCTCAACGACCTCTTCTGGAAATCTGTCGTCATCCATGTACACATGCATTCAATCTCCAACGCTATCAACACCAAACATGTTTCGAAATTATTCATTTTCATTTGATTCATGGACGTCTCTTCTCGATTCTGATGCGGCCTGGATAGAATTTCGAAACGTATCAACATGGCAAGTCGTCTCACCACAAGAGGGGTATCAAAATTCAACAACAGGACTTGTTTACGCGCCGCAGACAGCAAATTCAGGGGAATCAAATCAATGGCTTCGGCATTCAATCCTCCTCGACGATGTCCTTGTAGCCACATCGACCGATTTTCAATTGCGATTTTGTATTGAAACCTCAACACAAACTGATCAACGAGGCGGTTGGTTCATCGACAATATTTCATTGGAAAACGAAGGTGATGCAAGAGGTGCATGGATTCACGGAAATTTATCGGGGGATTATGCACCAAATGCGTACGGAATCATGTATCTTGAAGCAGACCTTTCAGGATTATCCGGGCAACTCGAATTTGAATTTTGGGCAAATTGGGATATTGAAGGAGCATCAAGCGATGAGTTGTCGACATGGTACAGTGTAGATAATGGTTCGAATTGGCAAGTCATCTCTCCGATACCGGGTCTACCGGGATGGGGTTTTGCTCACCAAGGTGTGACGTATAGAATGGAATCCTACGGCTGGATTCCGGTTCGATATGCCTTACCAACAAATTTGTCCAGCCACCAGAACGCCAGCCAAATCCTATTCTCCTTCCAAGTCAATACAGATGCTGTGAAGAATTTTGGGGGTTCGTTTTCAGAAGATTGGGAAGGCATGGTCATTGATGATGTTGCCATTTGGGCAGGTAGAAACTCACCATCTCCAGTTCGAAGAGTTGTTAGTAACTTCTCGAGCCAGCCTAGTCAAACGATTGGAGATCCAAGTGGCTGGAAAAACACCTCGACCACACTTATCAACGAATGGCAATGGACAAATTCACTTGGAAACAACGGACCAACATCACGTCAATTCTCTTTCGAAAACCCGATTGTTGCACCTGCAGGCTGGTCAATTCTATCAAATGGCAAAACTGGTTGGGAGATTGGCCTTACGGCAAATACATCTGGATACGGCCCCGGTGCCTTTTCTTCTGGTTCAAATGGAGCTGCAATCAATCTCGTTACTCGATACACAAATAATCTCTACACCCATCTTATCAGTCCAGAATTTGTAGTTCCGGACAATGCTTCAGCACGACTGCAATTCAATTCGTGGATGTGCGCTGAGGCGAATTGGGATGGTGGAACGGTGTCGATTTCAACAGATGATGGGGCATCATGGTGGTACATTCCGGATTCAGTACCGGATTTCCATGACCAAATTTCTACTGTGAATCCCTATTCACCTCATTACATGCTCGGTATCATCGATGGTTCTAATGTCCAAGGAGGCAATTGCATTCAGAATCGACCACAACAATTTATTCCAAAATCATTCGAAATGAACAATATTTCAGGTCAACACATACGAGCAAGGTTTTCGTTTTTCTCCGACCAATATCTTGAGTACGATGGATGGTATATTGATGACATTGATTTTGAGGTTGAAGTATTTCAGCAAACTGGCCAATGGACTTCAACATCTATTTCGCCAGATCAACATTATGGCTATGGTCTCCTCGATGGCTGGTATGACATCCCAACAGGAACGGATATCTCAGTCACACTTCTCGACCATCAAGGACAACAGATTCCAGATTACGTAGGACGAAAATTGCCTCTTCCGGTTCTCATTGACCCAGTGGAGTATCCATCAGTTCAGGTCCAGATACATTTTGAATCTGAAGATGAGTACCTCACTCCAACAATTCACAGTTTACATCTAGGGCCTCAACATTTCATACAATCCGCAGAATTATCACAACTTTCGGGAACCTTTTCGAACGATGGATTTGTATCATTGCAACAACAAGAATTGCGAGTCAATGAGTTTTCTGTTTGTCCATTTTCACATCTAAATCTTGTCACGTACGGGTGGAATGCATCGTGGACAGATGATGAAATGTTCAATTCATCTTGGTGGAATAACCAAGATAAAAATGGGGAGCGTCAGTACAATTATTCCTCAAGCATTGCGAGAACAGAGTTGACTCTTCGTTTGAAATTTGAACAAAACCAAGCATTCGAAAGGGCAGTCATTACCCCAACCTGTGTTCTTTTCCCCACAAATATTTCAATTGAATTTGACAAAACCTCTGAACATCTGTTCTCTTGGCCACCTGATTCTATTCCATCGAGTCTTGGACTATCGACTTCGTTTTTCCTCGACGGGCAAACTTCACCGGTTTCGGCCACAGATGATATCCCAGTGTCTGCACAGTCCAATATTTCGCTTTCTTACATTCTACCGTTAAGTGCATTACCCAATACTCACAATCAGTATGGATTTGTTCATGTGACGACAAATTTCTCTTCAAATTCAATCCTCACCGTTTCCACAAACCAAGTCGATGTCACAGCGGGGAGAAATTCATTTTACATTCCAATACAACAACATTGTCCTAATACAATAACTCAAATCTACATCGAAAGTACAAATGCTCAAACGCAAACATGCGAAATGCGTATCGAGTCAAATGCTGAAGGTACAATCAAAATTAATCGATTTTTCCACTATCATCAACACTCTACTTTCGCATTATCATTATCCCACCAAATTCTCGAAGATGCCAAAATCGCATCATATCAAGGTGGAAATTATGAGATGATCGGCATTCCTATTGCTATTGAATCATCAAATGCAGGTGTCCGGCTCAACGCAACGACAGTTCAACTCCCAATGTTCATCGAATCCGTTGAATCCTCGACAATCGAGCAATGGCTACCAAATCGAGAAGTCGAAATCACAACATATCATTCGAGAGTGAACCCCGCACAAACAACAAATGATGCACCAGACATTGTCTCGATTGTCCTCTCATTAGGTTCAAGTTCAAATATCGATTCGAGTTTTGTAGTTGTTGAAGTTGACCAAATCGACTCAGCACCACGATTTAGGCAGCACAGTGGACTTGGTTTAGCAGCACTGCAGCCGTCAATAATATCCTGTCAATTGAATGCCTGTGAAGTCAAATGGAAATTCAAGAGTTCATGGTTACTCGATGATGTTGATGATGTGCATTACTTCCTCACATCGACTGATTCGAACGGCATGTATGCGGGTCCATTCCATTCATTTACGAACACACAACTCAATCAAATCGAGAACGACTTGGAAATTGTTGAACTCTCGATTACCGATACTTTAGGTCGTTCGATTGGAGATTGGACAGACCCGATGTGGCCATTTCACGTTCAACCTTCTTCATCGATGGAAGTCACAGGTAAGGTTCGATTTGATGGAACATCCAATATTTGGGTCGGTTCAAACGAGGCTGAAATTACAATTCGCCTTCAGGCCGTTCCACCTATTAACGCATCAGGCGGTCAACCCGAGTGGCCAGAAAACCCAGTCGATTTCTCAAGATATTGGACCGGTGAAGTGGATGAGAATGGACGTTTTTCAATCGATATTGAATCTCCTAGCCATGAAGATGACCTCCCTTCGAACACATGGTTCAAAGTCCAAGCATATATCTCAAGATGTGGGCCAGAAAGTCAAACGATGACGACATCTCTTGACCGAACTCAAACAATTTCAGAAATCCGTTTTTTGCACGACTCGTCACCACCGAGTTTTGTCGAACTTGATGTTCTTGACCCAACAGGGCGGGTGCCTTTAGATGGACACATCTGGATGGAAGGACAAAACATTCCAGTGCGTTTATTCATCGAAGACGATGAAGGGCTTTCATCAAATATTGAGGTCCGCACTTGGTTTGAGTACAGGGATGATGACAATAACGATGGCACCATGGATGTCGATGAATATCAATCGCTTTGGGTATCGGTCAACAAAGGACAAACCTCAGCAGAAATTGATTTGCCTTTGATCTCTTGGAATGAAATATTAGCCCCTACAGCTCAAATTGGTAAAGCGAGTCTTGTTGTTTATGCTTTTGATTTAGCAGGAAATTCAATACAATTTGGTGGGTTTGAGGGTGAAGAATCTGATGCAGCCACATTTGAAGTGCACCGACGATCCGATACCATTGTACAGATCGATGATTTTCAATTTGACATCGAAGGAGGCCATTTGCTACCAGGCTACCTTCATTCGTTCACGGCGGTACTCACAGAGGGGAATGGACTTGAATCCCTTGATAGTGTTCGGTTTCATCTAATGTCTGGTGAAAACCTTCAGTCTTGTTACATTCACTTTTTACCGCGGTACAACAACCTCAATTTCGATGAGTCATGCTTTGAGGAACAACCACGAGTTGAAATTGTTCAACGCACCCCTTCATCGACATTTGAGGTTAAATTTTCGTTCCGCCTTGCTTGGCAGAGGGTTGCAAATTTACCTGAAAAATCGTATTTACCCTCCTTTGCAGTACATGACGAAGGTTCCTCTCTACCGATAGGTTTCTCCACCATGGAACGGTATAGATGGATGGCTGAGCGTGCAGTTGACCTCCGTATTGATTTGATTGAGGATGAAACAGGTTCACAGGGAGGTATCTATGATGACACGTTGACTGTGACAACCGGGGATGTGGTGAACACAACCATAGGCTTGTACTACAATTCATCTCTCATTCAAGCGGAATTTTTGCCTTCAACAGGTTCAATCAAATGGATACTATCCGATGGCGAGCGACAAAGAGTCGGGCAAGTAAATTTGACAGATATCGGTCAGTATTCGATTCCAATTGTAATGGAGGCCATCGTCCTGGTTCAAGATGATGGTACGCTTTCGTTTTCATTAGAGGGAATGGATGAATGGAATACAAGTACAATTCATCTTAACGTACTCATGGATGAAGATGCTCCAAGAGGTGAACTACCTCAAGGAATTTTTGAGAATCTTAGGAGCAACGCACTTGACAACGTCGAACTCATTTTTGTCGTCAATGATGATGGTGGTATCGGTATTCATGAGACGCTCATGTTTGTTGAATTGTATCGTGCAGGTAAGCCAGTTGACGGCATGCATCGAATGTTTGTCTTGGATGGAGAGACGACAGGTTCGACGAGAGTAACCTTTGAGCAGCATGTGAATCTTTCATTTTCTGATGTTGAGTTCCAACGGGGCGATTCGTTTGAAATCTGGTTCCAAGTCATCGACAACGCAGGATATGAGATGACTGGGTTAGGAAGTGAAAACCAACCTTACCGATTTGGTATTACTCTCGTTGCGTTTGAACCAGCGTTTCAAGATATTCTTGTCAATCCATACCGAGCAAAGGTAGGTCAAGAATTGTCGATTGATATCGATATCGTTAATCCTGGCTTACTGGCTGGATCCACAACACTTATTCTTCGAAACGATGAAGGGCGAATTCTCAATTCAACAGATCTGGCATTAGACAGCGGACAAACCGAAAGAATTTCGTGGACGATTGAGGCTTGGAAAGAAGGGCGCTTAGGGCTCACAATAGAACTTGAAAATAAAACCCCCCGAATTCCTATACCAATGGCCTCTATTGAACCGTATCAAGAAGAAGATTCATCATCGGGAATGATCAATGCTGGCTTGTCTATTTTGGGTATTATCATTCTCGCTTTCCTCGTCATTATCCGCCGAAATAGGAATGTCGAGAAATGGTTTGATCATGTGAATTTCGATGAAACAACCCAGTTCTCAGGCGAGCAAGAATATGCGAATCAAAGTGAAGAGGAATAGTCAAGAAGAGAAGTCATCACGCAGGAGTTAAGCCGGTGTTCCCGAGCGGTCAAAGGGGCCAGACTCAAGATCTGCTGCGTATAGCTTCGTAGGTTCGAATCCTACCACCGGCACTCACTCAATGCCCTTCATCATCGTTGACTTCTTTCAATTGTCGGACAGTATCATTTTGAAGTTCAATCGTTTCCAACTTTCGTTGTGATCCCTCAGTGACTTTGAGCGCTTCGATTTTCTTTCCAGCGGGTAAGATTCTACTCTCAAATGTGCCAATTGATGCATTGAATGCCCCAACAGCAGTTGATAAGCCCCTGCCCACCTTTGCTAAATCTTCGCTAAATTTAGCCACCCTATCGTAAAATTCTCTTGATTGTGCATGTATTTGTTTTGCATTTTCGGCCATTGTTTGCTGTTGCCAATACAAACCTACTGTCCGAAGTAATGCGAGTAATGTAACAGGTGTGACGACTAACACATGTTTGGCAAAGGCGTATTCTTGAAGCGTTGGCTCAATTTCAAAAGCAGCTGACAGAATTGGTTCTGCTGGAATGAACATAACAGTGAAATCGGTTCCATCTAAAAATCTTGGATAATCTCTGTTCGCTAGTTCGTCGATGTGTTTTTTGACTTGTTGAGCATGCTCCTTCAATTTCAAATTTTTAGCATCAGGGTCCTCAAGGTCGAGACTATCCCAATACGCAGCGAGAGGAACTTTTGCATCGATTGGAACATGCCCTCCATTCGGGATGTTAGCCACTAAATCGACAATTGCTCCACCACTACCAGATTTCAGTGAGACCTGCACATCAAAATCACAATGTTGCAACATTCCAGCAGCCTCGGCGATATTCTTCAGCGAGACTTCGCCCCACTTTCCTCTTGCCTTGGACGAGCTTCGTAGAGCAGTAGAGAGTTTGATATTGGTGTCCCGCAGTGTGGTTGTCTGTTCTTGCAAACCCTTGACCATTTCAGCAATCCCTTGGTATGCACCTTCTCGATTCTTTTCAAGTTCGTTTGTTGCTTTTTCGAGTTTCTCTAAGTGCTCTTTTATTGGATTGACGAGAGACTCAACCTCTTTTTTCCTCGCATCGTAATCTTTGCTCGCTTCGGTTTGCACGCCGCGTAATCGTTCTTCAGCCAACCTCAAAAAATCCTCTGAGTTTTGTCGAGCCACTTGAGAAGCGATGCTTTCCATCTCTGCCTTCATTGATTTTTTACTCTCTTCCGCCACCTCGGCTTTTGCTTCCGATGCAGCAATTTCTTTTTCCAGTTGGGCCTCTGCTTTCATTGCCATTTCAGCAAATTTTGATTTTGCGAGAAGGTAACCGACGACGGCACCGAGGAGTATTCCGAGACCTATGAAACCATACTCAGCAAGTGTTGCCATAGGTGAGTGATGATGTCAAGGCTACTTGAACTATATGTGGTCAATATTGAGCGTCCTTGAAAAAATGGATATTATGAGCGAAAGGCGTTACAGTGTCGAATGAGTGACCATTCAATAAAATTTCAAAAAACACGGCAAGTGAGATAGCCGGATAGAAGACCTGCGTATGTGTCATCATGTTGCTTATTCTTCACTCTTCAACCATGACTTTCGCATGACGAGTCCAGCGGACTCACCTGCATCCATTGGCTCAAGGTCATGATCTATGATGAAATGTTTAACCAAAAGATGTTGGGCGATACTGGCTTTGCATATTGGACAGTCGTAGTGCCTTGGTTCTTGATAGCCCTGAAAAGCTAGTCGGCCTTTTGGTGTAGCTAAACCAGCAACGGTTCTAAGAAGTGTGGACATGAAGACAAGACCAAACAGAACGAGGCAGCAACCTAAACCACTAAACAATCCTAAACCGGCATTGTCTTGTGAGAGTTGGATATTTTGTGTCATTTTACCTTCGCTGGTGTTACGAAATGTTGCTAAGTCGACGATATGGAGGAAATTCTGCCCTTGAAGCTGAAGGTACAATTCAGTGCCGTCGTCTTCTTCATTTACTTCAATAGCAACGAGAAATAATCCTTGAGTGTCTGTCATTTCACTCGTACCACGATATTGGTAGCAATCAACAATCCCCTGCTGACACTCGATTGAAACTTCAGCAAGCATGACCGGAGTCCCATCACTGTAGGTTGCTTGTCCCGTAATACGATACGTTTCAGCGCTGACGGTAGGAAGTGCAAGCACCGCTGAAAAAAGAACGAGCGTGACAATGCGCATACCCAACGATGTTCGCTAAGACTTATGAAAGGTTGATTCACTCCAATCGCTCAATCATTTTAATTTGGATAAAAATTTTCTATCGTTGAAGCCGAAGCAGAATTTCGTCAACTATCTTAGGGATAGCTTTCGAACGCTTCTCATGAGAAACGACATCAGCCGAGGCCACGACATCTGGAAATTCTTCACTCACGGCGATTGAACGGCCACACAATTCAAACATCGAAATATCATTGGGAGCATCGCCTATGGCGAGCACATCTTCTGGTTGAATTGAATTGATGCGAAATAATTCTTCTAGGCCCTGACCTTTCGAAAGCAAACCGTCCATCAAATGAATTGCAAAACCAGTCCGTACAACAGACAAATGGTGGTATTGACTATTCTCGAGTAAAGCGCAAATTTCTTCGTAGGGTTCATCGATTCGTAAACACCATTCACTTTCACGCCATTGATTTGTTTCAATCCCTTTTGGGTCCAGCCCTGAAATTTGCTCTGCAAGCCAATACGCCGCACTCTTTGCGTCTCCCGGGTCAGCCCGGACCAGAGGTTCTTTCCATGATGGGTCCCATAATACACCACCGTTTTCACAACACATCGGTCCATTGAGGCCAATAAAGCGCCAAAGCCCATAGGTGATGGCCCGAACATTTCCCGTACTCAGTATGACCGGGATTCCAGCCTTTTCGAGACGGCGAAGGGAGCTGATGGCTTCACCATCAAGCAACTTATTCTCATCCGTGATCGTGCCATCGATGTCTATGGCGACGTAGGATGGCGTCCAACCATGTGGTAAGATTTCCATAATAACCCCACCACAAAAACTTCCTTCAAGGTTATGATTCAAAATGAACAATGTGGGAGTATTGAAGAAGAACCGAGGTTTGGAACCTATATGGCGGACTTCGATGAAAGTGGAGACGAAGTCTTTCTTTCACTCGATGATGATGATCCAGTTCAGCTAGAAAAAGAGGAAATCATCTCCCAACCACAACAAGAACAACAAGAGGATGTACGAACCGATAATCCTTCAATTCTTGATGCAGAAGTTCTCGATACAACGATTATCAAAGATTTTCGTGGAAAATTTGAGGTGGCATGGCCGCTCATTGGTATGGATTGCCCGGACTGTGCCTCAAAAGCGATGGGGGCATTATCGTATCTTGACCATGTCAGTGATCCAAGGGTTTCAGCGACAATCGGCGAGGTACGATTTCAAATTGATGTTGAGCACGGCTCCGCCTCTGAAGTCTCCTCTATCTTGAGGTCGCTTGGGCACGCACCCGACGTTGTCCACCAAGAGTTGCTCGGCGTCCAAGCCTCAGCAGTAGCACACCGAAACAATATCGCCCTCGGTAAACTTGAACAATTGTTGAAACACCAGCCGGGTATTCTCGATGCAGAGGTAAGCGATGACCGTATTTTGATTCAAGTGATTGCTGAACTACCTCCAGAACTTGCTGTTTTGAGGGATGAGGCACTCGAACACATTCTTGGGCAACCTCCCCGTTACGGTATCGGAAGGTCAGACCGAATACGTCCGGACCAATGGCGATTAATCGGTGGTGGTATTGCCGTACCAATTCTCCTCGTCGTGATGTTGGCTGAAATTGCAGGTCTTTCAGAGATGATGATCGGGGCTATAGCCATTCCAGGCTTGATAATTGGAGGCTCTCAGATGTTTAAAGAGGGCTTAAGTTCGTTAAAAAATCGGCAGATGGGCTTCCAAGTCCTCACAAGTTTAGCCGTCATTGGCGCAGGAATCTTGGGAATGTGGGAAGAGGCCCTTATTGTCGCTATCCTCGTTGCCTTTACCGCCCATCTCGAAGGTGATGCTCTGAAGAAGGCACGAGAAGCCATGCAAGGCGGCCTTGACCGTCTTCCAAGAACAGCTCGCCGTGTTGAAAAATCAGCACCAATAAAGGCGGAAAACATTTCTAAAATTTCAATTTCTCTTCCCATGGCATCGACAATCATGCCATCAAATCAAACACTTCCGTCATGTAAAGATGATGATATCATCCCAATTGATCTTGTGAGAAAAGGTGATGTTTTGGAGATTCGTAGTGGAGAATTGATTCCGGCAGATGGCGTAATCATTGAAGGTACTGGTTCTCTCGATAAAGCACCGTTAACAGGTGAATCCGTACCAGTCGAGGTCAACGTAGGTGATTCAATTGAGGCAGGGCTAGTCCTCGCAAAAGGACCGCTGCTTATCAAAGTCACAGCAACCGGAAAAGATACACGTTTGTCTGGATTAATTGAAGCCGTGCATTCCTTCAAGGAAGTGCCTCCAAGAATTCAAGGGAGTTTGGAAAAATTCACTGCGGTATGGGTACCATTTGTATTGTTCGGTGCGTTCGCTGTGTGGTACTTTATGTTCCCAAACGATTGGAAAATCATCCTCTTACTTTGGGTTGTTTCATGCCCCTGTGCTTTGCTCCTTGCCACTCCAGTACCACACGCAGCAGCCTTGTCTCATGCGGCTCAGCGAGGTGTCATCGTCCGCGGTGGTGATGTGTTTGAACGACTTGCAAAGGTCAACCATGTGTTGCTCGATAAAACCGGTACACTCACATCAGGTAAGCCAAAGATTGGTGAAGTCGTCACTGCAAAAGGACAGAGAAAAGATACAGTCTTGAAGATTGCAGCAGGGCTTGAACAGCGTTCTTCCCACCCATATGCACTTTCGATACTGGAGCATTGCTTCAAAGAAGATGTTGAAGCACCCCCAATCTCTAATTTACAGGACATCGATGGGGGAGTTTCGGGTGAATATCGTCAATCAAAGGTCAAATTTCTACGAGCAAATCAAAAAGATGCGACGATGAAGAATGCAGACAAGTCTATTCAAGATGCCCTTGAAAATGCACTTGAAGCAGGTCACGGTGCTAGCGTTCTGTTGAAAGACGACAAAGTGATTGGACTGTTTACATTTGTTCACGATGACACGAGAGTGGGCTCTGAAACGCTCGTACCTGAATTTTACAGTCGCCATATCAACGTCGAAATTATTTCAGGTGACCAGCAACGTGCTGTGGATGAATTTGCTCAACAAATCGGTCTACCCCAAAACGCTGCACACGGCGAACTTGACCCCGAACGCAAGGTAAAATGGGTCGAAGGGCGTTCACAAACGCACATCACAATGATGGTTGGTGATGGATTTAATGATGCTGCGGCCTTAGCGGTTGCTGACGTTGGAGTTGCTGTAGGAACTGGCGAATCTGTCAACCTTGAAGCTGCAGATATTCTCATCCCGAGCGATGATCCGAGAATGCTTACAGAAATGATTGACCTAGCAAGAAAAGCCCAACGCACGCTCTCTCAAAACCTCTTGATTTCTGTAGGTATTACCATCGCTCTTGTGGTGGCTGTCATCTATCAAATGTACGACCAATTGTGGGTTGGCGTTTTGATACATGAAGCATCTGTGATTCTTGTTATTTTTAACGGTGCAAGACTTGCCCAAAATGGCCAGATGTGGCCACTTTTACGAAGCACACTCGTGTCGCTTTACACTGAAACTATCGAATCGTTCAAGGCGTTACAAAAACGATTTCGTCCACCTAAGGCAACTCATTCGTAACAAATTTTCTCGACATGTTCAAAGTCAATGAGTATGTATGGGCAAATGGTGAGAGATTGGCACGCATACGAGGGGACCCTGTTACAACTGCACTCGCTCACCCAACCCGACGAGAATTGTATGTTCTTCTTTCAAGGTCGGAGGAAATGAGCACCGTACAACTCCAAAATGCGATCAACATCGACCGATACAACCTCTATCACCATCTGAAAAAACTTGCACAATTAGAACTCGTTGAGAATCATCGAGATGAAGGACGTGCAAGATGGTGGAGAAAAATCAAAGATGTTTCCTTGCCGGAATTATTACATGTACGTGAGCAGCCTACCCAAGACACAAATCAAGTTCCTCACCCAGAAGCATCTACCAGTAACATCGATTTTGAAAATGAACATATCGCACTTGATTTGAGCGATTCTAGAGCCCAAGTTCTTGCAAAAGAAATGCTCAAGGAAATATCTGACAAGTTCAATTTGAATATTGAGATTCCATGGAATTTTGTTCCAAACCAACTCATTTTGATGCGAAAAAAGAAAGAAGACTAATTTTGAGAGAGAACCATGTCCGACGAAATCACAGTCGAATCAAGAGTTGGTCCGCCCTCACTTTCATGTCCTAAATGCGACCAATTGCTTCCTTCAAAATTAGGCATAGTCGAGTGCGTAATGTGCGAAGCGAAAGTCAACATTGAGCATGAAGGAACACTACGAGCATGGAAAGAGGAAAAAGTCAGTTGCCCTGAATGTGCACGGGTACTTATTGCAGGTGTGGCAAAACGACCAGCACACCTCAAGTGTGGACAATGCGATACGTACTTTACCTTGCTTGAGCATGTTCCAAGAGTTGAATTGCAATGTCCTCATTGTGAACGAAGTTTGAGAATGAAGCAAAGACCTGGAAGGCGAGACATCAATTGTCCAGCTTGCGACACAGAATTCAGCGTCAATTTTTAAGGTGAGGTGCGGTTATGAAAACTACTTTTGGCATGACTGGAATTGCCGATTATATTACACTCGCAAACGCATTGTTTGGTACAGCATCGATATTTTTCCTTATTCTATCAGTTGAAGAATTAGGTTCACCATATACGGCCGACCTTCGTACCAAATTTATCTGGGCATCGATGTTGTGTATCTTCTTATCAGCAATTGGAGACATCATCGATGGACCCATCGCCCGCCGCTATTCGAAAAAGAGACTTCTCGGTGGCAACCTCGACATTATGTCAGATTCCCTTTCATTTTGTGTAGCCCCTGCTCTCATGATGTTCATCATGTTCGGCCGTTGGGGTGAAGCAGCACCAATTTGGACATTCTCTCTTGCCGTAGCAGGTTGCTGGATTATTGCAACAGGTATGCTTCGCCTTGCACGATTTCAGCATGAGGGCGGAAGTGATTTACCCTATTTTCACGGCTTATCCAGTCCCGGAAATGCGATGCTTCTCATGAGCTCAGCTGGCCTCATATGGCTGCAACCGGTCATAGGTTTCGGGCCAGAACTTGTCGACCATGGTTGGTGTGACGTTAATTGCGACAAGCACCCGTTTTTCGATTTTCTTATTTTGCCGATCATGTTCATTTCTGGTGCACTTATGATCTCTGACCGTCGATTATCGAAACTGAAAGGTGGGACTGACATGAAATTATCAATTCTTCAAATGCTGTTGTTGCTTATTGGTATTTCAACTGCCCTTGTGTTGACTGGTATGTCTGAAACAGCGATTGAACTGGAGGAATTAGGGCGTGTAGGTTGGCTCTTTTTTGGCTCTTTTGTTCTCTGCATCTATTACATCGTCAAACCTCAACCACCTTCTGTGAATACTACCGTATCTGAAGAGTGATTGGAACGGTCAAGAAAGGTCCAAAATGGGTATTGTAACCCTCTGCCGTATCGCGTTGCTTATGTATGAAAAGAAAGCCATAATCATCCGGATGGGAGTTGAACGAGATGAGCGAAAGCAATAATGCAAACGACGAGGTTGTTTCGTCAATCGTGAAAGAATCTCATTCATCTTCGCCTTTATCGTCACTCCGTTCAAAGTTCACGAGTGCATCAACAACCTCGATTGATCAAGCGGTTGACCGGCAAGCGAGGTTTCGAAATGAAGAAAATTTGAGAGCGGACTTGAGAAGGGAAAGACGTCTCCGACAACAAGCCATCTCCGAAAGGGTTTTTGCTCTTCAAGAAGCGATGGTCAGCGACCTTGAACAGCAACATCAAATGACGCTTTCAAGTTTGGAAACTGAATTACGCAATCAAATGGAAGAAGAGCTACAATCGATGGAGCGAGAAGCTCTTGCCCGCACCGAACAGCAACTCAGGGATGAGTTAAGTCTTAGAATATCTCGACAGGCTCAAACCCTCAAAGAAAAGCATGAAATCGAGAAACAGCGGCGTCTTGAAGAGCGAAAAATAGAATTGCGTCAACAAATGGAGCATCAACTTCAGGAAGAATTCGACCAGCGTATCGAACTTCAAAAGCAAAAAATAGCAATGGAATACAATTCAAGATTACAATCGAGACTTCGTGAGATTGAAAATGATATTGAACAGGAAATGAATCAACGATTTGAACAGATTGAGCAAAATGAGATTTTGCAACTTGAGGAGGCTCATTCCGTCCGTCTTGCTGAGCGTGAAGAACAACTTCGGCGTGGTATTCGAACCCGGTTGGAACAACAATTGCGCCAACGAATCAAACAACGAGAAACAAGGCTCAAAGTTGAGTTTGAACGGAGGTCTTTGCGTCTTGAGGAAGATATTGCACAGCAAATTCAAGAAGAGGTCGAAACCCGCTTACGCCAAGAAACAGAGCATCTAGAGATTCGTCTTCGTGAAGATGTTGAAATGGCCTTGTCTAAGCGTAGAGAGGATATACGTCAAGAAATTGAGGCTAAATTGGAAGAAAGCTATTCCTCACGTATGGCAGAACGCAAATCGAGATTAAAACAAAAATACGATCTAACATTTTCTAAAGCGATGGATGATATCTCAAAAACGCTTGAACTCGAAATCGAACAGGAATTTGAGAAGCGATATGACCTTGATTATGCTACATATCAAAAGAACAAGGAAGCAGAAATTCAACACAGACTTGCTCAATTTAGATTTGAGCGTGAAGCAGAAATTCGTTCAGAAATGGAACAAGATTACTCCTCAAAGCGTGATAATTGGACGAGTCGACTTGAAATGGAGTTCAAAGCAAGAGAAGCAGCGGCACGAACAGCTATTCTTTCAGAACTTGATGCAAGTTTGCGAAACGAGCGGATAACGCATGAAACAAATCTCGATTTGCTCAAAGAGGAAACTGTTCTTACCCTTGAGGTCGAGATGGAAGAGCGTTTACAGAATTTCAAGCAAAGAAAAGAAGAAGAGGTTGCAACACAATTGGAGCGTCAACTCGACAAGCGCGAAGAAATTATGCGAAACAAAGCTCTTATCGATGTTCGAAAGCGAGAATCGCAAATCCGTGCTGAAATTGAAGCACAATTGGGGCTCAAAAGAGCAGAAATTCGAGATCGTCTTCGTGGGTTATCTGAGAAAATCGATAACTTCAAAGAAATGGCAGAACAAAAAATGCGTGAAGCCGTTACTGAACAAATTCAAGGCGAAATCAGCATGGATGAGGCTGAATTACAAGCACGACAACAAGAATTCTCAGAACTTCAGGATGTTGATGATAGGGCAGCAAAGCGACAGAAGTGGATGCAGTCAATATCTGGCCAAACCACGTCCGCGCCGAGCCAACAATTTGACCCTTCATCGATTGGGGCAAGGCCAGGCCTTCTCGGTGGAACAGGCGGGCGACCGCTTCGCGGAGCATTGGCAACCGAAGACCAACCCCGCCTTGGCCTTGAAACAATGAGGTCCCCTGCAACGAGTTCAAAACCACTCGCAGGGGCTGTCCCACTTCCAGTTCGCACAGTGAAGACACCAATTGCCCCAGTCTCTCAGCCAATCCTAGAGTCAGAGCAGTCGCCGGTTGAGGAGATGAAAATCCCAGTAGGTGGCTATGAGGTAAGCATCACACCAGGTGAAGATGGTGTCTTTGGAACAGACGACGACGAAGCTGTCCTCCAACCAAGAACAGACCTCGAGGAAGCACTTGATGATGTAAGCATGGATACCTTCCATGAGGAAATTGTTGAAGTCGAGGATGAAATTGAACTTGCCGATGCTGCTGCTGAATCTTTAGAAATTGCAGAATTACGACCAATTGTAGGTGTCCTTCGGCCGATGGTGGATGAGGTGACTGAAGTTCAAACTGCTTCACTTCGACCATTGCCGCCGACCTTGAATCCAGTACAATCAGAAGAGGAAACTGAATTACCAACTGCGAAATTAACACCGGTCAAAGGAGTATTGCAACCAGCAAAACTTCGGCCAGTAAAAAAATTGCAGCCGATTGAGGATGATTCTGAAGAAAATCAACAAAGCGAGTGATTTTAATTCTCTTTATCGCTCGGATTATCAATGAAGAGCCGTTTGCGAATTTACCTCATCGCTTCGTTCTTCCTTTTCGCACCAAGCACACTCTTGCTTGCCTCAGCACAATCCTCGCTCATTGATGCAGGAAATACCGAGGTGTACGATGAAAAGTATGTCCTATGGGAGAATCTAAACAACGGAGATGTCGTTACTATTTCAAAGAGCGGCAATTTGAGTATGAGCACTTTTTCTCCTCAAGGTCTGCAATTATCTTGGTTTTATTCTTTGAATGCAACAATTAACGCTGCTCGAATTGATGCAAACCAGCACCTTGTTCTTGCCTGTCACGATGAAGGCGTGTTTGTTTTCAATTTGAACACTGTCTCGATGGTGTACTCTATCGAAACCGCAGACCCGGTGAATGATGCAGATTGGGACATTGAAGGTGATGTTTGGATCGCATATTTTGCTGGACTCAGGAGGGTCGACGAATATTCCGGAAACGAATCAACTGGAATTGTTACTGGTATGGTCAATGCAGGAATTAGTGCGTTTGATGTACTCTCTGATGGACGAATTGCAGTTGGTTCATATGACTCGAAGACCTACATTTACGGTTCAAACGGGGGGCTTCAAGAAACGCTGACGACTGCTCAGGGTTACGTTTCTGCAATCGCTGATGATGACAGTGGCAGAGTACTCATCGGCGATGCTGATGCGAATTTCTACCGTTTTGACAACAATACATGGTCTTCAGAACAAATCTCATTTGACCATACGCATGATATTCTTACCATACGTCCTTACAATTCGACGCATTATGCCATTGGTGCCAAACAGGGGCGAGTTGCCCTCATCGATGGAATCACCATGACAACCGACCATGAGTTGGTGGCTTCGGGGGACGTGCTCAATGTTCGTGTTGAGTTTACTGGCGAGGTGTATGCTATTTCGACAACTGCTTCAGAAACGAGGTTGAGATTTTTTGATATAGATTCTGACCTTGATTCTTATTCAAACACTGTTGATCCTTTTCCATTTGACCCCACCCAATGGGCAGATTCTGACGATGATGGCTATGGAGACAATGCCGATGGGAACAACCCTGATGCTTTTCCATATGACCCAACTCAAAACAGTGATATTGATGGTGATGGTTACGGAGATAATCCCTTCGGAGAAAACCCCGATGAATTTCCAAACAACCCAGACCAGTGGATTGATTCCGATCTCGATGGATATGGAGATAACCCAGACGGTCAAGATGGTGATGCATTCCCAGAGATACCATCCCAATGGGCAAATGAGGACGGAGATTCGTTTGGCGATAATCCAGATGGATACAGGCCGGATGCATGCATAACTGTTCGGGGGTACTCGACGGAAGACCGTTTTGGATGTATTGACTCGGACCTCGATGGTTACTCAGATCCAGATGCAACATGGTCCATCAGTGATGGTGCAGACGCGTTGCCATTTACACCTACACAATGGGAAGATGGCGATGGTGACGGTTACGGCGATGAACAAGACGGTGAAAAGCCAGACTCTTGTCCATGGGAAGCAGGAAATAGCACCAAGGCTATTGATTTCAATGAAAGCCATCCACTTGGCTTTCAAGTCATAACAATGTACGGATGCATCGACCTCGATGGCGACCAATTCAATGATAGATCTGAATCTTTAAACATGGACAAAATCAAGTCAGAACAAGTTGATTTTGATGGCGATGGTGTAGGTAGTAACGCAGATTATGATGACACACGAGCTAATATTCAAACAGAACAACATTATTGTCTCGCAACGAAAAATGACACTTCTGAGGCTTGTCTTGCATGGAATGACCCAGAATATCAAGCATATCTGAACAATCTCGATGAAAATACGATTTCAATGACTTATGGCCAATGGAAGTACAAGCAAGAAAATCCTACGTCCTCAAACAACGACGCTCAAACCGATCTCATCATACAGGTTTCGACATATGGCGGTATCATCTTCATTATCCTCACCGTGTCCATCCTCAGTATTGCGAAATTGAAATCAAAGAAAACGCTTCCCGAATCCACAAAGGCATATGCTGATTTTGGATTGGTAAGTAAGAACACTGCGATAGAAGCCTTGGAAGGCAAAGCAGGTTTGTCTGCGTCGGGTGGTGTTGTATCTGACGGTGACTGGGATGACCAAATTGAAGAATTTAAATTCGATGAAGATGAGGAGGATGAGTCTTCAGAGGTAAGTGAAAATGAAGAACAATCATCCAGTGAAGCAACCATGGATTATAGCAATGAATCGAGTATCGAAGAGATTGCTGGAGTCGTCCCCGAGCATTCACCACCACAACAATCTGGACCTCCATTACCTGCTTCAGGATTACCTGATGGGTGGACGATGGAACAATGGCAGTGGTATGGCCAACAATGGCTCGACAATCAAGGTTAAACTTAGACCCAAACGATTGGCAGAGCTTCCTTCAATGCTCCCAATTCATGAGGAGAATAAACAGGTTTTCCATCGGCTTTGAGTGTGTTCATGATCAACCAAAGAAAAGCATTCCAAGCATTCTTTTTTGCGAATAATTCAATTGAACCGTTTACCGCAGCCATCAATATTTTGTGTTCATCTGTCGT
>Ga0255768_10000777_pt1 | contig 33165 bp, 52 predicted proteins | sample 071ome_33_FD_179983 | JGI IMG/M metagenome (GOLD analysis project Ga0255768, IMG submission 179983) | Coastal salt marsh microbial communities from the Groves Creek Marsh, Skidaway Island, Georgia - 071412AT metaG (version 2) | ecosystem: Environmental > Aquatic > Marine > Intertidal zone >...
ATTTAGTATCTACAACATATACGAAGATGAAAATTGGAAATGGTGGAGATTCTACAAACCCATTAGCGACAGACTTAGACTTACCTGTTGCCGAAACAACAGTAAGTGTAGTAACGACTACGCAAAGCGGGTTAGATTTTAAGGCCACCTTTACAGGTTCGGATATTTCAGGGCAAACTATTAAGGAGGTCGGGGTATTTGATGCAAGTGGGAATATGTTTGCAAGAGTGGCGTTTAGAGGAGTCGGCCCGTTTGCATCAGGTGATTCAGTAGAATTTATTTTATCAGTAGAGGTGGTATAATGACAGCAAATGAAGGAAGAATAACAAAATTAGGAGACACTACAATTGGATTACAAGACACAGAAGATAAAATGCATAGTGGTCTAATTAAAACATTATGGAATACTGCAACAGGTTCAAGAGTAGTTAGTAGCGGAACATTAACACAATCAAATGGTGTTTTTACTTTAGCATCACCAATTGTATATCGTTCAGAGGGAACTAAATATACATTAGCAGGAACTAATAGCAAATCAGTTACTAATAATACTACATCAAATGATAGATATGATTTGTTATTTATTAATAGAGGAACAGATTCTTTAGATATTACTGCTGGAACATTTAATGCTAATAGTCCAAAAATTGCAGACTTAGATAAAGATGATGTTCCTATTGCTATTATTAAAGTCCCATCAGGAACAGGCAGTTTAACGGGTGTAACTTTTGATTTTCAAATGTTAATGTCTACTTTTGATAAAGATGAATTAAATGATGATGAAGTGGCTACTAATAAAATTGCTGACGACGCAGTTACTACTAATAAAATTGCCGATGATGCTATTACTACTGATAAAATTGTTAATGATGCTATTACTACTGATAAAATTGCTGACGATGCTGTTACTTACGCTAAAATTCAAAATGTTGTTGCTGATAATGTATTATTAGGTAATGATAATGGTGCAGGTTCTCTAGTTCAAGAATTAACTAAATCTGATGTATTAACTTTACTAAATGTAGAAGATGGGGCTGATGCTACTGATGCTACAAATGTAGATGCGGCAGGTGCAATTATGCACACGGATATTCCCGATAGCGATACTGGTTTTGTTAAAAGAACTGGTTCGGAAACTTATGATATTGATACCAACACATATTTAACTGCTGAATCAGATACTTTAGATTCAGTTACTGGAAGAGGAAATGTTACTGCGAATGACGCAACCGTAGGAACTATTACATCAACAGTTAATCAAAATCTTGGATACGAGGTGCATAATACTATTACAGGACCAATTATGACAGGTGGTAAAACTGTTGTTTATGTTGATGATATTACAGGGTTAGTTCCTCCAAATGAAGTTACTTTGCCTGTTCCTACGGCTGGAAACATTTTACATGTTGTAAATATTGGTGCAGTTCCTATTACTATTTTCGGAAATCCCGTAATTAATTTAGGTTTAACAACTCATCCAAAAATAGCAATTGCTAATCAAATAACATTAGCACCACATGAATATGTTACATTACAAGCACATAACGATACTATTGCACCTTTAGTTACGGGTCATATGATTATTAGTGATTGATATGCAGGAAGTTTGTTTAGAAGACTTTTGCATTTCAGTATACTTATTGACAATTTTAATTATAGTAGAATTATTAATTTATACATTAATAGCATTAGGCGCATATAAATTATACTATAAAATTAAATCCAAATTATCATATATATGGTCTAATAGAAAAAATAGCAAAAAATCAAAAAATTGAAAAATCGGCGTGAAAAATGGGGGCAGGGACAAAATTCCCTACCCCCGAAATTTCACAATAATGGGTCTTTACCACTCAACACTAAGGTCTTCAAATTTATTTTTAACCTCATCAAAATATTTTACAATACCATTTTCTTTACCATGCATCCACAAATCGTATGTCAATTGTGAATCTTTTAAACAATAATCTGCAACACTTGAATATAAACCCTGATTCCACTTAAACACGGAATCTACACTACTCATATTTTTCTGGTCGGAAATTGTATTCTTAACCAGATTATCTAAATGAATTCTCTTACCATGATTTTTTAATAGATACGCTGAGGTATCAATACATCTGGTTTCCCTTTCTTCAAGAAACTTACGGACAATGTAAATGTCCATAGCATCTCTAAGAACAGGTAAATCAAAAGCATTAATATTATGCCCTAATAGAATTCCACCCTTTTGAAAGTGCTCATCTAAATCAAACTTTAATTGTCTAAGCGGTTTAATTTCTACACTCTCTTCTTTCTTTAATTCGCCAATTTCTTCATCAATATAAATTACACCTTTATTTCCATCCCATGTAGTTACGCAAGCAACTTTAAACAGATGGGTATTTTCCCATCCACCAATGTCATAACTCAAGTTTTTAGTTTCAATATCAAACGATAATACATTACTCATCTTCTTTCACCTTTAATTTTACATATGTTTTTGTTTTTCTAACCTCTTCAAATAGATGCTTTACACTTTCCCAATGGCGATAAAATTTATTTCTTCCACATTGTTCATTCTTTCTGAATGCTTCAATCATCAAACGCTTATCAACCCAACCTGCGCTACCATCTATGGTCGTCTTTGGTTGTGTAGTATTGTAGGCATTAATAAACATTTTCTCGTTATACTTGTCAGCCAAACGCTTGGGTCGCTTTTTCAGTTTGTCCTCAAACCACTTTGTAATGGATTCAAAAGATTGGTCGGTCAAACTCCTACCTTGATTGATATGTCGTGCAGTAATTTTAGGACTTCTTTCGCTGATTGCACAAAGGGCGGCGGCAATACAAATATTGTTAATCATGTTCATAAAGAAAGTATTGATAGCAACATAGATATTATCATCAAAACCATTCATGTATTTTTTCATAGCCGCCCAAACAATCTTAATTGCACCTTTTGCTTCTTCGGTCATTTCAAGAACCTTTCTTTTATCACCATCAACCTTTTCTAAACGCTGGTGAACCCACTTGTATGAAGAGTAAAGCATTTCAGCAAACTCTTCTTGGTATGGGGCTGCCCCACCATCATCTTCAATAATTTCCCCAATCATGTCCAAATAATCTTCCTCCATCTGACTCCTTAAAGACTCAGGGATTTCACGCACATAAAGCCACATACGCTGGAAAACACCCTTTGTTAAGATAACTCTTTCTAATCCTTCGGGTGGTAGCGTGGTAGCCCAAAGAGAGCGTTGCGAATCAACAATTAAATCTCTTCCAAAGTTAGTCAAACGCTTCTTGATTAGATGTGATTTAGAATCAAGACGGTTCATAAACTTCTGAAACAACATGACTGTTTCTTGCTTGTGTTGCGACTCCTTAAAAATACCAGAATGTTCAAACTCATCAAAAGCAATAATACCTGAACCATACAGACTCCCATAAATTGTCTTATCAATTGTTTCTTTAATATCATAGTCTTCTCCATTTGCTCTTGCTTCTCTTGCATCGGCCTTACTATAGTCTGGATTAGGTGCATCAATCTGCATTGTTCCTAATAAACCTTGGTCGGTAAAACTATCAGGGTTCTCAAGAGTAAATTCCTTTACGCCTGTAAGCGGTGTTTGGTTTTGAGTCGTAGGCCAAGCATTAACTAAATCAAAAGTTTTTGTCCAGACAGGTTCAAGAAAATCAAACATGGTTGTTTTACCACTTCTTGATGTTTGAATCCAACAGAAATGAATCCTCGGTTCAAGTGCAAGTCTCCCAACAGGAATCCTAACTATATCCTTTAGAATTTGCCCTAAAGTTACAAAGTATGACATTTGTGCTGGATATTCATTGTGGAGTGAAAACTGTCCCACTACATCTGTCCATTTTTTGACATTCTTTGGTAAATCTACTTTCTTTGAACGGATAGTTTCAAGTCCACTATCCGTGTCAGTAACTTTAGCCAAAGCATCATACATTTCCCATTCATCTATATTTAAATCTTCCATTAATATTTCACCTCTTCTTCTTTGTTTAGTGCCTCAAGTATATTTTCAGCAGTTTTCTTTCCTATCCCTTTATGTTTTGATATAACACTAATTGTGGACATGGATATTTCTGCAATACTACCAAAGGTCTTTAGTAAGGCTTTTGCTTTTTCAACTGAAACGCCTTTGATTTCAGTTAAAATGTCTACTCTAACATCGTCTGTTTTAATTTTCTTTGGTAACTCTTTGTGTATAACTAATTCTTTATCTATATGTTGTGTCGTTGCTACTATAATATGTGATGCTGTTTTGTAATTATCTACCCATATAGGTTTAACATCGGTGTGTAATGCGATAGAAGTTATTGCGCCAACGAACATTTGTTTCAATTTAACCCTCCAAGAAGATGTATTATATTGTGTTCTTTGAAGATATGAAATAGCATCGTCTAAAGTTCCATAAATTAATATAATGTTCTTATTATAGGTCCTATCCATATTATCTAACTGATTAAAAATTCTTTTGTTTCTCACCGACTGTAAAAAGTCTGCGGCTGATTTTGCTTCAATACAGCAATCACCAATAATATAATCTCCTATTTCCAACCATTTCTTTTCTGTTTCTATTTTAAGTCTCTCGGCAATTGTTTCTACTGCCCTACTTAACTGCGATTCTTCTCTACTATCAATTATAATCATTCACCATACCTCCAACATTTACCTACACACAGTCCTTCTTCAATCAATGTTTCACAATGAGGAGACATGTATCTCTTATCTACAATAAATGATACTTGTTCTTGTGTCGTATATTGGTTATAATCAATCCAAATGTCTTCGTTTGATGCTATCAATTTAATCTCATTATTGATAATTGCTTTTATATCAATCAAAGCATCTCCAGATAATTGCCTTGGAGTGCATTTAAGTTCATTTTTCATGATTGCATATTCTGATAAAAACTCGTTATACCATTGAACAAGTAAAACTCTCGCACGATGATTAGGGTTTTCAACCATAATAGCATTTTTAAGACACGGTAAAATAGGTAAATCACCAGGACTTTCAACACTATGAATTTCAACTTCCATGTTTTCCATCTTTTTAACAGACGGCCAAGACACTAAACGATGCCCAAAAACCGTAGGCTTTTCTTTAACAGGACCATTTTTAGATAAATCCAGTATATTTCTTATTCCAGAAGAAATAGTTTTGTCTGTAAGTGGAATACACCAACGGTTTGCACCGAGGTGATATGTATTTTGAACCCTTCTTAAACGACCTGTATTAATAACTACTGTATCAAGATAAGGACTTTTATCAATAACATCGTGGCATATGTTAAAAAATGCTTTGATTTCACGAAGCGACCTTGCTTGAACACCATAAACGAACATATGAAACCCACGACCTGAAAAAGAAACTGTATGTTTGTATTTCTTCTCTAAAAGCCAGCGATGTAAAACAAGCATATGTTCATATAAGTCACCCAATTCTTCTTCTTTTCCATGAGCATCAAAATCAAGAAATATTCTATCAAGGATAATTGAATACTCAAGACCACGATTATTTGAAAAATGTTCATAATCATAAACCGATGTAAAAACATTCATCTTTCCGTTATACATTGAAATAAAATTCTTATACTCTGTAAGATTTTTTACAATAATTCTGGAAGGTTCTCTTGCTCTATTCCTTAGACTCCCTGCCCACATTTCTCTCGGAAAATACAAACTTTTCACCTCTTCTTTTACTACAAATTGAACAGTATTTATTGATTCTTAGGGTAAGATATGCTTTGCAATCTTTACAATATTTTCCCATCTAAATCATACCTGACTTTCTTTTTTCTTCTTCGGACATTAACTTAGTGTCTTGTCTAATTCTTTCTTTTAAGGTCATTATAGCCTCATCTTTATCAACACTTGTTGTATCTGTTCCCATCTGTTTTTCATCAGGTTTTTGAACCTCTTCACTTTCTTCTTCAACTTTATCACTTCCAAAATCAACTGTTGCGGTCTTTAAAAAATTTGTTAATACAAATGAAACCATAATGTTTAGTTCTTTTCTAAGATGTTCAGACATATCCTTTGATAAATCTGATTGCGTAAGAATTTCCCATTTCATGCTATTATCCATATCACTAACTAGTGTATCAACAATGCTTTCTGTTATTTCTTCAGCATTAAGTATATCGTTAATAGTCCAAACTCTTCCTCTGATAACATCTTCAATAACACCGCTTTTTAGAAAAGTATGAACTTTTCCAACCTTATAAACTTTTTCAGCCTTAGAACCATTCATATTGGTCGCCACCGTCTGCCGCTTCACAATGGTCGTAATGTCCACAATGAATACACTTTTTGTAAAAGTAAGAAGCCTTAAAATCGTTCTCCATATAAGCATTAATTAATTTATCAATGGAGTTCAATACAGCAGTTTCAGAACGCTTACTAACCTTTTCAGCATAAACATAATTAGAAGCGGGGTAATACCAAGCCCAATGAGTAAATTTGATATTTGGGTCAAGACCATTTTCTAATAGCAATTCTCTATCGGCATTATCAAATAGCAACTTATAGAAAGCCATTTCTTTACGCATCATAGTTTTCTTACTATCTTTCCAAGCACCTGTTTTTAATTCCATAGGAATATAACCATTGTTCTCAAAAAACAGTCTATCAATAATACCCTGAAGGTGAACTGTAATACCACTTTCGGTTGTGAACTTGGCATCCAATTTAATCTCATTTCCAATAGGTATAAATGTATCAAGCGTATCATCCTCTTTGCATTCAATAAATCTCTCAGTATTATATGCTGACATAGCCGTATAAAGAACTTCGTATTCTTCGTTGTCTGTTTCTGGGTATAGACTTCTAAAATGTTTTTGAAGTTCCATAGGATTTTCAACAAAATTTAAAGCGTCTTCAATTTTTACAATCTTCCAAAAGTCTTCTTGTGCGTTGTGAACAACAGTTCCTTTAATCATCGCAGGTGAAGTTTTTTGTTTAATGCTATCAATATAGTTATACTTGTATGACAAATTACAGAAGCCAAATGTTCCTATTGAAGATTTAGTAATCTTCAACATTGGTCCTTCTTTATTATTTGGTTCCCATAAATATGTATATTCTCCGTTTTCTGTTCTCATTTCAATCACCTTTTCTTTTGTTTTATCTGGGAGAATTATTTCCTCCCGTTCTCTTTTTTTAGTTCGTCAATATATTGACTTGCCTCCTGTCTTGTTGTAATACCTTCCATATCTCCACCAAGTTTTTTAATAAACTTGATTTGATTTTCAGTAGGTTCTTTATCAGCGTTTTCTTTGGAGACTTTCTTTGTTGCCCCTTCTAAGTTTGACCTTAGCATAGAAGCCGTAGTTAAATCATGACAACGCTTACACAATTCAACTACATTAGACCTTGCACTAATAAGATGGTCTAATCCTTCTTTCTTGCATTTATGTTGTGAAATAATGTGATGCCATTCTGTATATCCATCAACACCTTTTTGTCCACAAATGGTGCAAGAACCTGTCTTAACCCACAGTTTTTGTTCTTCTTCTTGTAGTTCTGCAAGTCTAACTTCTAATAAATCAAATGTGTCTGATAACAATTGCATCTCACTTTTGATTTCTAATATCTCTTTAATATTGCTTTTATCTCTCATTTTACCACCAACTATCTAATGTTGTTTGTCTGCCGTCGTTGGCTATTCCCATTAAATCCCACCTTAGAGATTCATAAATCAATTTGACTTTCTTAATAATTTCAGATTCAGCAAGTCTTTTCCAATTGATAGGGTAGAAGTCTTCTACTTCTTCATATTTCTTAAATGCAATATATTCTACATTCCTTGTTTTATCACCCACATTATATTTCGTTGGATATTTTTTGATGCCTTTATTATCTACATTGTAGTAATAATAACTATCACCAACTTCAATAGTCCCAATTTGTTCATTGTAAATCAATACACCAGCAGAACCTCCAGCGATTGAATCGTATTCGTCTAATGATTTTCTTAGACGAGTTCTTTTAATAACTGATTTAGGTTCATACTTTCCACCCTTTACAAGTTTATACATAGCCTTTGTGTATTTAGTAACATCATCTTCATTCTTCCCAGATGCTACCATTTCTAAAACTTTCTTTTGAACAGTCTTAGCCAACTTTGTTTCGTTTGATTTTTTCATCTCAAAGCCCATCACAAAGAATTGATTTTCTTTCAACCATACACCTTCCTTCCAAGATAGATAACCACAGTAGCGATTTTTCTTCATAGATAGGAAAAAGGTTTCTGCAAACTTTTCAAACTCAAGAACCACATTGTCGTTAAATACTTCCTTCTGAATATATTCGTTTAGTTTAATGCACAACTGTTCAGCATCTGCAACATCTTTTACCTTAACAAAGATTGAATCCGTGTGTCCATAGATAACCGAATATCCCAACTCTTGTGATTTAAATGCAACGCTTCTCATAGCCTCTCTTGCTGATGCCGTGATTGCTTGAGCCATTTCCATGTCGCCCCAACCATACCCGTCTTTAGCCAAAACACCATAGAGGGCGTTCACACCACGCTTTGTAGCCATTTGTGCTGAATCCCACTTTCTGTATTCTTCATCGTTCTTGGCTTCCTTACGCTTCTTCTTGTAATCATCACGCAATTTCATTAGGGTCAAAACCGCCTTTGGTAATACGCCTAACGAATCTTTGGTAAAGGAAACACTTGGTCTTTCTGGTTTGAACGCTACAAGGTTTTTAGGTGTAGCAAAATACACTTTATGGGCATCTTGATTAAGGGTTTTTGTTTCCCATGAAATGTTTCGTGCGGCCATCATGCTTGGGTATAGAGATTTGAAATCAAAAATGGCTACATTTTCATGTCTTCCGTATGTATCTTCTTCCTCAGGATTCATAACGAATGCCGCTTCATACTTTGTTTTATTTCCCTTAACACCTGTTGGTGCTTTCCAATTAGAATGACGCATAAAATAAGCCGCACCCATTTGTGAATTATGAAACACGCACTCAAAAGGACAGATGAACAACTGTTGAAGTGCAATATCATTCTGTGTAATGTTCATCTCATTATCCATGCGAACCATCAATTCTACATCTACTCGGTTATACTCAAGAAATGTTTCACTATCTTCTAACCAAGAGCGCAAGAAGAATTCATCCTCATCAAATTTAGAAGTTTTGGAAACCTTACCAGCATCTTGTCCAAGAACCAATTTAGAACAGTCGTCTAATTTAAGAGATGGTAAAGTTCCTCTTTGTGCATCAAGCCAAAGTCGTTCAAAACGAGTCATAAGACAATATGTAATTCTACCCTTGATTGGTTGAGCCGTATTGGTATAATTGATATTGTATAATTTGGTATCAGAAACCCCACGCACTTCACGGTGAGGACTTAACTTTCGTGGACTAATACCATTGTGGTGCATTCTTTCAATAATCTTAGGAATATCAAAACCAAGAAGATACCAACCAATAATCATATCTGGGTCTTTATCTTGCATAAATTCAACGAATGCTTCCAACAAGTCATGTTCATCCTCATAAACCAATACGCCGTCATATTGTGGTAGTGGCTCTTGTGGAAAATGAGTCATAATAAAATATCTTTCATCGTATGAATCGTAAAAGGTCAAGGCGTTAATTTGTCCATCATAACGACCACCCACTTGTGTTTCAATATCAAGATACCATTTTCGCATTTTGTATTCAGGGATTTCAGTAAGTCTATCATTAGCATATTTACGGGCAAGTGATATATCACCTTCATATGTATACTCCCAATTATCACGGGCTTCATACAAGTCTTGGACTGTATTAAACGAAACCTTAATTAGTTTGCGATTATCAAGTGAATGATAATCACCAAAGTTATACTGAGGTTTAATACTCTCCATCCAACGCTTTTTAGTGGGTATGGTTGAAGGCATTTCATCACCTTGACGAATAAAGAAGTAGGGTTTGAAAGATTCAACCGTTTCTGTTTTTCTTTCACCATTTTCGTCTCGCCAACGCAATTCAACATTATTTTTTGCTTCACTAATAATCAATCTATCACATCCATTTCTAATAGTCTGTCATGTAAGTAATTACATTGTTCAGGTAATACATGACATTGACCGCTTGCTCGGTAACCTCTAATATAAATAGCGGGTTGTCCTTTAAATATAACGCCATTACAAAGTCTACATCTTGCTAAACCTGTTCCTTCTTTTACTCCAAAACCAACAGGCATTATATCACAATCCATGAGGTTGTGCTTCAATTTGACCTGCTTGTGTAACACGACAAAATCTTGCATTGTTTCTAAATTCTTCTAAATTGATAGCACCGACATAACTCATTGACGACCTAACACCATCGTTAATATCTTGGACAATCCTACATACCTTACCTTTGTAGGGAGTAATCTTTGAATTACCTTCTACATTTTTAACTTCTTCACCACGAGCCAATTTAGAATCAATGGATGCAGACCCTTGATATTTCTTAAACAATTTCTCATTAGGCCATTGTCCTGTTTTCGCAATAGAGCCTGGAGTTTCTTTTGTTCCTGAAAACAAAGAACCAATCATAACTGCATCTGCACCAAGAGCCAAAGCCTTAGCAACATCACCTGTTGTTTTAATTCCACCATCAGCAATAATAGATACATCTAATGATTCTTCTTCAAGGAAAGAATAAATATCGTTTAATGCGGTTGCTTGAGGAACACCTACTCCAGCCCTAATACGGGTTTCACACATTGAACCATTACCAATTCCGACTCTAAGAGTATCAGCACCTTCCTTGATTAAGTCCATAGCACCTTCCTTAGAAACAATGTTGCCTACCATGACATGAATATCTTCATATTCCCTCTTGACATAACTAACCATTTGCATAGGCAAGGAATGATGGCCGTTAGCAACATCAATACAAACACCTTTAAGTTGGGTATAATTTATAATTTTATCCAAACGGTCTTGCCCCGATTCACCAACACCAACAGCCGCCATATAATTACGAACACCATTAGCATCTATTTCATCACACATATCAACCTGTTCATCAATACTTTGAAAACGATGTAGCACACCCATTCCCCCAAGTTTAGATAATTCAACGCACATATCAACACCACAAACGGTGTCCATAGGAGATGCAATTAATGGTGTAGCAAGAGAATAATCTCCAATGTTGGTATATAATTCACAATCTCCACGACTGTTAATACCAGACCATGTAGGTATAATACTAATATCATCGTAGGTTAAACTCATTCTTTCTTCAATCTTCATTTTTTCTCTCTCCCTAATACTTTATTTTCATCAATTTTTAAGTCACCAAGAACCCATCGGAGGGCGTAAATGACTCCCTCTAATCCTTTGTAGTTTCTCATGTGTTTCATAAGAAGCGGTTTTGGTTTTCTTGTTTGTAGTGCCGTTAGATGTTTGTTTTGTTCTCTTTCGGCTTTATTCAACAAGTCTTCTATTTCTTCCCATGTTCTTTCATAGGAAAAGTTTTCACTATCTTGATGGTCGTTCATTCATATCCCTCCAATGTATGACTTACATTATACATGTAGTCGTATTTAGTTAGTCCAGCAAGGTTAAATTTTTGATAGACCACTACACCGTTATAACAGGCTTTACAACACTTACCTTCCATAACAGGTTGAGCATTATATGTTTCATCAAGATGTTCTTCTTTACAAATGCAACATTTATTGCTCTTCATCTTTATTGTCATTTTTGGCGGCCTCCATTTTACATATAGGACATTCGCTTGTAATAAGGTCTTTACACCATCCACCGCTATGAATAATTCCTGCGGCTTCAATATTAAGTGCGTTTGTCATATATTGAATCATGCTTACCATTTGTAGTAGCATATCCAATGCAGATGCTCGGCTTTCCAATTCTTTATTTTGTTCTTCATTCATTTTATCAACCTTCTGTTCTTGGTGCTCTCAGTAATTTATAGTCGCCATTTATAACTGAGATTGGCGATTCGTCATTGTATGAAATAATAGTAATTCCATTATTCAAGTATTTATAAAACGGTGCGGAAAACTCAACGATAGCATCATCACCAATAGATTCAATTGCTTCAATGTTAATTGCAACCGATTCATTTTCTTTGGTAGAAGATACGGTAAGTCCAGAATCCGCAACGAAGTTTAACTTGTATACCGAGTTACCCACATTCTCACAATCCTTAAATGCATCTACTAATTCATCCGTAGGGATTTTGATTCTTGTAGATAGAGATGTTCTTGCACTAATAACAACGGGCTCTTCTAAAACACGACTCATAGTAATATTAGAAATACTATGAATAATGTTATCGTTATATTGGTGTCGTTCAAGAAGAGGTAACTTTACAGTCTTCTTTTCTGTGCTAATCTTAAGTAAGTTATCTTCCAAAGAAAATACACTTACTTCATTACCAAGATACTTTAAAAGTATATCTGTATCAATAGCAAAACGACCAGCAACCGTGTTCTCATATTCAATAAGAGAAATTTTATTCTCTACAAATGTTGCAGGGTCAGCGTTCCAAACACTACATTTCATCTCTTCAACATCAACGCCCATAATAATAGACGATGAAAGAGTGGTTAGTTTGTTGTTTGAACCGTAGTTCCACTTACCTTTAAGCAACACGCTTTCAATCTTTTCTTTCAATTCTTTTCCATTCACTTTAAACTTCATATTATCAACTCCTTATTGGGGAAACGGCAACGGGTGGAGGAAATCCGTTGTCAGCAATAAAGCCGTTATTATCTGACTAACCCCAACATTAGGCACACACCCTTTACCTAATCAAAGAGAGCCATTTCTGATAGACTCAATACCTGTCCATTCAACCTTTCCACCGCTACTTTCCATAACGGTAAAGGTCTGTCCAACATTCTCATTGTTGGTTTTAGACTTTCGGACATGGGCAGTAAGTTTGAAAGTTTTACCTTTCTCTTCTTTTTTACACTCAATGTATTGGAACAATTTTGCCGTGGTGTTCTTTTCCCAATCTGGTTTTGTTCCAACGATAGAAAATCCATCATGCACTTCTTTCATATGCGTGATGAAAAATTTGTGGCATCGCAATTGACAAGCGGCTTTAAACAAACGCTTGTATTCTTCAGTCCTTGCATACCATTGGGTCGGAACCATTTTAACTTTATCAGCCTGTCTTGGGTCGCCTCCCTTAATATGATTCAAACGAGCAATCATATTTGTGGTATCAAGCCAAGTATCAAGCCCATCAAAAACAATAGCCTTAACTGCCTCAATTTTAACTTCATCATCACCGTCTTCAATCTTACCAGATTCAATGGCCTCATTTACCATAGCGATAAAGAAGCGAGCCATATCAGCCGTAGCCAAATAATCAACAGTCATATCCTCATTATATACATGAGGGTTGAAGATAACAATTTTTTCATCTTCACTCCAATGTTGTCGCCATGTAGGTTCTGCACCCTCATCAAAATCAAGAACAAAAAGCCAATGTGTCTTTCGTTCTTCTTCTGTTCGGCAATCCAAAGCAACACCTGTTTTACCTGTTCCTGGATTTCCACTAATCCCACAAATCAAAAATGCTTGTTCTTGTTCAAGCAACTTTTTTCTTTGATTCATAGCACGAAGTTTGGCTTGTTTGAAAGCCGACTCGCTATTGTTTTGTTTTGCTGCTTGGAGAGTAGCCCCTGCTGCATTTCCTTTTTTGTTTCCAATTCCCATATTATTCATCTCCTAATTGTTGTTTAAATTGTTCTTTTAATTGTCTGAATTGTTGTTCAAACAATTGTCGGGTGAACTGTTTCCCGCTTTTCAAATGAATTCTTACTGAATATGGATTGTCTGGTTCTTCTTCCAATCTTTTCCATTCAATAGATTCCACTTCCGACATATCAAAACAAAGTTGATGTAGTCTAAAATAACTTGTGTTTTCTCTAATCATATAATCACCTATTGTAGAGGCTTTGCACCCCGTCGTATGTCATTCAAACCGCCAACATATACACGGCAACTCGTAGGCCATTGGTGTATCTCTATGACAATAGCCTAAGCGAGATTCACATTCCAATCTTTTGGTAATCTATTAAAATCACCAATAAGAAAGTTCTTCGTCGTCGTTAGTATCACCCACATCTTCAGGTGCAACACCCAAAGAAATACGGGGAAGAATACCATAGACATTCAATGAAACAGGATTCCATTCATCATCAGAAAGGTTTCCATCATCATCCTTCTTTCGGGTTTGATTGGTTCGGCCAATAATGATAACATCTGAACCTACACCGAAATCAATGTCCACATTTGAAGGAATCCAACATGGGGTTGATTCAGGAATCTCTTCTTCTTCAAACCCATAATTTCCATCAGCAGGTTCAATCCAAATAACACGGTTGCCCGTCTTTTCATTAACAGACAAATTCATGCTACTCACGATACCGTCAGTAATGCAAAGTTTCATTCCAGGATTTGACATAATTTGTTGGTGATAATCTTCAATCTCCATCAAATCAGCAACATATCCTTCCATGTGTTCAGCCAACAAGTCTTCCATAGAAGGAGTATTGCCGACAAACAAATCATCTTCGGCATCAAGATTATCGTTATAGCGGATAGAACCAAGTGTGCTGGTCTTAATCCCATAACAAGCGTTTCGCTCATCGTTAAAGAAGGCATGAAGGTGAACCCATCGGAAGTTTTCAACAGACCAATTCTTAGCGAGAGTGTCCTTCAAACCCAAAGTCCAATATTGAAAATCTCCACCTTCTTTCTTAGCGATAAAGTGAACTCGTCGTCGCCATTCTTCAGCAGGGAGAGGCTTACCGAAACGACTGTTCTTATCACCACTTGAATATGCTTCCAAGTTATCAATAGGAACAATCCACTTTCCTTCATCAACCTCAATAGAAGAGTTAGGAAGGTCGGGAATAACCTTTGTTTCAACCTCTCCGTTTCGCAATTGGCTCTTTTCATAGACACCATTTTCCAAAACAACTTCAGCAACACGACCTTCATTAAAGACAGTATTAGCGTTTGAGTTGTAATCATTCAAGAGAGTTTTACGACTCCATTCTTGAATATCACGGGCTGGTTCAGCACCGACGATAAATCCAAAAGCCATATCACCAAAAGAATCACTTGAGGTTCGGGTGCTTTTCCTTGTTGAACTTCGCACAAATTGGCGAGTCAAAGCAAGAGCAGACCTCATGTGTTTTTCATTTTCCAAATCCAACCCGTTAGCGGTTGCAATTTCTTCCATTTTCGTTGTCATTTCTTCAAAACTGATACCAAGTTTGTTAGCCAATCCGTTCAGTTCATTCATCATTCTTTCATTCATTTTTTTCACCTTTTTTGTTTAATGGGTAAATTGCGCCACAAACCATGACACAATAATTTTCGGAGTCATTACCCTTTGCCTCCATTCCATTTCTCCAATTGCGCTGAGGCACTTAAATGTAGTCCCCCTGTCCAATTTCATATCTAATACACAATGATGTAGATTAACACAAATTTCTACGACAGAAACGCCCATTAAAACACGCTTCATCAAAAGACCATGCGCTTTATTTGGGTCGTCTGTCAAATACTTAACTATATCATAATAGTCGTTCATAAATTCCTTTGCTTTAGTTTTCAAATCAGAATTAGTAAAGGCAACTGCTTGTAATTCATTAACCGCCCTTCTCATATCTCCGTTCATCATACCAGCAAAAGATTGTATATCCTCATCTGGGAATGAAAGATTTTCATTCTCACAGATATTTTTAAGCATACTTGTCATGGACTCATTATCCAATGACGAAAAGTGATAATTTGCACAACGACTACGGATAGCATAATCTACTGAAGTCTCGTCATTACATGTAATTATAAAACGAACTCCTGTGGCTCTTTCCATAGTTCTCTTTAAGGCTCGTTGCGAGTCCTTAAGCATACCATCAATTTCATCAAGTAGAATAATCTTGAAGGGAACATTATCTGTGCCCTTAGTATTTGCAAAATTAGTGATAGTGTTACGAATAGTTTCTAACTTTCTATCTTGACTTGCATTAATTTCCATGAAGTTATTTCTAATCTCATCACCAAGATACTGTAAAGCCAATACATAAGCGGCTGATGTTTTACCTGTTCCTGGCCTTCCATACAATAGAATGTTAGGAAGGTTAGTTTTATCTATCCATGATAATGCGTCTTCTACAAATTTATGTTGTCCTACAATCTCTTCAATCTTCTTTGGTCTGTATTTTTCTGTCCAATTCATTTTCAATCTCTCCTAATCCTTTACAATAACCACAGGGCATTTCAAGTGCTTGCCCTGAACCAGCACATTTTTCACATTTTATTTTGGGTGTATTACACCCCTTACAATTCTCATGATTCTTAAATCCAGAACCATCACATACATTACATAATTTCGTTTTAACATACATAGTAGAATGTTTGCTATTTGATTTCTTTGTAATTTTATATCTTTTATTTTTTCCTACATAAGAAGTTACTTTTCTTTCTGTCGGAACATATGTAAATGTCCCACCGTTTTCTTCAATGTAGGACATAATAGCATTGATAATGCCGTTTGAGGTTCTTTCCTCACCATCATTCATAGCCCTATCAATATATCTCTCAGCATAACTTTTGTTCATTTTCTTACCTATTTAATCACCCACCTTTACTTCCGAAGAATCCACATCGTCATCATATAACTTAGACAGGTCTATAATTTTAAACCTACCCGCTTTTACTACATCAGCAAGCCAAACTGTAAATGATACTCCTTGCGATTTTCTCATTAAAAATCACCCAACTTAGTATTAGTGTATCTGATTGTTTGCTTTCTCGGTTTTTTCAACCCAAGAATTTTACATTCTTCTGCGTCAAGTTTTGAAATTGCCCATGCTTTCCATTCAGGGTTTTTGAGATATGCTTTCACAAGGTAAGCATCCTTTTCTTTAAGACCCAATTTATGACAAATCTTGGGAACAGGAGAATAAGAGTTCCTTTGAGGAAAATTTACTCTTCCGTGGTGGTTACCATTCCAAGAAAAGACAAAGATTTCCCTAAAGTAATCTTTAGACCACCTTCTCATAATCTGGTCAGAAAATGCAATCTTTCTAACATCAATATTTGGGGCAACCCAACTTAGAATTTGCATATCGGAAGGGTCATTATATTTCATATAACTCAAAACCTCATGTCTGTCCTTGTTCTTTAAATACTCAATGTTCAAATCATAGACGCTTTTATCATACTTTAATGGTTTGGAACAATTTGGTGCGTCTAATTTAATATATTCTTGACGATTATCTGTTTGTCCCATTCGCTTTCTCACACACATATTCATAATTGACTTAGGAACATCTTTCTCATTGATAGAAGTCAGCACTACAAATTTGTGAATTGTTAAGATGTTGATAATTTTCTTAGTCTCAGGTTTGTAATGGACATCTTCAATAAGAATGCCGTGATTTTTGGGGTATGAATATATGTCATCAATTGTAATATCTGATGCATCCATCACTACAAATGGTCTGCTACCTAAAATTTGTTTGGCTCTTCTGGTTTTTCCAGCACCATTTCCACCTACAAGCAATTTAAATTTCGTTGAAGTAGTTTTCATCATTCATCATCTCTCTAATTCTATTCATTCCTTCTTCTTCCAAATGATTCTTGTTTGATATTTCTTCCGATACTGCATCAAATAGTCGCCAATCTGCATGTGAACACGGGAGATTTTTATTCATTAGTTCTCTAACTGCGTCAAGTGCGGCCTTTTTACCTATAATTAATACGGGTGCTTTTCTATTTGGCCCTTCAACAGTTCTTAAATTACATTCAATATCTAAGGAGTTAAATTTTCTCTCCAATGCTACTAAAAACTCATGTGATGCTCTAAACATAATTCTAACTCTAATGTTCCATCCTGTTTTACTTGTATTAGATTGATAACTTGTAATTTCAGGTCGGGCAATTGTTAGTAAAATTCCACTTAATTCCCCATTGTTGAACATTATTATTCCTCAGATGTATCAAGCGTTGTTTGATTAGGGTCACTCAAAGTAATGGGTAAGGGATTTTGAAGTTCTTTAATACAAGCATCAAACAAATGTTTGGGCAAGACACCTTCAATCCTATACAGCATTAGTTTTCCACCGCATCGCAAATGGTAATAAGATTCGCCCGTCGGTATATCTTGAACTAAGCCTTCTTCTGCACCGTTAAATGGTTCTCGGCAGTAATGACATAATTTTCCTTCTTCAATATTTCTAATATTCATTAAATCAACTCTTCTAATTGTGTTGGTTGGTCTTTATCATCTCGGTATTTTACATAGCGAGGGAATCGCAAACCATACTCTCCGTTTTCATTTTGAGTGAGAATGTCGCCCTTGACTTCAATAATCATATTCCCTGCACCTAATGTATTATACTGCTGGCTTAAGAAGTTTAGGTCTGATTCTGTAAAACCTGAACCTACCCAACCAATAGGAACTAAGTCATTTCCATTCTTAATAGCAATCTTAAAAGAAGCATAAACACCAACACGCTTTCCACGACCTTCTGCCGCATCAGTAATAATACAATCAACATCAACCAATGGCGGTTTGTATTTAGCCCAATCCTTAGACCTTGCACCAAATTGATAAATGGCGTTAGGTGATTTAACAATAACACCTTCATAACCAGATTCAATTGCTTCATTATAGACATCTAAAAACTCTTCATGGCTTTCAATTTCCACCGTATGTGCGAGAATATCCTCGCCAAAGTGCATATTCAAAGTTTGAAGTCGTGTGTTCAATGGGTCTTCAAACACAGGTTGTCCACCATACATCAAACAATCAAACAAAACAAGTTTAACTTCATGACGATAAATAACCTCTTCAGTCTTCCCATGAATACGACTCATGATATTTTTGAAATCAGCAGGGTTTCCATTGGTATCAACAGGGAAAATCTCACCATCAACAATCCAATCCACGGGGTCTGTGTTTTCTTTAATAATTGGGATGAGGTCATTTTCAAACTTGGAGGTAATATTATCACCCTTTCGGTTATAGATGGTAATACCATCTTCGTTCTGATGAATCTGAGCACGAATTCCGTCGTATTTGTAATCACAAAATTTCTTTCCACGAACTGTAAAGTTGATATTTTTAGCAAGCATTGGATTCATATAATTCCCTGCTTCGGGAACACATACAATCGCACCATTTGATACAGACTGTTCAATACATTCTCCCATGCTCAAAAAGGAGGTAGCCTTCTTAATATCATCATTAGGAACACCGTAGGTCTTATTCATAATTTTCTTAACAACATTCTTACCACATTTGTTGCGGGTTTCGTTGAGAGCAAATGCTAACATCCAACGCTTCCCAATGTGATTTAGCGAGTCCCATGCGGCCATGAGCAAACCATAGGTTTCTTCACGGTCATAGACAGGACTACTCAAGGCATTGTGAATACTCCTAACTGTAATTAGCGTATTGTTATGTTCATTACCTTCAGTTAATTCCTCAACCGCTTCACCAAGTCCACCGAAGGTGTCAATAAAACCTTCAATAACATCTACATCAACATTCATTTTTTCTGCAATACGGCTGATTAGTCCTGCTTCACCCACACCTTTATTCGGGTAATTTCCTGCCCAAAGATTTAGCATAGAGATAGCCTGCTGTTCATCTGTATTGATGTTTTCATCATAATATTTCACCATTTGTGTAGGTGTCATAGTCATAAATCTCTCGTTAATTTCTGCAAATTCATTCCAATTCATTATTCCACTCTCCAAATTCTTCTTCTTCTTCTTCTTCTTTTTCTCTTCTATGTTTCCACGGTGCTTCGTTTTCAAGCATCATGGCTCTTTCAACCTTCTCTTGTTGAGAAAGTTCTTCTTCTTCTGCTTGTTTTTCCACCTGAGGGGAACGGGTAAGCAAATCCTCCATTCTCAAAAATGCAAGTTTGACATCATGTATAGTCAATCGCTTGTTTGATTCTTCGCCTCCAGCCTGAAATTCACACATAGAGGCATAAATCTCCAATAGTGATTTTGCCCTAAAAGCAAATTCTTCCAATGTAGATTCAGGTAATTGACGGTTTGGTGCAACCGTTCTAAATATTTCTCTTACTTCTCTTTTACTAACCATTTTTCCATACTCTCCTTTTGATAAAAGTATTTCGGATTTTCATTCTTATCAAGGCTCAGCGCAATCCAAACCGAACCACTTAACGAATCTATTCGTATTACTTCATAACCATTTGCTACTATTTCAGTATCAATCTCTGGTGTTTTTCCATATAGTCTGGATAACTCACTTGAGACAACTTTTATATTATCAGCAACATATTTTATAATCAGAGGTCTTTGTATTTCTACATAAGGCGTGTATTCTAATTCATACTCTCCTGTTTGATTACAAACATTACAACCAGCCCCACTACATATAGGACAAACGATGCACATATTCGTTAATACGGGAAACCTTACTCTTCTGACTCGTCTGCTATCCACACTTTTGTGTGTCTCAAAATCTGATGGTCTTCTTCCTTTTCCCATGTGCAATACTCTCCATTACCTAACACAATTGCCGAATCAAGAATTGGTCGCTGAACCCTCAAGGTATTCCAATCGGTCTGACTAAAATAAGCCTTACCGAATGGGTGGGTATGAATCCAACATTTCATAGGAATAGTCATACCCTTAACACTCTCATCTTTATAATCAACAAATGAGGCCGTTCCCTTACTGATAAACAACTTTTCATCACGGTCAATTACTACTGAAACTTCAAGGCCAGGAAGTCTAGTAGTGCTTAAATCCCAAATAGCACCCCAGAACTGTTCTGTGTTTCCATAGTGTTTATACACATTTTTAAGAAAACGCTTTTCTTTATTCCATTCACTTAGGGTAATTTCTTCATCTTCTATCATTTTTTCACATCCATTTTGGTTTTGCTCGCTTAGTGTATTTACTTCGCCAACTGTTCCATTGTTTATCACCACGATAATAATTTCGGTATGCTTGAATAGAGCATTCCGTTTTGTATTCATCAGGCATACATTGGGGTGGCTGGGTAAATCCATTATCCTCAATTAACATTGGAGGATTACGCAAGACTTCTCGCAAGCATCTGTCAGTCTTGTGTTCTTTCCCATAACGATAAGTGTATTCTATACAAAGGGCTTCAAACAATTCGTATGTCCATTGATAATGCTGAAGACTTGAACGAACCCAAATAGTAGAGGGGTGGCTGATATGTGCAGTTTTATAGAGAACATTGAGTTTGTCTTCGGGCAACTTTTGAAACACATATTCATCATCGTCATTACAATAATAGTATTGGTCTACAACACGATGAGCCGTTGAAAGCATTTGAGCAGTTTCAAGAATCATCTTGATACAATGTGCATCATTGTGCATAACTGCGGCAATGTTTGGATTTTCATGCAAGTAAAAAATATTCATACTTTATCCCTCCACATTTTCTCAGTTTCTTCTGCACATCCAAAACACCAGAAAACTTGATTGTTTAGTTGATGGACAGATTTACCGATACATACACCACATTTAGTGCAATTCATTTCTCTCATTGTATTTTTATATTTCATTCTTCTTCACCCAATAGATTGTTTGGCTCAGAATAATCCGATGTTACCCTATAAAGAATTTCAGATATAAAACCAACAAATAAAATCCAGATAAAAAGAGTAATTATGGGATTCATTCTGATTCCTCCATGCATTCATCACAATAAAAATTCAATGTCCAATTTTCGCAGAAGCGGTTCTCACAAGGAGTTTTCATAGCACCACACATTATTCTTCCTCCACATAAAAGGTAAAACCAGCAAGATGAAACATACTCTTAGTGGGCATATAATCTCTATTCCAAACATCATCTCCGATATGAGGTATGTATTGCCTTTTGATACACTTACCATCTACTTCAGCGTAAAAACTACAATTCCTAAACCTCAAATAAAATTCACTCCCATTGGTAAGAGTTCCCTCAATTTGTGTAGGGGCGGCAATAGATGTAACAGCAAATTCATTTACTATCATTCGCTCACCTTCCATGTAGAAGCAACACCGCAACAGGTAATAACATTAACGATAACAGGGGTTTCTCGTTCATAATGACGACCACATTTTTTACAATCATATACTACTGTCATGATTATTCCTCCAATGGTTCAAACCCAAGTGCAATCTGTCGTTCAGCAGAACAATCAAATGGGTTAGAATGAATCTGCCCACTTACACGATACCCTACCAATTTAATATTGCTTTGTTCAGTCGTAATTATTTGTCCACACACACGACAGGTAGCATTTCCCGTTCCCATGCCGACAATCCAGCCTTTTATTTGTTCTTTATTTTCTTTATTCTCCATCATCATCACATCCATCATCCAATGTAGAAATTCCAATTGCTGCACCAATTAACCAACTTAGTAATCCCATCTAAATCACCCGTTAATCCTAAAGTGCTTTTCCACATAGTTCCCAATGAAATAATTTTGCATCCATTGAGCACCATAACCTGCAATAACAACCTGCATAAACTTTACACCTTCTGGCTTTCCATCCCAATCATTACCTTGACATGAAAATGAACCATCAGGCCCGCTTGTAAATGCATTGTAAAACTTAGGGTCTTCTTGAAATGAAATCATAGCCGCATTCCTTCCTTGCGCTCTTAGGTCAAGCCATTTAACGCCTGAGTTATACATAACCCTACGAATATCAAGATTATCAGCACAACAGACAACCAAATCAAATCCTTCAATCTGATTAGGGGTTAAAACAGGGAAGGGCTTAGCCACGATTTTATATCGCTTAGCCATAGCATCTACCTTTTTTGTATCAATTTCCATCTTAGAGAAGTTTTGGTAGGAAATATTCTTTTCTTCCACAATATCAGGGTCATAAACCGTCATATTGTAGAGTCCAGTCTTATCCAAAAGTGGAATAAGGAAACTTCCAATTCCACCTGCCCCAATAATCAGCACATTTCTCGTTTTTACATTCTTCATATTTTCACCTTCTTTATATTTCTTTTTAGTCTCGGCAAACTAATGCCTAATTTTTCACACACTTCTTTTTGGGTATATGATGTGTGGACATATACAAAAGCAGCAATAACACCTCTTGTCAAGGTTTCTTGCTCTTCCCAATCTTTACAAGCCTTAGCAACTTGTGGATTATCAATTCCGTGATTAGACAAAAACTCGTCAATATCATTTAAACCAAACACTCCAGAATTTGAATAGTATCTTGCAATCTTCCTGCTAAGTTTAGAGCCCTTACTTGGTCTACATCCTAAAAACTTACAGTAATCTCTCAGTATTGCTGGTCTATTATTATCTCTCATCGTGTAATACAAAATTGCACAGGCTCTTTCGGCCAAATCATATCCTTGATACAGCGTTGTTTTGCTGATATGAACATGATTTTTATTGACCTCATCAATTATATCAATATCAAATTGATTACATAGTAATAGTAACTCAGAAGTCTTTACCTCTTTTACTTCAGTTAGTCTTCCGATTTCTATAATCCTATATGCTTGTATGCAACCACATTCTTGACAAACGGGCAACCCAATATCACGATTTAATTTCAGGTGCTTCGCTTGACAATTCACACACGGCATCCCAATCCAACCTAATATCCTGTTGATTTTCAGCATGATGTTGTATGTATCGTGAAACCGTTGAAACAAGTTTCTTCAACATAGAATCATTTTTACAAGCAAATGCTCTTGCGGCAAATTGGTCACCTTTTGTAGCACCGTTACTTAGGTTGTCAATACAAATCGGGCCAGACCATTTTGCAACTCTATCAGTATTGTTAATAATAGGATGACTAAATGGGACTTTTTGAGCCTCTCCAGCAGTTCCTGTCGTTAAAACATAGGTTGAAACATCCTGAATGCCACGCTTTGACTGATTATCAACAATCATCCAATCTGCATATTTACCACGAACAAACATTGCAAGGACACCGTTATGCTGACCCTTAGTAATTTCAGGGTAATCACGACACATATTCTCAAACAATTGCATGGCTCGCTTTTCAGCACCTTCGGGCTTACGGTTCTGCTTTAGAAACTCTTTCATAACTTTAACTTGAGCCATTGTAGGTTTCTTACCCACAGTTTGATAATATAACTTGGCTGGAGGCAAATTAGACCATTTCTTAGAACGCTTACGCCCGACAAGATAACTGTCCACCAACGAATTCAATTCCTTAACACCAATTTGACCCCATAGACCAGAAGTAATTTCAATTGCGAATTGGTCTTCATCAATTTGCATCAGATTCAAACGAGTTAAACGCTTATGAATTTCATTACCTTCTCGTTCATAAAAATGGTAAGGCACACGGTTTTCCATAGCATATGCTACATTCTCAGGGATGTTAATACATCGGTTAAGGTAATCGTCAAGTGCTTCTTGTGCTTCTACACCTTTACCGTCTAAATAAGCGGCTCTCATAATTGTCCTTGATAATGCTTTAAGAATAATTTCTACATTACACTTTTCACCATTGATAGCGTATCGTGCACCATCTTTGTGAATAGAAATTAAATAACGACAACGACCAATACGGAAAAGAACAGGTCGTGGACTTCGCCTAACAATACCAATAATATCATTATTTTTCAATGATTGATAGATAGACTGAATCGTTGGTTCAGTAGCATCAGAACGATTACCTCGTCGTGCATAAATATCTACATTTCTACTTCTTCGTATATTTCTTGATGATAGTGGTGTTTCTAAGATACTCGTTCTATCATCTGATGCATGTCTAATTCTAAAATTTAATGTTTCTTCACTCATTTTTTCCACCTACAATTTGCATAATTTTATTCAATTGTTTCTCACTCAACTCTTTTCCAATCATAACTTGATTTATGATACTTTCAATGAAACGCTTTTCCCAATCATTACGACCATCCTCTACTGAAAATAGGGGCAAATCATACAAAGCCAATGCTTCTTCAATGGCCTCACTTGCTCTATTTTGGTAGACGGAGGCCTTTATATCCTTTGCAATAATTTTAGTAGGGTTAATATATTCCATTCGGGCTTGTCTCTCTTCGTCTTTGTTATCCATCATTCGTGTAAAGCGTTCCTTCTTAGCAAACAAAAGTTGCACATCACGCCATAGTTTTTCATTAGGATAACCACGGGTTTCAATTTGTTTTCTTGGATTATTGGGATGATTCCAACGCCAAACTACTGAGGCCATATTACCCAAAGAACCACTTTTCGTTTTAGCAATTACATATTGTGGTTCATATCGTCGGGTTGCATGGGAATAACGATTACCCTTATTGCGAACATTGACTCGCAAATCCAACTCTTTAACTTCGTTGAACAATTCTTCCCATTCATCACCATATTCATTCCACCACCATTCAGCCTTCATTGACTTAACTGCTTCTTTCAACCATTCTTGAATCAATTCTTCAGTAATGGTGTCAGGGTTTAGACCTTTATTTTCAATCAAGTGGCGAATAATCATCCAATTAGTGATGTGTTCGCTACCAAGAATTTCAAGATTTCCATTCTCAGTATTTTCAATTTCAAAATGCCATGCAATCTCATGTCCACAGATACAATAATGTGGGTGTTTAGCCAAATGTTCTGGGGGTAGTCGGTTTGGATTATCACGCAAAGGAATATACCATGTATTTCCCGTTGCCTTCCATTCATGTTTTGCTTGTTCCCAATCATCCGAAACTGATTCTGCTGTTAGTCGTTCAATTAAAGCCTTATTCAAAGCACCTGAACGATTAACATTAATAACATCAAGTTGTTCGCCAATAGCATGATGTGTTTCTACAAAATCATTCATGGTCAAACCTCCTAAATGCTATCTGCTCTTCCAAATGCGTGTCGCACAGTTCATTAAGTTTGGAATGCAACGATTCTGTAATTCCAGGAATTGTGTTTCGGTGCAAAGCCAACCAGACATTATGATATTGGTTAAGAACAATAACCAAACCATTGTTATCCTCGTGAGACTTAATCACGACAGGGGGCATTTCTTCGCTGTTAATCAGCCTAAATTCTACTTCTTTTCTTTTTCTTCCATTTCCAATTGGTGTCATATTTATCACTCCATGTTCATTAGGTGTGTTAGTGGGTCTTGTTTTAGAGTTTGCTTGCTCAACAAAATGTGAGGAAACTTACTCAATAGTAAAGGAACGACCTTATTCCAATCTATTTCGCCGTCATATTGTTTAGTCCAAACTGAACCGTTGGATTTTAACGATGTGACTCTATATACTTCATGTTTTTCTTCCTTGCTTTCGCTCATACTTATTTCTCCATTGTTTATCTTTTGATGGGTAGTTACCATCTTTGAGGAGAATCAAAAAATTTCACAAGACCCGCCAGCGCAAGCAATTTCTCCGCTTAGGTCTGTGTTATCTTCTGACTCTATCACCTTTGTTAAATCTACCTTTGTCAAGGTATTCAATAAATCGTAGTAAGCACCCATTCTAATTGTCTCAAACGGGGCTTGCTTATATGTTCCTCCGTCATAGGGTAAAACAGACAGGCCATTGTAGTATTTTCTGTTTGTCCACATCCATTCCCCGACTTCATCCCATTCATATTTACGAATAGATACAGTAGCCGACACATTATGGGAGTTCATGCCCGAAACATGGCCTCCTTTGACCCATGTGCGACTGATATTCTTAACCCTATGAAGCATATTCAAAGCCGTTTCTTCGCCTCGGAGGATGGCTTTTTCTGGTGCTTTTTGGGGTAATGAAATGACCGCCGTATCATGTGGTCGGAAGTATTCATCCTCAATCAGTTCTGGGTGATTTTGAGCCAGATAATCATAGATAGCCTCATTCTTTCCAACACGGATTCTTCTAATATAAAATTCGTCATGCCATGCGTGAATACCACTTGATGTTCCAAGAACACATGAAGTAGTTCCTGCTGGTTTAACACAAGTTTGTCTTGCCGCAGGGTTAATTCCAATTTCTTTTGCTATTGATTCATTAGTTGCTTTAATTGCATTAGTGATACGCTTAAAATCCATTTTCTTAACACGGTTAGAAGCAATACCTGTCATAGATACACCAATTAATGCATCACGCTCGGTATTTTTTTGCCAAATCTCCCTTAGATAATGAAAATCAGTATAACCTGCTTGTAGGGTAGCAATAATGGTAGCGGCTACTGCTCTTTTAATTAAATCCTCTTCGTCAATAACATCAGAAGAGTTAATTTCTACCAAGTTACAAAATTGATTTGGTCGTAATGCGATTTCACAGCATGGGTTAGTGCCCCAATCTTTATCATTGGTAAAATAAATTCCTGGTTCACCAGCACCAGATGCTTCAATATAATTCCATAGTTCATCAAAGTCCTTTTTCTCAACTTTACTTCGCACTAATACGGCAGAATTGTTTGCTCGCCCACGCTGAGGATTTAGTTCCCACCAATTACCTGATTTTGCAGTAAGCATATCATAATCATCACGGCTAAACAAAGAAATTAGAGCCGCACGACGAATACCACCAGCCAAAACTGCATCAGCAATATGACACATAATATCATGCACTTGAATAGGTTCTAATTGCTCATAATTAGTAGTATTTTTTAGAATACCTTCTATTTTATTAATGGCAATTTTTAGTGGTTCAGGGCCTGGGGCTTTTCCTCCAGATGTGATTAATCGTTCACCTTTTAATCGCACATCAGAATAATCAAAGATTGGTGTTGATGTATTTTGTCCAAAGTATGATTTAACCAAGACCTTAACTGCATCAGCCCATCCTTCAATAGAATCACCAATCAAATATCGGCGTTTTCTATTAGGGTTGGGGTGTATAACAGGAGGCAATCGTGATACATGGTGTTTTTGGACTGAATATCCAACACCTGTCCCTCCAAGTAAAAGGAACATTGACTCACTAAATGCTGCTATGTTATCAATAGGCATATAGGCACAGTTATAGATTCGGTTAGGGCTCAATTCAATAGGCTTTCCAGCAAATTGCATTGAACGCATAGATGGTAGAATTTTCTTACTTCTCACAAATTCATAGGCATTAGTAATCACTTCTTCCAAATTAGGGTATTTCTTAATATGCATATTCATATTTCTATCACAAAGTTCATCCCAAGTCTCTCTTCGTTGTAGTTCTGGGATGTATTTTGCATATTTCATATGAACAGTAATATCGCTCAAAATTTCATTAGGGTTTATGTCTGGCATAATTTCACTTCCAGTATTTTTTTCATATTGTTCCATTGTTATAAAAGTTTAGATTCTACCTATAAAGGCGTTGTAATCCTTAGCATACCTAGGGTTATAACAATCATCACAAATAAAACCATAAAGAGGTTGTGTATTTACATTTGCCCATGATATTGGTGCTTTTACCGTAATTTCCTTATCTTTTTTACCATGCTTGCTTGTAGATGTAGGTAGCGTAATTACACTAACTGCACCATAAGGCTGCTTGGTATCTTTATCCACAATTATTTTCTTTTTACATGTTATACATTTCATATTTGTTCACCATCCTTTCTGAAAACCTTCCTAACTGAAGATTTAATTTCATGATAGATACCCTTTACTTTAGGGCTTTTAGACACGCTGACAGTTTTAATTGTCCCTGTATCTTTGTTTTGAATCTTGAATATTAGATGTTTTTTAATCTCGTAGCCAATAACGACTACATTCAAGGTTTCTATTTCTTTTGCTATTTTGTCAATTTCTTTCTTTTTCATTCTCCTACCTCCCTATGAATAGGCGGGCATAGAGGGAATTGAACCCCCATCTTCGGCTTAGAAGGCCAAAATGCTATCCATTACACCATATGCCCAAAGTGGCGAGAGTGGGATTTGAACCCACGAATCACTTAGGAACAGGATTTTAAGCCCTGCGCTTTTAACCATGCTCAGCCATCTCGCCGTATGTATTCTACATTGTAATCATTACAATATTTTTTAAGAGCACTAACATGGACATCATCCTTAGTGTTATAGTCCATGTTATTATAAACTTGTATAAGTTCAGTCAAATACAAGGATTTTAGTTCTTCGGGTAAATCCGAATCTACTGCTTCTTCAAAATGACGAAGAAGTATTTCCAAACCTCCATACATCTTAACATCTTTATCGTGTTGCTTCGCCCGCTTAATTTCTTCACGGAAGGTAAGGTATAATTTAGGGATGTTCTTAATAGTATACCATATTGCCTTCATTCTAAGCCCTCTTCAAATTCTGCTTCAATGTCAAGATAAGTAAAAATTTCAAGAGCCTCTTTAATTCGTCGTTCTTGACTTTTCCCGTTTTTGTATTGACAGGTTCTTCTCAATAAATTAATTAGTTCATTTTTATATACATTTGCCGTAATGAAATGTTTTTTCTTTAATTCTTCAACTTGAGATTTAACACCTAAAATAGTAAATTTACATTTCATCCAATGAAATGGGTTACTATATGAGGTGGTTGCTGTTTTATTTTCACGATAGTCCTCAGCCAAATAAATAGTCAGGCCTTCCAAAATATCAGTATCAATTTCTGTTAATTCAATCATATTAATCACTTTTTAAAAAAATGGTTCTAACCGCAATTCGGCTACATAAGAGTAGGTCAAACCAAGCCTACAATTGGATTATATAAAAATCCTTACTCGTTTCCACCAACAATTGCCTGAGCGAGCATAACTTCATTGACTTCATCAAAGTTGATGTTGGTAATATCCTCACGAGTTACGAGTTCTCCATCAACATAAGTCCAATGAGTCGGATGCTCAATAATCTGGTCAAGAACCTCACTTGCAGAAAGAGAAAGTTCGGTGTGTCCCGTTTCATTCAAAATCGTCAATTTCACCATTTATCTCACTCTCCAAAAACAGGTCGGCCTTCCGAAGTAAATTCACCACCATTAGTCAAATGCTTGACAACGGCCTTTTCCATCTTTCGGCGGGTTGAAGCAATTCGCTTTTCGCTGATAACTCCAAGAGTCAAAAGCGTGTTCAGCGTTTCGTTGATGTATTCGCTTGCAGTTGCGTATTGCTCTTTTTGCGTTGCATCAAGATAAACTCCACCCGTTGCACGACTCATAATTCGTCGCATTTCAAACTCGGTAATGAGTCCTTCGTTCATTTGTTCATTCAGTTGTTGTTCCAATTGGTTCACATCAGTCATATTTTTTCACCTTTTTTCGTGGAACACTAAAGCAGTTCCGTTCTATCTTTAACACAGTAGTTCAAGCCTATAAACATTTACACGCTCTAATCTTTTGCATTTTGGGCGACAACCCAATATCAAAGTCAGTCGTTTTGACTGACATTTGAATCTCTAACTTTCCAGATGCAGACTTCTTTACCACCAAATTCAGGGTAGTCTTCGTTGCCCGACCTCTGTATTTTTACTACTCCTACCTTCTCAAAATTCTTATTCTTTGAGAGGAGGTTGGTTAGTGCTGTCATAACTATACCTTGCTTTCCCTCATTTGCGAAATCATAGATTTCATGAGTGCTTGCCTCACCCCTTTCATTTAGCCATTTGACTATTCTCACCGTCATTTTTTTGTATTTTACCATGCCTAAACATCTCCTTTTTACTACTTAAAGTATTAGTCCAACAATAACAGCACATGGCATTTTTCGTTGGAATAAATACATCACACATTACACAAAAGGGCATTACTCTTCCTCCTTATATTCGCTGATTATTTGCTGAGCAATTATCTTAGCATCATACCAAGATTTGCCCAATTGAAGAAAGATAAACCATGCAATCTTGTCAGCACTATATTTTCGCACCAACATTTGCTCAATTCTGCGATTTATGGTCTCTTTTTTCATTTTTACATTCCCTTCCCGTAACCGTTGGTATTTCCAGAGCCTTGCCTCAAAGCAATCAGAAGTAGAGTTAGATAGCCAATCAAATCTTTGACGACATCCTCATCACTTTCCATTGAGTCATTACCTTGCATTAAACGATTCAGTTTATCATCAATTCTAACCCTTAGTCCTGCATCCTTTCCTAACTTGGAAAAGATGCTAATTGGGTTCATGACAGAATCGCCATATTGTTCATTCTTCTGAATCAAGAAATCTCTCAATTCGTTCATCGTTTTTCGTATCTCTTCTTGGGTATTCATTTTTTTCCACCATTGTTGTTTTTGCAAAATATTATCAATTTCATGATTGCAATGAGTTATATTAAGACATGATAACTCTATCATTTTGGGTGCTTTTCCCATTATCCCATCGGTCAAAATGGGCGAGAAAACAAAACGCAAGACCTTTCCTGCATTATCTCGGTCAAAATGACCGTTTTCCCACTTTTCCCATTTTCCCATGAGGGGGTCAGCCACAGACACACACACATACATATTAAGTCGCTCATAATGATAGAGAAAGAAGAAAGGTAAAGGTAAGGTAAGGAAGGGATGGGAAAAGGGGAAAAGGTAAGAAATAGAACATAATGACTTAGATAATCTATAATATCTCTTACAAAATGTTTTCCCATACCAATGAGAAAACATGGGAAATCCCATTGAGAATTAAGTAGGTCATAATGAGGGAGATAAATATACATAATATAATTGAATAAATTAAATCAGTTAAAATTATGTTGATAATAATAGATATAGTTTATATAATGACTTGGATATAACTACATAAAAGAAGTAAATTGATAGAGAAAGTCGGCCTCCGACCCCCCATGAGGCCACCCCCTCCGACCCTCGCCCCCTTATAAGCGACGGCGCACCTGAGCCAGCCCCCTATATGATAACAAAAGGAGGCTTCATAATCATATATATGACGCATCTACAACCATATGGTTAGTAACTTACTATTAAGTGGTAATTGCGCTCTTTGAGAAGCAATTAAAAACCCCGAAGGGCGGACATATTTTTTTGGGGGCAGGAAAATATCCGAAAACCTGCGGATTGACTTTCATCAATCCTCTTCTTCAAAGACCCCCATCATGCAGAATCCTCCGCATTGGATTCTTCAACCTCTACTTCAAAGACAGGTGCGGCTTGAGTCCAATCCTCCCCATCACGGAACATTTTCTTCAAACGGCTCATGTGCGTTTTGTCCTCCTTTTCATTCCAATGTTCAAACGAAGGGTGTCGGAAGGTTTGTCGTTCTTCACCAACCTTGATTGAGAAGGTTGGCTTTTGGTTGTCGGGGCAGGCATCCCAAAATGCCCGCCGAGCAGGATGCAGGGATTTGACTTCGTTCTCCATAGCCCGAAGCACCTTTTTGTCAATCTTTGTGTTAGACCAATTGTTGAAGCCGTATTCGCCGTTCTCAATTTCAGCGGCAAATTCGCTTCGCCATTGTTTCACAATGTTTGAACGGGTAGAGGCGGTTCGCTTTCCACGACGAAGGTTTAGTTTGACTAATTCAAGTCGGTCTTCTTCACCTTCAGTAGTGGGTTCAAAACCCTCAATCCATGCCTCAACAGGCACAATCATGTTCGTCCATCGTTCATCGCTCATTTCTTTCTTGTTGGCTACCATTGTTTCACCGATAATATGACTTCAACCCCACTAATAGGGTTGCGAATACAAAGTAGCAACCATATGGTTGTAATGCTTTGCAATGAAAACCTTAAGCGAATTAACAACCATGTTTTCGGTGAAAACCATGAAGAAAACCCAAGAAATAACAGAAGAACATAGTGATTTTATCTATAATGGTAAATACAAAAAGACAACCCAAATTAAGTGCGCTCACGAAGGCATATTTTGGTTAGTCATGCAAAAATATCAAGGCCGAGAAGATATTGATGCAAACCTTAGTGATTTGCTAATTAATGTGTCCGAATATGTTGATTGGCGACTACATCCATCTTATCAAGAAAATGAAAAGATTCTAAATCAATCCGTTCAAGAATGGGAAGAGTTTTTGGCGACTGAAGAAGGAAAAGCATGGGCAGGTGAAGAAGAATGATTGAATGTAGCAAACCTAAATCCTGTCAATGTCGTGATTGCGTTGAAGAATTATATTCGTTTTATTTTCGTTTGAAGGAGGAAGAAAAGTGAAGCAAGTTAAACTTGATTTTACAATTTGTCTAAAAGACACTCTCTCTAATTGTATGTGTAATAAGTGTTGGGAAGAAAATGTTGGAGAATATCAACGAAAAACATGGGGTGAAGAAGAATGAAC
>Ga0255768_10000778_pt1 | contig 33147 bp, 47 predicted proteins | sample 071ome_33_FD_179983 | JGI IMG/M metagenome (GOLD analysis project Ga0255768, IMG submission 179983) | Coastal salt marsh microbial communities from the Groves Creek Marsh, Skidaway Island, Georgia - 071412AT metaG (version 2) | ecosystem: Environmental > Aquatic > Marine > Intertidal zone >...
CAAGCAAGGATCTCAAGGGTTCCAAGGGTCAGACGGAGCAGACGGAGCAGACGGTGCTCAAGGCAATCAAGGATCTCAAGGGTTCCAAGGGTCAGACGGAGCAGACGGAGCTCAAGGCAATCAAGGATCTCAAGGGTTCCAAGGGTCAGACGGAGCAGACGGAGCAGACGGAGCAGCAGGACCAAGTAATACAATTAACGCAACTGCTGTAACGGATAATGACACCGTATTTCCAGTTTTTGTAACTGCTACAGGCTCTAATCAAACGGCAGAAGCAAGTGCGTCTTTTACATTTAATCCTTCTACGGCCTCCCTAACCACTACTGGCAACATAATTGCGGGTTCTGCTACTGTAGGTTCAACAGGCGATACTGACGCAGACGGTATTTTTGTTGTTTACGAAGATACTAATCTTGGCTCCACCCTTGGGGATAATCTCCCCGTTTTTTCGTTCAGCGGCGATACCTCAAACAAGACTCGATTACAAGGGTATCTTTATCGCGATGCTACTGGTACGGATTGGAATACTGCCCGTTGGGTTGATGGTTGCAGCGTAGATTCAAGCTTCTCCACACCAAGGACTGATCTTCGTTGTTGGATAGAACGTGATATAAACGCTCAACGGTTCCATTTTGGCAGTGGTTCCACCGAATACGGCGACTGGGATTCAACTTCCATGTCCGTTAACGGGGATATATTACCCGATACGGACAACACTGGTAATGTTGGCACAACCGCTGCCACTTGGAATAATGGGCAATTCACTAACCTTACGGTTAACAGTGTTCTAAATGTAAGGGCTGCAATTGACTTGGCCGATAATGATGTTATTAGATTTGGGTCAAGTGATGACGTTACGATTGATTTTGCAAGCGCCACTAGCAATTTAGAATTTAATGTTAGTGCTATAGGCAACGACTTTACCTTTCATGATGAAGGTGGTACCGCCTATATTAAATTTGATACTGGTCTAGAGTCCATAACATGCGATGGTGATATTACTGCATTTGGAACTGCATCAGATGTTAGACTAAAAGAAAACATTGTTAACATTGATTCTGCTGTAGAACGCTTACATAAGATTCGTGGCGTGACTTACAATTATAAGGATCATGAAGATAAACAAACTATGATGGGTGTTATCGCTCAAGAATTACTTGAAGATGACATATTGAAAACCGCTGTTTATCAAACTGCTCCTGATGCAAACAGTGATAAAACTGATTATTATGCAGTAAGATATTCACAACTGACGCCTATTTTAATTGAGGCTGTTAAGGAGTTATCCGCCAGAGTAAAGGAGTTAGAAAATGCCGACTGATTACACATTGCTGCAATCTTCCGGGGCTATTAGTTTTTCAGATTTAGATACCCAATATGGCGATACAACGCCAGTTGTTTTTAGTGACTACTATCGAACCACTGCTAATACTGGTGGAGGGTCAAATTCTGGAGTATCTAATATTCCACCCAATACTGGTGTTCCTACTTCTGGAGCTATTTCTTTAAGTGATTTTTATGGGACAGGCTCTAGATTCTACGATCAAACCACGATCACGGATACTGCTTGGGGTGACAATGACATAGAGTTTATTGCCGCAACTTCTAGTACGTTGACAGGTTACACAGACTATGGAAGTGCCACTGGAGGTACAAGTTTTGGAACGCCTACAGACACTATTTTATCAGTTGTGGATATTTCTAGTGACGCAACAACAACATCAGGCGGCATTATGATAGCTACTGATGGCCCTGATGCTCCATATTTTTATTTTTACGTTAGTACAGGACATGTTGATGCGGGTACAGCAAGTAGTCAAATCGAGGGGTTTGGTTGGACAAACGAATGGTATTCTTTGCATCTTGAAAGAATAGCGGGAGGCACTGCTACCGATGTTTATTATGACGCTTCCGATGCTAGTGCTTTAAATGGCGGAAGTAATCTTTGGGGTTGGTTTTGGGACACTAATGATGGAGTAACTACATCAGACATTGTTAGTGGAGATACATATAGAGTACGAAAACATGAGGCAGGGTTTTGAGCGCAGAAAAAGTTAATCGGTTTCTGGAAGTTAGCTTATTGTTAAGTGTAATGCAATCGGATAAAGAATTTGATGCGGATACTAATTCGTGTAGAACTTGTGGCTCTCAGTTAACCCCGTCTGGGATAATTCCTCATGCTCCTTCTTGCAAATGGTTTAATTGGAATGATTTGTTTTCTGAACGCGACAATCTCCGAGCTGAAATAGGATTTAACCCTCTTGGTGGGGAGTAGGATTGCGAAACCCCCGCTAGCACTAGTACTGCAAATTTTTGTGGCTGGATTAGCTACTTCCACATTTAAGAACCATATCATTTTGATATTTAGCGACTACTACATACCCTAAAGGGCCTACCAGATCAATAATTTTAGTATAATTTTCTTTAAAATTATTTTCTAAAATTAAAACAGGTTTAAACTGATTGATCGTACGGTAGGCCCCTTTTAGTGCTTTATATTCGTAACCTTCTACATCTAAAAATATCAAATCACATTCTTTTAAACGCATAGAGTCTATTGTGGTCTGTCTTACATTTCCGCCCTCAGAGACTTTATTCATTCCTATATTTTCTGAATAGACAACAAAAGTACTTACCGAGCCTTCTTTATCCCCTAAAGCCATCCAGTGCTTTTCTATATTATCGCAATCTCTGCAATTAAATTCTAACACTTTATAGCTTTCCAGGCTTGGTTCAAAAGTTATAACACGCTTAAAATATTGTGCAAGCAACCTGGGGTACATTCCTTGTAACCCACCCGCTTGTACTACTACATTTCTGTTTTCAACGTATCTAAATATGTGTTCTTTGTGATAAGGCCAATCCTCTTTAGGCCACTTCCAGCCATGAAAGTCTTGCTTTAACCACTTCCAGGGCCCGATACCATCTATATACTCGTCTTTAACTTCTAAACTATTTCCCACATTATTGTACCTTTGTGAGAGCATCTAACGGTAGTGTCTACCCATATCTTATAGCCAAGATTTCTAGCTTTTTGACAAAAGTCGTTATCCTCGCTAAAAGTATCTCCGTGGTGGTATGCTTGGTGATACTCAAACTGTGGATATCCTACGTCTTTCAACACTTTAGTCTTTACTAAAGCGCACCCAAACCCACAACCACCAAGTTCAATAGTTGTATACACATCAAGCATTTGTCTGTCTATTTGTTGATATTTAGTATCATACAATTCTATAACTTGATCAGGGCGCCTCATTCTATAGACTCCCGTTACAAAATCCTCGTCATGCGACAATAGCTTTTGTAGAGTATCGGGTGGAAATGCCATGTCGGCATCCACAGCAAATAGATAATCGTACCCATTTTCTATAGCGTGACCTGCAATAGTATTTCTACCTGCATCAATTAAATAACACCAAAAAAACTCAAAATCTGCTTCAAATCCTTCAGGAATAATTAAATCATAGATAGATTTAAATGTCTCTGGCTCGATATGTTTAGCAGAAGGTACTGCAATAAGTATGCGTTTCTTTTTTTCTGTTATTTTTAAACTTTGAAAATACTGATCCCACTGATCGGCAACATTTTTCCATGTATTTACTGGAGCAGCTAAGCAGTTTCTTACCTTTTTCTTTCTTTCTATCGAATTTTTTAAAAAATAGTCTACCGCAGCAATAAATGCCTTTTCTTTGTGCTCTTCGTTCGCTAAAATATAGTGGCAGTTTGGGTCTAGTGTATCTTCAAATGCGCCCAGTTTATAAGTTATTAGAGGTGTGCCATATGCTTGCGCTTCCATCGCAGAGATTCCATAGGTTTCTGGAAATTCAATAGGGTATAGCATACCCATGGCTCCGCCAACAATAGGAGCAACTTCTTCAGGTCTAATTACGCCCGTAAAGGTTACATTTAATCCGGCAGCAAGGGAATAATCCTCTAAATCTTTTACCTTTTCATAGTTTTCATCAAACTTCCCAGGACCAAACTCGTAGTATCCGCCTATAACTGTTAATTTTAGGTACGGGTGCTTTTCAATTAGTTTAGACCATATATTTCTTATAAGAGACTCTAAACCTTTATATGCGGCTGCATTGTATACAAAGTGTCCATACTCTTTTTCTGCAGCATAACCCGAGTCAAATGTCTGCACTCCATTACTGGTTACAAAAAACCAATCTTCTAAGGAGCTGTGTACATAATTAGCTTGATAGTGTCGTTTTTGCCATTCACTTACAAAAAATACTTTATCTAATCTTCCAGACTCTAGTAAGCCTTGTATTTCTTCATCGCCTTCAACATAGGTATCATGCTTCCATAAAATTTTATGATCCGCAGTTACAGTCCTATAATCGGGAAATATAAAGCCTCTATTAAACTTTTCCCACTCTGGATGAAAAGGCATTATAGTTCTATTACTTATTAAAACATCGAAATGTTCGTTTTGTATTTCGGATATATTTTTATAAGTAACTGTAGGAAAAGGAGTCCTGGTAGTAGCATTAGTGTATACGGTAACATCGTAGTCAAATCTACTACCCAACTGACTAGCCATGTATATTACTGCTTGTTCAGAGCCTCCAAGCCCCTTAAACATCAAAGTATTATGATGATAAGGGGCTCCAAAAGGGTCAATAATTCCTATTTTCACAGCCAATCCCACATTAGATCCCAAATAGAATCATATTCTCCAAAACAGTGGCAATGTTCATTGCCCCAATCCATCAACCAGTAAAAATCATCATTACAAAAAATCATGGTAGCTCACAAACTCCTCCGACACAAGCAATAGCTGCTTGAGTGTCGATATCTAAATAGTCAGGCACTATATTTTCTGCCTTCCAGTTAATTTTCTTCATGTTTTTGGTTATTTTAACCCATTTATGGTAGTTATAGACATCCTTTAAGCAGTGAGTCATCTCGCCTACATCACCACTAAAGTAGTTTTCTGCAAATTTAATTGCTCGCCTAATCCAATCTTCTTCCATCAAGCTACTTGGCTTAAATAGATCTCCCTGCCAGTGGCGTAATGCACCCTCGCAAGCACGCCATAAATCATCATTAAAGGCGTGTAGACCGTCCACTATTAACCCAGAGGCAAAAAGTGCTGCATCTCCATAAAATTTAATCAAAGTATCAATGTCAAATACTTCTGTAAAGGGAGCTTGTGCATATGCTTTATCACCTGCCAGCCCCAACAGGCTTATTCCAGCAAAATCTTCCCTATGATTAAATATATACTCTTCTACCTCATCCCAATCATTCACTTGAATAGTATTTGAAACATTATGCCTAACTACAGGATTAACACATAAATGCTCATTAGTTCCATACTCTACCCAGTTATTTTGAGTAAGACGTACAAGTTCTAACTGATTTATGCCTACGAGATGACGCTTAAACAAAGAATTCTTGGGTGCTGTGACAGGAATAGAAAAAATCCAATCTGTACCCAACGGATTCCAAACACTTTGTTCTATTGCATCGGGGTTATACTTTGCGAAAACTTTTGCAACATCGTTTTCTTTATTCATCTGCATATTTCTAAAGTATCTTGCCGCGTGCTCTCCGTGAATACCGCTAGCAGTCCCTAAAAGAACTGAAGCATTTCCGCTTGGTTTTACACAGGTAGTTCTTGCAGATTGATTTATTCCAATAAGTCTAGCAAGAATTCTATTTGTAGCTTTTACGACTTCTGCGCCTTCACGCTGCACGTCGGTATTGAACAATACTTCAGGATTATTTGTCCATCCTGTAACGGAAACTCCCAATAATGCTTCTCTTTCAAAGATACGCTTAGAGGCTTCCTCCACGTATCGAAAATCAGTGTATCCAGCTTGAAGAGTCCCGATAATAGAAGCTGCTCTACAGGCTTCGTAAAATTTTTCTGGTGTGTCACAATATGCTCCATTTATCTCTGTAAGATTACAGCCTTGCCATCCACTTACACCATCTTCTGTAACTGGCCACATTCCGATTTCAACGCACGGATTCACTGTAATGTCTTTATCGTCCACGAACACAAATCCAGGCTCGCCAAACTCTTTTACGCTTTTAAAAAGTGTAGAAAATTGCTCTCTTGTCACTTCATTTTTTACAAGCATAGCAGAGTTATTAGACCTGGCACGTTGAGGATTATCCATATACCAGTTGCCCGTTTTTGCGTTCATCATTTCTGTATCATCAGGCGAAAAGAGGCAGATTGTCGCAGCGCGACGAACGCCTCCGCTTAGGACAGCGTCTGCCATATGCATAGTTACATCATACGCTATGATAGGACGCCAAGCAGTCTCACCTTTACCAGCCACTTCTCTTGTCAACAATTCCTCAATTTTACTCAAAGAGTGGCGAAGTCCGTCTGGCCCAGGAGCTTTAAAGCCGCCCGTAATTTTTGAACCTTTGGGACGAATTAAAGAATAATCAAAAGCAATGTGATGGCCTTCATACTCTGCAAACTTTGCTTCAGAGTTGTTAGGCGAAAAAGATGCAATTAATGCACCGATTGCGTCACTCCATCCTTCTATCGAGTCAGGAATAATAAAAGTTTTTGCCTCTTTATCCCTCTCTTTTAGATTTGGAAGTTTTGCTACGTGATGAAACTGTACGCTGAACCCTGTGCCGCACCCGCATAAAAGCCAGTACATACATTCACGGAAAAAATGCCTTCTGTCTACCCAAGTAGACAAGCAATTATACATTTTAGCCTCGTGCTTTAGCATAGGGTCGCCGCCCCACTGTAAAGCTCTTTGAGAGGCAAGCACCTTTTGCTCTAAGTAACATTCTTCTGCAAAATCAATCGCTGTAGCTAACTCTCTGTTAGCTTCTAACTCTTTAGCGTACTTTTTACGGTGCATATTCATTACGCGCTTTACACTATCTTCCCAGTTTTCTGTCTTTCCGACATCTTCCATGAATCTAGCATAATCGCTATAAAATTTTATATTGCTTGCATACTTGGTGCCGCCCTTCATATGATACCTCTCAATCTAGAATTCATATCTTCTACGTTTTCTAGTCCTATTGCTTCTTCGCAATACGTTAAAAGATCCATCAACTCTACATTTAGTAGTAGTTGATCCGCGTTTTCATTAAGTTCTTGAATAAACTTATATCTACTATCTATCGGTATAGCGTCGTGTATGTCAAAAACATCACCATACTGTTCTATTAAAGACACGGCTCTCTTAGGGCCGATTCCTTTAATTCCATTTATATTATCGCCTTTATCTCCTACTAAACATTTATAGCTTATATAGTTTTCTGGAGCAACATCATAATGAGTATTCCAATTTCCAAGCGTAACTTCCTTCCTCGTCACATATGAAAACCTGTTTACACTATCATCTATGAGCAGATCCCAGTCTCTATCGGAACTGACTAGCCAAATTGTCTCAAATCCATACTTATCTTTGTTTTTGACCACTAAGCCTGCTAAGTCGTCAGCCTCTACGCCTTTATATCTTAAAACTGTATATTGTTCTGCTGCAAGATCAAGACTGGCTTCAAACTCTTCGAAAAATTCTTCAAAAGCTATTTTTTCTGCTTCTGTCTGATCTTTGAACCGTTCTTTTCTATCGGCCTTGTACTCGGGGTACAGCCCCTTTCTATATGTAGAAGATCCCCAATCTGCACATAATATAATTGTTCCACAATTATACGATGTGGCTAAAGATTCTACTGTTTTTAGGTAGTCAAATCTAAAATCTGTTCTTCCTGCGTGTTTCCATCGAAACGCCAGGTTTAACGCATCTACCACAAGCACAGTGCTTGCCTCTACGTTTGTCATTTCTGTGAATGTTTTAGCCATTTATAAACTCTATATCTTCTCTTTCTAGCCATTCTTCGGCTAGTGTTACATAACATTCCAGCCAAGGTAAATATATAAACTCTTCAAAGTTTTTTGGTTTTATTTCGGTACAGACATATACTTTTGATCTATTATATTTATAGAACAATAGAGGCTCTTGATTGCCTCCTTTTGCCTGTAATTTTAATTTCTGCCACCACTTTATAAGATTATTTGTCTTGGGCTGGGTAAAAATTTTATCTGAAAAAGGAGAGTCTGAATAGTTTTTAACTTCTATACAGAATCTGTTTTTCTCGTGTGGTACATATAAATCTCCTTTGAGATACTCTAACGCGCCCGAGTTTGGTACTCTTTCAAACTGTAAATCCGTGTACAATCTTAGTATATCTCTAACTATGTACTCTCCTCTAGCACCTTTTGCTCTTGAATCAACCATTTCTGTCAAATTCGCCCAAGGCAAACAATTTGTCTTGGTACTCTGCCAGTTTTTCAATTTCCAACTCTATAGTTTCCATTATATTAGAGTGTTCACCTACTCCGGTGGCGTTTTCAAGGTAAATTTCTACATTTGCTTTATGTAGCTCAACTTTACTTTGAAAATAATTAGCTAATGTATCTAGTATTACTTCTCTCATATTACATCTCCAACTGACTTATATTGCCTTCTTTTACAACTTCTATTTTATCCAGTAATGGGTGTGTCCATCCATGCGATACTATATAAGTGTTTAATTCTTCTCCAAGTAGAACTTCTACTAGCTTCTCTCTGCCTGCCTCATCTAAGACATTCATTACTTCGTCCAAAAACAGTATATTTATTCTCGATTTAGATATGCTACTCATTAGTTTTCTTATAGCTATGAGTGTTGCTGTATTTACTCTGGCGAGTTCCCCGGTAGAAAGTGCAAGAATATCTACAGACTTTCCATTATCTGTTATTTGGACATTTAATTTATCATTGCTTACCACAAACTCAAGAGTAAATCTACCATCAGATAGTTCTGCCAAATACGAGTTTGTGAGTTCTTCTAAATCCTTGACCAAGTTTTCTATTTTGTATGCCAATAGGCCATTTGTACTAAAGGCTTTTTTAAGGACTTCGACATTAGATAAAGATGCATCTATGCCTTTTAACTTTTTCTGAACTTGTCTTAACTCCTCTTCAAAATTATCTGTCTGTTCTTGAATTACTTCTATTCTTGTATTCCTGGCAGTTCTCTTAGCATTTTCCTCTGCTATCTCTTTTATCTTTGCTTTTGCTTCTCTAAGGCGATCAGAAACTTCTTTTAATCTAATCTCTAATTCTTCTTGGTCTACTAAACTAGTAGGTAGATCATGGTCTATGCTTCTATATATGTCCGTCCACTGCTGCTCCAGTTTTTTAGCCTCTTGGTAAATTTTATTTCTTTCCTTGATTTCGGCTATTTTTGCCCTTAAATCGTCTATTTTTACTTGGCTTGTTTGAAGCATACTTTCTGCGCGACAAGCTATTTTATGTACTGCTTGTAGATCAATTTCTTGCCCGCAAGTAGGACAAGTATCATTATCATCTATAGGCACATAAAGACCTTGTTCTTCCTTATACCCTTTTAGAACTTCTTTGGCTTCTGTGGCTCTGGACTGCCATCGTCCTATTTCAGTTTGCATATCATCATAAGACTCGATACCAGAAATATCTATGTTCTGAAACTCTGAAACATTGATTTGTTGCAGTAAGTCTTTGAACTGATTATTTTTTGAAATTTTTTTATTGGTCTCCGAAATTTTTTCAATTTCTGTCGTCAACTGACGTAATTCTTTTTCGTCTGTATCCGTATTAATTTCTAAATTTAGCATTGGAAGTGTGGTAGTATCTGTCAATTTGTTGTCAGACAACCATTTTTCTATGGTATCTATCTGTGATTGTGCACTTCTTACTTCAATATTTAACTCTCTCGCTGCTTCTTTAAAAATATCAAACAGCTTTACGTATTCTTCTAAATGCAACAAATCTATAAGAAACTTTTTTCTGTTAGTATCCGTAGCAGTTAAAAATTGTAAACTAGCGTTTGTATTTTGATAGACTAACTGCGAAAAGGTTTTAAAATCTATACCAATAATATTCTGTAAAGACTTATAAGTATTTGTAGCTGTATGGCTAGAAATATCCTTACCATTTTTCTCCAGCTTTACTTTGATACTAGTTTTTCTATCAACGGTGATTTTATATTCATCATCGTCTTTAGTAAAAGTAAGACTAATAAAGTATCCATCATTTACATATCTGTTAGGTATATCAGCTTTCTTAATTCCTTTTGAGTTTTTATTATAGCAAACTTCTTCGATAATCAATGGTATCGAAGATTTGCCCATTCCATTTGTTCCAATAATTTGAGTCAATGTGTTAGAGTCAAGAGCCAGAACATTGTCTGGCCCATAACTAAAACAATTACTCCATTGCAATTCTTTGAGAGTAATCATGATATGTTCCTATAACATTGGATATTTTATTTTCATCAAGTTCTAAAATATATGTTAGATACTCTACTAGTTCATCTTCTAGACTCATAGTGTTATCAAGCAGCAAAGTAGCTTCACTACTACGTTTTACTACTTTTTTATCTAGCAGTTCTGAGTTCTTGACTCCAGCAAGATCTTGCATATCGCCTTCTAATTCATATATTGTATGATGGTAGTCTGTTGCAATCATTTCATCTGTAGACTGAACTGTCTTTCTTATTAGTTGAGGCAGTTCAAACTCGTGAAATTTCCAGTTCCAGTTATTTTCATCAATCATGAGATAGCCTGTCTTTACTTCATTTCTATGAAAAGAAGTAGTCATGGGGCTGCCTGGGTATACAATGTTTCTCTGCGTATTAGAATGAGAGTGTAAGTCTCCCGCAAAAACCACAGGAAAATCCTTAAGCAAATCCAAGTCTATCTCAGGCTTAACATGGGGTGGAATTTCTCCACGAACATGGGTAAATACAGGATACTCAGTCTTAGACTGAATTTCTTTTATACAAGATTTTTTATGTAAGTCACAGTATGGAAGAATCCAAAAATCATGCCCAGGATAGAAAGTGGTGTTTGTTTGCACCTCTACTAAAGGATTAAGATTTTGTGTGACTCCTTGCAAAAAGTCAAAGAAAGTTTGATTCTTTTTTGTTGCCTCATGGTTCCCGTCAAAGATAATAGTAGGAACTTTTACGTTAGCAATAAATATAAAGAATAGTTCTAGTTCTTCCATAGTCGGTAGGCGATCAAATAGATCGCCTCCGATTATGTGAAGATCGCACTCTATATTATGTACTTGATGAAAGAACTCAAGATACCTGCGTGAAGCCCAAGCAACTGGGACATTTTTCTGCCCTAGCTTTATGTGCCAGTCTGCTGTAAAAAGAATCATGAGTTGAACCTTGTATTTAGCACTAAAGTTTCTAATTTATCTTTTAAATCTTCCATTAGAGTATCCGTTCTATAACCGTTAATAGGAGGAATAACGTATCTATCTATATAAGCTGAAGCGCCTTCGATTAAACTATCAATATTTGGCCCTATTTCATCATCTAGCCTATCAATATCAGCAATTAATTTCATTTCTACTTTAAGAGGAACTTTTCCTTCAGCTACCGCATAAGCAAAAGCTCTTAGGGAGGGCTTTATCAAGTGAGGAACACTAAACCCTGGCTTATAATACCGGGTTGTGCCCTCTCCACTCATTTTACCCCTTTTAAAGTAACTTGTCTTACCTGCGACAAAGACAAACTGGCAGGGCTCTATTAAGTAAAGATTTTCAACTTCTTCTTCCCAATAAAAATCTTTTAATTCTTTAGTTACGTGGGGGTTCGCATCTATATAAGCTCCCTTCATTGTATAAAGCTGTACAAACGCTTTTTTGCACCTGGGCCCAAAACTACTTGCTTTTTGTCGTAGTAGTAGAAACCTATCGTCCGGTCGTTTAATCCTTTCATATGCGTGAGTAGGCATACTCCCTCCTTATGAAAACTCAGCTTCCAATGCTTCTTCGTCTACCTCCTCTTTGTTGCCGCCCGTGCGAACACGCTCCAGCAACTCTTTTTGTGCGTCAGGGGTAGGACGAGGCATAACTTCATCCATAGAACGCAACTCTGAAATGAGTTCCATTTCAGTCTCATCAAGTTTACGCACTTTGCAACGAAGGGGTTGCAACTGATACTCTACGTTGAACGGCAGAGGGCCAGTTTTTACACGCTTGAACTTTACATCCCAACCAGTTTCAGGGTCGGTCGGATCTCCCAAATCCTCAGCAGCGGCCTTAATTTGATCCCAGAGCTTACGCTTGAGATTAAATACTTTCACTTCGCCATTGTGAATACATTGCATAGCGTATGACCAACCACACTTGAGATCGGGGTAGTAATCACGAACCCAATCTTTCTCTTTGTTGTTAAAGGTTTCCAAGTTGCGATCAAAAGAAAGGCACTCCAGAGGAATGTTCTTTTCATTCTCACCTTTAATCCAGTAAACATAACGGGCGAGTACATCGCCAACTAAACGAACGCTATTGTCGCCATCAACAAACTGATAGGAAACAATACTTGATTTTTGGGCTTGGCCCTTTGCTTGATTAAATCCAATAGCCATTAGTGTTTCTCCTTTGGGACTTCTTCGTATACAAAATGTACTCTTCCATTCTGTACGTAAAGTAGCCTGTCATCGTTAATAAATTCTTTAGGATCGTAGTCTAAATGAATAAGATCCAATGTTGTGTCTTTTGTGACTAAGTAATTTGCATAGCTTCTATAGGAAGCCATGGAAGCGTATATTCCTATATCTCTATAAGAATGTTTATAGGCATTGTATATTAGTACATCAGCATTGAGCATAAATGACTGACCCAGAAAGCTATGGCGTACTTTGTGGTACGGATAAATAGGATCAAATCTGTCTTTGGGAAATGTATTGTGAACTAACATTCTTAGAATTAAGAATATTTCGAACGCGTCTCCATCTGTCGCTGCAAAAATGCTTTTCCAATTATACAATAGCATATTATACCAAAATTTTAAGCTTTTGTCAAGAACTATTTTTTTATAGTTGGCGAATATTATAACCTTGACGCATATAATATCCTATACGGTTAGAAGCCTGCTTTCTTGCCGTATTGCCTTTTAAGTGTATATCTACTACTTTAGGCTGCTTTTTGTCCTCACGTTCTCTAATTACTCGACCGATTAGCTGAGTAAGCAAAGGGTCATTGTTAATTGGAGTGCCCAGGATTAAACAGCTCAAATTATCGACAGATATTCCCTCTGAGAAGATAGCTTGTGTGCCAAATAAAATATTCTTACTTCCACTTCTTATTTTATTTAACATATCATCCCTTTCCTCATGCGGAACATCTCCTGTAACACAGATGGCAGACTCACCTGCTAACTGAGCACAATTTTTTAAAAATGTAACTCTATCACTAACTACTAGTACCTTATGTCCTTTTGCGGCATATGCTGATGCAAGCATAGCTATCAAGTGCTGATACTCATGGTTATTTGCTAGATTATTTACTCTTAATGCCCAGGGGATTCTTGCTCCGTCCATAAATCTTATGTCTGTTTTGACAACATCTATAGAAGGTATCATATAGTTTTCCTTTGGGGGACGAAGGACTTTATGTCCAAAATAATCTCTAAATACTACATGCTTTCCGTCTTTTCTTTCTATCGTGCCTGATAATCCAATCTTATATCTTGCATAATTTGTGTCGATAACTCTGGAAAAAGTTGGCGAAGATACGTGATGCATTTCATCTAGTATGACTGTGCCAAACTCTTTTTTAATCTTGAGAATGTTTCTGTACAAAGTCTGCGTATTCCCTATCACGATAGGAGCATCAATTTCAAATCTACCGCTACCTATGATACCTGGCGTAATTCCATAGACTTTCTCTACTTCTTTTGCCCACTGATTTCGTAGTGGAACAGTGTGTACAACTATAAGTGTTTTCTGCCGGAGTTTTCCAGCTATCGCCAACCCCGTGAAAGTCTTACCCCAGCTTACCCAAGCGTTGATTATAGCGTTATCATTTACCTCATCATAGGCCGCTTGTTGGCTATCACGAAGTTCAAACTTAAACTCAGGAAAGTCAGTTTCAATTTGTACTCTTTTATCTACTACTTCGTAGTCGTCGGGGATCAAATCTATTCTGCCAACAGGTATGCTAATTAGATTTTTTCTAATCCGTTGCATATTTTTTATGACAATAGGTGGATCATTCGGCTGTGGCGGAGGCACAATATAAGTAAGTTCTTTACTTATTTTGTCTCTCAGTTCATCAGTACAGTCCATATATATTCTATGGCTAATTACGGCTTTCATACTTTTCGTCTTTTATCTTTTGTCTTGCCTTCTGCATAGTCATACAACATCCAAGGTCTGTTATCTATGTGAAGAACCCCTGCCCAAGTAAACTCAGGCAGGGGAGGCCTCGGTATAGTAAAAGGAAAAGGTATTTTGTGAAGCCATAACAGAGAGGCTACTTCCTTTCTTACAATTTCTCGTATCGGAAAATACTTTACAACACAAAATTTTGTTTTTTCATAGATAAAACATCTGCCAAGATTATCTATATAATACTTATGGGACTGCTTTAGTATTCCTACTAAAGTATTCAAAGACTTATTTAGTCGCTCCATGTCAAATGGGCTTTGAAGCCTTCTTTGCCCTAAAGTTTCTCCAGGCATATTTCTATCGTCAAAAAGTAGTCCATCTATATAAAGTAAGCCGTCTGTGCATTCCCAATTACCGGAAGGCAGCTTAAAGACTGGCCACTCTATTAACTGTGCTGTCTTATAGGTCACTACCATATCTTTTCTCAAACTTACCCATTGAGTAGTCTTGACCAACTTCAAAATCACAACCTACAGGACTTCCTGGAATCGTTAACCCTCTGTCCCTTTGTACATTAGATTGCAGTAAAATTGAATAGTCGTCAACTTCTTCGTCCGGCACTTCAGCCAGAATGGAGTCATGAACCAATGCAAAGATTCTAGACTTCATTTTTTGTGCTGCAATATCTGCATGGGAGTCTATTGCACCTAAAAGATTAATATCAGAAGCAGCAGACTGCACCAAAAAATTAAGGCCAGACCTAATACTATGACCTTTGATACCTTTATCCTCTGAAAAGACATTAGGGAGTCTCCTTTTCCTCCCAAAGAAGCTATATATGTAACCATTCTGCGAAATAAATTTTTCATTATTGTCAATCCATTCTCTTAGCTTAAAGAACGAGGAAAAATAGTCGTTAATAACTCCTTTAGCCTCTCCGACACTAAAAAATGTACCGGAATCTTTAGTTACTGTTTCGCTGATCTTTGCCGGGCCAGCACCATACATAATACCAAAACTAACTGCTTTTGCAGCTTGTCGCTTCATTGGATAAAGCTCTGCAACTTCATCAATCTCACATGGTAGTTTAAATACTTTATGTGCGATTGTACTGTGAAAGTTTCCTCCGGATCTAAATACATCCATCAAGGCTTCATCGTTTGAAAGTTTTGCCGCAACATATACCTCTGCGGTAGTTAAGTCCATAGCCACAATCTTGTGGCCGGGTCTAGCAGATATACAACCCTTTACAATAGGATTATCCCTAGGTATTTGTTGCATATTCAGTTTACCACTACTACTCAGCCTGCCAGAGGTAGTGCCGTGCAGATTAAAACCTGTGCGTAGCCTAGAATCTCTATCTAACTGAGGAATAATTTTATCCAAATACGTATTCTTGATTTTAGACTTTTGACGAATATCTAAAATCAATCCTGGAACTTCTGACTGCTCTGACAGTTTTGTTAGCACTTCCGCATCTGTAGAATCTGCACCTGTTCCGGTCTTTTTGCCTGTTGGAGTCAAACCAAGGTAGTCAAACAACAATACTCGTAATTGTACTGTGCTATTAGGATTGAAGTCCTTACCTTGTACTTGCTCAAACTGTGAAATCTTCGGATTCTCGTAAAGAGTTGCAATAGCTTTATCAATCTCTGCTTGCATTAGCTCTTGTGCCGCAAACAGTCTTTTTCTGTTAAAAGGCACTCCATTATCTTGCATATCAATCAAGAATCTGCAAGCTGGAATCAGAATATCATCATAAACTTTTGCTAGTTTAGTATTCTTTTTAATCTTTTTGAACTTTTGAAAGAGTTGAAAAGTAACTAACGCATCCATTGATGCATACGTTTTCATTACATCAAAAGGGATAGCACTCCATTGGAAATCTGCTTTTAAAATACCATGTGCTCTGCGATAGTCCTCTATCCAGTCGTACATGGCTTTTTCGTAGTCTCCGTACTTGGTAAACTTGAGTGCCAAAGTCTTTAGACCATGTCCTCCAGGATTTTCGTCAATAAGATAATGCAGTAGCATTGTATCTTCAAATGTCGGAAATCTGAAGTTGAAATGATACTCAAAAAATGCTACGTCAAACTTAGCGTTATGAAATATCACTATTTTCTTTATGAACAACTCTCTGAGCATACTTTCCAACTCTTCATCAATACACTCCGTATCAATATAGACCCCCTTCTCTCCGTCGTAACACATAGAGAGTCCCAGCATATACCCATCTCTAGGATATAGCCCGGTCGTTTCAGAGTCAAGAGCAATATACTCTCCGGGATGATCTAAGGCTTCCTGAACCCACTGTTTCGCTTCGTCAGTATCTTGAATACCTCGTACTATATCATCACCAACCTGTACATCTTCCAGATCACCGCTTATATATTTCTTAAGGTTTTCTTTTGATTTATCCCATACAGTTTTACTTTCTGGTCTAAATGCGAGCATTGCAGGATTTATAATGGCAAGAAACTTATCTTCTACCTTTCTTCCAGAATACTCTGTCACTGATCGTACTTTTGTAAAATACTTCAGTGCATCACTACCTACAAGAATTATCCATTCGTACAGGCTAGTGTCAATATCAATATCGCAATCGCGTTTCAGAACTTTCTTTACACTAGGATCTGAACACAGTTGGTATTGATCGAACTCAAACGCATGGTCAAATGCGTCTTTAAAATTTGTTCTACTTGGTTTAGTTTCTATTAATGCAACTTTAGGCATGATCTTTTCCATATAATTTTTTACTAAGGTTTGCTATATGCGAAGCTGTTAGCGATCCGGGATCTCTATCTTTTATGTGTATATTTCGTGTCACTAAATCGGCATCGCCGCATAATTTTTTTACTGCTTCTGCCGCTTGTTGCCCCGGTTCGTCACCGTCAAAGAAAATATCTATTTTAGTTACTCCACTAATCTTCAGTATGCGTAACTTATCTTCATTAACGTTTTTCGTGCCGAAACAACATACAGCATTAGTCAATCCTTTATCGTGTAGGTTTAGCATATCAAATATGCCCTCTACAAGAATCACGGTTGACCGTATGGGCGTTACAGCAGGAAACAATGGTAGTTTTGCACCAGGAGGACTAATCATGTATTTGGGTACTCCTCCAGAAGTGTGCCTACCATTGAATCCCACTATGCGTCCAGATATATCCGTTATAGGAAATACAATCCTGGAGGCATAGGGCGCATTTGCGTGCTGAAACGCTTTAAATTTTGTATAGGTTTCTGGAGATATATCTCTCCAGTTTCCTACATACGGCATAAAACCTTTAGGCATAGTCAATCCTATGCTGTCGGCTCTTTTGTCTCGTATCTTTTGCTTCAAAAGCTCTCGCTTTATCTGCATATAGTTTGCTTTTTCTCCATAGAGTTGAAATATATTTCCCTTGAAGCCGCAAGCAAAGCAGTTGAATATACCGCTAATCTTATCAATCCTCATACTAGGATTTCTGTCCTCATGTTCTGGACTTAGACATCGTACTGCAAAATCTTTGCCTTTTGGTAAGTATCTTATGTCTTTATCTATTAGCAGTTCTTCTACATTCATCGGCCAATATCTTTCACTACGCTTCGGTTTATAACTTGGTACGCGCCTTTGTTGTACGCAGGAGCAATAGTATACTGAGAAGAAATCTTCACTTTATAACTATTGTCTGGTGCTGTTGCATTGCCCACATAGTTGCGAGAAGGAATCTCGTCATGGCTTGATCTACGAAAAGGCTTGATTCTTTCGTGAGAAAGCGTAACGTGTTTAATGCTAGGCTTAGCCTTAGCTTTAGTGGCCTTTGCAGGCCTTCTGCGGCCAGTGTACTCATAACGTAATGATGGGTTGATTATCGGCATACTTGTCTCCAAAAAATGTAAACATATTATATCAAAAAATGAAATAAATGTCAAGAAATATTTTAGATGTCGTTTATTTCTTCGTCTGTTTTGAACTCCTGCTCTTCCTTTTGATCCGGGTTCAATACAGTATGGGGGCCTATCTTCAAAGTCTCCCAGTCCATATAAGAAGTAAATCCTATTTCATCCGTTCCACTTCGCATCTTTACACAATTAAAAGTCATACATTCATCTTGCTTTGTCCAACTCTCTAGTGTAAATGCGGCATCTGCGGCATCAAGAATACCTTTTGCAAACCTGGCCTCTCCACTTGCATCTGTCTGATATGGAGAAACCACAGGTACTTCATACTCCTGTGCCATAGATTTCAAAGCTTTGCTCACTTCTATTTGTTCTGTCCAGTCATACTGCCCCTGTCGAGAAGGTACGGCTGAACGTTTTACTTGGTTTAGATAATCGACTACAACCACGCCCAGGTCCATATCGCTTTTTGCCCGCTTATCAAGCTCTGCTTGTATCTTGGCAAGAGTTAGGCTAGGCTCATAAACAATATCTATCTGTCGTCTGGGATCTAGAGCGCACTTTGTACTTAACTTTTTATGTAACTCATCAAAACTTCTATGCTCTTTATATTCTTGAAGATACTCATCGCTCTTCTCGAATCTGTTAGCCCACCAGGTTGCAACTCTTTCCCATTCTGGAACAGAAAGATTTTTCATCTTCAACCTGGTGGCAGATACTTTTGCCCCCATTGCACAAACACGTTGTAAGGTTTCTCTCGCATCCATTTCTATAGTGAATATCATTGCGGAGCGACCGTTCTCGTACATATTGTTAGCAATGTTTGTACTTGTAAGAGACTTACCTCGCCCTCTCTTACCTCCCAGCAGTATGAGATCTCGGGGGCTGAACTGCATAATCTGGTCGTAATCCTCATTAAGGCCGAGGGCGAGGTAATTTTTCAATTCATCGTCATCAATAAATAGTTCTATTCGTTGCATACTCTCCGAAGGAGGTTGCAAGTCTACTTTTGACTCTATGTCTCGGATGATTTCATGTAATTGTGTTACTGATTCTTCAGCATCTTCAAAAGCTATAGAATTATCAATATAGCTTTCCAATGCCTTTAGAATCTCTGCCTGAGTATACTCATTCTTCAGGTATTCTAAAAGCATCGCTGCTTCTACGTCAACTTCAACAGTCTCTAGCGCATAGACTTTTTCTCGCGTAGAGCTGTCCCTGATCTCAAATTTAAGATCCTCAAACGTAGGAAGTTTGTGATATTTTTCAGTATGCTTGGATACTATTTTATGGAGGGTGTGGTATTCGGTAGGCAAATAATGCTTGTGCAAAAGCGTCCAAGCTTCAAAGTCTTGGAGCACAAGTATTTGTTTCAGTAATGCACTAGCAATGTTCAATAGTGATCCCCCGATCAATTAAAAGACTGCCCCCGGAGGGGCAGTCCAACTCCTACTACCCTTGGTAGTCGAGATAAGTTAAAACAGATTAGCCTGCGGCCTGAGCCTTAGCCTGACGAGCAGCACCATCATAGTCTGCCGCCGTCAACCCACGACGGGTCAACATTGTTTTAACACCGCGAGGCGTTTTCTCGATTGCATCAGCAATCTGCTCCACGGTCATGCCAGAAACGTCACCAAGTTCTGACAGGGGATCAGCCCGGTTAGCACTCTTGGTTTTTTCCTGGCGGGGGATAGCATCAATCTCACCGGAACGAAGCAGGCTGAGAGCCTTGCCACGGATGCTGTTGATCGAACGATCAAGAGCGTCAGCAATCTGCTCAACAAATGCACCGTCGTTCACCATGCTGATGAAAGTATCTTCTTCCTCCGGAGAGTAAGTCCGAACACTTTCAGGCTTGGGAGCCGGCTTGACATGACCAGTCAGTTCCATTGACAGAATCTTGCCTTGGATTGACTTTGCGCTAAATGCGCCACCTTCGAAGTTCTCAGCAATCTGAGCATAGGTGTATTCACCGCTGTTATCCGTAACAAAAGCGGCCAGGGTTGCTTCCTGCTGCTCGGAAAAAGCCCGAGTAGCACGTGCAGAAGCGAGTTCCACTTCGTAACCCATTTTACGCAGTTTGCTAGAAACTGAACGGGTAGAAGTTTCAAGATGCTCTGCGGCGTCAGCCACAGTAGCTTGGGAGACAGGGGACTCGTCTCCGACAAAGTTTTCGAGCGAAGAAGTACGCTCATCAGTCCACTTGGGAAGTGCCATAATTTTCTCCTAGTAATTCCGATATATCGGTTACAATAGTTATGCCGTTCGACACGGCTCGTTGCGTTTTAGAGGATTCAATACCACTCTCATTCACTAGAATAGACACATCCTTTGTCATACTGGATTTTACAATGTATCCGTACTTTTCTAGTATTTCTGTAGCTTGCGCTTTAGTTTTGTAACTTTTCAGCTTCCCGGAAATGCAGACTGTGCCTCGATTTTCCTTTGTACTTACTAAGTTACGTCTCTTGAATTTAAAGTCAAAAGGGTATAGAGATAATACATCATGATTATCTTTAAGCCAGCTGAGAAGGTTGTTAGTTGCCTTTGGGCCAAGCCCTGCTCTCGCGCAAGTCGTCTCGTTTATATCAATCAATTTCTCACAGACTGTAGACAACTTTTCGGTGGCAGTTCGGCCAATCAAAGGAATACTGAAACTAGGTAATACCATGTTTAGTGGTGCGTTCCTCGATTTCTCAATTTCATAGAATAGTTTTTGACCCAGTTTAAGGGAGGATAGAGCATCCGCCAAATATTCCGTATCTAGATAGTACAAATCGTAAGGCTCTGCAATGTTCAACTTACGAATTGTAGACGGGCCTAGACCTTTAATCTTCATAGTCTTGGCGAAATGCTCTATCCGTTTTGCTACTTTACTGGAGCAAGCGGGGTTCTTGCAGTAAAGCAGATGGTTTTCCCACTCAAGTTCAAACTTACAGCTTGGGCAGTGAGTGGGCGGCGTAATTTCTAACATCAATACTTTTCCTATGTCTGAATATATATTTTACACTAATTATGATAATTTGTCAAGAACTATTTTTTGCCAGGTCCTTGTCATCCTACGCGAGCCACGATTCTAGGAATAATGTCCCCACTTCGGATAACTTCCACTTGGCAACCTATTTCAAGGTTAAGCCCTTCAATATATTCAATGTTGTGTAGCGTGGCTCTTGAAACGTTAGCTCCATCAATCGCCACAGGGTCGAGTACAGCTACGGGGCTAACTACGCCTGACTTCCCGACTTGCCACACAACATCACGTAGAGTTGTTACTACGCCTTTCTTTTGCGTTTTGAGTGCAAAAGCCCCTCTAGGATGGTGAGAGGTATACCCCAACCTTTTGTACTCTGAATTATTATCCAGTCGATAAACCTGCCCATCGGTAGGAAAATCTGTAGCATCAAAAGTTGTTACAACATTGAACCCATTATTCTCGTGCAAGACTTGCATATCGTAACCATATGAAGCGAAACCAGAATCAACCCACTCATATGCAACGAAGTGCATATTCTTTGAACGGGATTTGAACTCGTCTAAGTCTTTAAGGTTGAGAGAACCGGCAGCATAGTTCCTGGCATTGTCTATAGTGCTAGGAACCACGACTTCGCCATTTATCTGGCAAATACCGGGGTTGGGTTCAGAGAAACAAAATGGGGCAAGAAGCTCCATTTTTTCTGTAATGTCGCGACCAATCTTACCGTCACCTCTTGTAAGTGCCATTACTAGATCGCCTCCGACATATAGCAGAGATACTGCCGCACCATCCAACTTCGGAGTAACGACACAATTCTTTAAGGGAATAGGACTATCACTCAAATCAAAAACTTTTTGAAGTGAGTACATCCTATGAAAATGCTCAACACCGTCTGTTACCGTATATCCTACGGTCTTGTATCCAAAGTGTGACGCCAGTATATCAAACTCTGCGTCTGACATAATGGGTTTACCTTCGTAATACTTTTTAGATGCAAGGTCAAGAAAATTGTGCATATACTTCTCCGAATTTCTGATATATATTTTAACAGAAATAGATCAGAAAGTCAAGAACTATTTTAAGTATATCTCATCTAAAAGGTCTTTGAAGTGCTCCTCCAGGATATTTTTGGTTTCTGCAAGAGAAAGTATCTCTACCAAACCTGCAAAAAGCTCTCTGGAGTTGTCAAAGTCTAAAGCCATGGCTACGCCTTCCTTGGACGGCAGCCATTCTTCTTCAAAGTCCAAATAGTATTTTCTTAGGTGTAAGTATTCTACACCCCTAAAAGTATTGACACAGAGTCTAATCTGTATCTCTTTATTACTATCATAGTGAATGATGCGCTCATATAGCGCAGGTGCTTCATGCAGTAGCATTAGTCGTCCTCGTTTTTTAGCACCGAGGCTAACGGTACTACACTTGTCACGTTTCTAGGATTTAATTTTCGGTAAGAGTCCGTATCCCAGCAAAATAACAGTAATTCATTTTCGTTTTCTTTTGCTCTGTTTGTCTTATTCTGAATATATGGAGTGCTAAAATCTAACGTACAAACATTGTACTTTAACTTATTAGAGTTCTTACTTCTGTAAGTTATAATTGCATCGCCATATTCATTGACAAGCTGTGCTAATTCTTCTTTTTTCACAATTACTCCTTTGGTACCAGATTAGCAAACTTTTTTACTTTGCTGAACTCAAAGGTTAAATGCGTAGATGTGAAGAAACCTGGGAAGGATTAACCTCCCCAGGTATATACTTCAAAGGTAGTTCGTCAGCCTGTTACAGCGTTGAGTACCGTTGTAAAGTATTGAGCCGCCTTACCAGTCAGTTTGCTGACGATATCCTCGTCTACTTCCTGACCTGCATCCGTAAGGGCTGCTACGAGAGCTTCTTGAGCCGCAGCCTTAGAAACTCGTCCACCGCCAGTTGAGCCGGAGCTCTTTGATGCCGGTGCTTTTTTGACGTACACTTCAGCACGAGAAAGAACCATGCGAACCCCGTTGGCGCTCTGCTCAAATTCTTTCGCAATATCCTTTACAATCTCCATACTAGTTTCTGGAGTAGGATCTTGTGCCAAGTATGCATCAATAACTTCTTGTTTTAATTCATCAGTCCAAGCCACTTTTTGTTTCCTCTTTAACTGTGTTATACTTAGCTTCTGTTCGGGTCGTTTAAGTTTGTACATTTGGTTATACCACCTATCGCCCATAGAAACCTCCGATTCAAAAATGTAATAATATCAAATTTCAAAATCTATTATACTAAAGAAAAGCACGAATGTCAAGAATTATTTTCACACTCGGTTTAAATCTACCCCATACTTCTCTAGATGCGATAACTTGCCTAAATCGTATGCGGGAGATACTGCAAAATAACCTCCACTTACTATGTGAGGAAAAAATGTATCTTCACTATTTACTGCCTCTGTAACATATATCGAATACATTTTTGAACCGTACTTTTTTTCGTAATCTACAGGGGTTATACCTTTTCTACTCTGCTGGTATTCCAGGCTTAACTCCTCTTTAATAACCGCTGTTGTATGGTGCTTGGCAGACCATACAATTTCTCCGACTTCAAATCTGTCGGCCACGCAAGAATCAGGAATATAATCAATACCTTGCTTATCTTCTTTACTAGTGGGGCGTTGTGGTACTCCGGTTCTTTCAATAATTGATCGTACAAACGAAGGCGATCTAAAAAGTCCTTTTGCGATTTCGGAGACTGAATCACCTGCAAGGTATTCGGTGATAGCAGTTCTAATTTCTGTAGTATCTGCTTGTCTACCTCGATTGGCGGCTTTTCGTCTAGCAATATTATCTTGTCTTTGCTGATAGTCATTAAAAATTCTCTGCAATCTTGTTGTATTATAAGCAATGTTTAATATACTACAGGCTTCTTTTTTAGTTATAGGAGTTCCTTCTTCTGGATTTAACAGAGTCATTACCTTTCGAATGTTACTATCCGAAAGATTCTCATGTGCTTTCTTTTTTATTCCTCTAGTTGCCATACTAGTCCTCGTCATAGGGTGTTAATATTGCTAAAATTACTATAACTATAAGTACCCAGGTTAATATATCAATAATCATCAGTAGCCCATTCATTTAGAAAAGGAAACTTCAAACAAAGAATAGCCCAACAGCGTCTAGCAACATAGATATGCTCCTTTTGAGTTCCGTGTGCCATTCTTAGATCACAGTAATGTATCCAAGAGCGCAAAGACCCGGCCATATATAACCTAGACTTTGTAAGACCCTCTGGCAATACTACTCTTGCTTGTTCTTTTGCAATTCCTTCCTTTAAAGCCCAATCATAAGCTGCCATACAAGTATTTATAACTTCTTGTTGATATTTTTTCCACTGAGCCTCAAGTTGTACATCCCCACTTTCTAGACTGTTTTGCCTGTTTGTGTAGTCTTGTAATCTTGCATCTCTGCTTTCAATAAATCCTGGAGCCTCCGCGTACCGTTGGCTAAATTCTTGGAAAGAGAAACTTCTATGCCTGAGAATTTGCCTAGCAATATCTCTAGTTGTTTCTATCTCCATAACAACATGAACCATCTCGAAGGGGCTCCAGTGTTTATGTTTGATAAGGTACTTTAGTAATTTAGATACTGTTTTCTTATTGTTCTGGTTATCGGGATTACTCACTCTAGCAACATAGCCTATAAGATCTTCGGCTGTTTCGTCCTCTCCTCTAAAAGGCTGTGTAACTCCTATGAGTTTTACAGTGCTGTTATCCATTCTGTACTAGTCCTATATCTCTAGTGTACCATTCTGGTGCTTCTCTGCCCTTCTCCCACTTTGCAAATCTAGATTTGTCCATGAGATAGAAAAGCTGATAGGCTCCGATCGTATCGTTTTCAGTTTTATATTCATCAGGCATACACTGGGGAGGGGTGGTGAAAGGCCCTGCTGGCAGCCCCCCAGGATACTGCTTTAATATGTGTCGCAATTTTTTGTCGGACAGATGAACTTTACCATACCGACGAGTATACTCATCAGCTAACCCAATAAAGTGTTCGTAAAGCCAGCGATAATTGCCCCGTGTTTCTCTAAGCCAGATATTACATGGATGGTTTTTATGCGTAGGTTTGTACAACAAATCAGGTGGGTCGATAATATCGTCCCACATTTCAATCTGACAAGTTGATAACATTTGTGCGCTTTCTAGTACCATTTTTACAACGTGCTTATCACATTGCATTTGTGCGGCTATAACCGGATCAGGGTCAAGGTAAAATATATTCATAGTCCGTAGTAATTCTTTATAGTTGATTCAAAAATATTTGCGTCTATTTCATTTTCAAAAAGGTAACTGTGTTGATATACGTCAGTCCACTTTTTGAAGTGCCATTTATGGGGTGGTAGTTGTTGCTTTACGATGTATCGAGCAATGTGGTCACTCAAGTCAGAATGTATCGTAACTGCGTAACCAGGTAGCCATTTCATTTTGTAATCCCATATTTCTTGCGGTGTCATACTCATCCTATTATTATACTAAAAAATGTGTAAAATGTCAAGATATATTTTAACATATGCTTACTTCATTTCTTCCTTCGTTAGCCAAATTAGTTTATTATTTTTACATACTAATGATGCTGTTTTTCCGCCTCTTTGGCAGCAATTCTTTTCATTCTTTAGAACGACCCATCCTGTAGCCCCATGATTTTTTACTATATCTTTAAGTCGCTCCGTTATCGGGTTTATTCTGATCGTCATGATGTGTCTCCTGATGTCTGAGTATAAACTCTAAACCCTTATCGCCATAAATGGCGTATATTGTTTCCAATAGAAAACGACTAGCATAGTCAAAGTAGTCCTTCTCTACCAACCTTTTCTGCGATGCACACTCAGCAAAGAAATCCGCCGCTAATGTATGCACTCTTGATAATTCTGGTTCTCCTACCATTGGCTTAGGAAGTATTATAGTTCCCATTATACAGCCTCCAGCCTATCCATTAACTCTTTGCCTCGTCGACCCACTTGAGTATACCAAAGGCTGTCTCTACCTTCTGCGGCAGCTTTCGTCCAGTTCCTAGCGTATAGTGCCTCTTTCATCTTGACAAACTTTTTAAATTTATGGTATCCTAAATTAAATGCCATGTTAATACAGATTTCCCGAACTTCCTCCGGCCAGTCTGTCCATTCTTCAAATTTAAAAAGAATTTCACAATCTTCTATTGCGACTGCTAAATCTTGTTTCAAGGCTTGATTGACGCGAAGCGGGAGAACTGAAGTGCCGACTGGCTGTTCCCACTCTGGATCTCCGTCTTTAATTAAATGCCCTACTCCAAAGGTTTTAAATCCTAATGGGTCGAGATATATTTCGTAAATTACACCCTCATGTCTTCTGAGGTCATTCATTATCCTCTGTTCGTTGTACATCATACGAATCCTTTTGTGCTAAACTTTCATAATATTCTATTAACTCAGTTTGCTGTCTTAAATACCTGAGTATCTCTGCCATGTTCAAACTGAGGTTTTCGTAGTATCGAACGTCAAAAGCAATAAAAGCAGTATCTCCGTTCCGTGCCATGTTCGCATTTAAATAATCTTCTAAATTTTCTGAACTTACTGCTTGAGCAACTACTTGATGTAAATTTATGGGGCGAGGACGCTCTCGCAACAATATTTCTCTATCTACATAAACTGTTGTAGTTGTCGGTGTAGCAGCACAGTTAACCAGTATCAGACTTGCCGCTAGCACGCTCAAAATCTTTCCAAACCTGTTCAATACCATCGTTAATTCTCTTTTCTACTAATCCTGGTTTTGCTATTACTAATCGTGTTAGATCATGTCTTTGCAAAACTCCGATCAGCCTGTCCCTATCATTCTCCCACTTATTTAGGTCTCTTTGATAGGCTCTTGTTGCTTCTTCAAAAACTTCTCGTTCTTTCTGCAACTGTTTTATAGTATCTTGACTTTGTAAAAGCGATACTTCCATCTGTGCCATAGTCTTAGTCATTCTGTCATACTGAATTTTTCCAAAGTATGCCATGCCAGATATGACACCCAGTAAAACTAAAATAGTAAAAATTCTATACATAGTCCTGATTATAGAGCCTGGCGCGCAGGCGCCAGGCCCCGTTGAGATTAAAGAATCTCGATTAGTTTTGGCAACTCTGCTTCTGGAATCTGTTTGCTAAACTCTATGTTCAACATTCCGCTTTCCAGATACGCTCGATCAAGGATTAAGTTTTCCCCAATCGAAAAAGTGCGTTGAAAGTTCTTAGTGCTAAGACCTTTATGGGTATAGCTCTCTCCTTTTTCAAGATATTCCTCTTTCATCTCTCCCCTTACAAGCAAAGTAGACTTTTCGAGTTCCAGAGTAAGATCTTCTTTATCCCACCCTGGAACCGCTACTTCAATCCTGTATCCTGTAGCGGAATTGATAATATTATATCGAGGATAAGAATGTTGATCTATGGTGGGCATTGTAAATACTCGATCCAAAAAATCGTCTGCTCCCAGCATAAACTTTCTCAGGTCATTAACATTTTGTAACTTCGTCATTTTTTTCTCCGTGCGCCCGTTCGGTACGCTCTTTAGATGCCATACGGTCATCTATATTATTTTTGGGTAGTTGTCCTACCCACGACATAAAGCTAGCTTTTGGCCCGGTCTGATACCGTGGCTTGCTAGCTGCACCTTTCTCCTCTCGTTCGAGAAGAGACATATAATATTCGTGCATCATTTCGTTTCTAGTTTTCACAATGCTTTTACAAAAACTCTAACTTCTCTTGTACCGTTTGTTTGAAAGTCTACTACTTCGAATAGAGTATTCACTTTTTCAATCCACCATTGCGCTGGCTTTACAATCAAGTGAGCGTTTCTACCGTCTTTTAATTTTTTGACGGCAGGTCTTGTGGCAATCTGAAAAAGTCCATACTCTTTAGTAACTCTTTGTAGATCCTTTAAAACATTGTCTATATATTCTGGTTCTATATGCTCTAAAACATCTATGCACAGTACCATGTCGTGAGGCTCTGGAGGGGCGGAAACTTCTGGCCTTCCAGGTTCATACTCGGTTATTTTGTACTTATGTCCCCAAACTTTTTTCAAACCTCCATGGCCTGCACCATAGTCCAGAAACTTAGTAGCATTTACACGTTTTAGATATGGTTCTATGATATGTAGCATATTTTGGGCTGTTGTGCCCCAGAGATCTTTATTCTCTAAATGTTCGTACTCTAATAATGCTCTGTACTCATCTGATACTAGGTTATTTGTATCCATTTGTGGTAAATTTATCTACAAGATCCAAAATTTTGTCATAAACCCAATCCTGGACTTTTTTAGCCCAGCTAGGCTGTGGTACGTGCCAGCCAACAAAACAGCCAGTTATAAAAAATACTATTGACCAAAACATATATTACTCCGTATAAAAAATGTGCTCGCCTATCACTACAGAAGGTTCGTAATGATAAGACCAAAAAGGTATAACTTTCTTACTATGATAATAGGTCGATCCATTTGTTGGATCAAAAAACTTTATGATAGGCCAAGTATGTATGACAAAACTGGACAGCCAACTACTTGACTCCCATGCTTTTAGTTCTAGTTTTGTTTCTTTAGGAGCATCTGACTTTCCGTCATGCGTCCAAGAAAATTGTCTAGGTTGCCATACTACTTCGCATACAGTATCAGGAAATCGCTCCGATACTACTCTATTTAGAGTTGTGTATGCAACAGCTAGTTGCCCTGTAAGGGATTCCCCTCTCGCCTCAAAATATATATTCTGCGTCAAGCAATAAGTTTCGTCCGTGCAGTAGCAAGATAGGGGAAGAAATATTGCCAGTAAATTTTTGACCATAGTTCTCCTCCGTAAAATTTAATAGCCCATTTCGGTAAGAAGGCTGGGCAAGACCTCCTCAGAATTAAGCGGCCAGCGCCATCTCCTGATAGTAGTTGTCATCGTTTGCAACTATAGTTTTTTGCAGAATTACGGTCTAGCTTACCGTCCTCTCCAGTTTCCTATTTATCGTCCGTCGAATCCATTTCAGCCCCATCAGAAGCATATTAGCGTGAAACTTTCAGCCATCTTTAACTTACGCTAGGTTTCAGGTTGCGATCCTAAATTGCCTATTACTAATATGCTTTTGGTGGAGCTGGCGGCTTCGAAGCCGCGTCCGCCCGATTTTCAGTCCCTTTCATCAAGGAAATAAATTCTATACAAGTGCCGCACTCTGTACCGCAAGCACTTATAAGTTCAGGATTATTTTTCAAATCCTGGTCTGTGATTTCATTACAGACACATATGTACACTAATCTTCTTCAAGTTCAAGCACACCTTCGTCAATTAGATATTGTACTGTTCCTTCGATTCCGGCTCTGCGTCCTAGATTCCAGGCATGAATCCCGCAACCTATTAGACAGGCGGCAAACAGTAAATATGCTTCATAAATATTCAAGGGTTGTCTCCTTTTTCGCTTTGTTCAAAAGAGCTGAACGTGAATTTCGATTATTTATTTTAACAAAAATCAACATGAAAGTCAAGAACTATTTTTTGTTTTCTTCAATAAAAACTTTTTAAGCCTGGCTAAAAATAGTTCTTGACATTTTATGGATATTCGCGTATAATATATAGCATGAAAGAATACAAGAAAGTTCCGTGGACAGAGAATGAACGCAGAATCCTTCAATTATATTACTATACTGTGCCGAGAGGCGTTCTGCTCAATCTACTTCCCACTAGGAATATGAACTCTATTCGTAAACAAGTTAAATACTTAAAAGATCGAGGAAGGAGGTTTGATATAAATGGATGAAAAAATTAGCCAATATTTACAAGCGTGTTCGGATCTTGAGGCAATGATTGCACTTGGCCCTAACAAGTACAACTTTGAAACTTTTGCGGACGACTTCAACAAACTGCGAATGGAGATCGAAAATATGGAACGAACTCTTGATGGATACTATTCTCAGTCCGAGCTGCATACATTTTAAAAATGAAAGAAATAATTACAATTATGCTAGTTTTTGTCTATCTAATAGCACTGACTGTAGCGTGTCTTATTATAACCGCAACTCTAGAGTTTGCAAACTATCTTGCTGAAAAATGGAGAAATCTGTGGCAGAAATAACCTTTTACAAATTTAACGAAGAACATTACCTGGGTATGGCTCAAGGCTATATTGAAAATACCTACGAACAACATTATAGTGATGGCAAACGCCAGGCTATAGAGAACATCATGGATGCAGGTCTTGCTAATGGATTTCTTATGGGTAATATTATTAAGTATGCTACCCGTTTCGGTAAAAAAGGAACTTCAGAGGATTGGGAAAAAGACCTCTACAAAATTATACACTATGCTGTTATTGCATTGTATGATATGCACCACAACCAATTCGGTGAGCTTTGGGATGATTCCGAAGAGAACTGGCCGCAGTCTAGATCTAAAGACCAGGATGAGTGCGATAAGAACTGGAGGAAATGGGCAAAAGACAACCCTCAGTACTTCACAGAGGAAAAGCCCCTGTTTGCTCACTTTAACATGGGCGACGTGTATAAGGAGACGGATAATGAGTGACCACTATAACGAAATGCTAAAAGCAATGCTCGATTTGGCAACTAGCATCTCAGGTGAGCCTGTTGAGATAGAGCTGGAGGATGAAGGAGTAGAACTCATGAAGGAAATGAGTATGTTAAAATACTTGCAGTCTCTAGAAGATGAGGATTTCTACCAGGCATGACAGTCACGATTGGTATAGAAACCCGAGAGGCTTGGGAAGAAAAAAGATACAAGGATCTTCGGGCAGAATTCGGTAGCTGTCCCGATATGCTATGGGAAACTTTTTTAGATCAACGCTACAAAGAGTATCAAGACGAGTTAATTAAACAAGCAACTGACAGCTACTATAGATTTGCAGTTGAGTACACAAAATCAGTAAGGAGAAGTTTAGATGGGAAAGAAACGCAGTAAAAATAATCGCAAAGGTCAATACGTCAGCAAAGGCGTCGTTGGACATTCTATGCGATTGCGTGAGCGTGATCCTGCGAGGCGCATCATGAATCAACTTGATGCTTGGATTGCAGGCAAAAATGTTGTTCTGAGTCGCCCTGATCCTGCTCGTAGTGATGGTCAGCATCAAAAGATCAAAGCTACGGATTTTTGGGGTCCGCCTCCATCTGCGACTCGTCGTTTTGCTCGTATGACTGGGGATGACATGGAATAATGCGAGTCTCAGTTAGAAACAATAACGTCAATCGCGCACTGTCGATCTTCAAGAAGAAATCCGGAGAGATTCTTCTTGAGGTTCGTAGGCGTGAATACTATGAAAAACCTACGGCAGAAAGAAACCGGCGGCGTAAGGCCGCCGAGTTGAGAGAAAAACGTAGGCAAGCACAAGCGAGGAGTTGGGTTTAAAATGAAAGTCAATATTGATTGGTCAAAACTCGAAGACGATACCTACGAGCCTAAAGTAAATGTAACTATTGACCCGCCGGATATCTGGGATCTCTCTAATACCCTGGCACACGTTGTCGTCCCTGCACTCGTAGCTATGAGAGAGACCAAAGCTGGTGCTCCTTCTGTATGTAACCAGGACGTACCAGAGGAATTGCGATCGAAAGACCCAGAAGTGTGCAGCGTTTCAGGAGACCTAGACGAGCACTGGTTTGATCGCTGGGACTATGTTCTGGAAGAAATGATCTGGGCGTTTGAGCAGATTAGGGATCATAACGATGGCTTTAATGTTACTTTTGAAAAGGAAATACACTATGAGCCTGTTGGAAGGGAGTGGGATGAGCGTATCCAGAACGGGCTTAGACTTTTTGCAGAATACTACAGGAGTCTCTGGACATGAGTAAAGGATCAAAACGTAGACCACAGCAAGTAAATGAAATGGAAATGGCTCGTAGGTGGGCTCTTGTTTTTCGTAAGAGTGTTGATTTAGACACTTTTGAAAGTCTTTGGTATGATGAGATACAATGTATTGCTGCCGAGACAGGAACCGATAGAGAACTTGACTATGATCCGGAAATGTTTGTAGACAACTTGTATCAACAATTTATTGAGGGAAAATATACTCCCCCGCTGAGAAACTGGTAAGAGGTAAAAAATGCACCACACAAATTTTGATAAAGTAGGAGAATTCATGAAGGCGTTTGGCCAGGAGGTTAATACAACCCCGCAACGGCTTGATGAAGATACAGAACTGCTTCGAATAAATCTCATACATGAGGAAATGCTAGAAGTGAAAGAGGCTGTTCACTATGAGGGACTGCCTGAAATTGCAAAAGAACTTTGCGATCTGCTGTATGTCGTATACGGCATGGGACACTCTATGGGTATTGATCTAAACGCCTGCTTTAATCGTGTGCATGAAAGCAACATGAGTAAACTTGGCCCGGATGGTAAGCCGATTTACCGCGAGGACGGTAAAGTGCTTAAGGGGCCGAATTACTGCGCGGCATCTCTAACGTCGCTGTTTGAAAATGATTAGTCCCAATTACAAGCTAGTAGAGCGACAGTCTGAGCCAGTTAACTTCATCACTTTTGATAATTTCATTAGTGATGAACTGGCTCAGACTCTTTACGATGAAATACTTACAATTCCACAAATTGAACTAGACTATGCCTGGGGCGGAGAGGCAAATAACTCCGTGAAAAAATTTTATATAAATGACTACTCCAAGTTTGGTAACGAAAAAATACTTTCTGTACTTAACTGGTTCAACAGTATGCACTGTATGAGTCATCTAAACAGGTTTATGCCTTTGGGTAATTTAATACCTGATCCGCTATTTAACGGCGGTGGCATACACATTACATATCCAGGTGGTACTCTTAGATTTCACACAGATTTTACCACTCCTAAGATGTTCAACACTAAACTCAAAAGGATTAGCAATCTGCTTATATATCTTACTCCTGATTACTATAGCACTAACTCAGGCGGAGAACTTTGTTTTCGTAATGGAAATGGCGAGATATATCATTCGATAGAATTAAAGCAGAGTCGTGCCGTATATTTTGAGACCAACTCCACCTCGGTGCATGGGCACCCGACCCCGGTTCAAGGTGAAAAGCCGCGAGTTAGCATAGCTTTTTACTACTACGTATCTCCCGATGATGAATTTGATGTGACTAGAGGGGCAACCTGGTTATAATAAAAACGCCGCTATTTGCGGCGTT
>Ga0255768_10000779_pt1 | contig 33118 bp, 58 predicted proteins | sample 071ome_33_FD_179983 | JGI IMG/M metagenome (GOLD analysis project Ga0255768, IMG submission 179983) | Coastal salt marsh microbial communities from the Groves Creek Marsh, Skidaway Island, Georgia - 071412AT metaG (version 2) | ecosystem: Environmental > Aquatic > Marine > Intertidal zone >...
ATTAGGAACTTCTTGGCAATCAGATGTAGCGGGAGACAGAGCAGTCGGTCAAGTCAATCTAGCCGACAGTACATCTAACGAATGGTACATCACAGGAGTACAACTAGAAGTCGGTACAACTGCTAGTGATTTTGAGTTCTTACCTTATGATGTGAATTTACAGAGGTGTCAGAGGTATTATTATTACATAGGTGGAACTAACGCCACATACAAAAGAATTGCTACTGTTATAACAAATCCAAATAACAGAAATCAAACAGCGGGTTTGCACGCACTCCCAGTTCCTATGCGAGGTAATCCAACTGTAAGTTTACCTTCAGCAAGTAATATTACTGGTGTGTATATCGGTGGAGCAGATAACTATGGTTCTGTTACCGCTTCTGGTCAATCTGAATGGAGTGGAGATAAAGATGTAAGTTTACTTAGATTTAGTGGAACACTGCAAAGTAATGTTGGCAACCATGCTCTACAAGCTGAAATTTCATATAACTCTACTTATAAATTGGAGGCAGACGCAGAACTATGAACATAGAGACAGTTACAAAAAGTTATAATTTTGACGGAATATTTGATTGCTACATTGTTACTTATACAGATGACCCGATACAAATATCTTGTGTACCCCATGATGAAAACAATCGTCATTACCAAATGATTATGGAATGGGTAGCTGAAGGAAACACAATTACAGATAATGGGGGTAGTGAGTAATGGCATACATAGGTAGAGGAACAGAAAGCATATCCAATGTAGAGGTACTGGATAACTTAACATTTGATGGTTCAGCAAGTTACACCTTACAGAAATCCTCAGTAAACTTTGTACCTTCTAGTGCTAATAACTTATTGAGTAGTATTAGTGGTGTGGTGCAACAGGGGAACTTTAGTGTCAGTGGATCAACGATTACCTTTGATACCACTGTATCTGCTAGTGATACTTGTGATTGGATATTACATTATGGTACAGGGTTAATTACCACTGTGGCAGACGGAGCGATTACTGAAGCGAAGTTAGGCAGTAATGCTGTTACGACTGCTAAGATAAACAATGGTGCGATTACCTCTGCTAAGTTAGATAGTGGATTAGCTTTAGGGAAGATTGGTCAAGTAATTAGTACTACAAAAACAGATACATTCTCTACTGCTTCTACTACATTTGTAGATATAACAGGATTGTCTGTTTCAATAACACCTACATCAGCGACAAGCAAAATTTTAATTCATATTAACTTAGTTAAAGGAACAAATGCTAACGACCAAAGTGCATTTAAACTTGTAAGAGGTTCAACTGATATTGCTATTGGTGATGCTGATGGTAGTAGAACTAGAGCAACACTACCTAGTTATACTGGTAATGCAGACGCAAGTCCACAATACACATCATTAGCTATGACACACTTAGACTCTCCAAGTACAACAAGTGCTACTACATATAAAATCATTGGAAGAACAAATAGTGGTACTATTTATGTAAATAGAAGTGCAACTGATGCTAACAGCTCTAGTTATTATAGAGGTGTGTCATCACTTACTGTAATGGAGGTACTAGCATAATGGCATTAATCAGATTAAATAATCAATCAATCAGTTCTGTTACTGCTTTGCCTAGTGGTGTTGCTACAGGGAAAGTTTTGCAACACATTACGGCTACTGGTGGTGCGGGAAATACTAACTCTACAAGTTATGTAGCTTCTGGTGTAAAAGCTACCATTACTCCAACAAGTGCTTCTAACAAAATATTTGTTGTTTTTAATCTTCATATTTTTACAAGATATGGTGGTTCTAACAGAGCAGACGGAAGTTGTTTATCACAAGGAAAAATAGTTAGAGATATTGGTGGAACGACTACTGATTTAGCAAATAATATGAGAGTTAATGGTGGTAGTGGATATTTAACTGATGCCTATGAATATGGTCATCACGAAAACAGAGCCTACATAGGATATTTAGATAGTCCAAATACGACTTCAGCTACAGAATATGAACTACATTTAAAATATTCAGAAGGATTAACGAGTGGGGGAAAACATGAGTGGAGTAGTTCTTTTTATAATTTCTGCTCGTTAATGGAAATAGAAACATAAGGAGAAAACAATGACAGACATAGCAACAGCAATACAATCTCTCAACAAAAAGAATGATAACAATCACGAATTTGTTGTAAGAGGTGAACCAACTAACGAAGCAGAATACAACAGTAATGTTGATTATGTTTCAGGTGCAGATGCTAATGGTACTGCTATCTTCTCTGATACAAAACCTTATACATGGTCAGAAGTCAGTGCTGAGAAAGCCTTACTCCAGACTGAGTATGACAACAATCAGTATCAAAGAGATAGAGCTTCTGCTTACCCATCAATCCAAGACCAGTTAGATATGCAATACTGGGATAGTGTCAATGGCACAACTACTTGGAAAGATAAGATAGCAGAAGTTAAAGCAGATAATCCTAAACCCTAATGAAAAAAGAATGGTTGATGTGGTTATGTTCTGTCATCCTAATTATATTTGTTTTAATAATTGGGTTTGAACAGAAATCTTATGCAGAGACCAATACAGTGTCCAGTACGATTTCTGGAACAACGACAGTTGATAAATCCGTAGGAACAGCCTCTGCTCCTTCGGTGATCATTAATAATCAAGATGTATGTACTACAGGAGCAAGTGCTGCTGTACAAACACAGATCTTAGGTATTGCAGGTGCAACTGTTTATACTGATGAGAACTGTGAACGATTAAAACTTTCTCGATCCTTATATGGAATGGGAATGAAGGTTGCTGCTGTCTCTGTTCTTTGTCAAGATGAACGAGTTTTTTCAGCAATGGAAATGGCAGGTACTCCTTGCCCGTACTTTGGTACGATAGGTGAGGTTGCTCAAGCAGGGTGGGATAGTCACCCTCAACATAAACCAGGATATGAGGAATCTAGAAACTATGAAAAATACCTTGTGGGTGGTCTGTTGGCTATCATTACTGGTTTCGCTATCTTCTAGAGCAGAAGAAGTCACTACAGAAAATTTATTAAAAGATAGTACCGATACAAATATTAACGATGTAGAAAACTCTAATAGCTCCTATGGTATGGAGGGAGCAGAGTTTACAACAGGAAATGAGAGTCTAGGAGGAGGCTCAAAAACCTTTGATATTGATTTATCAGAATACAAAAACATTGATCTCATCGAGTATGGAAGCAATGTCTACAGTCACATCTCAAATGACACAGTTCCTCTATGTGTTAACACAACAGGAGATTGTAAAGATGAATTTAAAATTACAGTCTCTCTCTATAACGATTCCGTTTTAATCAAACAATACAATCATAGTTATTCTGATCTCTCTTGGTCTGGAGTTAAAGATTTCAAATATACCCAAAGTGTCTCGGATTTAGTTTTTAATACCGCAGAATTAGAACTTTATGGTGTTGATATGGGATATCATGGTGGATATTATGGCCCAGGTTTCTCTGATTATTACTTCACTGCTACTTATAAGATAATTGAATTAGTTATTGATCAAGTCTTAGATCAAGTAGAAATGGACTTAATTGATGCTAGTTATGAAATTTATGAAGATGTTAGTTTTGAAATAGATATCCAAGATCCTACAGGAGAAATGATTTCTTTTGAGTTTGATATGGTTGAACCTGAAATCGTAGAGATCGATACTCCTGTCATGGAAGAGTTTGCTGCCATTGAAGAAATACCAACAGAAATGGAAGTCGAGATGACCGAAATGGTCGAAGAGTTAGAGGTTGAGCCAGAAGTAACAGAAGAACCCTCTAATGAAGAACAACCTCAAGAGACACCTACCAAAGAAGAAGTAGCCCAAAAGATTATGGTCAAGGTAGTCGAACAAGGCAATCAAACTGTTTTAAACAATGTTAAGTTAGCTGTTATGGCCCAGTTAGCAGACACAAAATCTTTTAATAACTACCAACTAAAAACATTAACAGATAACAATATTGACGACTATCTTAGTGTCACGATAGATGATCCTTATGGTATAATGTTCAATATAGCTCAACAACAAACAATGGATGAAATGATTAACTCACAATGGCAGAAGTAAGTATAGGACAGTTATCTTTTAAAGGAGGTAAGGTGTTTGGTATCCTTATTGCCTTATCTACCCTTGTAGGAGGCTTATATGGAGGATTTGAGGTATATAAAGACTATATGGACATGAAAGAGAAGATTCAAAATTACACTGCTCCTGACCTATCTCATATCGAACAAGAGATTGCTGTTGTAAAGTCTGAAGTAGATATGGTTCTAGAAGAGATCTCTATTGTAGCAGATGTGGCCAAAGATCTAAAGAATGATATGAAGGCAGATTTACGTCAAATGAATAATGACATCCGACACATTACTGAAATTGTCAATGATGTGGAAGATAGACAAAAAGAAGATTCGAGAGAGTTAATCTCAGAGATGAAGATACTAGAAGAGAATCTTGATCTTAAAATTAACAAAGCACTTAATAACCCTTTAAACAATATGTCGGCAAATATCAAATGAAAATAGAACTCAAAGTCATCCTACCCTACGTAGCGTTAATAGTTGGGTTAGGTATGTCTTGGGGAATGTTCTCGGAACGATTAGATGCAGTTGAAGTAAAGGCCGATAGAATTGCCAATATGCAAACCGATATCGCCATTATCAAAGAAAAGATTATGTGGATTGAGGCCTACTTAGTTCGATCCCAATAACCCCTAGTTTATCCACAGATTATAGTATATAATTATTGACATATTGACGAATATGTACAAAAAAATATTAGTCATTTCTGACACTCACTTCCCTTATCATCACCCTGATACTTTCCCTTTTTTACAGAAATTAAACAAAGCCTATAAACCCGATCACGTGGTTCATATAGGAGATGAAATGGACTGGCACTCTATTAATGTTTCTCATGTTATTAATCCCGATCTCCCTAGCCCAGCTGATGAATTATTAGTTGGGCAATCCCTTTGTAAACAATTAGAAAAGATATTTCCTAAAGTTATCCTACTAGAAAGTAATCATGGTTCGATGGTGCTGCGTAGAGCAATGGCCAAAGGAATGTCTAAGTTCTTTATTAAAGACTATAACGAGATCTTAGATGTAGGTAAGGGTTGGCAATGGAAAGAACGCCACATTATTGAAACAGACAAAGGTAAGATTATCTTTGCTCATCAATTCTGTAAGGATATTGCCAAAGCGGTAAGAGAAGCCAGTATGTCTTGTGTTCAAGGACACTTCCACACTACGAGTGAAATTAAATATGTCGCTAACGACTTCCACCTTAATTGGGGGATGAGTGTTGGTTGCATGGTAGATAAGAAGTCTCTCGCTATGGCTTATATGAAAGTTAATATGGCCAAACCTATTCTCTCTTGTGCAGTGATTACTGACGGAGTACCCTATATCGTACCCATGATCTTAAAGAAATCTGGTAGTTGGGATAGAAATATCTATCTATGAGAATATTACCTGGAAAAGATAAATTAATTTTTTCTATTATTGATGAAGAGTCTAAAGAGTTCAATAAACTCAATGGTAAAAAGGGGTATGTCGAGATATCTGACAAGAACCTTCTCATCATTTGGAAAGACCTATGTGATATAATAGAAGGGAAATGTCAACAAGAGAACAAATAAAACAATCTATCCTCAAGCATGAGGGTAAGGTAAATTCTGTCTATAAAGACCATTTAGGAAACGCCACGTTTGGAGTAGGCCATTTAGTTCTACCTACAGATGATCTTCAAGAAGGAGTAGAATACTCTGATGAAGTTGTCATGGAATACTTTGACAAAGACTTTAGCATTGCTTTAGAAGATGCAAAGAAGTTTGTTACTGAAGAGCACGTACATCCTACTGCCTTTGGTATTGTGGTCGAGATGTGTTTCCAATTAGGCCTTCCAAGATTACAAAAATTCAAAAGATTTCATTATCATCTCAATAAGTGTGAGTACGAGGCAAGTGCAGCAGAGATGTTGGATAGCCGTTGGGCAAAACAAACCCCTAATCGTGCCAACGCTTTAGCAGATAAAATGAAAAGTATTTAACAACCGAAAGGAGTTAGAGATGAAACAAGCATGGGATTGGGTATTAGGTTTATGGACTAAACTAAATACTCACGCAAAATGGATGATCCTTATTGTCTTAGCTTTAATAGTTTATAACTGGTGGATAGCTTAATGCTATCTAAACTACTAGGCGGATCTCTTGTGGACACTGTTGGTAAAGTTATCGACAGTGTTCATACTTCCGAAGAAGAAAAACTTGCTGCTAGAAATAAACTCAAAGAACTAGAAAACGAGATTAACTCTAAACAAATGGATATAAACTTAGCAGATGCTAAGTCTACTGCCACAGGTATTGGTGGTATTATGCAACGATCCTGGAGACCATTAATAGGAATGAGTTGTGCTCTTGCAATTTTTTGGGAGTATGTCGCTAAACAATTCATTATGTTTATTCTTGCTGCTTTTAGTATTGAACATGATCCTTTACCCGCATTAGACATGGGTGTCTTGATGCCTTTAGTCATGGCTCTCTTGGGCATGGCTGGGATTCGCAGCTTTGAGAAGGTTAAAAAAATTACTAAATGATCAAGTGTGAGAAATGTGGATGTTCTTGTCATTGTGAGATGACTTGTATAAACTGTGATTGTGCAGGTTGCACACATAAGGAGTAACACATGGCAACACTTAAAGAAGTAGAAAAACAATTAAGAGAAACTAAAAAAGAATTAAGAGAACAAAGAGCAAGAGTTCAATTCCTCTTAGAAAGACTAGAACTTGGGCATGAAAGAAATGCTGAGTTAAGAAAAAAGATTATGACCATGACCTTTGATGATGTTGTAAAGAACCAAAAAGAACTTTTACTATATCAAGAGAAGATGGCCAAAGACAAAGAATTGGTCGAAACATTTGAGAACCAGGTTAAACAATCGGAAAAACTAAATGCCTTATAGTAAATACTCACCCAAACAAAAGAAGTTGGCCGCAGTCAAACCACCTCGTAAAAAGATTACTGCTGCTGATCTTAAAGCATTAAAGAAGAAAAAGAATGGCAGATCCAAGACTTAAACGTGCTGGTGTTAGTGGATTTAACAAACCTAAAAGAACACCTAGTCACCCAAGTAAATCACACGTAGTTGTTGCTAAAGAAGGTGACAAAGTTAAAACCATTCGCTTTGGTCAACAAGGCGTATCAGGAGCTGGTAAAAGCCCTAAATCAGCATCTGAGAAAGCAAGACGTAAATCTTTCAAGGCCCGTCATGCTAGAAACATTGCTAAAGGAAAGATGTCCGCAGCATATTGGGCAGATAAGGTTAAATGGTAATGAAAGTCTGGGAAAAGAAATACAAAGGAAAAACAAAGTCTATCAAAGACAAAAAAGGTTACGCTGCCATAAAAGCACAGGCAGACAAGAAATTTGGAAAGAAGGTAAGTCTAGTCAAGAATATGTGGATTTCCAAACAACTCAAGAAAGGATAGGAACAATGCCAAAAGTCGGTGGAAAAAAATTTGCATATACAGAAAAAGGAATGAAGGAAGCCAAGAAGTATGCAAAGAAAAAAGGTAAAAAAGTCTCCAGTAAAAAAAAGAAATAGTCTCAGACACGTAGAGATTACATGGATTGATTCTGGTAGAGCCTCTGGTGAATGGAGTAACTGTGAGGATACAATGAAAAAACCTATGCCAATATGTTTATCTACAGGATATTGGTACGATCAAAACAAAGAAAAAATCCTTATCTATGGTGCTATAGAGCTCGACAAAGAGGGTAATCCCATTAAAGGCACTGAAGGTTCAGAACAAGAGATATTGAAAAAGTGTGTCGAAAAGGTACACTTTTTAGATGCTTAAATTCTTTTTGGTTGGGTGGATTTGTCTTGGTACAGGACTCGATAAACAATGTGTTCGCATGGGATCAGAAGTGATCTTCAATAACTACCAAGAGTGTGATGAATACTTCAAGTTAGTTAAAGAAGATTTCTCTGATGTTAAAGACATTGAATGGAAATTTACTTGTGTCCAAGCAGGTGTCTTAGAAGATGTCTTATAAAGTTCTTCTAATATAGTTAGGGAATCTTCCCTCTTCCTTCCAGGTCATATAGGCAGCATACCAATCTTTTTTATATTCAGCTTGGCAAAACTCTTTGATTGTTTCCTCTGGATTTGGTTTGTTAAAGAAGTTTAAGAAGTGCGTCATAGCACGAAAAGTTAAATTAAACATATTCGTATATCCTTTCAGACAAAGAATATAACATACTCATTGTGGGATTTTCTGTGTTACAAAAGAACAGTAGATGTGCAAGGCGATGAACGCCTTACACTAAGTTGGACAGAATGTACAATGAAAGGAGGACTTAACGAGTAAACTTCATTTCTTCCATGACTGCTTTGTTCATGGACATCTTAAACATAATCCGATTACGATTATCTTCATGTTCTGCAAGAGCTCTCATTTTATTAAGACGAACCTTTTTATACTCTTGTAAGTATTCTTCATATTCAGAACTGGCTTTTGCTCTCTTCTCACTTTCACTAGCTGACTTACCTTTATCCATAAATTCTGTTTCTATTCTAGCCCGGACAACACTAATCATGTTCTCACCATATTTTTCTGCTGCATCAGCTTCTGCTAATTTTTCCCCAGACTTTCTAAACTTATCTAAAAGTTTACCCATATCTTCATTTATTTCTGCTAAACTCATTATTACTCCTGTTATGACATATAATACACAAAAAGTTTTTCTTCGTTGTATCTAATTGAATCATCATTGCTCTAGTATGTAATCTATCACAAGATATACATAACTCAATTTTCTTTGAATCTTCACTTAGTGGTGTCCAATGATTATCTGACAAAGAAGTAAATATAATTGCCATTTTTTAATCTTTTCTGAAAAGGCATTACTTCATGTTTCTCTGCATTTCTTTGAACCATTGTAGAGATACTTCTTAATTCATTATCTTTTTTATCGTATTTATCATTTGCAATCATTCCTCGATGATATAGATAAATCTTTCCTTGTCTTGGTTGGTTCAACACTTTGTGCATATCTATAACAGTATTAACCCAATTTGCATCTTTAGTTAGATCTTCTAGTTTCATTTTTTACCTCCTTCATTGTCTTTAAAGCCTCTTTTAATCCGTCTAAATGACCTTTTTCATAAACAATTCTTAATGTTCTTTGAAGTTCAATAATTTCTTTACTTAGATCTGGTTGTTTCTTTTTCATGCTGCCCTCCATACAATGACATTTTTATTGTTTTTATTTTTTCTTCTTTCCCCGGTATCGGCAAAGATACCCTTCTTGTATAGTTCAGTCGATCTAGGTCTAATGTTTCCTAAATCTTCATTCAACAAAGAAGATATTTCTTCATTGGTTAAACCACCAGGATATTGACGAACAATATTCTCAACCTTCATTCTTAATGATTTAGCTCTATTCTTTTCAATATCTTTCGCTGCCTCTTTACTAGTATCAGTTTTTTGATACCCCGCACTTCTTGGATAACTAAATAAATCCATTATTTTCCCTTCCTTTCTTGATATTCTTGATACATCTCATCGGCCATAATCTTAGGATCAACTCCTACATTATCCCAAAAGTTTCTTTCTCCACCCTGAGTGTGTAGTTGATTGTGATGCTGCCAACAAAGAACAACACCAACTCTATCGTCTCTAATGGAAGCTCCTTGTCTATAAGCACCCTGAAGATGATGAAACTGACGTTGTTCCGACCAATTATCTAGATTCATAATTTGGCATACATAACATGGAAATTTATCTAAACACCACATCATGTATGCTCTATCTTTTCTTTTATCTTTAGAGGTCGTCATCGACTGATTGACTATTCTTCTCCTTTTCTAATTGTTGTTCTGCATTGTGCATATGTTTCAAATGAGCAAATTCTGGTTTGTTTTGAATTGCCCACTCATTAAGAACAGCACGAACACTAATATATTGTGTTCCACTATCTGAAGTTTGTTTTTTAAGACCTAATTTATAAGGATGTCCTTCTTTAAAAGAAAAATCCTCATTAGGAATAAAGCTACCATTCTCATAAACGATACCTACTTCATTCTCTCTTGCCTTAAATAAATTAAAATATATTTCACTCATATATCATCACTCTCCTGTGTTTTTGTTTGTATATATTTGTTGCCATCAAATTTCCCTAAAAAGATATCTGCTGACATACCTAAGTGAGACATTGCTTTAGTTAAAGCATCTGTCGTTGCTTTCTTAGGTGCTTCATCATCTAGTGTCCCCTTACTATTGTATAGTGGATTCACTGCTGATATTGGGCCATACCAATTAAAGTCTTTATTGGTATCTTCTCTCCAACCTATTTTTAGTTCTGCAAATACATTTTTTTCTGTGTAAGTGTATTTAACATCATAAGTCCAACCTTCACCAACAGGCCCAAACTGATCTGTCATCTTTCTAATTTGATACATTGGATCAGTTGTTGTTAGTTCTGTTCCAAACTTATTAAAAGGTTTGGTGTATTTTTTATCTGTGTGACAAAGATTTTCCCATATTCTTTTATTCATCTCTAACTCCTAATTCTTCTTTTGTTTTTTTAAACTGAGGACAAACAATATTGTAAGCACAATAATCTCTACATCTCATAGGAATACCCATAGGTCGATGTTCTAAGAATCCCCCCGGTACGTTTAAAGAATATTCTTCTGCTTCATCTTTTTTCTTAAAAAGTTTAACAGCTCTCTTTTTACCTTTAGTCATCACTGCCCACTCTTTATGATCAGACAACCACAAATCATCTTTACTACAAGAAGGTGTGTACTTGTGATCTGGGTTCTGTGCCATTTGATGACGATTAACACACTCTGACAAATATTCTTGTATCTGTTCAGACGTTAACATGGGAATAGACCGAGCATACAAAGGATATTGTGGAAAGTTTGGATCTTCCCAAGCCAACTTATTAGTCCAATGTTTGCAATAAATAATTAAATATAAATCTTTTACCCAAAAACCTTTTTGCCTCATACCTTCTGCATAAGCATTTAATTGATAAAAGTATTTATGTTTTAACTCTTTCCAATCACCTGTTTTTTCATATTTGTATATTTCTTTATTCAAGGTTGATACTTGATAAGAACTTGTCGCCTTGATGTCACCAATTTTTACTTGGTTCATCGCTAACATTTCTAAAATATCTATACGACCAGACAGATACCAGTCACCCAAATCACCCCTAACTTTGATTTGCACAGGTTCTTCAATATGACAACTAGTTCCTTTAACAGCAATAAAGTGTCTTTGAATTTCTTTGTGCATAAACTCACCAATCATTGTATGTAAATGATCAGATGTTTTTGTTTCTATATCAGGGTGTTTTAATCTCAAATAATGAACTAATGGACTATCCATTACAGAGGAAAGACCAATATCAGATTGGAACTCTAAATTTTTCTTTCTCTCTAAATACTCACTTTGAGACTCTTGTAGATGTGACATGACAATATCGTTTATCACACCTAGTTCTTTTACTTCTTTGACATTCATAATATTTCTCCTAATAAAAACTTAAATAAATTATCCCCAAAAAACAAGAAAAAAAAACTAATTGATTTTAATTAATTTATGTATACATTCTTCTTGTGTGAATGTTTCTTTATATAAAATATATTTTGTGTATATAATTTGTATAAAATTCATAGATCTTAGTCCCTTCTTTTTGGCGAGACATTCACACAATTTCCTCCGTAAATATAACGAATGGGTGGCCTTGTAATGAGGCTGCCCTTAACTCGTAAACAAAAAAATTTTTATCGTATCTTGTGCAGCTTCACTGATTATGGGGACAAACCCACTTATAAAGAGTTGGCAGAAATTTATGGTTGCAATTCAACTTCCACTATCTATAAATTAATTCAACAACTAAAGATTCGGGGATGGATTGATTATATCCCTGGATCTAATAAGGAAGGGTTTATAATAGAATGAAAATGAAAGCGATGTGGTTTTTCTGTGATGATTGGATTGCAGATACCAGAAACTTAACACCTCAACAAAGAGGTATTTATATTGATCTACTATCTTATTCACATGGTAAAGGGCTGCCCAACGACATTGATGAGTTGTGTCGTATGGTTATTAATTATGTTCCTGATTTAGAAAAACTAGAAGAACTTAAGGGGGATGTGTTAAAAATCATAACAACAAAATATACCCTTGTAGATAATCGTTACGTTAATTTAAAACAACAAGAAGAATATGAAAAGGGTTTAGAACTTTCAAATAAAAGAAGCCAAGCCAGAAAGAAAAAATTTGATAACGATTTGTCAGAACAAAACACTCACACCCTAGATAGAGATAGAGATAGAGATTATATAAATAATAATAATATAGAAGAGCTAGAAAAAATATGGAAATCACTATCTGCAAAACTTCGGCAGCGATCTAGTAAACCAAAAACAATAGAACGATTTAATAAACTAAAACCAGAAGATCAAGAAAAGGTATTAAAAACTTACCCAGTCTATGTAGAAAATCATGGTGAGTATGCAGTAGCTTTTGAAAGATTTATAACAAATCAAAAATTTAACGAAGTGGATATGCCACCCACTGATGAAGAAATCCAAGACTCAGAAAAGAAAATTAGAAAGTCTAGGTGGGAAATGGCAATGAAACGAGGTGGGCCTTTGTATTCTATGTCAATAACAGAATTTGATAAGTTAAAGGAAGAGTTTGGTGAAACCCTTACCTAACAAAAAATATCAAATCATTTATGCAGATCCACCTTGGTCTTATAATGGGAATATGATGAACAGTTCTGCTACGGATCATTATTCTACTATGTCAATAGGAGATCTTACTTACCTTCCGATTAGAAGAATAGCTGACGACAATTCTATTTTGTTTATGTGGGTAACTTTACCCAAGTTAAATGAATTTATGAAAGTTGTAGAGTCTTGGGGATTTGAATATAAATCAACAGCTTTTGTTTGGTGTAAAAAAAACAAAAAATCAGATAGTTTTTTTTTAGGTCTTGGAAGGTGGACAAGAGCAAATCCAGAGATTTGCATATTGGCTACAAGAGGTAGGATTAAAAGATTATCAGCATCAGTAAGGCAACTACAAATTCATCCTATAGAACATCACTCAAAGAAACCAGACGTATTTAGAGATTTGATATTAGAGTTAGTAGGTGATTTACCAAGAATAGAATTATTTGCCAGAAACAAAACAGAAGGTTGGGATGTTTGGGGTAATGAGGTTTAATGCCTAAAAAATCTGATTTTGGTGGTCAAACTATTGTTGAGATCAGTGGCAAACATTATCGGCTGCCAGACTTTGAAGAAGTTGTTGTTGAAATACCAAAGGTTGAAAAGGGAGAAGAAGCCTATAAACGTGTTAGAAAAAGACACGCAGATATCTTTGAATACTATTACAACAATCATTTATTGTTCCCAGATAACCACAATTTAAACAACGACCTATACAATGCAGGTTTGAGATTGCAACAAGATATCTATTATGCAGGTTATTATCCAAAAGTAACATTTGATTACGTTAAAGAAAAAATTATTGGAGATGGCGATAAGGCAGCAATCTCTAAATTAGGAGCACAAGACAGAGTTAGAGGGGCTCTTAGAAAAGCTGGTGATTATGCCTCTATTGTCTATGAGGTTATTGTTAACAATGAGCCAGCCCGGTCACATATTAGTAAATTCCGTAGTGGTTTATTTAGATTATGTGATTACTACGAAATATAATTTTCGCCTTTTATTCGCCTTTTATCCACGACTCTTATGATATAATAAACTTAGAATGGGATTAGTACGTGTAAATGATGTATCAAACTCTATATCAAGAAATACTAACTCAGTTAATACTTGACGCTTTAGGTATCACAACACATCCATTCTACAACAAAAGATTTGGGACAGATCAAGATAAAAAAGATGCCCAAAAATGGTTAAAAAGACACAACCAAGACTTTCAATTCATTTGTCAAATGGCAGGTTTAGTTCCATCTTATGTCTTGAAAAAATACAAGTTTCTACAAAGTAATAAAAGAAAGATAAATAAATTAATAAAGAGTTATATCTCAAGATTGGATAATTATGAAAAACAAAGACAAATTGTTAGACGATATGTTAGTACGTCAACGATTTATGTTGCTGCAAAATCAAGATAACACTTACAGTATTATTATTAGTGTTGGTAATTTTGATTATAAGAATGATGCACTCGACTTCGTTGATCAAATATCCAAAGAACATGAAATAGAGTTTCACGATGTCAACCAAATCAACACTACCCTCCACTAAAAAGACTGGTCGCCCGGTCAAATATACAAAGACTTTAATCGACCAAGTATTTACCCTGATTAGTCAAGGAATAAATCCTACTGAGGCAGTGAAAAAATGTAAGTTGACCTGGAGTAATTTCTATAATCACGTCTTTAACGATGACAAAATGAAGTTGGCATACGAACAAGCCAAACACGCTGGAGCTGATTTTAAAGTTTCCGAATATCATCAACTATTAGAGGATTTACAAAATTCTGTTAAAGAAGATAGAAAACTGAATATGTCCACAATCAAGGGCCTTGAGATTTTACAAAAACAATTACATTGGTACGCTGGTAAAGCTGCAGCAACACATTACGGATCAGATAAAGAAAGAATTACTTTGACTTCAGGTGATCAGAGTTTCTCGATTGAGTGGTCTAAATAGTTTTTGAGAATTACCTGGATAAATCCAAATCACTTTTGAAAATTGCCTAAAAAAATTCAAATTGTTTTTGAGAATTAGGTTAAAAAATCCAAATAGTTTTTGAGAATTGGGTGTAAAAATCCAAACTAAATTTAAAATTTAGGTTGAAAAATCCTTTTTATAGGTCAAATAATCCTTGAAAATTGGTTGTTGAAATTCAAACAGATTTTAAAAAATACTTTGAAAAAACCAATCCAAAGAAAAAAACAGATTTTTTATAAAAATATTACATTTTAAACCCCCTTTAAAATTTAGATTTAATTAGACAACAAAATTGTACTTATGAAAGGCACAAAATCCAATTACCTTATAAAGGGTATTTTCTTCGATTAAATGTTCAACAATTTCGATTTTATTTTCATGTACATAAATAAAGTCATCATTTGCACCAAAAACAACTAAATCACAATTTACCCCTTGAGTGGTACATTGCCCAAATTGTTTTCCAAGATAACTAATTAAAAATGCATCATTACAATAATTGTTTTTTTTCATTTTATAAACCTTTCCCATTGGGTTTATGTTCCACTTTTTCCCAAAGATAAATAAATCTTTGTAACCATTTAATTTTTGATTTATTACCTTCATAATCATCAATTAAATCATAATGTAATTCTTCGGCACAACCATATGGAAGATTATTTTTTTCAATCCAATTAGTATAAACCTTTGTTAATAAGTTAATTGTCATTGTTTTGATCCTCCTTTTCATACCAACAGATAAAACCACCTAAATAAAAATATTTAGTATCATTTATTAAAATGGGGTTTTGTCCGATTTCAATTAAACTTTGGATAAAGTCCAAGTTTTCGAAATAGTAAGGGTTTTCGATTTGCCATTTTAACTGTTGGTTAAGATATTTTTTAAAATTATCTTCTGTTAAATATGGATTTGACCAACCATTCCAAAATTGATTGTTTTGATCAATAAGGCAAGGAAGATTGAAACCGAGTCCCTCGGTTGTCACAGTTTTATTTATATAGTTCATTTAGTCCTTCTTTCTACTAGATTAAATCTAGTCCTAAACCCTATGAAAAGGGTTTAAGAATAAATTTAATTTTTAGTAAGTTCTTTTAATTCTTCCCAATCTTTTTCAGTAAAGAGTTGAGAAGAACCATCAAGAAAAGTTATTTTATGATAATAGTTTTTATTACCATTATATAAGACATAAAAATGTTCAATCTTTTTAAAAGTTAACATTTTCCACTCCATTCAATTTCAGATTGATATTTTTTTCGTAAATTTAAAACATAACTTTTCATGTGTTTAATATTATTCCAAATTTGACAATAATATTCTGCAATTTCTTGATCCGTCATGTAATAAATTGATTTTTTCCACTCGATCATTTTTATTTACTCCTTTTAATTAATTGATAACTAATAAAACAAAAAATCATTAGTTGGATTAAATCCAATCCGTCTAAACCTTGCATTTAGTATTCACCTCCAAAGTCCTTAACTTCTCTTTGTTTACAATTTGGAATTTTTACAAATCTAATTGGTAGATCAGAATTGAAACCCTTTAAATTTAAAAACTCTTTTGCAACATATTCACTATGTGTTCCGTAACCATATTGAAAAGGAATTTTTTTAATTGTTCCATTTTCTAAGTTTTCTATTTGAGATGCAAAATAAGTATTTCCGTTTATTTTGTCTCTCCATTCTTTTGTAGTCACTAAATATTTAATATTCATTAGTACCTTCTTTCTCTTAGGTTAAACCTAAGTGAAAACCCCAAAAAAGAGGTTTTCATTTAAGTTTAATTAATGTCCGTAAATAGGATCGGTTTGGTGTAGTGGTTTGCCATCCCATTTAGAACCATAGGCATAAGAATAGATTTTAACTCGGTTATCTCTTCCGACTCTTTTTGTTTTTTCTTTTCCTATGATTTGATTAGTTGGAACTACTTTATCTCCATATACTCCATTTTGTTCCGTAAATGATTGTCTAACTTTGGCAATTTTAATTGTTTGATCACTTACAACTTCAACAACCTTGAAGAAATCAACATTAGTTTGATCATATCCCCACATACAATCTATAAAGTCTCCGACTTGATAAGTGTGGGGTTGTTTTCTCTCTTCCTTTCTATTAATGACGTTTTGTTTGTGTTCGATCCTATTTTTAATGGTCTCTTCTATTTTTGCCATCATTTGATCTATGTTTCTAAATCGATAATGCCAAATAGGTTTTTTAGTTTTATCAGAATGACACATTGCAACCAATTTATTTTGATCACCATAAAATTTAAGATCATTCAATTTAGAATTAACTAAATCACTTGTTTCAAGTAATTCGTAGTTATTAGGTATTAATTGTTTATTCATTTTTCTTAGTCTCCTTATTTTTGTTAATGGTTTAAAATAACAAAATAATAACAAAAGTTAAACAAAATAATTAATTGATTTAATGGATTTATTTGCCGATTTCGTGGGGGTTTTTTCTTCTATTAGAGACTAAATAAGAATAAATAAGGGGTAGTTTCTTCCATTCCAAATATTACTAAATTAGATATAAAAGAACTATAAAGAGATATAATAAAGAACTAAATATAGATAAATATGGATATAAATACTATATCTAGGTTTTAATCCTTCATTCTATTGTTGTTGATAATATTGGGTTATATTTAGAGTGTTACGAGAAACAACTATTTAGACACAATTATTCTATAGAAATTTACTATTTTTATAAAAATATATTGAAAATAGGGGGGTTCTTTCGTTTGATTCCTCTAAGATATATTATGCAACAATATAATATCTCCCCTACCCTACTGAACTATTGTTGATTATCAATGCCCACCCCCCTGGCCTTTCACGTTAACGTCAACTAACACACTTCAACACAGTAGTAATTCTCTACGGGTTTTGCTAATATATAGCTGTATGAGCTTTAAAATGGATTTTTGGGGGTATTTTGAAGAGATATAACAGTCACCAGGTCTTTAACTGGAATCACGAAGAACAAATTAAGTATCGAAGGTGTTATATTTGCGATAAATATGGTAGTTTTGGTATAAACGATAAAGGAGCATACTATTTTGTATGTGGAAAACATTATGGCAAAGAAAACAACAAAGAAAACAAGAAAACAGACAAGAAAAGAAGCATCGGATCTAATTACGAGTTATTATGAGCAGTTATCTCAGCATACTCCGACCTCAGACACCAAAGGAAGAGGGCAAGTCAAGGGAAAAGACATCGATAGAATCCAAGATTATTTATTAAATAAAAGTTGAAAAATTCTGAATTGTACTGATAATAACTATATGAACGTATTATCACTATTTGACGGAATGTCATGTGGGCAGATAGCTCTCAATAGACTCGGTATCAAATATGATAACTATTATGCTGCCGAAATCGATAAATATGCCATTGAGGTCACCAAGAAGAACTTTCCGAATACGATTCATTTAGGAGACGTGACGAAGGTTAAAGCAGCAGATTTAGAACCCATTGATTTATTGATGGGGGGATCTCCTTGTCAAGGATTTAGTTTTGCTGGAAAACAACTGAATTTCGATGATCCCAGAAGTGCCTTATTTTTTGAATTTGTCCGTTTACTGAAAGAATGTAAACCTCAGTATTTCTTACTAGAGAATGTAAGAATGAAGAAGATCTATCAAGATGTGATTACCGAACATCTAGGAGTAGAACCCATTATGATTAATAGTTCTCTTCTATCGGCACAATCTCGTCATAGACTTTATTGGACTAACATACCGAATGTTCAACAACCTCAGGACAAAGGTTTAGTCATAAAAGATATTTTAGAAGATTTACCTTTTGACGATCCACCTAATTACTTGAATGGAAATTTTGGTGGGAGAACAAGAGGAAGTATGGTTTCATCTGTGGAAGATGATAAAGCAAATTGTTTAGTGGCAAGTATGTATAAAGGGCAAATTCCTTTATATGTAAAAAACCCTGAAAGATTAAGAGAGACACCTAATTATTGGCAAATGGATGTGAGTGGCAAAGGATATGCCTCACAACAAGATCGTATTCGTAAACCAGAAAAACCTTCTAACTCTCTTGCTGCTGGTTCTGCATCGATACCAAAAGTTATGTGTGGTGCATTTCGTGGTCGTTATTATGACGAAAACGGAAAAAGAACTGACCATAAAGAGAGTGTTCAAGGTAAGACAACCCAACACTTAGAGATTAGAGAAGATGGTAAAACAAACTCTCTAACAACAGTTCAAAAAGATAACGTAGTTACGAAAGACAGAATGTATTATCGTAAATTAACACCGATTGAGTGTGAACGATTACAAACTGTACCAGATAATTACACACAAGGAGTTTCTAATACCCAACGATATAAAATGTTGGGCAATGGGTGGACAGTTGATGTTATTGCCCATATATTGAAAAACATACATGAAGAAAATAGTCATACCCTACAAACCGAGAGAACTCCAACAAGAGATACACAAAGGTCTCAAGAGATTTAATGTTTTAGTTTGTCACCGAAGATTCGGCAAGACAGTCCTTACAGTTAACGAAATTATCAAGAAGTGTTTACAGAATACACTTCCTAGACCTCGTTATTATTACATAGCTCCTACTTACAGTATGGCTAAAAGAATCGCTTGGGACTATCTCAAGTATTATACTTCAGTGCTGCCAAACATGGAGTATCACGAAACAGAACTAAGAGCTGACTTCCCTAATGGGGGAAGAATCCAATTACTCGGTTGTGAAAGACCAAACACCTTGAAAGGACTTTACATTGATGGTGTTATACTAGACGAGGTTGCACAAATGCCTCCGAAGATTTGGACTGAAGTGATTAGACCTGCTTTATCAGACCGAGAAGGGTGGATGATTGCGATTGGAACTCCAACCGGGCATAATGCCTTTTATAATTTATACGATCATGGAAAACATACCGAAGGGTGGTTCACAGGATTGTATAAGGCTTCCGAGACAAAGATTATTAAAGAATTAGAATTAGAAGAAGCAAAAAAAATGATGCCTCCTGAAATATACGAGGCAGAATATGAATGTAGTTTTGAATCTAATGCTATAGGAGCTATTTACTCTCAAGGATTAGGAAAATGTGATGATGAAGGTAGAGTAACCAAGATTCCGTATGATAGCACTATACCTGTTGATACTTTTTGGGACTTGGGGATGGCTGATAAAACATCGATTTGGTTCGTTCAACAAAAAGGCCATGCGATACACGTTATTGACTACTTTGAGGACTCGGGAGAAAGTCTAGAATATTATGCAACAATCCTTAGAGATAGGGGTTATAACTACGATACTCACTACTTCCCTCACGATGCCTCTGTTAGAGAACTCGGAACAGGTAAATCAAGATTAGAGATAGCTCAATCACTCGGACTGACCACCTCTGTTGTACCGAAAATGTCGGTAGATGACGGAATTAACGCGGTACGTATGATATTATCTAGATGTTACTTTAATTACGAAACAACAAAAGATGGATTAGATGCCTTGAGACAATATCGATGGGCAACAAACGATAAAGGAGAAACCAAGAACAGACCACAACACGATTGGACATCTCACGCAGCAGATGCTTTTCGTTATATGGCAGTCGGTTTAAACGAAACAAAACAATGGAGCAGAAAGATCGAGTATAACCAAATAGGAATTGTATAATGGATGAATTTAAATTAAAAGCGATGATCTCCCAAGAGATCGATAACTCTCTGGGATATTATGGTGGCAAACTTACCGAACAAAGAAGAAAGTTTTTAGAATACTACTTAGGAGAACCTTATGGCAATGAGGTTGAAGGTAGATCTCAAGTTACTTCTCAAGACACCTTAGAAGTTGTCGAGAGTGTGCTGCCTTCTTTAATGAGAATTTTTACTGCGGGTGAATCCATTGTGGAGTTTACTCCTGTAGGCCCTGAAGATATCGAAACAGCAGAACAAGCAACTGATTATTGTAACCATATCTTAATGAAAGATAATCCTGGTTTTATGACCTTACACACTTGGTTCAAAGACGCACTGATTCAGAAGAATGGTTTTATTAAAGTATTTTGGAATGAAGCCATTGAAGAGAAAAAAGAAACTTATGAAAATTTAACAGAGATCGAATATCAATCACTTCTTGCTAATGACGATGTGGAATTAATTTCTAAAACAGAAACAATGATGGAAGAAGAAGTCATGGATGAGATGGGCAACCCCCAAATGTCTCAACAAGTATTCTATGATTGTGAAGTCAAAAGAAAAAAGACTGTCGGTAAAGTTCAAATAGAGAACGTACCACCTGAAGAGATGCTCATTTCAAGAGAAGCAAAAGATTTACAAACAGCAGACTTCATTGCACACCGAGTCACCAAAACAAGATCACAGTTAGTGAGAGAAGGTTTTGATCGTGATATCATTATGGGATTACCTGCGTTTGACGAACAAGTTTATAACGAAGAAAAAACTTCGAGAAGAATTTATGACGACCAAGCTCCTTATGAGCAGAGTAATGCTGATCCCACAATGGAAGAGGTCATGGTTACTGAATGTTATATGCGAGTAGACTCTGATGATGATGGAGTAGCAGAGTTAAGAAAGATTACAGTGGCTGGTCAAGGGTATGAGATCTTAGATAACGAAGAAATAGACCACGTTCCTTTTGCTACATTAACTCCGATTCCCATGCCACACAGATTCTTTGGTCTATCCCTTACTGACTTAACAGCAGATTTACAGTTAATTAAAACCACAGTGTTAAGACAAACACTCGACAATATGTACTTACAAAATAATGCACGTACTATTGTGACTGATGGACAAGTAAACTTAGACGACTTACTGACTTCTAGACCTGGTGGTATTGTTCGTGTGAAATCACCTAACGCAGTTCAACCTTTCCCAACTCCTAACTTCTTAAATCAAGGTTTAAGTATGATGGAGAAAGTCGATCAGATCAAAGAACAACGCACTGGTGTTTCAAGAACACAAATGGGTGCAGATCCCGACTTAATTCAAAAGTCACATACCACTGCTGCTTCGACAAGAGCCTTAATGAACGCTGCAACTCAGCGTATTGAAATGATTGCTCGTGTTTTTGCAGAGACAGGTGTCAAAGAAATGTTTAAATTGATTTATGCTAACGTAGTCAAGTATCAAGATGCTGCACGTATTGTAAGACTCAGAGGAAAATATATTCCTGTTGATCCTCGTTCATGGGTATCCAACATGGACTTAACGATTACTGTAGGATTAGGTAATGCAGATCCAGAACAACGATATGCTGCTTTGGCTCAGATATTAGCAATCCAAGAAAAATTAATTCAAGCGGGGGGAATGGGAACATTAGTAGATCAAAATAAAATCTACAATACCATTTCTAAGATTGTCGAAGTAGCGGGTTATAAATCACCTGAACAGTTCTTTATTAATCCAGCAAATATACCACCTCAACCACCGAAACAAAAAGAACAAAATCCATTAGTAGGTGTGGCTTTACAAGAATTAGAACTAAACAGACAAAAAGCAATGGCCGATATCCAACTTCAACAACAAAAGTTAGAAGCGGACATAGCTATACAAAAACAAAAGATTTTAGCCGATATAGAAAAACAAAAAATTAAAAACGAAGGTGACATACAAGAAGCCTTAATTAAGAGAGGAATGAGATGATAGGAAACGATCCTAGATACCAAGCAATTATTGATGCTTACAGAGCGGGAGAGATGGCATCTACCGCACCCCAATACAACCCTATTTATGATATTCGTAGAGAACAAATCGAAGCGGGTGAATTAGAAGAAGGTGAAAGATTTCCTCGACCACAACTAGACACAACTCCAGCACCAGTAGAAGAAGGTGAAGGAGGAGGAGTTGGTTTTGATCCTTGTCCTCCAGGTTATCAATTAATTGATGGTGTGTGTCAACCTGATAGTATGTTTGATCGAGGAAGAGATCAAGAATACACAGGCCCTAAGATTTCACCCGAAGGTTTAATAGAAGGATATGAACAAGTACTTGCTCCTGGTTTTGGTGCATTAAATTCTATGCAGATGATGGAATTAGAAAGAAGATTTGGCCCAGAAAAGGCAAGAGAAATAGGATTATTAAATCAAAAATATCGTAGTAGAGGAGTACAATATAATCCTGAAACAGGAAGATTTGTAGCTATGTCTCCTACACTAGGACAACTTGCTGGAGATATTGGTGGTGGAATTGGTAGTATGTTTGGTAGTATTGGAGATGCTGCACAAGAATATTTATCTGGTGGTGGTATGTTAGGTTATCTAGCAAATTTATTTGCACCACAACAACCCACTGTTAGATATGGTGGAGGAAGTACCATGACTGTAACAGAAACAGGACAACCTATGATTCCTACTGATAGTGTAATCCCAACTGGAATTGTTAGACCGGGTTATCCTACTGAAATGCCAACCCCTTCTATTGTTAGAGAACCTTTACCTCCTATTGAAAAATATGTTGCACAACAAGAGTTACTTAAAGAAATGGAACAATCTGAAAGAGATCGTCAACCTTCCCTTCCAAGAGCTGGTACAGGAAGATCTGGCCCTCCAGGTAGAGATTATTCCACACCTGCTAGAACTAGAGCAGCACAAGCCGCTAAAAAACTTGGAACAAAACTAGCTACAAGAGGCAGATAATTGGATTTAAATAAACAAATTTCTAGAGGACAACAAGCTAAAGACATTTTAGAGAATCCTCTATTACAAGATTCCTTAAAAGCAATTAGGAATAAACTTGACACTGAATGGAAGAACTCACCCCTGAGAGACGTTGAAGGTCGTGAAAAAATATTCTTCCTAGTCAAGGCTATTGATGAGTTTGAGGCCATGTTAATTTCAGAAATGGAAACTGGAAAACTAGCTTCAGAACAACTCAAATAATAATCATAAAAGAAAGGTAATATACCATGTCAGACAATCCCAATGGGGAATCTACACCTGTCTACAATACTGTAGACCAAGCACAATCTGCATTTGCTAACTTGTTAAACGCCACAGACGAGAGCCAAGAGCAGACAACAGAACCAGTCGAAGCAACACAAGACGAACCTCAAGAGGTTACCGAGAGTGAAGTAGAAACTGCGGAAGTTGAAGAACAAAGTCAATCCGAAGATCTAACTGAAGAGGTTAGTGAAGAGGCACAAGAAGAGGAAGCCAAATACGAAATCAAAGTAAATGGCAAACCTGTTGAAGTTACCCTCGATGAACTAATGTCTGGTTATCAACGAGATTCAGACTATCGAAGAAAGACGATGGAACTAGCTGATGAAAGACGACTCTTAGAAGAGGAAGTCAATAAAGCGAAGTCCGAGTCCGATGCGGTGGCAAAACTACGACAAGACTATGCGACACGTCTAAGTGAGATTGAAAACTCAATGAAACCTGATGCGAACATTGATTGGGCAAAGTTATATGAAACTGATCCTGATGAATATCATCGCAAAAAGATTGAAGTTGAGAATAAATCCAAAGCGTTAGAAACCATTAAGGCAGAACGTCAACGTGCTATTCAAGAGCAACAGCAAGAGCAGACCAAAGTATTCAATCAATACTTGGAACAACAAAAAAAACTCCTTGCTGATAAAGAGCCTGAGTATGTTGATCCTGTTAAAGGTGAAGGCTTACGCAAAGACATGACGAGTTATCTTAAAAAAGAAGGCTACTCAGATCAAGAGTTGAACATGATGGTAGATCATCGATCATTCGTGATTGCCAAGAAAGCAATGCTTTATGATAAGATGATGAACTCAAAAGTCTCTGCTAAACAGTCTAAACCTGTACCGAAAATGGTTCGCAGTGGAACAACAAAAACAATCAACAAAGATAGTCAACAGTCAAAGTCGTTAAAATCTCGCTTAAAACAAACAGGATCGATGAGAGATGCTGCTAATGTTTTAAAGCAATTCTTATAACAACTAACGAAAGGAAAAAACAATGGCTGTACCTACAAATACAGTGTCCGCCCATAACAGAGTTGGCATAAGAGAAGATCTAGAGGATGTAATTTATTCGATTTCTCCTACAGAAACTCCTTTTATGACTAACATTGCTAAAGGAACAGCGGATCAAGTAAAACACGAATGGCAGAAAGATTCACTAGCTGCTGCATCAACATCTAACGCACAAATCGAAGGTGATGATGTCGGTACTTTTGATTCAAGAGCCGCAACAACCAGAGTACAAAACTACTGTCAGATCTCAAGAAAGACTGTTGTAGTATCTGGAACTAACAGTGCTGTTAACTCAGCTGGAAGAAACGATGAACTAGCATACCAATTAGCAAAAATGGGTAAAGAGTTAAAGAGAGACATGGAGTCTATCTTAACTAATAACCAAGCTGCTTCTGCTGGTAGTGCTTCTGCTGCAAGAGCTCTTGCTGGTCTACCTGCATGGTTGACTAACGCAGTACGTTCAGCTGGTACATCAACTGCGGGAGCAGATCCTACAGGTGACGGAACAGACACAGCTACTGACTCTGACTTATTAGTAGCTTTCTCAGAAGATAACTTAAAAGCAGTTATCCTAGAGTGTTACCAAGATGGTGGCGATCCAGATATGATCATGGTTGGCCCATTCAACAAGCAAAAGTTCTCAGGCTTCACAGGTTCTGCTACTAAGTACAAGAACGTAGAAGATAGAACTATTGTTGCAACTGCTGATATTTACGTATCTGACTTTGGTGAGTTAAGCGTAGTGCCTAACAGATTCCAAAGAGAAAGAGATGCGTTTGTATTACAATCAGATATGTTTGAGTGTGCGTTCTTACGCCCATTCCAAACTAAAGACTTAGCATCTTCTGGTGATAACGATAAGAGACTACTCTTAGCTGAGTACACTCTTGTTGCTAGAAACGCTGACTCTTCTGGACTTGTAGCTGACTGTACAACTTCATAAGTAATATAGTATAATCAAAGGGTAGGGGGATTTTCCCCCACCCTACTAAAAACAAAGGAGCAATAAATGAAAGTATTTGACAAAGGTGCATCTTACACAAAAGGTTCTAAAAAATCTGCTGTGATGCAAGATGGCACTTACAAAGGTGGTAAAGCCAAAGTTAGTAAAAGAAATACACCTGGTGCTAACAAGATGATGATTACTAAAGGCAACCAAAAAGATCCTATCCAAGATATGATCAACAAAGCAATCAATGGCTAAAAAATTAAAACTATCTAATCCCGGGGATGTAATTGAAAGTAACTTCTATATTGATGAAGCTGCCGATAAATATTACATCGAGGATAAAATTGATGCAAAACCCATTATAGATCGTAATAAGGAATTACAAAAACACGACATTAACAAACATAAAGATTTCAAGTATGTTGCGAGTATTCCTTTAACAGTATTTTATAATATGCAAAAAACAGGGATTATCTCTAAGACAGGCAAAGTTCAAGATCGTGTAGCTTTTGCTCGTTTCTTAAATGATCCAGACAATAAATATTTAAAGGTAACAGATAAGAAAATCTAATGGCATTAACAACATTCAGTCAACTTAAAACAAGTATTGCAAATTACTTAAATCGTTCTGACTTAACAGGAGTCATTCCAGATTTTATTACTTTAGCAGAATCTAAATTAAATAGAAATCTACGATTAAGAAAAATGCAAACCACTACAACTTTAACTTGTGTAAGTGGCACAGCTACGCTTGATTTACCGACAGACTTCTTAGAGGTTGTTCAGTTATATGTTGACGGAAATCCTAATGTTGTTTTAGACTATGTTAATCCTAATGAGATTGAATTAAATAATTTAACTGATAGTTCGGGTACTCCACAACTCTATACAATTATTGGAGATACAATTAAACTTGCTCCTATTCCCGATTCTACTTACAGTGTTAAATTAACTTACTTTCAAAAGATACCTGCTTTATCAGATTCTAACACAACTAATTTTCTTTTAACGCATTATCCTCAAATTTATCTTTATGGATCATTAGTAGAATCTCAACCTTATATTATGAACGATGAACGATTAGTAACATGGTTAACTCTTTACAATGAGTCTCTTAATGCTGCTAATCAAGATGATGAAAAAGGAAGATATGCTGGGCGAACTGCCTTCGCAATGAACACTGATACATCCACCCCATGATTGAATTTGGAAACCTACAAGCTGATTTACCAAGATATCAAAATCCTGGTTCATTAAAGATTGATAATGTTATTCCTTTAGCAAAAGGTTATAAATCATTTCCTTCTTTTGTTGAACTCAGTGATGTTGCTCTAACTTCTCAACCTTTAGGTTTGTTTACTTCTTTTGGTGCAAGTGGATCAACTAACTATTCGGGTGATACTACCAAGTTATATCAAATGGATAGCAATGGTGACTTCCAAGACAAGTCTATTTCTGGTGGATATAATAACTCTACAACTGAAGGTTCAAAAGATTTTTGGACATTTACTCAGTTTGGTAACAAGATTATTGCAGCTAACTTTGCTGACAACTTACAGAAGTTTGATGAAGGAGTAGATACTCTTTTTTCTGATTTAGTATCAGTCAAGGCTAAATACTTAGCAGTGATTAGAGATTTTGTTTTTGCTGGTTATACAGAAGAAAGTTCAACTGTTTATAATCAACGAGTTAAATGGTCTGCGTTAAACGATGCTACAGACTGGACACCTAGTCAAACAACTCAATCGGGTTATCAAGACATTGTTGGTACTCATGGTTCAGTACAAGGAATTGTCGGTGGTGAAAGTTCTGGTGTGATCTTTATGGAAAGAGCTATCTATCGTGTTGAATACGTAGGTACTCCTTTAATTTTTACATTTAACAAGATTGCAGATAATATTGGTGCATTTGCTCCTAAAGCGATTGCTTCTTTTGGTAATACAATATTCTTCCTAGCACAAGACGGATTCTATAAATTAACAGGTGGCCAACAATTAACACCTATTGGTGCTGGTCGTGTTAATGAATTTTTCTTTGATGATATCACCTCTAACTTTGAAGGTATTACTTCTGCTGTTGATCCAAACAACTCGATTGTTATTTGGTCATATCGTGGTAGTGGTGCGACAGGTGGTGGTACAATCAATAACAAGTTTTTAATTTATAACTATGCTGTCGATAAATGGTCAACAGGATCTGGACAAGATTTACAGTTTATTAGTTCTGCTTCTCAAGAAGCCTTTAATACTCTTGAGTCACTAGATGTGTTAGGTGATTTAGATGGATTACCTAGATCACTAGATTCTTACTTCTATGGTGAAGGAGTTATTGGTCTAGCAGGATTTGATAGTAATAATAAGTTTGGTAAATTCTTAGGTGGCAGTTTATCTGCGACTGTCGATACAACAGAGTTTGAAGGTGTACAAGGGAGACGTTCTACACTAATCAATGCACGACCTATTGTGGATGCTAATGGTGAGAATACCACAGTAACAGTCACACCTTTTAGTAGAGCTTCTCAAGTTAATGCCGCCACACAAGGTACAGCAGTCTCCGTTACGGATAGTGGAGATTGTCCTTTAAGAACAAACAGTCGATATCACCGACTCAGAGTGACAGTGAACGGAAACTTTGATACACTCAGTGGTGTGGATATTGAAGCAAGACCAGAAGGAAAAAGATAATGGCTAATAATCAGTTTCTTAATGTACCCCTCTCGATACCCGATCATGGACAACATTTACGTTTAATCTCTAGTGCCTTAAATAACACGATTGATGGCAAGTTAAATTCTACTGGTGAAATAACCTTAACAAACTCTAGCACAACGACTACTTTAACAGATGCAAGAATAGGTGGTAATAGTGTTATTCTTTTAATGCCTATAACCAATAATGCTGCTAATGCCCATGTTCATTTTACTAATATTGGCAATGGAACAGCGACTATGAATCATGGATCTGGTTCAAGCACAAGAACATTTAAATATGTCATCATTGGGTAGGGTAATAACACAAGTACCTGTAGAAGATTTAGAGTTTATTTGGTCACAAGTTAAACCTCAAATAGAAAAAGCCTTAGACGGATCATACTCTAGTTATGATATACTTGAGTATATAAAGCAAAATAGGATGCAACTATGGATTAGTTGGAATGACGGAATAGAAGCATCTTTTGTTACTGAGGTTTGCGATTATCCTCAACTGAGGGTATTGCGTTGGGTTTTAGCTGGTGGCTCTAATATGGAATCATGGCTAGACCTAGTGACAAGTAAAGTCGAAGATTGGGCCAAAAGAAACAACTGCCAACGATTAGAGATTGTTGGAAGGAAAGGATGGACAAAAGTTTTGAGAGACTATGAACCTCAAGCAGTATATTTTGTAAAGGAACTAAAATGAGTAAAGGATCACAACCAACACAACAAGCAACGACAGTAACAGCAGAACCTTCGGAGTTTGTTAAACCATATTACGAAGAAGCATTAGGACAAGCACAACAGCTATATCAATCAGATGTACCTCAATACTTTCCAGAGGCTACTTACACACCTTTTTCTGGTCAAACAGAAGCTGCATTACAGTTACAAGAACAAAGAGCATTAGCGGGTAGTCCACTATTAGGTTCATCCCAACAAGAGATTCAAAATATTTTATCTGGTCAATATCTAGATCCAGCAACTAACCCGTATCTACAACAAACATTTCAAAGAGCCGCAGGTGATGTCCAAAGTCAATTAGGTTCGATGTTTGCAAAAGGTGGTCGTTATGGATCTGCTGCAATGGCAGAGACTGCTGGTCGAAGAATGGGCGATCTCGCATCACAGATTTATGGTGGTGCATATCAACAAGAAAGACAAAGACAATTACAAGCTGCTCAATTAGCACCTCAGTTAGCTGCATTAGATTATGCAGATATTGGTCAACTAGCACAAGTAGGTCAACAACGTGAAGCATTAGAAGAAGCTAAACTAGCTGATGCAATGCAACGATTCCAATTCGAACAACAAAAACCTTATACTAAACTAAGAGAATACTTAGCATCGATTGGTGCTCCAACATCTCAACAAACAGTATCACAACAACCTATTTACAGAAACTTAGGTGCTAACCTATTAGGTGGTGCATTAGGTGGTGCTCAACTTGCTGGATTAGTTCCGGGTATGACAGGAAAAATGGGAGCTATTGGTGGCGGGTTATTAGGAGCTTTATTTTAATGAGTGTTTTAGATTTAATAATGCAACAACAAGCATTACAAACCTTAGGAAAAATACAAGAACAACCTAAAGGATTGTTAGGAATGTCTACACCTAAACAAATGGGATTACTAGGTGCAACTCAAGGAATACAACCTTATATGGGTTATACTGACAAACCTGTATCTTTAGGTCAAGTATTAGCAGGGGCTGGTGGCGGATATACCAGCGGATTACAAGCTGGATATCAACAAGATTTACAAAAATCTTTAGGAACATTAGGAGCTTTAGGAACTATTAAAGATATTATGGCAGAGCCAACACCCCCCGGTTCTGTAAAAGTTATTGATGCTAAAACAGGTAAACCTGGATTTGTTCCTAAAGGACAAGAATTAAGTACCGATGAACAAGGCAATCCTTTGTATTATCCATACGAAGGAGGTCAAATTGGATATACTGTAACTACAGGCCCAGAAGGTACTTCTATTACTCCAACTTTAGTTGGTGGTTATGGAGAACAAGCATTACCAACCATAGAAAAAGGAACTAAAAAATCTTTAGAAGAAAATATACTTCAATCAGCAAAACAATTCGATGCTATCACAAGAATAGAAGAATCATTTGATCCAGCTTATTTACAATACCCTACTAGAGTTGAAAATTATCTAAATTCTATATTAGAAAAAACTGGTGTTGAATTATCCCCAAAAGAAAAAGAAGATTTAGAAAAATATTCTGCATGGAAAAGAAATTCAGCTCAAGCATTAAACGAATACATTAAATATATTACTGGTGCTCAAATGTCTGAAGCGGAAGCACAAAGATTGTCAAAAGGATACCCCGATCCGTTTAAAGATTCTCCAACACAATATTTATCAAAATTAAGTTCTCTCAAAGAGGAATTGTTATTAGTTAGAGCAAGAACTAATTATTTCTTAAATAACAAACAAGAGTTTTTAGGACTTGACCAAAATGATTTATTTAACAAAAATAATAGCTTGGAAAATAAATTATCTATATCAGATATGAAATCAACTATTGTTAATAAATTTAAACAATTTAAAAATGAAATTTCACAAAACCCACAATATCAAGGAATGAGTGATGAACAATTTAATAATGTAGCTAAACAAATGACATCTAATTACTTTGGAGTTGATTTTAATCAACTAATTGGAAAATATTAAAAATGGATGAATTTGATTTAATTTTTAAAAGTCAAAATACCAACAATCAAAACAATCAAAATGTTTTAAGTGTAGATGATGAATTTGATTTAATTTTTAAAGATCAAGCTATTAGCAGCACCATTACAAGCAAAGATAAAAAAGATGTATCTTTTAGTGATTATATTATTGATGCTGGGAAAAACTTTGCAGAAGGTTTAAAAATGGGAACTGCTGGTGTACTAGGATTACCCGGTTTAATACAAAGCGGTATAGGAACTGGTGTACAAAAATATCAAGAATATAAAGGGATCGCAGAACCAGAAGATCAACCTATAAAATTTTTACCGACTTATTCGGATATAATGACTGCTTTTGATAAATTGTATAAAGCTGAACCCGAAACTTTTGCTGGAGAGTACGCTCAAAGATTAGGAGAATATATACCTGGCACTGGTCTGAAATTATATCAGATGTTAATTACAGGAGGAGCTGCATCACTTGATGCAGGTGTTTCATATTTAACAAAAGAAGGGTATGGAGATGTTGCTGGATTTGTAACTTATTTAGCAAGCATCCCATTTTTAGGAAAAGGAAGAACTGGGAAAGTAGTCCAAGAAGCTGTCCCTGACAGTAAAAGATTAAAAGAAGCAGAAGAATTGCTTACTAAAAGTCGTGAAATGGGTATGCCTTTAACAACAAGTGAGGCGGTAGGTGGAGTACCTTTTTCTCAAGTAGCGGGAGATGTGGCATCTTCACCCGCAGGAAGAGAATTATCAGATTTTATTGAAAAAAGAACAGGTCAAATACCTGAGTCAGTTTTAGGCGAATTAAAAGATATCGTTGGAGAAATTAAAGAACCAATGGGTGTTTTTAAAACAGTAAAAGACGCAACTAACGCCGCTATAAAAGAAGCTAAAAAACATAGAAGTAAAGTCGCCAACTACAAATCAGCCGAATTAGAAATAATAAATTCAAAAACATTTAAGGGTTTTACTCAAGCATTATCTAATGAAGCTAAAACTTTAAATAAAGGAGATCCTTTAAAACTTCAACTTAATTCATTGATAAGTCAAATAGGACAAAATAAAAATTTATCAGTTAAAACATTAGATAGAATTATTAGAAATACAGAAGATAAAATTAGTGCTTTATATGCAAAAGGTGGTGGTAAAAGTAATACAGCTACTTCATTGGTTGAATATAAAAATCAATTAGAAGAAATAGTTGAAGCTGCAAGCCCCGCTTATAAAAAAGCAAAAGACACATATAGACAAATATCAGAAACTATTGTAGATCCTTTAAAAGAAGTATTAGATCCTGTAACAACAAAAGTTACTTATAATACTATAAATAATATTCTTTTTGATCCAAGTAAAGTAACACCAACTTCTATACAAAAAGTTGCTGCAGCTTTAAATAAACAAGATAAAACAGCGTTTCCTAAAATGGCTGGATATTTATTAGATCAAATGATTACAAACTCTACCTATAAATCTAAAAACCCAGGTTTTAAACTTTATAATGACTTGTTTGCCAATCCTAAAACACGTCAAAATGTTTTAGCTATATTAGAAGAATCTGCAAGATCAAGAGGATTAAATGTTAGTGGTGTTAGACAAGGATTTGATAGTATGGTTAAAATTTTAAAACAAATGGAATTACAACCTGTGGTTGGATCGCCTACTTCAGGTAGAGAAGCGAGAAAAGCAGACTTTTCTAGTAACTTGTTTTCAATGATATCACAAACACTTTCAGCTAAACCTTTTAGTGCTATCGATGCCTATTCTCAATCTGTAAAATTAAGTCAAACTTATAAAAACTTAGCAACAATGTTAACTTCAGAACAAGGGATAAAATTATTAAAAGAATTTGGCAAATCAGATGCCTTGAAAAAAAGATTAAGAAGTTTCTTGGGTGGAACTATGGCACTAGAAAGATCACCATATTATAACAAAGAACAACAGTAATGTTGTATAATAACTTAAAAGGAGAATAAATGGCAATCAAAGAATATAGCACAACCGCTGCTAATAACACATCTGTTAATAGTAGTTCGTTGGCAGAAGGGATGAGTCCTAGTGCAGTTAACAACTCCATGCGTGAGATT
>Ga0255768_10000781_pt1 | contig 33097 bp, 28 predicted proteins | sample 071ome_33_FD_179983 | JGI IMG/M metagenome (GOLD analysis project Ga0255768, IMG submission 179983) | Coastal salt marsh microbial communities from the Groves Creek Marsh, Skidaway Island, Georgia - 071412AT metaG (version 2) | ecosystem: Environmental > Aquatic > Marine > Intertidal zone >...
TTTGATGGTACGGCAGATATCACCATTGCAGCCACCGATCTATCCGATACAGACCAGGCACTGGCTACTACTTCTGATGTTACTTTCAATACAATCACGAAGAGTGGTGGTCTTGCCACAGAATTCCTAAAGGCAGATGGTTCTGTTGATAGCACTACCTACTTATCATCTTATACAGAAACCGATCCCGTAGTTGGTGCTATTACTGGTATTGTCAAGGCAGATGGTGCTGGTAATATCAGTGCAGCTGTCGCAGGAACAGATTATGCAGAAGCTGCTGCACAATCTGGAGAGATTACATTAGGTGCAACTCCTACATGGACTGGAACGGCAGGAGTAACAGTGACACAGCAATCCAGTGGCAATTATCGTATGACCTTCACAAATGCATTTACGAATGCTACTGACTACTATGTCTTCACCAACCACATGGATTATATTGGTGCTCAAAAAGTATTTGTAACCACTGCTAGATCCAATACTCATGTAGATTTCACTGTATACAGAGAAGGTGACGGTGCATTTGTTGATACTGGATCTATCGCAATTCAGGTTATTGCACACTAATCATAAATACACTTGATATGATATATTGACTATGGATACATCAAAAATGCGAGAGGAATTCCTATCCCAGCTGAAAGACTATGAGTTCAAAATTAAAAGGGGCGAAGAAGAACTCGCTAAATTGAGAGAGTACAAGTTAAAGCTTGAGGGTGGGTTAGAAACATTAGATCTACTAGAGAAACAAGATGGCAGCGATTCCAGTCAACATACTGATTGATAAGGGAGCAGACTTTGGAGTCACTTTCTTTATCACCAATAAAGATGGTACTCCACTCAACATGTCGGGGTACACTGGCAATGCTGTAATGAAGAAAAGTTATTCAGCAACTACGTCAGTTCCTTTCACTCTGACATTTGTAAATAGAACAACTGGAGAGATTGCTCTTTCTCTCACTGATGTAGAAACTGCTGCTCTTGATAGGAGAAGGTATGTCTACGACATTGTTCTTGAAGACCCTAATGGGTACAAGACAAGAGTTATTATGGGAAATGCTGAAGTAAGCCCAGGAGTTTCCTGATGGCACAGTATAACGTCAGGATTGGAGATAGTTCATATAGAGTAGGTAAGCAATTACCAGAACAATACAAACTCGATGTAAACTATCAAATTCCATCAAAGTCAACACAATACTCCAATCTACTGATTGACAGTATTGCGTCACAGTTTGATGGTGTTCAGGATACATTTAATATTACAGTAAATGGCGAGTCATATACTCCTCTCAATGAGGAGCAGATTGCCATTTCTATTAATAATGTCATTCTAGAGCCTAAAGTTGACTACGTAGTATCCAACGATCAGATTGTATTCAACACACCGCCTGCAGGTGGAGCAGCATTCTTTGGCATTGCATATGCTACGACCGCTGATCTGACCAGAACTCTTAACTATGTAATTGACAGTGGGTCATTCCCAATGTCAAATGGTGTAAAAGGTAATATGACCATTGATGTAACAGGAGAGATTGAGTCTTGGACTATTATTTCCGACACTGAAGGTAATCTAGAACTTGACATTCAAAAATGCACCTTCGATGACTTTCCTAATTTCGCGTCTATTTGTGGTACTGAAAGACCCACTCTTGGTGTCCTAAATACTAGTGTTCAGAGAAAGAATAAAGACGACAATCTTTCAACATGGAACACCACTGTGAATGCAGGTGACATTTTTCAATTTGAGGTCATCTATTCTATCAACATTTCAAGATTTGTGATTTCACTGAAACTCAAATTATAAATTACACCCATTATAAATAAAAATAAACTCGCACGAAAAAAGTAGAGGAGAGTCTCCATGGCATTGCTAGTAACCAACCAAGGTGAAATTGAGTCTCTGCGTAATCTTCTGAATGCTAATCAGGCGATTCCCAGAAACTTAATTCTTAAATTATACACTACAGATACGTATCCTGCAGAAAGCGATACGCCTTCTCAAACCAGATATTACGAACCTTATATTGATGGTAACGTAATCGGTTATGGTCAAGCTGTAACAACTGAATATCCTGCTGTTGTTAACAACAGAACTGATCAAGACTATTCACAGCAAAGAGGTATTCTTCTAAACGGCAACATTTGGAGCATTACTACAGAGCAAACTGCTGTTGTAACAGCAGTACAAGGCAGCGGTACTGCGGGCGAGTATTTAATCACCGTTGCTTCTAATGCTGGTATCAAGAAAGGCGACTATGTAACTGGCGGTTCGGTTGGAACTGGTGCATATGTTGTTGATATTGATGGCACGACTCTCAATTTAAGCGTTAAGAACACTGGTACTTTTGCTCTCCAAAACCTCGATTTTGGTGCTGGTAGAACAACCGCTTCTTACCCAGAGCAAACATTCACATTTGGTGCCGCTGCTGGTAACATCTATGGTTACTATCTGGCTCGTGCAAACAACATGCCTTCCACCATTCATGGTGTTGCTGATGCTGCTTCTTGTGCAGCTGCTACAACTATCACCAAGTCTGGTGTTCGTGGACAGTTAGGTAATAAGTATATTACTCTCCCAGCAATCACAAATACCACTGCTGCTACTGGAACCTCTGGTACTTTTGAGCTTGCAGTTACTTCGACTACTGGTGTTGCGATTGGTCAGCGTGTAACTGGTGTTGGTGTTGCTGCTGGAACCCGTGTAGTTGGTATCGCTGGTACTACTGTTTATATCGACACCGCTCTTGCAGGTGCTGTCAGCAATGACGTTAACTTCCTTGCAGAAGTTGCTGCTGACCTTGCAAAAGGAATGGTTGTTTCTTCCAATGCTGGCAACACAGGTCCTGATGGTCTTGATGCTAATACAGTTATCACTGGCATTGATAGAGAGACTGCTGATGCAGATGGAACTGTAATTGTTTACCTCAACAATGCTCTGATTGATAACATTCAGCCTACAAACAACAACGACGACATTGACTTTGATTTCTCTGAAGTCACTGCTACTGCTCATGGTCTGGTTGTTGGTGATGTTATCTACATCGATCAAGGATCTGGAAACGGTGCAACTACTGCAGGAACATACACCATCCACTCTGTAGAGGATGCAAATACATTCACTACAGAACCTGCACTCGACGGCGCTGGTGACCTTACTCTCTATTCTTCGATCTTCTTCGCAGAAAGATTTACAAACGGACCATACAGCATCCAAAACGACGGTGACCAAATTAAAGTCACCCTCAACGTCAGCCTCGACTGATACAATCCTATTGAAATCTATATCATGATATTAGGGGGGTTGTTTGCGATCCCCCTTTTATTTCGCTGTATGCTGATGTAGATGGTATATTCATATGCTGGTACAGGATCAATATCTCCCGTAGTTGGGTTTGACTTCGGGAATATTTCCTACAGCTATACACCATCTTCAGTACAAGAATTCATTTATGTTGATCTAGGTCCATCCTTATCAGCAACACCAACAACAATTGTAGATCACGGTAGCATTGCCGATCCCGAAGTAGGAGAAGAGGATTGGGGTGATCTGCGATTTGACAAACAAACAAGATTCCCATTCGGCGTCGTTAGACTAGCGAGCAGCACGACGTTTGTTGTTAAGAAAGTATATGTAGGTAGTGGTCAAATCTTCGAGCTTGGAGAGGCGTTTACGCGCCTCCAGGCTCCTTGGATTGTTGAGGGCACTATTTCCCTCTATGGCGAAGGGAACGTGGCGTTCCTGTACCGTTACGACGCCTCTGGGCAAGCAACGGTCTACGGGGACGCTGCGCCCTCTCGCAGCACGATTTACAATGGATCTGGATCTCTATTCAGTGGATCCTTTACTGGCGAAGCAAAATCTACGGTCTATCCCGAGCAGCCAGATTATAGTGACTTGGTTCAAGTTACTGCAGATGACATTAATAATGATCCAAATACAACGTTCACACGTACCACATACTCTACAGGTGGTTCTGGAACAGGATCTTTAGGTGGATTCAACATTGGTCCTCATATCCGCTTTGGCACCAATTTAAGCGGATTTAGGTCTTTACGATTCTACCTTGATCTAGTGGGGGTAGAAGAAATAACGGTCAATGCCATTAAGGGCAATGGTTCTAATGGTGGCGAAGAACCAGATGGCGGCGAAGATTTAAGAATTCTGTTTACTGGATTCCCATATACTCTTCTTGTCGCTGAAAACGACACTTCTTTCAATACTCTAAACAGTGTTACTGTTCCTGTTCCTGAAGGAGCAAGAGTACAGAACTCCGAGATTACAATCTACCAAGCAAATAATAGTGGATATCAGTTTGACCACTATGGTATCCAGAGCATTGAATATACTGCTGTAGGACCTGGAGATCAACGCAAGACTCTCTTCAATGTATATGGAGATGTAATTCTTGGTGTAAGTCTCCGAACATTTGGCGGTGGTACTTTATTCAGCTTTAGTAATACTACCTCAATTAGAACGTTTGGATACCAAGGTAGTGGTTCTCTGTTTAACTTTGGTAGCAAGGAAGAAACTAAAACATATTCATACAACACAAGTTCAATTGATTTCTTCACACAAAGAGATTATGGATTTGTTTATGCGTCTACAACCGAAGACAATATCGATTTAGGTCCTCTGTTCCCAGCTGGTACAGATGACTTTGGTGTTATTGATGATTGGGAATACATTCTCGAAAATTATACCAAGTATCCATTTGGTCTTTTCCATCTTCAAAGTCAAGGAAAAGTTAATTTCACACCAAATTATAATGGTGGCGGAACACTATTTACTTTTGGAGAAGTATTTGTATTTGTTCCTCCTGTATGGGATGGTGAAGGTGTCATTACAATTTCTGGTCAGGCAGGTGAATCCTTTGCTACTCAATATTATGGTAGTGGCACTATTGCCACTATGTCTGGCGCAGCAAATGTCTTTAGTGTTAATCCAGATACAGAAACGGCACTCTTCGAGTTTAGAGGATTCACTGGATACGCTCTTGCCAAGAGTGAAGAGTTTGACGTATCCGCTTCCATCTTTGGTGATGCATACACAAGACTCTTACCAAGATATAAAGGTTTTGGTGTTATCTCTGTCGAGAACACAGAGTCCAAAGTTCTTATTGCTAACGCATGGGAAACAACTGGGTCTCTGTTCGGTTTTATCGGAGCAGAGACACCAAGAACTTATTCCTACAACAATTCTTCGATCGACTACTTTACTCCGATCGATCTTGGATCTGTTGCTCTACCTGCATCTACTCCAGCAGACCCAATTGCGCTCTATACAGAAACCGATTACGGTACGTTAGATCTCAATTACACTGGAGAGACAGGATGGATGTCTACTCCAGACGACAGACAAGACTGGCAGTTTATTCTTGAGAATTACACCAAGTATCCATTTGGTTTGTTTGAAAGATTCAATGGTACTGCAAGAATTATCATCAATCTTTCCCACACCACTTCATTTGAAGATTCTGGTGGTGATAGACTATTCTCTATTCGTGGTGAAATTGAAATTGCCTTCCCCAATGTACACAGCTCCGAAGGTGGATTTAAAATCTTTGGTGCGGCTACATCAGAGAAAGTTGCATATGACGAAGAGTTTACTACTCTATTTGATATTGGTGGATTTGGTTCCTTCAGTAAGTCTGCCGCAGAAGAATTTACTGTGGAGATGGGCATTTCTGGAGATGCTTATATCACTGTTACTGGCAATACAGTTCAGGATGCAACCATCTTCATTACTGGTGCTTCTTCAGAAATCAGGACAAGAGGATACCAAGGAAGCGGTTCTATCTTCTCCAATGGTATTCTATCAGAGTCCGTCACGAAGACGTTCCCACTTACACCTGATTATACTGCTTACCTCACTCTCACTGCTACAGATCTCAACAATCAGACTCTCACCAATGTTACTCCTGCGGTAGAGTATGTAACAAGCGGAACTGGTACTGGTAGTGGTGGTGGATTTAATATTGATCCATATTTCAAATTTGGCGTCTCTGGCACTGGAGCTTCTTATTCTGCAGATGGCGACAGAACCGTTGCATTCACTCTTGACCTTCGCAATGTAGAAGAACTAACGTTCAACATTATCAAAGGTAATGGTACTAATGGTGGGGACACACCAGAGTGTTTCAATGCTGCCACTGGATCGGGTGATAATTTAGTTTATCAAATTAATGGCGGCAATGAAACGCTACTAGTCAGTGCTTGTGAGACATCTTTTGAAACTTTAAATTCTGTCACTATACCTGTATCTGTTGCAGATAGAATACAAAATGCTGTTGTCACTGTTCATCAGTCGCAGCATAGTGGTAGCACACTAGATGCGTGGGGATTCCAGTCAGTTCAGTATGTTGTCAATGGTGTTGGAGATCAACGCAAGACTCTGTTTGATATTACTGGTGAGTTGTCTGCTCTACGTGCATCCTTCGCACATCTTGGTAGTGGCGATCTATTTGCTATTGGTGGCGGAACGGAGAGTAAAACTTCTGACGAAGAATTTACAACTCTCTTTAATATTAGTGGCGCATCTACAGAAGTTAGAACAAGAGGATATCAAGGAACTGGAGTTATCTCCACACTATTTGGTGCGGCAGAATCCTTTACTGCATCACCAGACGATCTATTCTCACTATTCGACTTCACTGGTGGTATTACTTCCATCAAGTCTACCTTCAGAGAAACTGCGGATGGTGCGCTTTTCGAGATTACTGGAGAGATTCCTGTTTCTTTACTTACGTTTGCAGAGCAACCAGAAGTACAAGCAAGAATTTTTGGTGCTGGTGCAGAAGCTTATGTACCAAACTGGAATGGTCGTGGTCGCATCTCGACTCTATCTGGTGCAGCAGAATCTTTCACAGTCAATCCAAGAGAAAGAGAACTTCTATTCTCTATCACTGGATCGGCCGAAGAAGCATTCTCGTTCGGAAATTACGATGCAGATTCTGCAGCGAGAATCTTTGGTTCTATTCCAAAACCACCAACTCTCGTATTTGCAGAGTCTGGATTCGGAACACTGTCTCTTTCTGGAGAGGCAGGAGTTGTCAATATCGATGTATATGGTGGATTCGGTACGATCTTCTCCAAAGGAGTTGGAGGAGAATCTCTTACAAGAAGAATACCTGCATTCCAAGCAGATCTTACTTTATCTGGATTTGCTGGGAAGGCAGTTACCTTCAATCCACCAGACATTACAACTCATCTCCAAATTACTGGAGAGAGTATTGTACCAATCAGAAGCTTCGCAGAAGTCTTCACTGTCAGACTCGCTACCGATGGTACAGCGAGAGAGCGTTTTGTCTCCAATCATATTGGCGACGGTGCTATTGCATCTCGTGGTATTGGTGGCGAAGCGATCTCCAGAAAACTACCTGCCTTCCAGGCAGACATGTTTGTTTCTGGATTCGCTGGACAGAAGACAACTGTCAGAGAAACATTCTTTGGATCTCTATTCACATTCAGTGGATCTTCTGCTCCAGAACTTCTCACCTTTGCAGAGCAACCAGAAGTTCAGATTCACATCGATGGCGAATCTACCAACTCTTCAACTAGTACATACATTGGCACTGGTAGAATTTCTACACTGTCTGGTGCTGCGGAATCTGCGACATTCAATCCAACAGAAAGAGAACTTCTATTCTCATTCGGTGGTGGATTCAGTGATATCAAGATTGTCAAGGCAGAGACCAAACAGATCGAGATCTCTATTGATGTTGATACAAAAACAAAATTCATCCCCAACTGGCTCGTCGAAGGTACAATTCCTGTCAGTGGTATTGCTCATACCACCAGATCTATTGTACATACGGGAGAAGGATTTATCAGCACTCTATCTGGTGCGGCAGAATCCTTTACTTACAATCCAACAGAAGATACTGCACTATTCAGTTTCCTCGGAACTGCATCAATCAGATCTGCTGTATCGGAAGTCAAGACAATCCATACTTCCATCTTTGCAGAAGATGTCAAGGTCATTGTTATCAAATCCTTCACTGGATCTGGCGTTATCCCAGTATCTGGTCAGAAGGACGAGAGAATATCGAGAGCATACGAAGGCACTGGTGTTATCAGCACTTTGTCTGGTTCTGCCGAATCCTTTACCGTCAACCCAGAAGATCTGTTCAGTCTCTTCAACGTTCTTGGTGTTGCGGATACAAGACCAATCAAGGTATTCACCAAGATTGGTTCTGGTGCTTTGTTCACAAGCTTCACTGCTGGCGAAGCGAGAACAATCTCTGTTCCTGTCAACGTTCCTTCTCAAGAATCCAAGGGACTCTTCAAGCTGGAGGGCACATCTCCAGAATCGTTTACTATTCCATACGAAGGATTTGGATCTCTATTCTCCTTCGAGGGACTGGAAGAAAGAAGAACCTTTGCACACGAAACCGAAGGAACAGTCACAGTTTCTGGTATTGCTTCTACTCCAAGAACCAGAGACTTTGCTGGATCTGGATCTCTGTTCTCGTTTATCGAAGCAGAATCTGCTGTCAGATTTGTTCCTTCTACCCGCACAGTTCTCTTCGATATTACTGGCGAGTCTGTATTCAGAACATCTCAAGCACACGAAGGAACAGGAAGTCTATTCACAACCTTCACTGCTGGCGAATCCAGAACCTACAAACTTCCAGAGCATCTTGTTCCCAATATTACATTCAAGGGTGCTGCAAGAATCAAAAATACATTCTTGTATCGTGGTCAAGCAAACCTACAAGTTTCTGGTTCCGCACAAGAATCCTTCACTCAAGCAGTATACGAAGGAAATGTCAATATCAAGACTTCTGGAGAAGCAACCCAAAGATTCGTTGCCACAGAAGAAAGTCAAGGGGGAACGATCAAAGTACGTGGCGAAGCTTCGGTACTCCTTACAAACGCATTCGACACCTATACTCTCTTCGATATCAATGGTATTGCAAAGGTCAATCTATCTTCTACCTTTGCTGGATCTGGAACAATATTTACCTTCATCAGTGGCAAAGAGGTACAACCAGACAAAGGATATCAAGGATCGGGAACGATTACTCTACGCGGCGAGTCTGCAGATAAGAAGGTATCTGTTGCTCCAGAACGCACTTATGGATGGATTATTTGATAGTATAAATATAATCAGTAACCAATAATATCTCTTACAACATGACCACCCAGGTACAATTTAGAAGAGGTACTACTGCTGAACACGCTCTGTTTACTGGAGCGCAAGGTGAATTAACTATTGATACCGACAAGAATATGGCTGTCATTCATGACGGTTCTACGACTGGAGGTTTTGATGTATTTCGTGCAAGATGGGAACGAATTAATTCAAGTGTATTGCTTGGAACTAATTTACGTTACTTGGTTGATACATCATCAAATGCAGTTACTTTGACCTTACCATATTATAATAATGGACTTGTTCCTAAACCAGGAGACACAATTGAATTTGTGGACTCCGCATTTACATGGCATATAAATAATGTTACTGTAACAGATCCCACTGGAAGACAGTTTCAGAATGAAGAAAATGTGATTGATTCTCCTTTGGTGTTCGACGTAAAAGGTGCCAAAGTTCAATTAATCTGGGAAGGAGTTTACTGGAGAGTAGTCGTATGACAATGTTCTTAAGCGATTTTTATCGCGCTTCAGATACAGTTACAACAAGTGGCGGGTCTTCTGACGATCTCGGTAACGACTTTTTTATTCATGCTCTTAATAGAGATGAAAAAGGTATGCTTCACTATACCAAAATTAGATCTATCGATCCAACTGAAATCGCTGATTTCACTAGAAAAGATGGTACACCATACCTGGATATCGCAACTGGTCTCTACGATTATGTAGAGGAAACTACTGAAGTAAAATCTTTATATAATAGTCCCCAAGATCGATACCAACAATTCAGGTTCGACGATAGAAAACTATCTTATTTCATTGACGATGACGGATTCTTCGTTATTCGTTTCAATGAAGAATATGATTATACCACCGAAGGTCCCAAGTAAGGAAAGTAAACAACAATGGCTGATTTCAGATTAGGCAGACTAAAATTTAATTGGACTGGTGACTGGACAGTCGCCACCGATTACGTCATTGACGATATCGTCAAGTTTGGCGCAAATACTTATGTTGCCAAGACAAACCACACTTCGTCTTCTAATGAGACTATGTGGTATTCCCAAGACGCACAGTATTGGGATCTGCATACCGAAAGCATCGAGAACAAAGGTGATTGGGCCACTGCAACATTCTATAAATTAAACGATATTGTCAAGTATGGCAATAGCGTATACAGAGTAACTGTAGCGCATACCTCTGGCAACGAATTCGTCGATGACGAGACCAAGTTTGAACTGTTTGTTGCTGGTCTAGTATTTGAAGATACTTACGACGGTGCTACTACATACCAACCAGGAGACGTTGTATCCTACGGTGGTTACACCTACGTTGCAACTACTATCCATTCAGGATCTGCACCCAACGAACTAGTTAACTGGGAGATTCTTACTACTGGATTTAAAGTAAAAGGTACTTGGGACGTTGCAACAACTTACGTTCAAGGTGATGTTGTACTTCTTGGTGGTAATTCTTACGTATCGAAGACCACTAATGTTGGCGCAAACCCAGGATCTAGTTCTTCTGATTGGGACTTCATTGTTGGTGGATTTACTTGGCAGGGCATTTGGGACGTTGCAACAACTTACTTTGCTGGTGATGCTGTTGTACGTAACAGTAACTCCTACATTGCAGTTGCAGAATCTACTGGCGAAGAACCAGAAACTGATGCTACTGGAACATACTGGAACACCTTGGCAGAAGGTGCCCAGGCTAACGTTCTAACTCAAACTGGCGATATCCTATATCGTGCTGGTGCGGGTGCTGCAAGACTGCCTATCGGAAATAATGGTCAGGTTCTTGCTGTCTCTCCATCTGGCGTTCCCCAGTGGGAAAACAACAACGTAACCGATCCTGTCTACTACGTTACCGAAGAAGGTAGTGACACAAACTCTGGTGAAAACATTTCCAGATCGTTTGCTTCACTCAACTACGCAGTAAGTCAAGTTACAGGTCCTGCTACTATCTACGTTAAGGCAGGTACTTACTTCGAGACTCTACCTATTATTGTTCCTGATTATGTCTCCATTGTTGGTGACAACATGAGAACATCAACTATTAAACCTGATGCAGGTAATAATAGTAACGTTCTAGAACTAACCCTAGCAGGAACTGTTGGTGATGAGTATAAAGTTGATGGTTTGGTAGTCAGCAACGGTGCTGGAACCAAGACTGCTTATGCTCTTCACAGCAAACTGGTCGGTGGTAACGATGTTATCCAAATTCTACCACTCACTGGTGGTGATTGGGATACTGGAGATACTTTTGAAGCAGGAGCATCTGATTCTCCAATTACTGCAGTAGATAATGTTCTTAACGAACATGCCACCATGTTCTACATGTCCAACAAGTCCATGCTGAAGGACCTTGTTATGGACGGCATGGAAGGTTTCGTTCCTTCTACTTCTGATCCAAAGGATCTAAACACCGCAACAATCAAGGGTGTATTCCTCCGCTTGTGGCCTAACTCCCCAACAACCAAGTCACCTTATATCTCACAGTGTTCTGCATTCTCACAGACTGGTGTAGGTGCTATTGTTGATGGTCATGTTCACAAGAAGTGGGAAGGAACTCCAACTCCATCGAACAAGTCGATGCTGTTTGACTCCTTCACCCAGATTCATGAAAGCAATGGTGTTGGTTTCTGGTTGACAAACAACGGAAACTCCGAGATTGTATCTTGCTTCACTTACTACGCGCACATTTCTTACTGTGCTTCTAATGGTGGTAACATTAGATCTCTGGCAGGTAACTCCTCTTGGGGCAACTATGGTATTGTATCTTCTGGATTCAACGCAGACGAAGTTACCACGGACGGTAGAATTGACGGCGAAGAACTGAACTATCAGGCAGAGACTCTATCCGATGTCTTCATTGTTGGTGAAAGAATCGAAGGTTTCACCTCTGGTGCAGTCGCAGAAGTTCTTTCACTACAGGTTGGTGTTGCGAAGATTCTAATCAGACCTCTGAAAGGAACTTTCATCGCTAACGAAACTATCACTGGTGCAGACTCTGCTTCTACTGCAATTTTGGATACGGCAGCAACTTATCAAGATGGACAGAAAGGATTCACTCTTATTGTTAGAGACCTTGCTGCAGCACCGAAGCCTGGCGGTTCGATTGAATTCATCACTGGAGCTGGTGGAGAAGGTGCTGACATCTTCACTTATGTTATCTCCAACTCTTCTTATAAAGTTCCCGATGGTAAGGGCGATTTGACTGTTACCAGAGGCGCTCTAGGAACTAGTGCTGTTGCTCACGATGGTCTATCTGATATTGTTAGATATACTGTATCGGGTCAAACAACTCTAACTGCTGCTCCAAACGCAACTATTAATGAATTCCAAGTTACCAGCATTTCTGGTATGGTGAATGGTGGTTATCTGATCGTTGATAACGAGATGGTAGAGATTACAGGATTCCCTGGACCAACTACCGTTGCTGTATCTAGAGGTGTACAAACTACAACCGCAGCACCACATAACGCAGGTGCAGTTACAACTATCATCACTGCTTACAACCCAGCACAAACCGAGAACATCGGTGACCTTGATAACTCACAAACTTCTATTCGTGTATTCGCTGAAGACAATATTACTAGTGGCGACTATATTAGAATTGATAACGAGTTTATGCTTGTTTCCGATTCTGTAGAAGATCCTAACGGACAGGTAACTCTGGTTCTTGCCGAAGAGAAGCCCAATCCTTCTTACGATGGCCAGAGCTTCAGGATTAGATATCTGTATTCGCAGGTTAGACTGACTGGTCACGACTTCCTGAACATTGGTACAGGAACCAAAACACAGACGAACTTCCCAGGTCTACCTATCCAATCACCTGCTCCAGGTAATGAGGTTACCGAGAACTTCCCAGGTCGTGTTTACTATGTTTCTACTGACCAAGATGGCAACTTCTCGGTTGGTAAGTATTTCCGAGTTAACCAGTCAACTGGTAGCACAACTCTGAACGCTTCGTCCTTCGACCTGTCTGGTCTGACCTCACTACAACTGGGTTCGATTGGTGGTCAAATTGGTGAGTCAATTAATGAATTCTCTTCTGATGGAACTCTGTCTTCCGACAGTAATCAGAAGGTCCCAACTGAATCGGCAGTCAAGACTTACGTCGATACTGAACTAACCAATCTCAAGGGTTATATTTTCTGGGCAGGCGGTATTTGATATCCGTTTTATAGGGGTGGATATACCACCCCTTTTATAAATAAGTAAAGAATAATTATCAAGATTTTTTAAAGGAGAACGTTACATGGCTTCTGGAGTCCTAGGGCAACAAGCTCTGAATGCTACTACTAACACTACGGTGTATACTACGCCTGCAGACACAGTAGCATACGCAAATATCAACGTTGTTAATATCAACGCAACCCCCGTTTTTGTAAGAGTTGCTCTTGCTGTTGGCGCAACACCTCTCGCAGCAGAGTATATTGAATACGAAGCAGAAATTGCTGGGTATGGTGTTCTTGAAAGAACAGGTGTTGTTCTTAACGCAGCAAAAAGAGTTGTAGCATACTCTAGTGCGGCAAACGTAAGTGTTGCTGTGTATGGTGTTGAAGAATCAACTGTTTGATAAATAACAAATATAAAGGAGCATAAAAACCAATGGGACGTTCTATTACGGCACCTACAGAATCTAGAGCTACTGTAGGTGTTAATTCTAACCACCAAGCATCTTCAGGAGAAATCCTATTGCTTGATACAACAGGTGGATCTGTTATAACTGTTACTCTTCCTGCAACCCCAAGAGTAGGTGACCGATTAAACTTCATCGACGCTGCTGGTAATGCTGGTGCAGTAAAAGTTACTGTTGCGAGAAACGGTCATAAGATCGCTAACATCGAAGACGATCTTGATATCGACATCAAGAACACATCACTCGAACTTTACTACACTGGAACCAGTTACGGTTGGTCGATTCTTTCTAACTGATTCACACGAATAGAGGAGGAATAGACAAATGTCAAGTTTAAGAGATCTATTAGACTACGCAGATACTAATGATCTGCCACCAATTACAGCGTTTGGCCAACCAGGGGTCATGTTTACCTTTAGAGGTATGTCATGTGCTCAAGGTAGTGCCAATGATAGTTATGAAAGTCAGCGTATGTGCTGGTGTGTTCCACCTCTAGATGCGTGTCGTCTACGTATCGAGATCTGGGGCGGCGGTGGAATGGGATCTGGTCCCCGTTGTAACTCCAGAGGAGTCCCTGGTTATTCGGGAGAGTATAACAGCAGAATTATTTGTGCTGATGAAATCTCTCAAAACAATTTTAATGGTCAGTGCTATGTAATGTGCGCTGGTATGGCAAACTGCTGTGCTAACTGCTCGGGTGGTTGCATGGGTTGTAAGAGTTTCGTTCAAGGCCCTGGTCTTCCAGGTAACTTCTGTGCAGAAGGCGGATATGGTGGTAAGTACGAAGGTATTTGCTGCGCTTTCAATAACCCTGCATATGCTTGTGTAACTAAAATCGGTAACAACTGCTGCTCTAACTGTGGTTGTACTCCTGCTTACTGCTGCTGGCACGAAACAGTTTGTGCTCCATTCAACAAAGAAGATAGAAAACAATACGAAGAAAAGGGTACATGCTACAACGGCATTACTGCTTCTTACATTCAGTCAGACTGCTGCTGTCGCGGTAGACACGGCAAGAAATCATACACCCCAATGCCTGGTGGTCAAATCGGAAGATTTGGAGCGTACATGGTATTCGGCGCTCACTGTACCGAATGTACAGGTTCCTGCTGGTGGTGTATGGAGAACGACAGAGCAAATAACTCTGGTGGTATCTTCCCTGGTCTTGGTTCTTCCTCCTGTAGTTGGGGCGGACCTCCTGGAATGGGCGGCGGCACTGGCGACCTTGGTTGCTGCTATAACTGCTTCTGCGGTGGCACAGGCGCTACTGGCGCTGTTAGATTCACACTATACCTACCAGGAGAGGTTTGATCGATGGCTGGAATTAGAAACTTATTAGGAAAAGAATTCAAGTCGTCGGTCTCGGCGCTTGGAACAACTGTAGAACCGATCCATGACGGTAAAGTCTGGATCTACATGGACATGCAGAGATCATGCTGCTGTCAATGTGCAAACACTAACTGCATCTGCCGTTGGTGTGTCCCATGTGGCGTTACAAAGGTAACGTTCGAGATCTGGGGTGGCGGTGGTGGCGGCGCTGGCGCTTGCTGCTGCATGAGCGGCATTCCTGGCACCACTGGTGCTTATTCACGTAAGACCCTAACCTACCCAGATATTGAGGGTGGTTACTGCTATTCTATGTGCGTTGCAACTGCAACTAGCAACACAAACAGCTTCCGTGGTGTTAGAGGATGTACAACTTACATCACTGGACCTGGACTATCTAACTTCTGTGCAGAAGGTGGATATGGTGGTTGCTCATGCTGTGGTATTTGGTCTACCACTGCAAACTATTCTCAAGACTGTATTACCTTCGCATCTGCAGGTGGTGATCCATCAGCAGGAGATTGCTTGGGTTATGGTCCCCCAGCATATGGTGGAGATGAGAATATTAGAGGAAGATCTGGATGGATTAGAGCTCAATGTCAGTCTAACTGTGCTGTCAAGGCAATGCTTCCTTATCCTCCAAGACTTATTGACCATAGTGGAGGATGGACAACTACTCATTATTGCACATGTGCTACTTGTGGCGAGCAAAACCACTGCTTCTTCAACCATCCATGGGCGGGTGATCCCTGGTGCTATTCTTCAGGTATCCCTGGATTTGGTAACGCATCTGGTATTACATGTTCGTCCTCCTGTGTATGTGGAACTCCAGGTTCTGGCGGTATGATCCGTATCACATATTGCTCCTGCTGGATGGGTGTCAATGAAAACTGTTCTCTACATATGTGTAACTAATAGGATAAACGACAATGGCTTTTAACTTACGAGATCTATTGGGGACTGTCACGTCAGATTCCGCTAGCGGTGGATATGATGCAGATACTCTGCTCCCCTCTTATCCTCTAGAGGGATATAATGTTCAGTACATCGGTCCTGGACAATATATGATGCAGGGTAATGATGAACCCCTAGGTGCTAGAGATAACTATCACTACACATATTATCCTAACTGGACTATTCCTGCTGGCGCTACCGACGTTCTCTTTGAGATCTGGGGTGGGGGCGGTGGAGGCGCTGTATCCTGCTGTTGCTCTCACGGTCCTGGTGGCGGTGCTGGCGCATATGCATACAAGAGATTGCAAGGAGCAGATGTTGTTGCTGGTTGCCAGTATCAACTTTGCGTAGCAACCTCAACCTGCAGAACAGCGTCCAAGCAAGGTCGTAGAGGATGTACAACTTACATCACTGGTAACGGTCTAACCAACTTCTGTGCAGAAGGTGGTCATGGTGGTTGTAATTTCTGTCAGATTCAGGGATGTACTTGGTTGACTCCAAGAAGAAATGAAAGTTCCTGCCAGTATGGTTGCTGTGCAGTTTTCTATGGCGCTGATGGTGGTTCTATTGGACTACCTGGAGCATACTATGCAATCTGTTATGGTAACAGATGCCACAACAAGTTCTTCTTCCCATACCCTGGTGGTCTCGTAAGCTCCAAGGGTGGATACGTTACAGATAGACATCGTTGTGGACATTGCAACTGCCACTACTGTGAGTGGTGTAAAGCAAAGAATACGGTTGGATTTGGTCAGGGTAACTGGTGCCATACCAACGGTGTTCCTGGTATGGGTGGTGTCACTGCATCTACTTGCTGCAACGGACCCATCTGTGGATCTGGCGGTAACGGTGGTCTAATCAGAATCAGCTACAAGTGATACGGTAATCCGAAAATTGTTCAATTTATCCCAAATTCTATAAATACATTTATTCAAGGAAAGTACAAACGTCATGGCACAAATCACTAAAGCATACACTTATAAGTTGCCCGACACTTATTATGGGACAACTGCTGTAGAAGGCAAAACTGCCACTGCAATGTATAAAGGGGACGCAAAAGGATATGTCTTTGTAGGTGCCGAAGACGGCGTTCTTCATCCCGACGAAGGATTCCATTATTGGAATGGAACCCAGGAAGAAAAAGACAATGCATCCATTAGAGCAGGTCTATCCAGAAGAGCAATCTTCTTGGACGTTGCTACGAGCAATGATGACACTATCATCGCTGCTATCTGCAATAATCAGGATGTTACTGCTGATGATTGGGCAACGGTTTCTTACACCCTAGATGGCGAGACCGAACCTTATCACACAGATCCAGATCCCCTTCCTTTCAACGATGTATATGATATCCACAATGATGGCATCGTCTATGATTTTGAAACCGAAAGTTGGAAGATTGACGAGATTCCTTTTGCTACATGCATCTCTATGGAAAGACATAGAGAAATGAGAGATCAGTTGATCATTGACGCTCAAACCTATATCACAGAACCTGACAATGAAGTAACTGAAGAGCAAACAACTGCTATCAATGCATACATCACTGAACTTCAAAATCTCTATACAAGATTTGAAGGTGTTCATCAGATGAGAATTCCTTTCCCATCATGGCCTCTAGATGATCCTGGTCCTGACGAAGAGCAGGCAGTTGCAGGTGCTGATGTAGGTCCTGGTTGATAACCAAAGAATCCAGAAGGGGCGGGACCGCCCCTTTTTTCATGCCTAAATAAAGGTACTTAAATCATTAGAGATTGATTTTATGAGACCAAAATCATTTTTTATCAACGGCGGTGCGGGTCGTGTGATTTGTTCAATTCCTGCTTTAGAGAAGTATCAAGAGGACCATCCAGACGAAGACTTCGTAATTGTTTGCGAGGGAGGAAGTGACTTCTTCAGAGGACATCCTACTCTATACAGCAAGGTTTATGATCACTGGCACAAGAATTTGTTCCAGGATAAACTAAAGGATACGGACATTTGCACTCCAGAACCATATCGTGTCTGGGAGTATTACAACCAGAAGTGTAATCTGTCACAAGCATTTGACATTTGCATCAACAATAAAGGTATTAGAGATCTCCCAGATCCTACTATCAAATTAACTAGAGACGAATCTGTAAAAGGCAAAATGATTGTTGCCGAGGTTCGTGCCAAAACAAATAAAAAGAAGACAGTCGTTTTCCAACCTTTCGGCCGTGGAGTTACTGCTCAAGGTAATCTAGTCTTTGACTCTTCAGGAAGAAGTTTTGAATATCATAATGCTGTCAATATTGTAAGAAGACTGCAGAAGAAATATTCTGTTATTTGGTTCAGTGAACTTCCTCTAGATGTGGAACGTCTTGGACTGAAAGATACTGTTTCTATTCCTGCATCTCAACAGGTAGATCTTCGTACATGGGCAGGCATCATCAAGGAAGCAGATCTTGTTCTTGGTTGTGACTCTGTAGGACAACACATTGCAAAGTCGATGGACAAACCAGCAGTTGTTGTAGTTGGATCTACGTTTGCCGAGAATATCTCATATCCAGACTGGGATAAGTTTGATATTCTAGATATGGGAGAGGGTCAGAGAGTTTATGATCCTATTCGCATTGCAATGGATGACGAATCCTACAGAGCGAATGATGGTATAATGGCCATGAATGATAAGGTTGAAGAAGTCATTCTTAAGTCAGTTGACAAACTGATGAACAAATACTATCGCAAACCAGAATCAGAAGTAATTCTTCCTGAAGAATGGGGATGTGGTCCTCAAGGATGCGATTCACAACAACCACAACTAGAACAAAAAAAGGAGAAGTCAAACATCTTTAGTGACATGCAAGTGACACAAGATGCAGTAGCATCAAAACCACCAGGGTTTTCAAATTCCGTTAAGATTGCAAAATAATTGAGGTATTACAATGACAAACATTCTCGCTATTGCCAGAGGACACAATGGCAGTACGACTTTGCTGCAAGATGGTGAAGTAGTTTTTTATCTAGAAGAAGAAAGACTTTCTAGATTCAAGTATGACGGAACACCTTTGATGGGTATTCTGAAAGCGTTTGAATACGTAGATCACATCGATCATCTCGTGATCTGCCATACTCATCGTCATGGGCCTACATCTGATTGGACATCAGAAGATATTTACGAGTGCTTTGTAAGAAAGATCGCTGGTAAAAGATTTGAATTCAAAACTCACTACATTGATAACGTTCATCATGAGATGCACGCTGCTTGTGGTTTCTATAACTCTGGTTTCGATGAAGCTGCTGTCGTTATTGCTGACGGAGCAGGTAGTTTTCTGGACCTGGGCGAACCTATCAAAAATGTAGGATACGAATTTGAAACTATCTTTGATGCCACTTATGATAAAGAAGTTGGTGAAGGATATGCTAACAGATTTGATACTGTTTGGAAGCATATCGGAACCAGAGAACCATGTGGCATGTTCGAGCAGGATGGTGTCTATGTAACCGAGTATCCTGGTCACACCAAAATGTATGAAGCAGTAACACAATACTGTGGATTCCCTGCTATTGAAGCAGGTAAACTTATGGGCCTGTCTCCATATGGTAAAGAGAATGATGAACTACCATCATTCTTTGATGCAACTGGCGAGTGGGGAAATCGTGAATTAATTATTCCGACATATCCTAACGCTGCTCAACTTAATTACGCACGTTATGACATTTTGAAGGATGATGTCACTCGCCATAAAGAAGGTGAATTCACTGAAGTTCAAAAGGATCTTGCTTACAAGATCCAGAAAGAAACATCAGAAAGAATGGTCACCTTGATTCGTAGAGCGCACGAATTGACTGGTAAAACTAATATTGTTATTTGCGGTGGTTACGGTCTCAACTGCGTTGCAAACTACAAGTATTGGAAAGAGTTCCCTGATCTGAACATCTATTGTGAACCAATCTCTCACGATGGTGGTACTTCGATCGGTGGTGCTAAATGGGTTTGGCACCAACTCAATGAAACCAAGAAGTCGTCTGGTAAGCAGGAATCTGTTTACTACGGACCACAGTATGATCCTTCTACATATGAATCTGATCTTGGTGATCTTGATATTCGCGATACTTCTTACGGTGATATCGCACAACTCATCCGTGATGGTAATATCGTGACTATCTACCAAGGTCGCTCTGAAGGTGGTCCCCGTGCTCTCGGTAACAGATCTATCCTCTTCGATCCTACGATCAAGGACGGAAAAGATTTTGTCAACACTGTCAAGCGTCGTGAATGGTTCAGACCATTTGCTTGCTCTATCAAGAAAGAAGCAGTTCATGACTGGTTCGACCTTGCTGGCCGTGAAGAAACTCCCCACATGATGTATGCTGTCAAGTGTCATGATGGTGTAGAAGAGAAGATTCCTTCTGTCATCCACGTTGATAATACTTGCAGAATTCAGACTGTAACCCAAGAGCAGAATGAGCATTACTATAATCTCATTGATGCTTTCGAGAAGTTGAGCGAAGTTCCCATCTTGTTCAACACCTCATTTAACCTCGGAGGAGAACCTCTAGTTGAAACTATTGAAGATGCTGTAAAGACTCTCACCAATAGTGACATTGAATATCTGTATCTCCCAGAGATTCAGAAACTTGTTTATGTACCCAACGAATGAAAATCTCTTTTGTAAATGGATGTTTTGATGTGCTCCATCCAGGGCACATCGAACTCCTGAAGTATGCCAGGTCTCTTGGTGACTACCTCATCGTTGCTATCGATTCCGACAGGAAAGTAGCAGAGATGAAAGGTCCCGAGAGACCTATTTTTTCGCAGCATGACAGATCTACTATGCTAGCCGCAATAAGGTATGTGGATGTTGTTCATGTGTTTGACACAAAGGGAGAGTTGGAGGATTTGCTAGAATCCATCTCGCCTGATATAATGATTGTAGGTTCTGACTGGAAAGGAAAAGAAGTAGTAGGTTCGCAGTATGCAAAATCAGTTCGGTTTTTTGATAGACTCGGAAATTACTCCACAACACAAACAATTGAAGGTACTCCTTATCGGTGATTCCTGTATCGATAGATATGTGTATGGTAAGTGCTCCAGATTGAGTCCAGAAGGTCCTGTACCAGTTCTCGAAAAGACTCGGGCACAAGAGACTATGGGCATGGCATGGAACGTTAGAAAAAATCTCATGGCTTTCGGTATAGAGGTTTATATCATGACCAATGAGGAGATGCCAATTAAAACCAGATTTGTTGATGAGAAATCAAATCATCAGATTATGAGATTGGATGAGAACGATGAAGTAAAGCCTTTTGATTGGGAGATGCCAAAAGAAGACTTTGATGCCATGGTTATTTCCGATTACAATAAAGGATTCTTGTCTGAAGAGAAGATCTTCGAACTATGTGATTGGTTTAAGAAACCTGTTTTTATCGATAGTAAAAAAACTAAACTACCAAGGAAGTGTTTCATCAAACTAAATGATGGCGAAGCACAGAAGTTAGAAGGGGAATATCCTTTCTTGATTACTACAAAAGGATCTGAAGGTGCCACCTTCAAAGGTAGATTGTATCCTGGAACTAAAGTTCCTGTGTTTGATGTAGCAGGTGCTGGTGATACATTCTTGTCTGCTTTAGTATTCCATTACCTCAACAGTGGTGTTATGGAGTCTGCTATTCCTTTTGCAAACAGAGCAGCTGCTATTGCTGTATCTAATCCAGGAACTTATGTATTGACAGAGGATGATGTGAATGATCTATGTAATTGACATTGATGGTACTATTTGTACCAACAATAATGGATATGAATTTAGTGTTCCATTGGAGGATAGAATCGCCCACATCAATGGGTTATACGATAGAGGACACTATATCAAATACTTTACTGCAAGAGGTATGGGGAGGCACCAAGGCAATGCTCACAAAGCCTATACAGAGTTTTATACCATGACTGAAAATCAACTCAAGAAATGGGGTTGCAAATACCATGAGTTGATCATGGGTAAACCATCTGGGGATATATATATTGACGATAAAGGAGTGACTGATGTCAGATACTTTGATTAAACATGTACCCAAAGGATGGGGTTATGAAAAATGGATCGTCAATAATGAAAAATATTGCGGCAAACTTCTTTTCTTCGAGGCAGGTAAGAAGTGCTCTTGGCATTACCACAAACTAAAGCACGAAACTTTTTATTTACAGTCAGGTAAAATTCATCTTTATTATGGATTTGATGACGATCTATATACAGCTGATCGCATAGTATTAACCCCTGGAATCCCTTTTGAGGTTCCCAGGGGAATGAGGCATCAAATGATTGCCTTGGAAGATTCTGAATTGTATGAGTTCTCTACGACTCACTATGATTCTGATTCATATCGGGTGGTGAAGGGCGATTAACGTATTCTTCAACCGTTGTAAACTTATATTTGAACCAATCCATAGATGTTCTGGTATCATATTGATACTTACCTTTTAGATGTTCGGGGAAGGGGATCTCAATGATCTCCGCCCCGTATTTTTTTGCAATGATTTCTGCGATGTCTTTGAAAGAATAAGAATGATTAGATCCCATATCATAGATGCCTGATCCGCATCTATTGTTTGGAACAATGCGAACGATATCATCAACACAGATAAAGTCTCTGTAAATATCGTCAGATCCTTCAAATATTTTTATTTTACCAGTCATCTTTGCTTGTTCAGTGAACTTGCTGATTGGACTTCTTTGGTCACCTTTATGTTCCTCTCCGTCTCCATAGACGTTGAAGAATCTAAACCCTTGAATTTTATTAAACTTATCAATATTATCTTGCACCCAGTAATCTACCTGGACTTTTGTGAGTGCATAATAATTTAATGGGTTAATACTGCCGTCCGTAAAATTTCCATAGACAGATGCAGAAGAAGCATATCTAACAGGAATTTGATATTCAATTGCTTTTTCAAATAACTTCAGTGTGAGTTCTACATTATAGAAATGAAGTTTATTGAGATCTGTTTCTGTTGTGGAAGAGATGGCTCCCATGTGAATGATTTCATCCACATCTTGCCACCTACCAAATCTTTCTAAAATATGAATAGCATTATGTTGTTCTACACCCAAGTGTTGTTCATATTGTTTAGCGAAGTGAGATCCGATAAATCCTGCAGACCCCGTAATCATTTTCATGCTCAAACCTCAATTATAAATAGCATTAACATATAGTGTATTTATCCACGACTAGGGAAGAGGTATGTCATCACACCCAACGTTTGGTTACTTGGCGGGGGTAATTCCAAGTATACCAAAAAGAAATACTTTACTGTACACCGCACAAGCATCCGAGCTTGCTGAAGGCACAATTATCGTAACTCACAAAAATCCTTACCCCACAAAAATTAGAATTCTTGTTGTTGATCAATCAGATATGGTCAACGGGGTTCCCCAAGTCGCGACTAAATCATTCTGCTATTTTAACATATTTGTTGGGGAAGGAGACACGTTTGAAACTCAAACGATGTATGTCTCTGATAATCAATCAATTTTAGTATGGTCTGATAGACCAGATACAAACTTTGTTTTTCAAGGTTCCGTAGTTACGCTACCAGAAACTGGTTCTGGTCTTATTGCTTCCAAGGTAGTTAATAAAATAGAAAGACAAGAGATTCTATTTACAAATGGTGCTGATGATCAGAAAACAGTAAGTATTTTTGCTTGCAACAAAGGTGCTGATGTAGCAAGAATCCGCATGGGTGTTGCGGTTGCTGGAAGACCATATCCATATATTGATGCAACAGAATATTATGACTTCAACATCAAGTTAAGCCCTGGTCAGACTTATGTAAGAACCAACGTAAGAGTGGGTGGCGGAAAAAGTCTTATTGTTAGGTCTGATAGTGAAGATGTTAACTGGATTTCTCTCGGAACATCAAACTTCGAGGCAACCACACAGGTAAGTCTTGCACTCCCAGGTAATCTATCTGTAGGTGGTACAGCCACGTTCCAAGGAGAATCTACATTTACAGATGATATTACAATCAACTCACCAGAAATTGATTACAGTCTTTCGGTTCTTCGTGGTTATAATGTAAACGCTATCAACACTTGGTACATCGATAGTAACAATGGTAAAGCCTTCTTTAATGATGTACTTTTAAGTGGTGATATTGAATCTACTGGCGGTATTACTATTAATGATGGCAACGGAGATCCAGTCTTTACGGTAGATCCAGTAACTGGTGATGTGAATGTCGGAGGTGCTCTTTCTGCAGGCACTTTCAACTATGAAATCTCTATTGACGGTGATTTAGATCTTCTAAATAATAGAGTAATAAATATGGCAGAACCACAGGCGGCATCGGACGCTGCGACACGTAGGTATGTCGATAACTACGCTATCATTTATGCGGTTGCTCTCTCATAAGAACGAATCTGGAGTTTTAGATGGCTAAAAAGCAAATTAAAAATTACGCCTTCAACCCAGGGGTTGCAGGGCAAGGTACTTTAAAATTTGTTGGTAGGTATACTGAAGAGCAACTTCTTCTAATTACTAATGTATCTGCTGGTGAGGTTCTTGCTTCGTTTGCAGATGCTAATAAACCGACAGAATTAAGTTATATCCTGGTCAATCCATTAAGTACAGACCCAGATTTTCCTTCAGCACACAATGAGGCAGACTACCTCACAGTAATTACTTTCCTTTACGACACAACACAATTTAATTCTGGCGATTCTGTTCAGATCTTTGTAGAAGTTGATGAGCAAACTATTAGGCCATGGGACTTTGGTACGGACGCTATTGAGCGTATGCGTATCGCTGAACCACAGTCGATGCTTGACGCCGACTTTGAGTATGGCATCCAACCAACGAAGTGGCAGTCATTAGACCTCTTTAGAAACTATCCATCACTATACGAAATTCCTGGAACCTCGATTGGTATTTCTGCTATCTCAACAGATGCTTCATCAGGAACTAACTTCATTGGACCTTCACGTATCACCGTACAGTCTGTACTAGACCACGGTCTTTCCGAAGGCGATCCAATTAACGTTCGTGGTGTAGATGATTCTGTCTTTGGATACAGTAAAGCAGAAGGTTCTTTTGTTGTTGCTGGTGTTGTAACCCCAACAGAATTTACTTTCTTTGCTAAAGGTAAGGTAGGAACTCTACAAGGAACTCAACTTCTAACAAACTTCACCGAAGTGAAGAAGTCTGGATTCTATACAGGAGCAGAAATTGGATCTCCAACTCTAACAGTTCTCACACAAGGTGCTACTGGTAATGTTCTTTCTGATCAGACTTCAGCAGATGCACAGCCAATTATTGGTTTGAATGCTAACGCAGTTGTACCTCCTATCGGTGCTCCTATCATTGGTGTTGGTGTTGCTAGTGGTTCTCAAGTCACTGCAACTGTAGCAACCTCTTTTGATAAAGAAGTAACCACATCATTTACAGCACCAGTATCAAGTGTAATTCTAAATGATGTTACTAATATTGAGGTAGGACATGCTGTGTCCGATGGTGCGGGAGCTAACATTTTTGTCACCAATGTTTCTGATAACGAAGTATTCTTTAGTGGTGACCTAACAGTAGATAAGAATGGTAACAACCTTTCTCAAAGTTTCCAAAACGTATCACCAGTAAACTTCGGTCAAGGATTCGGAGCAAAATTTGATATAGCTAGAACTGGTGGTGTATACAGTGCTACCGTTTCTACAACATCTTTCTTCTCAAATCTAGAGGTATCTGGTTACTCGGGAACATTTGGAAATGGGACTCAATGGAATGTTGTTGTTGATCACAGCACTGGAACTTACACTACTGTAGTTCTTGTAAGTTCAGGTGTTGCTTTCTCGGCCACAGAAACTGTTACTATTGCTGGTACAGATCTTGGAGGAGCTTCCCCAGCAAACGATTTGGTCATTACTATTGACACTGTAGATGCTGCTGGTTCTATTCTAACCTTCACTCCATCTGTTAGTGCTGTTGCTACAACCACCAACCCAAATGTTGGTCAACAATTTACTGCTGGAGAAACTCTAGTTGTATACGGAACTCAACTTGATGGTGAGTCTCCTGCTAATGACCTAGAGATCAATGTAATTACTGTTGATACTGGCGGAGAGATTCTAACGTTCAACGTACAGGGTACTGGTATTTCGCCAAACCAGGACTATAACGGTTTGAGTCCATCTGGTGGAACTGGTACAAACTCCAACTTCAATATCCAAAGACTTGGCGGTGGTTTAGTTGAGACCCAACTATACGAACTAACTGTTGGTGGCATCATCGAAACAGATGATAATTTCCAATTAGACTTTACTGGTAACGTTGTTGGAACAGTAAGTTACACTGCACAGGCAGGAGATACATTCACTGCTGTTAGAAATGGATTGATCGATGCTATAAACACAGCATCAATTGCAGGAACAATTGATGTATGGGCATCTGCAGGTGATACTTCTGAAGTTCTTTACATCGAGGGACTTACTGGAGGTGTAACTTTCGGTCTTACCGAGACCCTAACAGACGTTGGTGGTGCTGCTTCGGATGGACAAACACTGACTATAGTCGAAAACCGAGCAGCATCCAGCAGCAGTGGAACACCTGCATATAACGTTACTATCGCAAACCCTGGCAGCGACTATACTGTTGGAGACACTCTACTCATCTCTGGTAACGAACTTGGTGGCGTTTCACCAGAGAACGATCTCACTCTGAATATCCAAACCATTGATGCTAATGGCGGAGTCTCTACATTCACTCAAGCAGGTGCTCCATCTAATGGAGATGCATCTTATGAGGCTTTGACCCCACAATCAGCAGCAGTTGGAGCAACAATTAAAGCAACTATCAATGATGCTGGTGATTATATTCCTGTAATTGGATCACCTGGAACTGGATATGAACTAGGTTATGAACTTTTAGTTGACGGATCTCTTCTGGGTGCTGTGTCTCCTGACAATGACATGACTGTTACTATTACTAGTGTCGATTCGTCAGGATCTATCCTAGAAGCTACGGCCACTGGTAACCCAGCATCTGGAGATACGATTACTTTCAGGCCATCGATGACGATGAGCGAACCATTGTTCCAATTGGTTCCTAGCAGCACGTCATTCGCCTACAGTTCGATTGCAAAGATCAACGCAGCATTTACTTCCAACCACGGTCTTCTACCAGGAAGTCAAATCCTTGTTGCAATTACATCAAATGGTGTAAACCACGATCTATGCTCTGGACCATTCTTTGTTGAGAGTGTTCCAACTCCAACATCGTTGACATACACTTCCAGATCTACTGGAAACGTTGCTTTAGGAACTCCACTAACAGGTTCTATTACAGCTAGATCCGATACGTTCTATATCCACAGACCATTTGATGGTGGTGTTCAGATCGGTACAGGATCTCCTGCACACGGAGCACAGGCAATTCGTCAGTCCAAGAAGTATATCAGATACCAGTCAGGTAAAGGTATCATGTATACCACTGGCGTTAACTTCGCTCCTTCTTATGATATCAGAAGTGTCATTGCAGAAGGAACTACTATCGGATCGAAGATAGAAGTCATTACTGACGACATCGATCACGGACTACAAGTTGGTGCAGAAGTAACTCTTGAGGGTATTACATCTGCTGGTTACAATGGTCTTTACACTGTTACCGAGATTGTTAATGAAAATACATTTAAGGTTGAGGCACAAGAAGTCCTAGAAGAAACTACCGCAAGGTTTGGAATTCAACCACAGGTGGGTCTCTATGCATGGAAAGGTGCTACTGTTAGATCTGGTTGTTTTGATGAACAGAATGGTATCTTCTTCCAGTATGACGGAACAAACTATGCTATCGGTTTGAGATCTTCCACTTTCCAGTTAGCAGGAACTCTATCTGTTGATTCAGGATCGAATGAAGTTACTGGATTTAACACCAGATTTAGAGAACAGTTGAAAGTTGGTGACAGAATTGTTCTTCGTGGTATGACTCACGTTGTTACTGGCATTGATGACAACACTACCATGTATGTCAATCCAGACTACAGAGGAACCAGTAATTGTGTCAGTAGTAAAGCAGCAATTACAAGAGAACTAATTATTCCTCAAAGTCAATGGAACATTGACAAGTGTGATGGCACTGGTCAGTCTGGATATAAGATCAACGTTAATAAGATGCAGATGATCGGATTCCAGTATTCCTGGTATGGTGCTGGTTTCATTGACTGGATGCTACGTGGTCCTCGTGGAGATTACATCTTCCTACACAGACTCAAGAACAACAACCTCAACACAGAGGCATACATGAGATCTGGTAACCTTCCAGTTAGATATGAAGTTATTAATGAAGGCCCTGGCGCAAGACTATCAAGTGATATCGATGCAGCAGCAACAGATATTACTCTAGATGATGCATCACTGTTCCCTAACTTTGGAACTTTGTATATCGATAACGAACTCATTCGTTACAATTCCAAGAATGGTAATGTCCTTTCTGGACTAACTAGAGAATCAGTATTCTCCAACTTTGCAGCAGGATCTCAAAGATCATATACTGCTGGACCAGCGGCTGCTCATACAGCAGAAACTGGTGTTGTTCTTGCCAGTGTAACTGCTACTCCACAGATCAATCACTGGGGTTCTGCATTCTTGACTGATGGTAAGTTTGATGAAGATAGAGGATACATCTTCTCATACAGACTACCAACAATTCAGGTAGGTGTTATTAAGTCTACACTGTTCATGATCCGTCTGGCACCTAGTGTATCCAATGCAATTGTTGGTGACCTCGGTGAAAGAGAACTAATCAACAGAGCACAATTGCTACTGAAGAACATTGATATTGTTGTGGAAGGTGGACAGAATACTCAAACGGTTATTGTTGAGGGTATTCTAAACCCATCCAACTATCCAGAAGTGCCAGCTGACGTTTCATGGGACGGTCTAAACAACCAGGGTGCTGGTGGACAACCATCATTTGCACAAATTGCTACTTCGGTTGACTGGGGTGTCACACAAACTTCTATTGCCGCAACAAACGCAATAGATAATGGCAGAAGAAACTATCATTACTTCAACCCTAGTGATGTTTCTGGGGTCAATATTGGTGACAACGTTTCTACAGTTGGCGCACAAGGCAAAAACTTCAGTGGTGGTGAAACTGTTACTGGTATCAATAATAGTAATGCATTCCCTGGTTTGGTATACATCACATTCTCTAGTAGTATCGATGCTGGTGCGGTTAATCAAACGACCTTTACCTTCACATCACTTGCTGGTTCTACCGCACAACCAGGAGAACAGGTATTCTCATTCACGGCAGGTTGCGGCAGTGGAGACCGTGATGGTATTGATCTATCTGGTCTTAAGGAACTCACCAACACTCCAATCGGAGGAACAGGTGCATTCCCCAATGGTCCTGACGTATTAGCGATCAACGCATTCCTATCTAATGGATCTGATGTTGACGTTACGATCAACTTGAGATGGTCCGAAGCACAGGCATAAGGAGTAACTAATGGCAGAACCCGCATCTAGAGCAGAACTTAAAGAGTATTGCTTAAGGCGTTTAGGTCATCCAGTTCTTGAAATTAACGTAGATGATGATCAGCTGGATGACTTAATTGATGACGCTTTTCAATACTATAGAGAGCGTCATTTTGATGGCGTCGAAAAGATGTATCTCAAACATGAGATTACGGCAGACGATGTAACACGTTTTGATTCATCTGACGAAACATCATCGACGCTAGCTCCTGATGCAGCGACATGGGTCAATAGAAATAACTTTATTGAGATTCCAGAGCATGTAGTTGGTATCTCAAAAGTGTTTGGTGTGTCTTCTAACTGGGTTCGTAATGATCTGTTTGGATTGAGCAACCAATACTTCCTTATGGATATTTTCTCTTTCTCATCAGGATTTGCTTTTGGCAACTTTGATATGACGAACTATTATATGATTCGTCAATATTTTGAGACTCTCGACATGGTTGTCAATACTGGAGCTTTAGTCCAGTTTAGATTCAATCAAAGACAAGATAGACTGTTTATTGATATCGATAAGGCAAGACTGGCCGAAGGTAACTATCTTCTGATTGAGTGCTATCGATATCTAAACCCAGATGATTACACCCAGGTCTACAATGATAGTTTCGTAAAGCAGTATCTAACTGCACTGATCAAGAGACAATGGGGTCAGAACTTAATCAAGTTTAACAACGTACAATTGCCTGGTGGCGTGTCACTAAACGGCAGACAATTATTTGAGGATGCACAGAAAGAGATTGATGCTCTCATGGAGAAGAGCGCAACCTATTATGAACTTCCCCCAATGGATATGATCGGATGAAGAGCATTTATTTTCCACAGCACGGTGGTGTCAACACCGAGCAGAACCTTATCCAAAGTTTAGTTGACGAACAGATCAGATTGTTCGGCAGTGATGTTTATTATCTTCCACGGAAGATGATCAAAGATGTAGCACTCAACGATGTATTGTATTCAGAGTTCAAGACTCAATACATGATCGAGATGCTGCTGATCAACGTAGAGGGTTTTGGATCAGCACCATCAGAATTTATCAGCAAGTTTGGTCTACGTATTACTGATGAAATTACAATGGTGGTATCACAGAACAGATGGAGTCAGGTATTCCAAGAGTTTGCCGACATCACTACTGTAGATGGTAGACCTAATGAAGGAGATTTAATCTATCTTCCTCTTACCGAAGATCTATATGAGATCAAGTTTGTAGAAAGAGAAGCACCCTTCTATCAGTTAGGTAAGAACTATATCTATACAATGACTGCCGAAATTTATGAGCTTGGCAACGACGAGTTCGAGACTGGTATTGAAGAGATTGATGAGATCGAAGAGATCTTCGCACCTTCGATTACTATTGATATGGATCCAGCGGCTACCACACATTACATTCAAGGCGAGACAGTAACTGGTGGAACTACTGGAACAACTGCTGAAGTATCCTTCTGGGATAGAGATAATCACAAACTCACACTTATCAACAGAAACGGTAACTTTACCCCTGGAGAGACCATCACTGGATCTGAAAGTGGCGTTGTTCAAGACAGCGTAGAAGTCGATAACTTGACTCTAGAAAACGTTGAGTACGCCGACAATAAATATATTGAAACAACAGCTGATGATCTTCTCGACTTCACCGAGAGGAACCCATTCGGTGAGTATGGTAAAGTAACTGGTGAGTTCTGATGTTAGGTCCACATTTTTATAACGAAGCGATTAGAAAAACAGTAATCGGTTTCGGTACACTATTCAACAACATTGAAGTCAGGAAGTACGATCCGTCAACTGGTGACGTGATTGAAGCCGAGAAAGTTCCTTTGGCGTATGGTCCCAAGAATAAATTCTTGACACGTCTTGAGCAGAATCCTGACGTTGACAAGAAAGTTGCTATTACACTACCACGTCTCTACTTTGAGATGACTGGTATTAACTATGATGGTGCGAGAAAGACTGCGCCTACACAGAAATATAAAACAGTCATCAGTGATGACGGAACTGAAATTAAGATGCAGTATGTTCCTGTTCCATATAATATGGAGTTTGAACTTGGCATCATCTCTAAATCGCAAGATGATGGACTACAGATTCTTGAACAGATCTTACCATACTTCCAACCTAACTTTAATATCACTGTCAATATGATCAGTGATATGAATGAAAAGAAAGACATCTCTATTATTCTCAATGGCATTAACCACGAAGATGACTGGGATGGGGACTTCTTAAACCGAAGATTTATTACTTGGACTCTTAACTTTACCGCCAAGTCTTACATCTACGGTCCTTACAGCAACAGCGGTCTTATCAAGAAGGCAACTGTATACGAATCAATTGGAGATCCTGATCAGAACAAGCGTGCAGTTGCACTCACATACACACCAAAAGCATTGGAAGATAAAAACAATGATGGTGTTATCGATGCTGCTGACGACGCACTGGTTATTAGTACAGATGACTTTGGATTTAACGAGGGTATTGAATTGCTATGAACGAATTTGAAAAGAACATGGAAGATATCTTCGATATCGAAGTTGAAACTACAGACATTGAACCAGTCGAAGAATCTAAACCATCCAAGCCTGTTCCAAAGAAAGAGGACAAGGATGATCAAAGTAAAGACTACGAATATTCAAGAGCACAACTATACAATCTCATAGACAAGGGTCAGGAGGCGCTCAACGGGGCGTTAGAGGTCGCACAGGAGTCAGGGCACCCAAGAGCGTATGAAGTCGCTGTGAACGCCATGAAGCAGGTTGCAGACACCACTGACAAACTGATTGACCTACAGAAGAAAATGAAAGATCTTGAGGCACCTACCAAGCGTGAGACTAACAACACCACGAACAATCTATTTGTGGGTAGTACAGCAGACCTTCAAAAAATGCTCAAACAAATAAATAAGAAAGAAGAGTCTGGAGAGTCATGATCCTAAAACCAATTACTCCGTTAGTAGAAATTCCAGTAATCGGATCTGATATTTCTCTGGCTACTGTAGTGTCAGTATTGAATAACTCTGGTGCTCCATGTCAGATTAGAATCGATAATGGAGAAGCTGCTAACGATCAACCATCGATTGCTTTGGCAACTGGCGAGAGAGCAACGATTGCTAAAGATTCTTGGAATGAAATCTTTGCTGAAGATTTATCTGGCACTTCAGTTACTAATGTGTATGCTACCAAAATCGCTTACGGAAACTAATGTCTAACTTCAACTGGGACGAGAACTTCAGATTGAACGTTGCTAGAGGCAAGGTTCGTGGAGCATCAGTAAGAAATATCTTTGGTTTCAATCAATCAACTGGAACTACAGTTAGAACTTTGTGGGAGTTGGCAGACACCACAGATTATCTGTTTCCAACTCAAGGAAGGAACATGACTGTTGCCAGTGATGTTGGCGACACTTCGGATGATGGTGTCCAAGTTAGATTGATCGGTCTTGATGAGAACTACGAAGAGATCGCTGAAACTGTCACAATCAATGATGCTACACCACCAGTAACAACCAACGCTTTCTTTCGTATCAACGATTTTATTACTGTTAGCGGTAATGCTACTGGAAATATCACTGCCAACTATCTAACCACAACACATGCCAGAATTACT
>Ga0255768_10000783_pt1 | contig 33062 bp, 19 predicted proteins | sample 071ome_33_FD_179983 | JGI IMG/M metagenome (GOLD analysis project Ga0255768, IMG submission 179983) | Coastal salt marsh microbial communities from the Groves Creek Marsh, Skidaway Island, Georgia - 071412AT metaG (version 2) | ecosystem: Environmental > Aquatic > Marine > Intertidal zone >...
AGAATGGTGTGTTTGAGCATGAGGATATGAAGTATCCATGGTTTGCACCAAAGATGCAAGTTTTTGAATCTGGTGAGGTTCAAGATATGTGTGGAGAGGATGTAAGTTTCTGTCTTGATGCAAAGGAAGCAGGATTTGAGATTTGGTGTGATCCTCGCATTCGCGTTGGACACGAAAAGACTCGCGTGATCTGACGATGATTGAGAAGTATACAATACTCTATGAAAACAAAGTTCTTCATGAGAACTTGACGGAGGAAGAATACTTTGATATGATGGAAGACCTTTCAGATGAGTTTTATCAGAAAGGTTTTCCAGACCCCGCAAAAATTGAGACAAAAATTATTCAGGAGCATTAAGTATTATGGCAGTACGTGCAAAGGTTGGTTTGAACAAAGACGGTTTTATGCCGGGTAAACCGAAGAAGACTCGTCAAGGATGTGGAAAGCATACGAAGTATGCCGCTACTTCTCGTAATGGGAAGCGTAAGATGTATCGTGGACAAGGTAAAGGTTGATATGTAAATAGGGGGTCTTCGGACCCTCTTTTTTTATGAAAATAAATAGGTGTAAGGGATAGCAACCCCTCTAAAAGTTCTGATTTCAGAGTAAATCAGGAGCTAAAATGGGACAATCACCTGTTGATAGGAATACAGAGTACATGAGAGAAATGTGGGGAACCACAAAACTCGTTACAGACTACTACAAGGATGATCACATGCACGATTTTTTGGACAATTTAGGTAATCATCAGCATCAAAAGATGCTTCGTGAGATTGCAAACGATGATTTGACACCTAAAAAGCATGATTTTAAGAAACAGAACGAACTTCATGAGAAAATTCGTAATGATGAGGATTATGATGATTGGAATTATGGTACAGAACCTTATTATGGTAAGATTTCTGGGTAGAGGGTATAAATAATTGAACGAAAAGTACCATTTCAATGGCAGTTCAGAGGGTTTCGAGAGCATTTAAAGACATTAGTTTATCTTTTGATCCACATCCTGTGACAAAAGATCTACCTGTGTTGACGAATGAGCGTGCAATCCGAAGATCTGTTCGAAATTTGGTTGAAACAATACCAACTGAGAGGTTTTTTAACTCAACTCTTGGTACAAACATTCGCAAAAGTCTATTTAATTTCGTTGATTATGCAACAGCGACTGTAATTGAGGATCAAATCATCAATACAGTCAAATTTTATGAACCAAGAATTGCTAATTTGAAGGTTCAGGTTGATCCGAGACCTGATGATAATAGTTTTGATGTTAATGTGCTCTTCGATATCGTTGGAGAAGACGTTCCAACACAACAATTTTCATTTTTACTAGAGGCAACACGATAAACAATGCCTTTTACACAGTTTACCAACCTAGATTTTGATCAAATTAAGGCAGAAATCAAGTCATATTTGCGTGCAAACTCAAATTTCACGGATTTTGACTTTGAAGGATCTAATTTTTCTGTCTTAATTGACACTCTTGCATATAATACTTACATTAATGCGTTTAATGCGAACCTAATTGTCAATGAATCCTTTCTAGATTCGGCAACAGTTCGTGAAAATGTAGTATCTCTTGCAAGAAACATTGGTTATGTACCACGCTCTAAGAGTGCTGCAAAGGCGAATGTAACCTTTACAGTACCAACGACCACTACAAGTTCTTTTATCACCCTTAAAGCGGGTCTGGTGTGTGTTGGAGCGTTTGATAACACTACATATCGTTTCTCAATTCCAGAAGATATTAGTGCAAATGTTGTAAATGGTTCGGCACAATTTGGAACGGCAGAAAATACAATTGAAATTTATCAAGGATCATTTTTAAGTACTCAGTTTTTAGTCAATAAGTCAATTGACCAGCGTTTTATTCTTGATAATCCAGGAATTGATGCCTCAACAATTAGAGTTTTTGTAAAAGGTATTAATGATAGTGGTCTTGGTAGAGAATATAAGGTAGTTGATAATATTCTAAACCTAAACAAGTATTCTGAGATCTTCCTTTTACAAGAAGTTCAAGATGAAAGATATGAAATCTTGTTTGGTGATGGATATTTTGGTAAAGAAGTAGAAAATAATGCAGTTGTTACTGTTCGTTATATTGTAACTGATGGTGAAGCAGGTAATGGTCCTTCACAATTTGACTTCCAGGGTAACTTTGTCGATCAAACTGGTATCAGAGTTATTCCATCCTCATCAATCGCTGTAACGACCGTACAGAGGGCGATGAATGGTGGTGAGATAGAGAACATCTCATCCATCAAATACTTTGCTCCTAGACTGTATTCGGCACAGTACAGAGCGGTTACAGCAAGGGATTATGAGGCAATTATTCAGTCGATCTATCCCAATACGGAATCAGTATCTGTTGTGGGTGGTGAAGAGTTATCACCACCACGTTATGGGACAGTTCAAATTAGTATTAAACCAAAGAATGGAACATATGTTTCTGATTTTGATAAACAAAATATTCTAAATCAGATAAAACAATATTCTATTGCAGGAATCAACCAAGAAATTGTCAATCTCAAAATTCTTTATGTTGAGATTGATACGTCAATTTATTATAATACGTCACAAATTACAAACGCAAACACCTTAAAAACAAATATCACATCAGCGTTGACAGAATATTCAAAGGATGTTGATATGAATAAGTTTGGTGGAAGATTTAAGTATAGTAAGGTTCTTCAACTAATTGATAGGGTTGATAGTGCAATTACTTCTAATATTACAAAGGTTAAAATTAGAAGAGATATGAAGGTATTGAAGAATCAATTTGCACAGTATGAGTTATGTTTTGGTAATAGATTTCACATCAATCCCTCTGGATATAATATTAAGAGTACTGGGTTTACAGTTTCTGGATCTACAGATACTGTCTTCTTCACTGACGTTCCAAATAAAAATGCAAATGGAGATTTGGATGGAAGTGGAAAGGGAGTTCTTTCTGCAATTACAAGAACAGAAACAGATCAATTGCAGGTTGTGTTGAAGAGTGTTGGGACAATTGATTACACCACAGGAGAAATTATTGTTAATACAATTAACATTACTTCAACAGTTGCAGACAATGATATTATTGAAATTCAAGCATTCCCAGAATCAAATGATGTTGTTGGTTTGAAAGATCTATATTTGAGTTTTAACATTCCGAATAGTACAATAAATATGGTAAAAGATGTTATTGCATCTGGTGAGGATATTTCTGGAGTCGCCTTCACAAGAGATTTTTATACGTCAAGTTATTCTAACGGAACATTAGAGAGGAAATAAAATATGACCAATTTTGAGAGAAGAGTGCAACTCAATAAAATTATTGAGAGCCAACTTCCAGAATTTTTAGTTGCAGATTTTCCAAAAGCAATTGAATTTTTTAAGCAATACTATATTTCTCAGGAATATCAAGGAAGTAGTTCAGATTTAATCAATAATCTTGATACTTATCTCAAAGTTGATAATTTAATTCCCGAAGTTATTGTGGGGGAGACAAAACTTTCCTCTGCGATTACTGATACATCTACAACTATTGCAGTAGATTCTACAAAAGGATTTCCCCAAGAGTATGGTTTACTCAAAATTGGTGATGAGATAATCACATATACTAGTAAGACAGAGACTGAATTTAATGGTTGTATTCGTGGATTTGTTGGAATTACTGAATATGATTCTGGAATCAAAAATATAAGTTCAAATGTAAATAAGCAGAATGTAATTTTTTCAGATACATCTGCTGTTTCTCATAGTGCAAATGACACTGTTACAAATCTAAGTGTCCTTTTCTTACAAGAATTTTATAAGAAACTCAAAAAAACTTTTACACCAGGATTAGAGGAAACAGATTTTGTTTCAGATCTTGATGTTGGAAACTTTATCAAACATGCAAGAAATTTTTATCAATCAAAAGGTATTGAAGAGTCTGTAAAAATTCTTTTCAAAGTTCTTTTCGGTGTAGAATCGAGAGTATTAGATCTTGAAGGAAGATTAATCAAACCTTCTTCTGCTGAATATGTCAGAAGAGAAATTGTAGTTGCAGAAAATATCTCTGGTAATCCATTTGGATTAGAGGGTCAGACAATATACAAATCGAATGATATTAATACCAACGCTTCGGTTTCTGACGTTCAAATTTTTACAAGAAATAATGTTGCTTACTATAAACTAGGTTTATTTGTTGGATATAATGAAAGAGATTTGATAGAGGGTACTTTTAGAGTACCAGGAAACTCAAAAACATTAGAAACCATTTCTGTTGGTGATTCTATTATTTCTGTTGATTCTACAATTGGATTTCCAGAGTCTGGTACTTTGATTTCTGGTTCAAATACCATCACGTATACTTCAAAAAGTATCAATCAATTTTTTGGATGTTCTGGTGTAGTTTCTCAGATAGAGATTGGTAGCAATATTAGAGAAGATGAAACTGTTTATGGATATGAGAATGGAGATATCACTAAAAGAGTTGATTTAAGAATCACAGGTGTTGTTTCTGATTTAGTTCCTCTTGGCGATATTTCTCTGGTTGAAGATGGTGAAGAAATAATTGTCAAAAATCTTGGCGAATTAATTGATAATCCAGAAGGAGAAAAAACATATAAGCAAATATTTGCCAACTCCTGGATTTACAACACCAAAACAAGATATCAAGTAGATTCAATTTCAGGATCAACATTTAGATTACTAAGTTATATTGACAAATCAAGTTTAAAAGTAGGTGATAGTGTTGATGTTTTAGTTAGAAATAGCAATACTGTTGCCTCTTCAAATGCAACTATTGCATCCGTAGACACTTCATTAGGGCAAGTAATTTTAAATAATATAAGTGGATTTACACCACTTCCAACAGTTGATTACGATATCCGTAGAAATATTAAAAAAGTAACTAGTTCGTCAGTTCCACTGCTACTTGGAAACAATAGTTACATTGCAAATACACTTAATGTTTACACAAATGATTCTGGTACTGAGGGGTATGTTGCATCCCATTCTTTACCCTCTTATGAAATAGTAGATGAAATTGTCGAATCTACTCTTCCTAATGGTTCTGATTTCTATTTGGAAGATTATGATTCTGTTTCGCAATCATATTCGACAATAAAGTTTTCATCAAATGTTCGCTTTATTAATGGTGATAAGATTAGTTACACTGCCGACAATCCACTTGGTGGATTAACTTCTGGGGATGGTTACTTTGTGCAGATTGTTGCTCCCAACAAAATTAGACTGTATAGTTCCAAATCTTTACAATCTAGTGCCACCAGTTATGTTAAACTGCAACCAAATTCAAATCCTGGTGTACATAGATTTTCATTGGTAAGGCATAGAACAAAATATCTCGCACCAAATAAGATTTTAAGAAAGTTCCCACTAAAACAAAACATTTCATCTACAAAAGAGTCAAAAAGAGATGTTGGAAATATTGGTATTTTAATTGATGGTGTAGAGATAACGAGTCCAAATTCAAGAAACAGTATATACTATGGTCCAATTGAAAAATTTGAAGTACTGAACGGTGGTAAGAATTACGATATCATAAATCCACCAAAAATTGAAATATCCGCTGGAACAGGATCTACTGCTCTTGTTGAACCAATTATTTCTGGTAGTGTAAAGGAAGTATACGTCGATCCGCAAGATTTTGATATCAATGGTATATTTTCTCTTTCTTTAACTGGTGGAAATGGATCTGGTTGCTTTATCGAACCAATTATTGATAATAGATTCCGTGAGATTGAATTTGATAGTCGTTCAACCTCAACTGGTGGTGGCGTAGACATTGTTGATGAAACAATTACATTCACGTCACAACATAATTTAAAAGATTTGCAGCGTGTAATTTATAATCAAAATGGAAATGATCCAATATCTATTGGAGAATTTAATGATTCTCAGAATGAAATTACTGGAACATTAGTTAGTGGTGATGAGTATGTTGTAAAATTTGTAAACACATCAACAGTTAAACTTTATTATAACGAAACTGATGCCAATGCAGGTATCAATACGATTGGATTCTCAACAGCATCATCTTCTACTGGAATTCATAAGTTCCAAACCCTTTCAACGAAAACTTTAAAGAAAGTTAATGTACTAGAATCTGGATCTGGATATCAGTACAGAAAACTGAGAGTCAAACCATCAGGAATTTCTACTCAGTATAATAAAGTTACTTATGAAAATCATGGATTTGAAACTGGCGATGTAATCGAATACTCATCTACCGGATCATTAATTTCTGGTCTTTCAACCACAACACAGTATTCTGTTGCGAAAATAGATTCTAATAATTTTAGACTAATTGATGTTGGTGTTGGAGCAACAATACAGACTGATTTAATCAGATCAAAATACACTGATATTAGTGATATTGGAACTGGATATCACATCTTCAAATATCCAGATATTCAGGTCAATGTAAATGTATCCTATGGATCTACTATTACAGGATCATTTGTTTTTACCCCTATTGTTACGGGAGAAATTACTGGTGCATATCTCTATGAGAGTGGGTCTGGATATGGATCGGAGATTTTAAATTTACATAAAAAACCAACAATTACTTTAAAGAATGGTAAGAACGCAGAATTATCTGCAGTTATTAGAAATGGTTCTATTATAGATGTTCAAGTTCTTGGTAAAGGAAGCGAATACTTCTCAATTCCAGAAATTGTTGCTGATGATGGAAAAGTTGGTAGTGGTGCTATTTTAAGACCTATCATTTCTGATGGTAAAATAGAGGATGTTCTTGTCCTAAATGGTGGTATTGGATATGATCCACTCACCACTAAACTCTATATAAATCCAAGGGGATCTGGATCAATTTTTGATGTAAGAGTTAGAAGTTTGACTTTGAACGATGCACAAAGATTTGGAGAATATGCAAAATTAAGAACGCCAAAGATTTTTTCAAATCTATATGAAAATGATACCGAAGATTCCATTGCTTATGGAATGTATGGATATTCCGAAGACCTAGCAACAAACTATGATGATCTTGGATCAAATCACTCACCAATTATTGGTTGGGCATATGATGGAAATCCAATCTATGGTCCATATGGATATAAAAATCCAAACAATGTTCAGTCTGGTGTTAGTATTATTAAACCTGGATATGTTTTAGATACAACAAAGGTTTTTGATAGACCATCAGCATTCTCTGCTGGATTCTTCATTGAAGATTATACATTTAATAATAGTGGAGCATTAGATAGACATAATGGAAGATATTGCAAAACTCCAGAATTTCCAAATGGAACTTATGCATATTTTGCAGGAATAACAACAAGTCTAACATCTAATACATTAGAACCATCTTATCCATATTTTATTGGTAATACTTTCAGGTCGAATTTCATTGAAGATAATAGAATTTTAAATCAAAGTTTTGATTTCAATAACTCTGATTTGGTAAGAAACACCTTCCCATATAAGGTCAATGATAAGTATGCTGATTATGATTTTGTTGTTGAACCCTATGAAGATTATGATCAAATAACAATCATTGATGCTGTTACAAAAGGTGTTGTTGAAGACATCCTAGTGGTTGATGGTGGAACTGGATATAAAGTAGGAGATTCTGTAAACTTTGACTTTACTGATACCAAAGGATTGGGACTCAGGGCAGAAGTCTCTGAAATTGTTGGAAAAACCATCGATTCATTACAAACCACTCTTGATAGATATGAAAATTGTACTTTTGTTAGGGATAGTGCAAATCAAGTATCTGCATATTTTGAATCTGGTTTTGATTTTAATAATAATGATGGTGTATTAGTAAGTGGACTTACAACATCTATTAAAAATTTATCAGGGTCAAATACTGTAGGAATTTCAACCATCAGTGTTGGTCTTGCTGCAACAATGGTTTCTTATGGACCAATCTCTGGTGGAACTATTCAAGATATATTTGTAACGGGCATTCCTATTGTCTCAGCAGGAAATAGTGCTCTGATTGTATCAAGCTTGGGTAACGAATATGTAAGAGTATTAAACAATTACAATAATGGAGTATTAAGAGTAAAGAGATTTGCCGACTCTGGTGTTGCACATACTAGTACTTCTAGATTGAATGTACTTCCCGAAAGAATTACAATCTCAGCAAATGTAGACCCATTTGAATCTTCTAAAAATAATTTGGTATATTTCAATGGACACCAATCTGTTGGAATTGGGACAACTATTGGTGGTGCAGTAAGAAAATCTTATACTATTGGTGGTGTTACAAAAAATATTTCTATACCATTTAGAAGTATTTACGTTCCAGGACATCCATTTAAGACTGGTCAAAGAGTTACATTAACAAAATCTGATGTTTCTGGAGTAGATTCATTTATTGTTGGTAATGATAATACTAATGTAGGAACATTTAATCTTCCAAACGTAACTACACGTACTGATGAAGTTTATATTATCAACAAGAGTCCAGACTATATTGGTTTAACTACACAAGTTGGACTTACAACAAATACTGATGGTTTATTCTTCTATGGTCATGGATCAAATAATTCAGAGTATTTATTGAAGACAAACTATACACAAATTCTTGGCGACATTGACAGAATAAAGACCGTAGTCAGCACTGCATCTTCACATGGATTAAAAGTTGGTGATCAAATTAATCTGGCAATTAAACCGAATACTGTTGTCGGACTGGGCACAACATCCGGATTAAGTGTAAAATTTGACATCAACACTAACAAATTGTTGATTAATTCGACAAATGCATCAATTAATAATTCTACAAATACCGTAACTATTAACAATCACGGATATAAGACTGGTGATAAAGTCTTCTTTACAACAACGGGAGTTACTACTGGAATAACAACTGGTTCGTATTATGTAATTGAAGATAGTAGTAATACTTTTAGATTAGCAGAAACTTTATATGAATCAAATCCATCAACAGAAAAGGAAATTAACATTGTCGTTGGTGCAGGCGATACTCACACATTCTCACTGATAAATCCAAAAATTGATGTTGAAAGAAATTCAGATCTACGATTTAATCTTGGAGATTCATCTTTAATTGGATATAATTTTAAAATCTTTAAAGATAAAGAATTCAAAGATGAATTTGTAAGTTCTTTTGAGGAAAATAATTTTAATGTTGTTGGAGTTGGTAGTGTAGGATTTGGAACAGCATTTTTACAAGTAAACTACTCTGATAATATTCCTTCAAAACTTTTCTATACGATAGAAAAGTCGGGATACATTAGTACAGCAGATACTGATGTTTCTTCACACTCAGAAATCAATTATGTTGATAATAGTTACAATGGAACTTATAACATTATTGGTGTAACTACAAGCACATTTACTATATCTCCAACTAAGTTACCAAAAGTACTTGTTTATACTAAAAATCAAACTGACTTGTTAGAGTACTCGACAAAATCATCAGATAACATAACAGGATCTATCAATAAGGTAAAAATTATATCGAATGGGTATAATTTTGAATCTCTGCCATCATTTACCAATGTATCCAGTGAAAGTGGTAGAGATGCTAACCTGGTTCCAATTTCAAATTCTGTTGGAAAAATTAAATCTATTAGAGTTAGAGAAGTTGGATATGATTATGCTTCGGATTCTACTTTGAGACCTGAAGCGTATATTCCACCAGCAGTAAGAATTGATAATTATGACACAATTGAAGAATTCATTATCGTGTCTGGTGGAAATAACTATATTACAGCACCAGATTTGTTATTGGTTAATGATACTACGAAACAAGTTGTAGATTCTACGTCATTAATTGCAAAAGCTCCAAATGGATCTATATCTGAAATAGAACAATTAGCACCAATTTATGGAATAGCATCAGAACCACATAAAGTTATATCAATCAACAATTCTAATGGAGTTGGTATTAGTTCTATTATTACTAGCAATTCTGGTATTGCTACCTGCACAATAACGACACCAATTCTTGGTTTCTCAACTTCACCATTCTCTAATGGAGATGAAATATATGTTGAAGGAATTGAATTAGCAACAAGTGGTTCTGGATACAATTCTGAAAATTACGGATATAGATTTTTTAAAGTTGATAGTTATGTAAATAGCAATCCAGCAACACTTCAATTCAGTCTTGTGGATGATTTGGGTGTTGGATTATCTACAAATCCAGGAATAGCAAAGACATTCCAATCTGGATATGCCACTATCATTAACAAGAAAAAATATCCAAATATTGACGTAAATAAGGTCGGATCAAAATTCGTATTAAATGAAAGATTATTTGTAGATACAGGAACAGGTTTCTTTGAGGCAGATCTTTTTGTATCCTCAGTAAAATTTGAATACATTAAAGTTAGAGGTAGATATATTTTACAACAGGGATCTAAGATTAAAGGATCAGTTAGCGGAACAATTGCTGATGTAGTTTCAATCTCAGATAATAGAGCTAAGTTTAAAATTGATTATTCTTCTAAACAAAGAATTGGGTGGAATAATGATATTGGTAAGATTAGTGAAGATTATCAAGTAACTCCTGATAATGATTATTATCAAAGTCTTTCATATTCTATTCAGAGTCCAATCACCTGGAATGAATTTTCTAATCCAGTAAATGGTATTGTCCATCCCGCTGGATTGAAAAACTTTGCTGATGTTGGAATTTCATCACAAGCAAGAGTTTCTACTGCATTCACTGGAACCAGTCAGTCATTAACAGTTCTTGATGTTGTCAACGAAAAAAGAGTTGACACTATTAACTACTTTGATAATGTTGTTGATTATGATACAAAAAATAATTTAAGAGAATCTAAGTTCTTACAATTTGAAAATACCAAACTGACAAACTTCTCAAAATGCAAATCAAACAGAGTTTTGATACATGATGATATAAGTGGAAGATTTTCAAGTAAATTGACTGGAGAATTGTTTGTTGAAGTTGAATTGATTGATACTTCTGATACCAATGTACGATATACAATACATGTTGTTGATCCAGACACATTCGAAAGTCAAGTATCTGAACTTGTAGTTCAGTCATCAACTATCGACACATTCTTACTTGAAAAATCACTGTCATTTACTGACACAAAACTTGGTGATTTTAGTACACAAATTGAATCAGACGGTACAAAAGTTCTGATATTTACACCAACTGATCCGTATGACAGAGATCATGATATTAAAGTCCTCAAAAAGACTTTTACTAACTCCAGTGCAGGAATAGGATCAACAACTATTGGATCAATTATCTTAACATCATCCAATGTTATTGGAGTATCCACAATTGGATCTGCTTCAAGTGTAAGATCTATTGCAGAATTCTCCGATGGTGATTTTAATGGTTTAGTTGCAAATGTTGAAATTGAAAATCAAATAACAAAAGAAATTAATTATGTAGAAGCTGTTTTAGATTTTGATGGATCTAATACTTATCTGAGTGAATATTATTTTGATAATTCTGGACAATCTGCAAGTTCACTTTCTGTCGGTCTTTTAACATCATCTTACGATAATGTCACTGGAATTGTTACATTTAGTATTAAGAACTTGCTTGATAATGCACTGTTGAATATCCGTGCAGATCTAGTTACATTTGCAAATACATCTTCTGGTATTGGTACATATAGATTCTTAACGGCAAATCAACCCCCAGGAACTGAAAAGAGTGCCAGACTAGAATCAACAGTTGGATTAGCAACAGATGTTATCAGAGTTGGAACATTTGATAATAGCGTTTCTTCCGTGGTATCACTTGCAAGAGTTTCAATTGGAGATACGTCATCCATTCATAGTGTATCTACCCTCTTTAACGGAAATTCAGTAACTGTAACTCCCGGATCATTCACAAATGTAAATGATTTATCTGGAATTGGTACTTTTGGTGGAGAAATTTCAGGAAATCAGTTCTTCTTAAACTTCTATCCAGATTCAAAATATGCAGATGGTAGTGATATTGAAGTCCAAGGATTCAATGAGGTTCTAAACACCGATGTTGATTTCGTTAACGTTCCAAGTGATTTTTCATACGGAAATACTAATAGAATAGTATTCCCCTCTGCATTTGATGGAATTAATGGCACAAGAGCAAATAAAGTTAATTTTAATTTAACGCATGAAGGAAAATCAATTTATGTCAAGCAGTTTACTCCAAGTTCTAATGATGTTGATCTTGCAACTGGCATATTTACAATTAGAGATCACTTCTTGAATACTGGCGAAGAGTTGATTTACACTCCAAAGTCAACCTTTGCTGGAATTGGCCAAAGTGCAATGGGAATTGGATCCACAGAAAATTATCTTGGAATTGTCACAGATAGACTTCCAGAAATAGTATATCCAATTGTTATTACACCAGACACATTTAAGTTATCTACGAAGAGATCATATGCAAATGCTGGTATTTCTGTAACATTTACTGATGTTGGTGTTGGCAATCTTCATGAACTTGAAATGACCGATAAGATATCTAAAACAATTATTGCACTTGATGGTATTGTTCAGCAACCTTTAACTTTCACACCAATTTCACATACACTTTCATATAATAGTGGTTCTGTTGCAATAGGAATTAATACCTTTAATATCAGTGGAATTAGTTCTGTACAACCAACGGACGTTTTGAAAATTGATAATGAATATATGAAGGTTGTTGAAGTTGGATTAAGTACTAATGTTGGTGGTGCTATTTTAGGACCAATCAATGGCATTATTCAAGCTGGTTTTGCTGCAACTTTCCCAACAGTTTCTGTTGTAAGAGCATCATTCGGAAGCACAGAAGCACAACACAGTGATGGTGCAAATGTTCAGGTTTACAGAGGTGCATTTAACATTGTTGGATCAGATGTTTATTTCTCAGATCCACCAAAAGGAAATTCAAGAGCGAGAAGGGACGCTAGCAACCTTCCATTCGTAAAAGCAACATTCTCTGGTAGAACTTTCCTTAGATCAAATTATGCCACAAATATGGTATTTGATGATATTTCTGATAATTTTACAGGAATTGGAAAAACTTACACACTTTCAGTAAGTGGAGTCAACACTGCTGGTGTCAGTAACGGTAATGGAGTTTTATTCATCAATGGTATTTTCCAAACTCCATCAACAGAAAACAACGCAGGAAACAATTATGAATATGATAGAAGCACCGCTGCTGGTATTTCAAGCGTTGTGTTTACTGGTATTACATCAACCAATGGATCATTTATTGTTTCGAACTTCGACGTAAACCAAAACCAACTACCAAGAGGAGGTCTGATTGTTTCCTTGGGTTCAACACCTGGTCTAGGATATGCACCTCTCCTTCAAGCAAGTGTTAAGGTAGACATAGATGGATCTGGATCTATTATTGATATTGTTGGTGTCAATACTTATCGCAATGCAGTGTCTATTTCAACTGCTGTATATAATAATATAACAGGAATTCTTGAAGTTGAAACTAGCTCTGCTCACAATTTGAGTGGTGGTGATAGGGTCCAATTAGTTGGTCTCCACTTTACTTGTCCAAGCGGATCTGGTATTACAACATCAATTTTCCCAGATCACGATCGTTCTTTCGATATCGTAAACATAAATTCGAGTACAGAACTTACTGTCAAAGTTGGTACAAGCACAATTACACACTATTATTCAGGTGATAAAGGTGGTACAGTTGGTCTTGGAAGTATATTTAAGCACTATACACTGAACTTCGGTTCTGGTTATAGATCTCCAGTTTCTATTGGCGTAACAGATAATGATGGAAATGGAAGTGGTGCTGTTGTTTCTGCAACTGTTGGTGCTGGTGGAACATTGTCGTTCTCAATTGATAGTCCAGGATCTGGTTATACTGATCCAGTTCTTGAAATTCCAGAACCAAATTATGAAAATTTGAGTATCGTTGGAGTTTCTAGACTTGGCATTGGAACTACAACAGATACTGGAAACAATCTTCTGTTGAATATATCAATTGGATCAGCAACTACTTCTGTTGGTATTGGATCTACACTCTTCTTGGTAGATAAATTTAACATTTCTAGACCTGGATATGGATTTAGAGTAGGTGACGTATTTAAACCAGTTGGATTGGTTACTGCAAGTCACTTATCAGAACCAATAAGTGAGTTCCAACTTGAAGTAGTTGAAACATTTAACGATAGAATGTCTTCTTGGTCATTTGGGGAATTAGATTATATTGATAGTATTAAACTTTTACAAGATGGTTCTAAAACTAGATTCCCATTATATTATAATGGTTCTTTATTGAGTTTTGAAATTGATGATAATGATATAAGATCTAGTGAAATTGATCTGGATAGTTTACTACTAATCTTTGTAAATGGTGTTTTACAGTCGCCAGGATCTGCATATCAATTCACTGGTGGAACGTCATTTATTTTCACAGAGGCACCAAAATCAACAGATAAAGTTGATATTTTCTTCTATGTTGGAGAACAAGGTGTTGATACTGAATTGGTAAATGTTTATGAATCTATTAAAATAGGTGATAAGGTTATTGTCAGAAAAAATCCACTCTATTCTGATACAAAATCACAGACTCGTGATAGAACTGTCATGGATATTCTTGGTTCTGATAATATTGAAACTGATAATTATATTGGTGATGGTATTAATGAAACCATATACAAACCAATTGATTGGACTAAACAGAAAAAAGATAAATTTATCAAAGGTGATATTATATACAAAACAAGAGATTCTTTGGAAGCAACCATTTATCCATCAGCGAAAATAATTGGTGATATTGACGAAACCACATCGACAATTTTTGTTGATGATGCACAATTCTTTAATTATGAGGATGATAATTATGGAACTAGTAATAGTGAGTTTGATGGATTAGTTGTAGTTGGTGACAATCTTGTTTCCGCAGGATTTACTGCAACTGTTTCTGCCGCAGGAACAGTTAGTGCAGTTACCACAACAAATGTAGGTTCTGGTTATTCTGCAACATCTCTACCAGTGAAATTTGCCGCACCTCCACAAATTGGTGTAGGTATTGGAACAACTGCAACTGCTATTGCAACACTTACATCTGGTTCTGTAAGTTCCGTTTCAATTACTAATCCAGGATTTGGATATTCTTTGGCAAATCCACCACAACTTATCATGGAGACTCCATTCGCAAAGAAAGAACTTATCAAGAGTTTTAAAAATGTTCAGGGATTCTCTGGTATCATTACTGGAATAACTACAACAACTGGAACTGGTAGTCACCCACTTGCTCTTAAAATTAATTTTAGAGCAGATGCCGCAGATGCAAATGATCTTCAACCAGGTTATCCAATATTTGTGAAAGATACGACTGTTGGAACTGGTGTAACATCAGTCAACAGTAATGATGCGTCTATTGTTGGTATTGGAACTCTGTTCCTTGATAATGTTTATGTTGTTGGTTCTAAGACAAATAATGGTCCAGATGCAGAGATTGTTTGTAATGTACATACTAACTCATCCATAGTTGGAATTGCAACTACGGGATCTACCACTCTTCCCCTTGGTAGAATATCTTGGGGTAGATTATATAATGCTGCCGATGGAATTGCAAGGGCAACAAATCCAGTTTCTATTGGAGTTACTGGATTGACAGTTGATTCTGGATTATCAACATTCCCAACTATTCAAAGAAGGCAGTTAGGACTGAGAGATACTGGTGCTATTGCAAAATTATCTCAAACTCCTTAACCACATATAAATACATAAAAAAGTCTAACAATGCCAGCACTTGTTACTGATAACTTTAGGATATTGAATGCCAGTAATTTTGTCGATTCTGTCGAATCTGCATCAAATTCATATTATATTACGGTAAGTTTGCCAAATCCCACCACAGTTGGATTTGGCAGATCTACAACATGGAACACCAACACTCCTGCTCCGATTGATAATTTTACATATAATTCGCACGCAGGTGATGTTGTTCTGTACGGTAAAAAAATATCTTCAGCAAACATTAGAAGAATTATTAGGAAAATTGATTGGGTTGCTGGTACAAGATATGAAATGTATAGGAATGATTATAGTATTTTAAATCCCTCACCATTGTCAAATGCATCAAGATTATATGATGCAAATTATTATGTAATGAACTCAGATTATAGGGTTTATATTTGCATCGAAAATGGTTCAAGTGGGACAAATGTAAAGGGGAATGTTTCTCAGGATGAACCAACATTTACTGATTTAGAACCATCAAGAGCTGGTGATAGTGGTGATGAATATATTTGGAAATATCTTTTTACAATTTCTCCAAGTGATATTGTCAAATTTGACTCAACAGAATACATAACCGTTCCTAATAATTGGAGTACCTCTACGGATTCTCAGATTAGAGCAATAAGAGAATCTGCAGATTCATCAGTCAATTTAAATCAAATTAAAACAGTTTATATTGATAAGGCAGGTTCAAACTATGCAAATGGTTTGGGGCAAGAATTAAATATTATTGGTGATGGATCTGGTGGAAAAGTTAGAGTTGATGTTGAAGGTGGAAAGATAACTGACACTGTTGTTACTTCTGGTGGAAAAGATTATACATATGCACTAGTTGATCTTGGTTCTATTAACTCAAATACAACTGGAACCAGTGCTAAGTTGATTCCAATCATACCACCATCAAAAGGTCATGGATATGATCTTTACACGGAATTGGGTACTGATAAGGTACTTGTTTATGCAAGATTTGATGACTCAACTAAGGATTTTCCAATTGACACAAGTTTTGCACAAATTGGAATTATAAAAAATCCAACCTCTATTGGATCTGATCAAATTTATACTGATAATACTTTTAGTGGTCTATATTCTCTCAAATTTTCATCTATAACTGGTACTCCGCAGGTTGGAGAAAAAATCCAACAAACTGTTGCAAATAGCACAGGAAAAGCATATGGATATGTTGCTTCCTGGGACACAGAAACAAAAGTTCTAAAATATTTCCAAGATAGATCTTTATATTATAACCAAACAACTTTTGATCAACAAGATTATATTGGTATATCTACGAACGGGAGGGCCTACCCCTTCGAATCATCAGCATCTTTGGTCACCGGTCAATCGTCCGCATTTAGTGGTTCTATTGATACAGGATTCTCTGGAATCACAACAAATCCAACTGGAACAAAGTTGGTTAATCTTAGTGTTAATTTCACTAGTGGAATGGCAAGTCCTGAGATAAATAAAGGATCAGGAGAATTAATTTATCTGGATAACAGACCAATTATTTCTAGAAATTCTCGCCAAAAAGAAGACATTAAAGTTATACTGGAATTCTAAACCATGCCACAAAAGACAAATTTAAATGTAAATCCTTATTATGATGATTTTGATAAGGACGATAATTTTTACAGGGTACTCTTTAAACCTGGATATCCTGTACAGGCAAGAGAATTAACAGGTCTTCAATCTATCTTACAAAACCAGATAGAATCCTTTGGCAGTCACATGTTCAAAGAAGGTTCTATGGTAATTCCTGGTGGGGTTACTTGTAATAATAATTTCACCACCGTTAAAGTAAATCCAGATCACTTAGGGTTAGATATTACTTTATATCTTGATGCAATCGTGTCAGGTGATGGTACAGAAGTAAAAGGTTCAGAATCCGAAGTTTTTGGCAATATAAAAGGATATCTTCTGCCACCACAAGAGGGTGTTGAAGAAATCACTCTTATTGTAAAGTATACAACAGGTGGTTCTGACGGAGAGACCTCATCATTTATTGATGGTGAGTCTTTGATTCTCCAAGAAAATGTAACCTATGGCAATACGACTTTAAATAGTGGTGATACTGCTTTAACTGTCTTTTCAGTAGGTGCATCATCTATTGGATATTCTGTGGGTGTTGCAAAGGGTGTATATTTTATTAGAGGAACATTTGTAGATGTCCCTACATCTGAAATTATTCTTGATCCATATGACAATGAACCATCATATAGAGTTGGATTTGATGTAATTGAGGAGATTGTTTCTGCGGATAATGATTCCTCCCTTAATGATAATGCAAAAGGATATACAAATTATGCTGCACCTGGTGCAGATAGATTAAAAATCAGTGTCAGTTTAGCGAAGAAACAACTTTTAGATTATGATGATACCAATTTTGTAGAATTGGTTAAAGTTGAAGAGGGTAAAATTAAAAAAATTCAGAATAAGAGTGAATATAGTATAGTCAAAGACTATTTTGCAAAGAGAACTTATGAAGAGTCTGGCGATTATGCCGTAGAACCATTCACTGTAGATATTGCAGAAACTTTAAATAATGAGATTGGTAATGGTGGACTGTATAGAGAGGATCAGAGAACTGAGCAAGGAAATGTTCCCTCTGAGGACTTGATGTCCGTAAAACTGTCGGCAGGAACTGCATACGTCAGAGGATATGATATTGATTTAATTGGATCTACTGTTATTGATGTTGAAAAACCAAGATCCACAAAAAATGTAAGTGGTGCAAGAATCCCATTTGGAATGGGAAGTTTATTAAAAGTTAATAATGTTTGCGGTGTTCCATATATCAACATAGGAGACCCTGAGAGTGGCGGAACAAACGTCATAGAACTCTATAATAGAAGAAGGAATGGTTCAGGTACTGGTGGTACTATAAACGCTGGTTCTGGGACGAAAATAGGAGATGCCAGGGTATATTGGTATGGTGTTTCAGATGCTCCATACACTGGGAATAGCACAGAATGGGATTTGTATCTTTTTGATATTCAAACTTATACTACATTATATCTGGCAAATTCATACACGACCACAAGAGTTCCTCTTGGATCTTTTGTAAGAGGTCTTTCTAGTGGTGCAACCGGATTCCTTGCAGATAAACCAGGTATTCAATCTGCATTTAGTGTGTCACAAACTTCTGGTGAGTTCTTAGTTGGTGAACAAGTAATTATAAACGAAGATGAAGAACTTAAGAGTAGTATTAGAAGTATCAATAAGTACAGCATAGAAGATATTAAATCTGTATATCAAGATTCTGATACTTTAAATACCAGTCTACAAACAGATTTTATTGCAGACACTGTTCTTCATGAGCAAAGATTGCCATCATTCTCAATCGCAGATAAATTAACTGTCAGTGGAGGAAATACTGGTAGAGTTTCTGGCAGATTCTTCAATGCAGTAACTGGTATTAAAACGGAAGCAATCATTAAGTATCAAAGTGGAAATGCCGATCCAAACTTCAACCGTATTACATCAATTGCAGCAGATGGAACCAGTATTGGATTAGCAGCAGCACCTGCCACTGTTAGTGGTGTATGTAGAGCAAACGTCGATAACGGAGATTCCAGATTCTCACTGATGGTTCCAAAGATTCTGAATCTTGATTCTTCTGGTTTGTTTGTTGATTTGCCAGAAATAAACATTGCATCTGTCGATCTTTCAACTTCAAATCTTACCATAGCAAAGCAAATTACTGGGCAAAGCACTGATGCAACTGGATCACTTACCATAAATGTAAGTGATGTCCTTGACACAAGTTCAGGTATTACTAGTGTATTTTTTGAAACATTTGATGCAGAAAGATATTCTGTTCACTACAGTGATGGAGAAACTGATCAATTAAATTCTGGAAAATTTACTCTGAATCAAAATGCAACTAGCGTTACTTTATCAGGTCTTAATGTCAGTGAAAGTAATGTTACTGTAAATGTCACACTTAAAAAGCAGAGTATAAAGAGTAAGTCTAAGACTTTTGTAAGAAGTCATAGAGTAAATGTAAACTCTACAAGTGGTGTTTCAACAGTTACTGGATTAAGTACAAGTCAATATTATGGATTAAGAGTCGAAGATAATGAAATTTCTTTGAATATTCCAGATGTTGCAAAGATTAGAGCAATTTATGAATCAACTAACAATAATTTACCAACATTTGATAAGTTAACTTTTGCAACTGGTCTCTCTCTAGACACTAATGTGATTATTGGAGAAAAAATTGTTGGTACTGATAGTAGAGCTGTTGGTCAGATTATAAGTTCAACAGCAACAACAGTTGACTATGTACCATTAAATGATGAGGAATTTGAAATTGGTGAAACTGTACAATTTAAAGAATCATCACTGAAAATTGTACTCCAAGATATTACAGAAGGTAGTTATCTTGATAAGACAAATAATTATATTCTTAACAGAGGACATAAGCAACAATATTGTGATTATTCAAGAATCGTAAGAAAACCTGGTGGATCTGTTCCTTCTCGCAAGTTATCAATAATCTGCGATTACTATAAAGTTGCTGATGGAAATAGTGGAGATTTATTTACAGTAAATTCATATACTAGCGACAGGTACAAGTCTGATATTCCTAGTATTAATAACACCAGAGTAACTGATACTCTCGATTTCAGACCAAGAGTTGAATCGTTTGATGTAAATACAGCAACAAGATCTCCATTTGCATTTGAGAGTAGATCTTTTGAGTCTACATTCAGATATGTTGTTTCTCCAGATGAAACTGCTTTCTTGGGTTATAGTTACTATTTGCCAAGAGTTGACATTTTAACATTGAATAGGCTTGGTGAAGTAGAAGTTGTCAAGGGAGAACCTGACGATATTCCACAAGCACCTGTTTTTGCTGATGATGCGATGGAAATTGCTAGAATTACACTTCCAGCATATTTGTATAATACTACACAGGAACCAATCATCAGATTATTGGATAATAGACGATTCACAATGCGTGATATCGGAAAACTTGAAGAAAGAATTGAAAATCTTGAAGAAGTTACTACTTTAAGTATGCTCGAACTGAATGCCAAGACTTTGGCAGTAACTGATGCAAATGGTCTTGATAGATTTAAAACTGGATTTGTTGTTTCCGATTTTAGAGACAAATCCCTTGCTGATGCATCATTCTCCGAATTTGATATTGATAGAGCAAATTCTCATGCAATTGCACCTGTCGATTTTTGGTCAATTCCCGCAGAACTTGCATTAGATCCAGGTATTGATCGCACAAAAGCAGATTTGTCACAAAATCTAAAACTCTTAGATTCCAATATCCAAAAATCTGGCGACCTTTTAACTCTGAAATATAGTCAAGTTGGTTGGATTGAAAACCCACACGCAACAGGAACTGAAAATGTAAACCCATTTAATGTCATTGTTTTTGTTGGTGGTATTGAATTGGATCCTCCATCAGATAATTGGACAAGAACAATTTACATTAATGATACAAGAGTAGAATCTTCTGGTGCTAAATGGGTACAAGAAGCGACATCATCGCAAAAAGTGGATGTTGATGTTGATATTAAAGTAAATGCAGACACCAAGATCATTAAGAAAGTAGATTATGTCTATAAGAAAATGGGTGGTGGCAGAGGTGAAAGAATAAGAACAAAAGTAGTTAGATATGATGCAAAAACAGACATTGATGCTGGTGCAACAACTACTACCACTACAACAACAACAACTTCATATAAACCAAGACTAACTGGACCATCAAAAGAATTTTCATATATTGAAAGTGTTAAGACAAGTAATAAAGTAGATCCTTTCATGAGATCTAGAAATGTATACTTTGCTGCGAATGGTTTAAAACCATACATTAAACACTATCATTATCTTGATAGTCAGCAGGTAGACATTGTTCCAAAATTATGTGAAATTAAGATGACATCTGGAACATTCAACAGCAGCGAAGATGTTGATGTTTTCCTCAAAAACAAAAAGATTGCAAGATTGAAACTTAAAAAACCAAATCATAAATTTGGTGATACAAGCACTCCAGATATTGGTGCAGGATTAGGATCTCCATCTGTTTTAGTTGAAACATATGAAGTAGATCCTTATAATCAAAATAGACCAGCACCAAGTAGTGCATATTCTGCAACATCAAAGTTAATCAATTTTGATTTAAGAGCAGTTGCAAATAAAGAAAAATATTATGGTTATGTTCTGAAAGGTGCAAAAGTAGTTGGAAGAACAAGTGGTGCAGTTGCAACTATTGAAAAGGCAGATTTGATTTCGGATAATTGGGGAGACATTATTGGAAGTTTCTTCTTCAGAGATCCAAACACCAATCCAGCTCCACCAATTAAAGTCAAATCTGGAACAAAGACTGTAAAAGTTACTTCAAATAGTCCTAGTTCGCTGACTGTCAGTCCACAAAGTGAAGCACTTGGTACTTACAGTGGAAGCGGTGTAGTTACTACACAAAAGACGACTACCGTTCAACTCAGAAATCCACCTAAACCAAAAACAAAACCAACAGAAGTTAAAGTTGAAGTAAAGGCAACTCACAGAGACCCATTAGCACAATCGTTTACTGTTGATGGTGCAGGAGTTTATTTGACATCATTTGACCTCTTCTTTGCGAAGAAAGATCCGAAGGCAAAAGTCTTTATTGAATTGAGAACAGTTGAGTTGGGAACGCCAACGGATATTCTTGTTCAAGATTATGCACAAATTGCATTAAGTCCAAAAAATATTAAAACATCTAATGATGCTTCGGTAGCAACAAACATTAAGTTTAAATCACCAGTATTTCTTCAGGGTGGAAAAGAATATGCAATAGTTATTCTTTCTCCTGCTTCTGATAAGTATGAAATGTTTGTTTCTACTATGGGTCAGAAAACTATTAAAACATCAACGTTACCCGATGTTCAAAATGTTATTGTTTCTAAGCAATATATTGGTGGAAGTTTGTTTAAATCTCAGAACGGTACTATTTGGACTCCAAGTCAGTATCAAGATCTAACATTCAAACTTTATAAAGCAAAGTTTGTAAAATCTGGAACGTTGACTTTCTATAATGAAGATATCACTCCTGGTGGATCAAATACTGCTAGACTCAGAAATAATCCACTTAGAGGACTTCCAAGAAAACTAGTTGTTCCTATTGATGGAACACTAAGTGCAAATGTCGTTCCTGGCAAAAAAGTCGGAGAAAGTACCAGCAGTATTACTGGTATTGTTGAAAATATTGGTGGACCTGTTGGAGTTGCCAGTATAGTTACGTCTGGATCCGGTTACCCAACAGGATCATTTACTGGTGTGGAACTGTATTCAGTCACTGGAAAAGGAACTGGTGCAGAAGCAACTATCCAATTTGCAAATGGTGAAATACTTACTTATAGTGTAACCGCCAATGGAAATGGATATGTTCCTGGTGAAGTTTTAGGAATTTCGACAAGTACAATTTCTAGCGGATCTGCTAGTGGTTCAGGATCTGGTGGACAATTCTCAATTTCTTCTATCGGTTCTGCTGATAGATTATACTTGACTAATGTTCAGGGTGAGAACTTTACAAATAATGCAGATATTGAATACTATACAAATCCAGATGATGAAGCAACTAGAACTGATTCTGGGGCAGATGTTAATGGAAGTTCTTCTCTCGTTGATGATAGATACACTGGAAATATTTTCACCGTCAGACAATTTAATCATGGGCACCATGGTGGAAACAACAAAATTCAAATTATAGATGTAAATCCAGATACTCAAAGAGTTAGAGTAACTGCTAATTTTGGATTGAATGATACTACAGTGTCTGTTGCAAATACTTCCGTTTTTGCAAGATTTGAGGGAATAACTACTAGTGCTGGTTATGCATTAATTGGTAATGAAGTGGTTTCCTATAATGGAATAACTGCTGGTTCTGGTGGAGCAGGAACACTTACTATCGTTAATAGAGGAGTGAATGATAGTGTTGCAATTCCACACTCAATAAACAGTTTCATTAGACCATATGAAGTAAATGGTGTTTCATTGATGAGAATCAATGCAACACATGACATCCCATCATCTTTCTATCAAACAAGAAATTCAAATATTGACAATTATTTCTTAGAATTTGATAGAACAACATTTGTCTCAAGATCTTCTGGCGACCAAATGTTGAATTTTGAAGCACAAAAAGGATTTGGTGGAAAGACTGTTGGTATTTCACAAAATCACCAATTCAGCTCAATTGAACCATTATTCAATGTTATTACTCCTGGAAAAGGTACTTCTGTGACTGCACAGTTAAGAACTGTTAGTGGAACTAGTGCTGGTGGAAATGAAATCTCCTTTGTTGATCAAGGATATTCTGGTGTACCACTAAACAAAGTGTTACATTATCGTACACCAAGACTGGTTGCATCCAGAGTTAATGAAATTGAAAGACTTTCTGCTTTACCTTTGAGTAAATCCTTAACAATGAGGGTTAACTTCAGTTCAAATAGTGCAGATCTTTCACCAGCAATGGATATTGCAAACGCATCATTTGTTCTTGGTAGAAACAAAGTAAACAAACCAATTTCAGATTATGTGGCTGATGCAAGATCAAACAGAATTTCTGGTGATCCCCATTCTTTCGTATTTGTTAGTAACGTCATTTCGTTGGAGCAACCAGCAACATCATTGAAAGTTATTGTTGCTGCAAATAGACAAGTTGATGCAGACTTCAGAGTCTTATATAGACTTTTTAAAGCAGATTCTACTGAAGTTTCTCAGAGTTATATTCCATTCCCAGGTTATGATAATATGAAAGACACTGATGGTGATGGATTTGGTGATCGTGTAATTAGTTTGGATAAAAACAGCGGTAGAGCAGATGCATTTGTTCTTGCCGATAATCCAGACGGATTCTCTGAATATCAATTCACAGCAAATAATTTAGATCAATTCATAGGATTCTCTATTAAAATTGTTGCGTCTTCGTCTAACGAATCTACACCACCAATATTCAAAGATTTCAGATGCGTTGCACTTGCTTAAACAAATGAATGTAGAACACAACAAATTTATTCCCGTTGAAGGGCATAGTAATCTTTTTAGAGATAAGGAGACTAATGCAATCATTAATACTGATTCTGCTGGTTATGCCCAATATATGAAAATGAAGCAACAGAAACAAAATGAAAAGAACGAACTTGATAAAATAAAGTCTGATATTGAAGAAATTAAATCACTTTTGAGGGAAATCGCAAATGGATCCAAATAAAATACAACTTGAAAAACTTTCCAAAGAATTTGAATATGTGAAGATTGCTAATGAAATTGATAACTGTGAATCTGTGGAGACTCTAAAAAATATTGCAAAATCTTACGTAAAGTTGTATTTTAAACAACAAGAAGTAGTATCTAACATGGGACTTTAAGGAATATAAATAATTCCTAGATCCTGATTTAATATATTTAATGGCTGAGATAAAAGTCAGAGTAGGGCAACAACCAGCAGTAAAAGTAATATCTTCTCTTGCAGGTGCTCAGGGACTATCCTTAGCTGAACTTAGCGATGTAAATGCCGCCACATTATCAAACGGCATGGTTCTTGTTTATAACAGTAGCACCAAAAAGTGGGATGCTACATTAACGTTGACTCCAGGGGCAACACAGAATTTAGACATCAACGGGGGAAACTTCTAAATGGCAAGTATTATCAGGATCAAAAGATCCTCAGGTACTAGTAAACCATCAAGTTTACAGTGGGGCGAATTTGGATATGTAACAGGTATTGGTAGTTACGGTGGACTTAACCAATACAAAGATAGAATTTTCCTGGGTGATGATGGTACTAACGCCAACCCAGTTGGTGGTTATTACTATACATCCATGATGGAGCACTCACCTGGTGCTGTTGATGGTATATCAAATACCAGAAACCAGGATAATGGTGTTGTTGCTGTTATGGCACCAGCAACTAATTCTGGTTTGGGTGGGGCATCTTCACTTAAAGTTGATCAATGGAACGTAGATAATCTTAGAATTGATGGAAATGTAATTTCATCAACAGATACAGATGGTGACATTAAATTAGATCCAAATGGAACAGGTGAAGTTCACATTCCGGATGATACTTTCTTATCATTTGGCGATGACAAAGATGCAAAATTTGAATATGATGAGAATGGCGTAGATCAACTTACATATACTGGTGCGGATTTTCGTATCAATGTAACCACACAAGCAACAGATAAAGACACTGGTGCTTTAATTGTTGAAGGTGGTGTTGGTATTGAAAAAAATATTTACGTTGGTGGAAACATTTATATTGAAGGAAAGTCAATATTTGACTCCATCAAAATTGAAGACAATGTTATTTCCACATTGAATGATGGCACAAATACTCTTTATATTGATCCTTATCCAGATGGATTGAGTAATGAAGGTACTGTTGTAATTAAAGGTGATCTCCAAGTAGACGGCACTACAACGACTGTTAATTCAACTTCAGCAACAGTCAATGATCCAATTCTTCATCTTGGAGAAGTAACTAGTGAAAGAACAGTTACAGAAACTGTTGTTTCTGGCGTAAGCACTGTTAGACTTGACTCAGTAGTTTCAATTATAGCAGGCGATGTTGTAAGTGGAAATGCTGGTCTTAACGTTGGTGCATCAAACACTGTCACCAGTGTTGATTCAGTCAATAAAATTATTACTTTGACTGATGCTACTATTGCTGGTATTAATACCACTGCACAATTAACAATTACACACGCAACTGACACAAATACAGATAGAGGTCTGTCATTTGCTTATAATACTGGAGATGGTGTTTCTAATCAAGTAACTGGTTTCTTTGGTTTTGATGATAGTTCTATTGCAAACTCTGCTGCTGATGCAGATAACCATGGAACTCATGCCGATGATAGTAGAAGATGGACATATATTCCAGATGCTTCCATTTCTAATAGTGTAGTAACTGGAACCAAAGGTTTCCTTGATATTAAAGGTATCTACTATCAGTCTGGTGACTATAATTTAGGTGGTGTTGTTTACTTTGATGACACTGGACTTCAACGTTCAACTAATGCAGTTTCAACTTCGGTTAAAACTTCTAAGCAAATTTTAACAGCATTGACAAAAGTTACTTTATCTGTAAATAATGCAGTTACATTATCTGTTGGTGATTTGGTTAGACAAGATACTACCAATGCATATGGTATTGTTGAAAGTGCGGTAACTGGTGGAACATCGATTGATTTGGTTGGTGTGGAGGGTACTTTTAACAGTACCGCAAATTTGAGAAAAGAAGGTGATAATGGTTTTATTACTAATTTGAATTCTCAGGTAAACGCCACTCCATCGGTAATATATACTAATAAACCACATTGGACTACAACATTAGACGGAGGTAATTTCTAAAAAATGGAAAAACAAGGTGAAGTTGATGTGAATGTTTTGATTAAACTTTATAATTCCAAATTAGCAGCACTAACTAATCAAAATGTGCTGCTTGAAGCAAAGTTAACAACTTTGGATAAAGATTATAAAGAACACATTGAAGCATTACTCACTGAAAATGCTGAACTGAGAGATCAATTAGAAAAATCGGAGTAATATGGCAAAACCATCAACCAGACAAGGACTAATTGACTATTGCTTACGCCAACTTGGTGCTCCTGTTTTGGAAATCAACGTTGATGATGATCAGATTGATGATCTGGTTGATGATGCCATTCAATATTTCAACGAACGTCATTATGATGGTGTTGAGAAAATGTATCTGAAGTACAAAATTACTCAGGCAGATGTTGATAGAGGTAGAGGTGTAGAATCTTCGGGTTCAAATAATGTAAATGGAACTACTGGAGTTGGTATTGTAACAACAACTGCAACATCAACTAGTATTGATGGATATGGAACATTTTCTTCCAATTTTTACGAAACATCGAATTTTATTCAAGTTCCAGATTCTGTAATTGGTATTGAAAGAATTTTTAGATTTGATACTAGTTCAATTTCTGGTGGAATGTTTAGTATTAAATATCAATTATTCTTAAATGACTTATATTACTTCAATTCTGTTGAACTTTTACAATATGCAATGACGAAATCGTATCTTGAAGATATTGATTTCTTATTAACAACAGATAAGCAAGTTAGATTTAATAAAAGACAAGATAGATTATATTTGGATATTGATTGGGGATCACAAGACGCTGGTGATTTCTTAGTTCTTGAATGTTACAGAGCATTAGATCCTGCGTCATTCTCTCAGATTTATAACGATAGTTTTTTAAAGAAATATTTAACAGCACTAATAAAAAGACAGTGGGGACAAAATCTCAGCAAGTTTAGAGGAGTTAAACTTCCTGGTGGAATTGAATTAAATGGTGGTGAAATATATCAACAAGCAGAGCAAGAATTGAATGATATTAAATCTCGTATGTCAATGGAATACGAATTACCACCTCTCGATTTTATTGGATAATGGCACTTAATCCCTTTTTTCTACAAGGAACACAGTCTGAGCAGAGATTGGTTCAGGATATTATTAATGAGCACCTACGTTTTCATGGTGTGGAAGTTACATATATTCCAAGAAAATACGTCAATACAAAAACTATATTGGAAGAGGTACAGTCATCAAGATTTGATGACAATTTTTCTATTGAGGCATATCTAAACAATTATGATGGATATAGTGGTGCGGGAGATATTTTAACAAAATTTGGTGTAAGTGTAAGGGATGAATTAGTCCTTACAATTTCTAAGGAAAGATTTGAAGATTTCATTGCACCATTTATGGCAGGTATTGATGATGGAACTGCGACTAGTGAAATGCCAACACCAACTAGACCAAGAGAAGGTGACTTGGTTTATTTTCCTCTTGGTCAGAGATTATTTGAAGTAAAGTATGTAGAACATGAAAATCCATTCTTTCAATTGGGAAAAAATTATGTTTATGAATTAAAGTGTGAACTCTTTGAACTTGAAGATGAAATACTTGATACATCAATTGAAGAAATTGATACTGTCATTAGTGATGAAGGATATATTTCAACTCTCAAACTTATTGGTATTGGGAAAACTGCGACCGCATTATCTCTTATTCAGGGAAGTGTCAGCAGTGGATATGTTAAAAAAATATTCTTAAATAATGATGGTTATGGGTATGAATCAGCACCAACAATTACATTTTCCGCATCACCAACAGGACAAATTGGTGATACAGCAACAGCTGTCGGATTTATTACTACAAGAGGAAATGTAACTTCCCTTGAAAAGATCTTATTGACAAACGCTGGTGCAGGATATACTGTCGCACCAACAATTACAATATCTGGTGGAGGCGGAACAGGAGCTGCTGCAACTTGTTCAATTATAACACAAGGTCAAGGCGTAATTAGATATACAGTATCTGACGGTGGAGTTGGATATGGAACTGCACCAACAGTAACGGTAGCATCTCCACCAGTAAGTGGAATTTCAAGTACTGCTGTTGGTATTGCTTCTATTGGACTCAATGCATCTGGTGAGAGTGTTGTTAAAGATATTTACGTTTCTGATCCTGGTGGTGGATATAGTTCCTCACCAGCTGTTACTATCGCAGATCCAGAATCTCTTGCTGGTCTTGGAACTTATCTATTCAATGAAATTATTATAGGTTCCAGATCTAAAACTGAAGCAAGAGTCAAAGAATGGGATGAAGATACCAAACTTCTTAAAATTGCATATGTTAGTATTGGATCAACTCAACTTGGATTCTTCCCCGGAGAAACAATCACTGGAAAAACATCTGGTGCCCAATATCCACTTCAATCTTACAATGATGATGATACATATGATAAATACACCGAGAATGATGAGTTTGAAACACTTGGTGATTCAATTGTAGACTTTAGTGAATCTAATCCCTTTGGTACATTTTAATGCTAGGAACTTACTATTATCACGAAATTATTAGAAAAACGATCATAGCGTTCGGAACGTTATTTAATGATATCCACATCCGCCATGAAGATAATGCCGGAAATGATATTAGTGATATCAAAGTTCCTCTTGCATATGGTCCAAGTCAAAAATTCTTAGCGAGGATCACCCAACAATCCGAATTAAATAAACCCATTCAGATTACTTTACCAAGAATGTCATTTGAAATGACTTCTATTGCATACGATCCAACTAGAAAAACAAGTTTGGTACAAACATTTAAGACTTGTGATGATGGTAGTAAGGTAAAGAAAGTCTTTATGCCTGTTCCATATAATATTGGATTTGAACTTAATGTGTTATCAAAGTTGAATGATGATTCTTTGCAGATTGTGGAGCAAATTTTACCATATTTTCAACCACATTTCAATCTAACAATTGATTTAGTGGATTCTATCGGAGAAAAGAGAGATATTCCTATTGTTTTGGATGCAGTAAGTTTCCAAGATGATTATGAAGGAAACTTTGATACTAGAAGAGCACTAATACATACGTTCAAATTTACTGCAAAGACATATCTGTTTGGTCCCATTGCTGATAGTAGCGATGGTCTTATTCGTAAGGTTCAAATTGATATGTATGCTGATACTAATACTCAGACTGCTAAGAGAGAAATGAGATATACAGTTACACCTAAGGCACTTGAAGATAAAAATAATGATGGTGTCATTAATTCCGTCGATCACGGTCTTCTTCAACCAGGAGATTCTTTTGGATTTGATGAAGGATGGGAATTCTTTGGAGATTCCAAATCTTATAGCCCCACTCGCCAATCTGACATTTAGTACTTATGACTGATAATTATGAATCACTTGACAAGGCACTCAATATTGAGAGTAGCATTGTTGAAGCAGAACCAGTAGAGATTAAAAAACATCCCATCCCTACTGAAAAAACTGATATTAAAAAAGATTATGAATATACTCGTGCAAACTTATATTCCCTTATAGAAAAGGGTCAGGAAGCGATTAATGGCATTATGGAACTTGCGGGCGAAAGTGCAAGTCCAAGGGCATATGAGGTCGCTGGACAGCTGATTAAAAGCGTTGCCGATACTACTGATAAGTTAGCAGATCTTCAAAAGAAACTTAAAGATCTTGAAGATGAAAGTACTAAACAAACTACAAATAATGTGACAAATAACGCATTGTTTGTTGGGTCTACTAGTGACTTATCAAAGTTACTCAAACAAGGTTTTCTAAATAATAATAAGTCAAAAGACGAATAATAATGGCAAAGTCCTGTAAGAAAGGATACTACTATTGCTACACTTCCAAAAAGTGTAAGAAGATTCCTAAGGGATGGCATCTTATGTCGTCTACTGGTCGGATTATGAAAGATAGTGAGCATAAAGAGGAAGAGGAGACTAAAAAGAATGGCAATGGTGCAAATGGCAATGGAAGTGGGAATGGGGACTCTTCTGGGAGCTCTGATGGCGGAGGAGTATCGGAAGGTTGGAGTGCAAAGTACAAAAGGTCAATCGATTGTGGTAATCCAAAAGGGTTCTCTCAGCGAGCACATTGTCAGGGAAGAAAGAAAGTGAACGAAGCAAAAGGTTATGAAAAAGACCATGAAGTTTCAATGGCACAATCTCAACTTAAAAAGTCTGAGAAAAATATTGCTATTTTAAGAAAAAAACTTGGTAAAAAGGAAAGAAATATTCCTGCTTGGGTTCAGGCAAAAATTACCGATACTGAACATAATACTGATGCAGCAGCGGGGTATATGGATGAAGCGAGAAAGAGTGGTGATTATTCTTTGCGTGACTGGTTTGCTAAGAGTCGCGCTTCTGATGGCACCCCTGGTTGGGTTCAATTGGGTGGTAAATATGCAGGAAAACCCTGTGCCAAGCAACCTGGACAAAAAACCAAACCCAAATGTGGTTCTTCAAAAATGAAGGCAGACCTCTCCGATAAAGAAGAGGAATATGCATTCAGAAGTAAAAACAGAAAAGATAAAAATCCAAATCGTAAAGGATCGCCAATCAACGTGGCAACCGAAAAAAAGAAGAAGTTAAAAGATTCATATTCAAATTGGAGACAAGAGTTAGAAGATCTCCATGAAATTCCAGCACTTGTTGCTGTTCCTCTCGCTGTTGGTGGAGTTGCTCTTGCAGGTAGAGCAATTGGTGGTGCTTTAAACAAATTTGTTGATTCTCAAAAAAAGGGACAACATCGTATTAAAGCAAGTCAGGGTAATCCAGTTGCTGGTTTGAATGCAAGCAGAAGACGTATTGAAAATCAGTCATTTGAACTAGAAGGTGATTTGGTTGAAGAAGGTAAAAAAGATGCCTGTTACTATAAGGTCAAGTCACGTTATTCTGTCTGGCCAAGTGCATATGCATCTGGTGCATTAGTCAAGTGTCGTGAGGTTGGTGCTAAGAATTGGGGTAATAAGACTAAAAAAGAGAGTTATGAGTTCTCTAATTGGAGAGATGATTTCCAAGCACTTGAATTTGAAACTATTAACATTATTGAGGCAGAACCACTCAAAAAGGTAAATGAAGACTGGCAAAAAGAAAATCGTAAAGATAACACTGATGGTATGAGTCCTGAAGCAGTTAAGGCATATCGCCGTGAAAATCCAGAATCAAAGTTACAGACTGCTGTAACTGAAAAGAACCCAAAAGGAAAGAGAAAAAAGAGACGTAAGTCTTTCTGTGATCGCTCTGATGGTCAGAGAAAGATGCACAACATCGATTGCTCTAAGACCCCAGAGAAGAAAATCTGTAAAGCACGCAAACGCTGGAGATGCTGATGAAAAGTTTTCAACAATTCTTACAGGAAAGTATCACCATTAACGGTGACTTCAATGGAACCCTCAATGTAGGAGGTTCTTCACCAGAGCAGGCACAAGAGTCTTTCTTTGCTGATGTTGTCTGGGAAGGAAAGATGTATCGTCTAGAAGTAGAAGGTGCAATGCTTTCTAAGAATGAACTCGCAGAACAAATCCAAGGAGAGTATCCTGGAGCCATCGTTCATAATGTTTATCCTGGTCAGGTAAATACTTCAAGAATCAAAAACGCACAAAGGTATCAACCAGAAAGATTAAGTTGGAGTGACTAATGGGATTTAGGAATTATATTTGGGATGAAGAATTTAACTTAAATGTTTCTCGTGGTAAGACACGAGGAGCATCACAGATCCACAAGTTTGGTGCAACTCCTTCACAATCAATCAATACAACTGCATCTGTATGGGATAAAGGAGATACTCTTTATCCTTGGAGTGCTTTTGATACTGCTGGTGTTCTTGTAGCAGCACAGGTCGGTGCAGATGACAATGGTAAAGTTGTAACTATTATAGGTCTTGATGAAAATTTTGAATCCATTTCAGAAGATTTTACACTTTCCAGTTCAGGAACAGTTACAGGAACCAAGACATTTAAGAGAGTATATCGTGGTTATGTTTCTAGTGGTGCTGGAACCAATGTAGGACAACTCAACTTTTCCAGAGGT
>Ga0255768_10000786_pt1 | contig 33008 bp, 26 predicted proteins | sample 071ome_33_FD_179983 | JGI IMG/M metagenome (GOLD analysis project Ga0255768, IMG submission 179983) | Coastal salt marsh microbial communities from the Groves Creek Marsh, Skidaway Island, Georgia - 071412AT metaG (version 2) | ecosystem: Environmental > Aquatic > Marine > Intertidal zone >...
CAAAAACTTATCAGAGTTCTTCATATATTCAGAAGCAGCTTTTACTTTTGTATATATAAATGGATGATCTTTAAATGGAAGATAATCAGAACCTTTCGATTGATCTCCAGTAAGCATTTCATATACGTTGTCTTGGTCTGGTTTATATTTAAATCTCAATTCAAAATCAAGACCATACAGTTTCATCATATTTGTTAAGTAATTATTGATATACACAGCCCATTCGTATGTAACATGTATTGATTCATGTTCATGTTTCTCTAGTCTTTTGCCAATAAAATTAACCAATCCATACAATTTGTCGATATCGAGCAGTAAAAACGCCTTTTTTGGTGTTACATATTCAGAGCGATACCCTTTTTCACACTCAATAATTGTTCCTGTTAACTCCACTTCGCTTAATAAATTGAAACTATTAATTTCAAGAGTTTTTGCAACAGGGCTATAAAACAAGAGTTCTGAAAGTGACTGCCGTGTCTTATCATCATGTCGATCTATAGTAGAAAATAATCTATGAATATCTTGCACAATCATAACTGATGAATCATGTCCAAAAGCTTGTCTGCTATTGTTGCCAAAGATATTAACTGAGTAGTAACCACAACTACAATATGGATTTGGTGATTTATGCGAACTGTACAAACACGTTGCAGCTCCAGACCATGGCTTCATATGGTCTAATTCATCTTCAAATCCTGGGGGAAGTACACTATTGAAATCACTCCAACCTCTTCTTCTTCCATTTGAGGTACTAAATCCATGTTGTTGATCAAATTTCCATACTCTATATCCTGTTACAGTGCCAGGGACGATAAGTTTTTCTATTCTATTTGGATTACAAGTTGTACAGACAACACCATGATGTTGTCGTAAATTGTGTACTGTAACGCAAATGCACTCATTTATATTATTCATTAGTATCTCCTCCCAACATGACCTATATGAAACAAACCACAAAATTTGCAATGATACTCTTTTATCAATGAGTGAGTACGTCTCCGAGCTTTTTTCGCCTTTTCCTCAGCAATCTGTTTTGTGTGATAACGCATTTTCCTCTTACAACTCCAACACTCGATGCAGAGACACGTTGTTCCATTAAACACAGACCAACATAATGTCAGCCTGGATATTGTCCGTGTTCTCTTCATCACAACCCTGTTTTTTAGTGATTTGCACCAATATTATATATATTTATAGTGTTTATGACAAATAATATTTCGTTTTTTTTGTATTTTTCACTAATAAATAAATTCTCTATACTTATTGCTATGGGTGAGAGTGAGAGATATCCCATCTCTCTTAATGCGGTGAACGTTGTCTGCTTTAAGATTGACTGGGATGAGAGAATGTTGAATGTTCTTTTAGTAAAAAGAAGTATCAACCCACATAAAAATAAATGGTCTCTTCCAGGTGGTTTTGTCAAAAACGATGAAACTTTAGAAGAAGCTGCGAGAAGAATTTTTATCAAAGAGACTGGTCTTGCTCCATCCTATTTAAGCCAGTTCAGAACTTACAGCTCAACAAAAAGAGATAAACGTTCAACCCAGTACAACAAAAATGAGAAAACACGTGTAATTACTACTGCGTTTACAGCTATTTATACAAAAAATGAAGAGCTACAGCTTGATAATGAAAGTGAAGATATTCGTTGGTTTAAAATCCCACGACGCTATTTAATACGCTATATTCCAGAAGATATGGCGTTTGATCACTATGACATTCTCTTAGATGCTTCCAACAGACTTCGTAGTTCTCTTGAATATAGTGGTTTAGCTACACGATTTTTATCAGAACACTTTACGTTAGGACAAATACAAGATATTTATGAGATTATTTGGGAAGTTGAGTTAGATCCTGCAAACTTTAGAGAGAAACTCACTAATGTTGAAGGTTGGATTAAAGAATCAAAAACTGGACCTAAAGATGCTGAACCAAGAAGGGGGAAGCCTCCAACTTGGTATAAAGAGCATGATATTCCACAGTTTGAAAGAATGATTACGAATCCAAATGGTGCAGTTATTAGAGAAAAAGAGTCAGAATATCAAAAAAACTTAGATAACTTAACAGGTGAAATACCTATTGTGGGTCATGAAAAATGAAGATTAGAGCTAAATATCATCGTGGTGCAGGTTCAATAATAAATGAGCCTAATTTAAAGCCTGACTATGAAGAAATTTTATCAGCGTTAGCTGAGATTGAAGAACATCAATTATTAGAGTATTTTCTTAAACAAAAAAGGGATGAAGAAGCAGCTGGAAAAAAGAATTATAGAAAAAGTATTTCTGATGCTCTAAATTTTTATATAAGAGAAAACTTAGAAAAACAAGGTTGGAAAAAAGAACCTAAAATTTTTAAAAACCCTGATTATGAAGCCAGTGCTTGGAGATTAGATTTTGCAAAAAATGATATATGCATAGAGGTTGCTTTTAATCACCGAGAGGCAGTTCCACACAATATGTTAAAAGCAGTACTTTCAACTGAAGGTAATGACATGTTGGAAAAAGAATACATTTCACAAATCGGAGTAATCATTACAGCTACCAAAGAATTAAAAAAGACAGGAAACTTTGATAATGCGGCTGGTACATTTGATGACTTTGTAGAACTTCTTAAACCCTATAGTTTTTTTATAAGATGTCCAATGATCATTATCGGACTGGAAGGGTTAGAAACTTTTTATATTGATAAAAGTACAAAAATGCCCGTAGAACTCTCTAGTCAATAAAATTAATAAGAGTCTTTCCAATTTTTTCTACAACCCCCACAACTAAAGCATTGCCCATAAAGAAAGCTCTTTTAGAATCAGTAATTCCATCTAATTGTGTATGATTGTCAGGAAACATATTTAACCTCTCCAACTCAACTGGAGTTAATCTTCTAAATTTATTTCCCTGTTGTATAACATGTTTAAACCTAGATGGTGCTGGACCCCCCTCACCTGTAATAATTGTTCTTGAAGGTTTTTCTAAGCTATCAGGAAAGCTCATTTTCCCCTCAGAGTAGGTGTACACAAATCCCTTTGAATCAGTTCTTTCAATTTTTTTTGCACCTTTTAAATATTTCCAATCTTTTAACTCTTTATTAGATACATAAAAGGAACTATCTACATCTTCTTTCTGAACTATGTCTTTCAATAGCGTAGGTTTACCTTTATAAACTGCATTAGATTTAAGAGTTGTAACAGTTCCGTTAATCATTAATCCAGTATTTTTAAATGGTGACAACTTCCCATTATTGTTAAAGCTGTTTGAAATTTCATCTAAAGAACCGCTTAACTCAAAGATTGTCTCTTGTTCTACTTGGGTTATCTTAAATGCTTTTGCTATAACACCTAGTTTTGTTAACCAAGTTGGTTTGTTAGACTTTTTTAAATCTTTATAAATTTTTGTTGATTTATGATATCCAAGAAAATAAATACGATGTCTTTTTTGTGGCATACCATAATCAGCAGCATTGATGACACGCCATTCTACTGCGTAACCAAGTTCATCAAGACTTTTCAACATTACAGCAAAATCTCTACCGCGTTGTGAGGAGGGCGATTTTAGTAAACGATCTACATTTTCTAAAAATAAGTATTTGGGTCTTTTGCTTCCTTTTTCTTCTAATATTCTATGAATTGCCCACCACAGAACACCTTTTTTACCTATCAATCCTTTTGAATTTTTTAAAGTTGTTGCTACTGAGTAATCCTGACAGGGAAATCCACCAACTAATAAATCATGATTTGGTATATCTTTGGTTTTTACAGTAAAGATGTCTTTATCGCTGTGTTCTTGTTCTGAGGTTTTAAATCTGTCTTTGTACACCATTGATGCATGTTGAGTTTTTGTTAATGGCTCCCACTGGTTACTCCAAATAACTTTATATTGTTTGTTTTTTTCTAACCCAAGTCGAAAACCTCCAACTCCAGCAAATAATTCAACAACTTTCAAAGACATGATGTTATAAACAGCTCCTTTTTATCTTCTTTATATTGATGATTTGCTTTCTTTTTTCTTTGAATAGTTCTGGTTACTGGAATCTCTTTAATCTCAAAATGAGAAGAATTGAACAACTTTTTACATTCTCTTGATTTACTATTAGACATCATTACATGAGCCCCTAGTTCTGCTATTCGAATCATTTCATCTCTCAATTCTTTTTGATTTTCGTGAGTAAAATCTACTTCATTATAGTAATTTACACTGTCATAATATGGGGGATCTAAATAGACTAAGTCACCTTCTTCTACAGTTCGAAGTGCATGTTTAAAATCTATTGAACTAAAAATTACATTTGTTTCTAAAAATATTTTTTTTACTTCCATAAAAATTGATTTCTCAGGTATTGAAATCTTATTATCTTTAATTCCACTTTTTGTTACGCTTCTCCCATGAGGAACATTAAACAACCCCTTAGGGTTCTTTCTATAAACACCGTTGAAACAGGAATAATTCAATAAAAGAAATAGAATACTTACTCTGATTTTTTGGTTTCTACCAAGATAATCAATTGATTCTGGCATGATTAAAGAATTAAATTCCTCTTTCCATTCTTTAAAAATTTTAGTTTTTGAACGGTAGTCTGTCTTTCTACCGCTAGTGTGTGCCATATACCTTGCAATTTCGTTTTTGATATTTTTTGACATTCTGTTTAAATCACAATTTCTAATGGTTTCGTACAAAATAACTAACTCTCTAAGACTGTCATTTAAATAGGCTTTCTCTATTTTTTTCTGATCAGCAAGGTTAAAGTAAACTGCTCCTGAGCCCATAAATGGTTCATAATATGTAAATTGTTCTTTTCCTATTTTGCTTAAATAGTCATCGACATATGGTGTTAAATAAGTTTTTCTACCAGACCATTTAATAATTGGTTTTGCATTAAGATTCTCCACCATATATAACTTATTATGATCGAATGACAGAAAATGATCAAATTGTTATTAACTAATGTTGTGATTATGTACTTAAATTTATAGTTCCTATTAAGTTTTTTTCAACTACATCCAGTGAGTCTAAAGGTACTGGTATATCATTTAAAGTTAATTCGTTGTGTAAAGGAATTAACCATTCTTTTAAAGTAGATTTATAGTTTTTTAAAATTTCGTATCCAGATTGACCTGAAAAGTCTTCAATAAATTCTAACCTTATATTTTCTGATGATAAAAGACCTTTCACAACGTCTGGAAGGTAATAAGGATTTATTATTTTAGTTATACCTTCATCTTCTAAAGCTAATCCAATCAACAAACCATTAGAAACTAGCGAAAATATTTTATATTGGTTATCAAAACTTACTATATAATCTTGAAAAATTGATGAAATTTTTACTTTTCTCAGAGAGATTGAGTTTTTTTCTCCAGGTATTTCTGTCATTTTGTCAATTGAGGAGTCAAAATAAGAAAAATTGTGAATTAACTTTCTTCTAAAAAGATTTGAGAATGGTTCTATTACTTTAATATTAGAACTCCAAAGTTTTGATAATGCAATAGTTGAAACCTCATTCTTCAACTCAGACAATTTATCAATTACTTCGTCAATGCCTTGTATATTGCTACTGCCATAAGTTTGACTTTTTATTGCATCGGATACAACTTCTGGATACTTGCCTAAAGCTACTTCCAACAAATCTTTTCTTTCTAATAATCTTTTATAAATTTTTGCTTCATAACTATCTGGATACCAAAGATTATGAATAGTTACTATAGACTCTCTCTGACCAAGCCTCGCAATTCTACCTATTCTCTGCTCGAGATCACTCGGTATCCAAGGTACATCTAAATTTATTAATGTTGCTGCAGCTTGTAAATTTACACCTTCCTGTGCTGCGGTAGAACAAAAAACAATGTCAATACTTTGTTCTTCTATATCATATTTTATTGCTTCTCTATTTGATTTTCTCCACTCTAAGCCACTATATTTAACTTCAACCTTGCCCCCACCTTTATACATACCAATACCATTAATATCTGACAAAACAAATTCTTCAGTTAACTTAATAGCTTCGTCTAGTGTGCTTAAATATTTTGAAAATACCAAGACGGGTTTTGTATTTGTTGAACCATCTTGAAAATGTAGCCTTAAAAGTTCTATAAGTTTACGCATTTTTGGATCTGGAGATATTTCATAAGATTCTTTATCTATTTCCACACAAATCTCAAGAAGTTCCTTTATTTCTCTTACCTCTTTTTTTGCTTTATCAAGAACAACATCTTTATCGAAGTCAAGTGGCAAATCTACTTCAAATTCATTCTCATCATCTGTATCAAAATCTTCATAAATTGTAAATTTAGTTGGTTCTTCCTCTGCAATATCTGAAGAAAATTTTTTAATATACTCCTCTTCTAATTTATGCATTCGATTAATAAGCCTTGATTTTGCTGCTGCATAACTAGATACAAAGGCTTCTTTAAAGCTTGCAACACCTAATCTTCTTGAAATAAACTTTCCAAATAATTCCTCTGGTTTTAAATAAAAATTTTCTGCATATTGGACCATTCTTACGAAAAGTTCATTTAAGCTATCAGATACATCATCTTCCAAAATTTCTTCATTAGAAAATACTCTTTCAGGAAATGAATATGTATCATATTGATTAAGCGAGTCTCTAAAATGCCTTGTTGTAAATAACGATGTTGGATGAATTCTGATAAGCAAACTTAAAATATCGTTATCAAATTCTACTAAATTTTCAATTAAGTTTGATTCATTGAGCTCTCCGTCTTTAATTTTATTAAATAATTTTTTTTCATTTCCTGAAAGAAAAAATGGTGAGTAATTTAAAGCATCAACAGTTTTTAAAAGAATCTTAAATATTCTTCCAAATACTTGTGGATCAATTTTATTAATTGACTTACCTAAGTCAATTAATGTAAATTCATAATCTGACTCGTTAATAATTTCTTTAATTCCAAGAAGTTCGAGCAAGTAAAAATATTCTAAATAACTCTTTCTCATAGGTGTTGCTGAAGCAAAAATTATATGCTGAATATTCGGAGTAATAGTTTCTAACATGTGTCTAAACTGAGTGGATTTAAATTGTCCATTAGAATTTTTATAACCTCTAGCATGATGGGCTTCATCAACTACAAGCATTTCTGGATAAAAATTAGATTCTGAAAATATATTTTGAAAATTATATTTTGTAGCAAAATCTTTACTGAGAATGCAAAATTCTGGAAATTCTTCAGTATATAAATTTTGATTTACCACTTCAATTTCATTTCCATCAATATCAATAAATTTGTTATTTTTCTGAGACTTAACAAAAAAATTATTTAATCCAAAATGTAGTTTTAATTCTTCTTGCCATTGGTGAACAACTGAAGCGGGAGTTATGATTAGTATTCGCTTTATACCTAAGTGTTTTATTGCATAGGCAATACAGGCTCCAACTTCAAGTGTTTTTCCTAATCCCACTTCATCAGCAAATAAATTTCTCATCGGCCAGGAGGAAACACATTCTTGAATAGCGTTGGTTTGGTGGGGATATAATGAAGAGTGTGAAAGTGTATACTCGAGCCAAACTGGTGAGTTAATCAAATCAAGATAAAGATTTTTTAAAGTTCCTGAATTAGAAAGGTTCTCTATTATTGATGAAATATCTTTTTCACCAACAGCTTTCAATAACTTTTCGCCTAATTCACTACTTGCTTCAATTACCTCGTGATCTGGAAACCTATTGTTCCATAACATTTCATGCATTTTTAAATGTGTTTGGACATTTAAAGGTGTTTGCCAAGAAGTATCTATACTATTTACTTCAGTATTATCAGTAAAACCTTGTTTAGTTGGATTCATTGAACCGTTAACAACTAATGCATCTTCAAATTCATCTTCAAAGATGTAAACCTTTGCATGGACCATTCCTGTTTTTTTAAAAGCAAACTTAACATTAAGCACATTGTTCTTAATCAAGTATGCAACAACTCTAATTTTGTCTTTTTTAAGTTCAGATTCAAATGACTTTGAGGATGAAATGAGTAGATTTTCAAATTCAGAAAAAATATCAAAATGTTCTCTGGTATCTTCAGCTATTTTTATTGCATTAATCAAATTAGAGTTAAGTTCATCTAATCCTGTTTGCGGTACACCTATTATTAAGTTTATTTTTCCAGTAGATGTTAAAAATATTTCTAATCCTTCTGCTACTTCAAGTAAGCTTTCTATTGAAAAATAACCAGCAATAATATTGAGTTTTTTCGAATTTTTTAAAGCTGGCTTTACTACTGTTTCTACTACTTCTCGGGGATTGTAATATATACCTTTATGAGAAATTGACTTTAGACTCAATATTTAACCAAAAAAACTTTTAATCTCTTCATAAAGTAAAACTTTTTTCTTAGGTGATTTTTCATTTAAAAACCCTAGGTTTATATACGTGTGTATAGTGTCCAAAAAATAGAGAGTCTCTGATTTGTTTAAATTAAACTTTCCAGCTTTCTTCATTTTATTAATTAATTTTCCAAACTTTTCATCCGCATCCCAGCTACTAACATCTGTATATAAGAACTCCCAAACAGTAGTATCTAATTCTTTAAATTTTTTTTCTAATATTTCTTCTTTGGTTAATTTTTTTCTAACTTTTGTCGAGTCTATCTCAAACCTTTTTAATAATTCGCTATTAATGTGATCTGCGGTAGAATCTTTAGCCTTAGCCTTTGCAAGCTGATTAAATATTTCTTCCTGTTCTTCTTCTGTTATGTAATCTTTAAGATAATAAAATAAAATACTTCCATGGGATTCTAATTCAATTTCCAATACATCGTCATCTAGATAGCACCACATTAAAATTTGTTCAACATACCAAGCAGGCTGATGTAACTCATCAGCCAAACTAGCTACAGAATATTCTTTAGGTAAGCTTGCTTTAAGATTTTTTATTAGCTTTATTGAATTATTAACCCAATCTGGATCTTTATAATATCCTTGGTTTATATGTTGTTTAACTTCTTCAAATGTTTCTGAAAAAATACTCATATTAAAACTCCCAATAACTGTTTGAAAATTCTGAAATGAAGTCGCTATCAAAACCTTCTCCTCTTAAAAACTGTTTAATGCAATCTAAATAAATTGATTTTATTAAAAGTTTTGCTGTTTCATTATTGTTCATTTTTTTAAAGGCGTCGGTAACTAATGTATAATTTTTAGCTGAAGAGTTTATGCCTATATTTATTTTATTACCTACTGGCATTGCAAACCAAGGTCCTCTTGAATTATCAGATATGACAGTTCTTTCAATTACGTAACTTTCTTTTTGTATTGCGAAATGTTCTAAATCTTTAATTTTGTATTTTAATTTTTCTTCTTTAACTTCTTTATTTTCATCATCAGAAAAATCATCAATTGGAGTAGAATCCACTATTGTGCCTCCACCACCTTCTCCTGCACCACCACCTGAACTCAACAATTTTTGCTGTTCTTTTGTCAAAGTCAATCCAAATTCGTTTTTATATGCAGCAATAAATGATTTATATTCTTCTGAATCAGGATCTTTAGAAAAGTTTGATTCAAATTTTCCTGACCACCGAGTATATTTAGTCCAGAATCCTGAGTCTGGACCAAATTTTTCCATTAATTTTCCCCAGCCGTCGGACTGCTTATCAAAGCCTCCTTTTTGCATGGTTACTGGAAGATCAATATGTAAGTCTCCATGTAGCTTTGCTGTCATTGCACCCCAACTATAAAAATCTCTATTTGTAGGTTCTATAAGTTGGCCTCTTCGATAAATATTTATACCTCCTGCAAGAGCATTCTGTCCACCTTCAGCTGACAAGCCAACTTGTCCTTTAATGGTTAATTTATTCTTTTCGTTTGTTCTTTGTGTTTTCCATTCCAACTCAAACTCAATTGGTACTATTGTTTCGTCGATAACCGGTCTATCGTTGAATTGTCCAAGCTTATATGGTGTCAAAGTTTCTTTATCATTGTTAAATTTGAGATTTATTTTTATTGCTTTTCCAAACTCATTTTCATTGAGAAAAAATCTCCAAGAATGTTGAAGATAATTTAACATTACATTGTTGTTTAATTTTGAATTTAAATCTTTAATTATTATTCGCGTACCACTTTTTTTAAATAATTTTTTTTGTTGGGAATCTGCTTTGTATTCATCAATATTAAAACTTCTAGTTTGAGCAAAAGAATCAACATCTCCTTTAGCAATTAAATGAGTTTTATTATCTTTAGTAGTTACAATGGTTAAATTCCGCCCTAAAGTAAAAGCTCCTCCTAATAGACCAAATCCAAACATGCCTAGGTATTTGTTCGAATTTTTAGATTCTAACTTATCAGAATCTAAAAACCCTAAAACTGCCTTTTCCAAAGTAGGAAAATCCATACCTTGAGCATTATCAGAAATTATTATTGCAGATGTTGCTAAATTATTTGTTTGCTCAACTTCGATATTTATTTCTAAAACAGGTCTAGGATTTTTAAAATCAATCCATGAATCAATTGAGTTTGCGATAATTTCATTTACAGCTTGCCAACTTGCTAGGTTTGCATTTGCCAATTTTTGTAAAAATTGTGGTCCTAGCCATGCTTGACGATTATTATTATCAACCATTATTAATCCCTCTTAATGTTTAAAGACTCAAAAATATGATTTAAATTGTTTTTAATTGCTTCTTGCTTTTCCCTCAACAAATCATCTGCTTTTGAAATTTGTGTTTTAGCTTCTGTATTAGCCATTCTGATGGCACGTAGGTTATTTATAGATGTAAAAATTAAATCAAGTTGTGATTCAAGGAAATCAAAATCTATTGTGTTTATTTTACTCTTAGATTTAGACATTTGTAATGCAAGTTGCCTTGCATACACATAGCAAACTCTAAAAGCTGTATCGTCATCAATGTTGTCCTTATCTAAAACAACTGCTAATTTATTGTTGTCAATTATATACATTGGATTTGTTGAAAGCTCTTTATATCTTGATGCTTGATCAAAAACCATAACCCCAACAACACTGTTTCTATTTTTAATTGCTTCCTCTAAATATTTTTTAATTTTAGAAGTGCTGTCAAAATCATTTCCAGATTTAGACTCAAAAACAATATTAATATCCTCCTCGCCGGGATTGGATATTGTCAATACATGGTCACCTTTATCAGATTTAGCGACAGAACCTTTTTCTTTAGAAACTCTCGAAACAAAATCATTTGGTGCTAAATCTACCAACTTAGATTGGACTATTTCTTCAAACTCTGTACCTTTTGTTGTTGATTTTTCTTTTAATTCTTTTGCTGTCTCCTCAATTCCAAGTGCGGTGGTTAGCTCTGTTACTTGCTTAGATATTTCTTCAATCTTTTTATTAAATGAGTCAACCAATTGAGTTTTAAGTTCATATATCTTTGAAGTTTCAACTGAAGGGTTTAAAGCTTCTTCAAATGCTTTTCTTGTGTTGTCTTTAGAATCTGATAAAACCTCTTTTATTTTGCTAACAGCAGACTCTGCTTTATCTGGATCAAGAAAGTTTTCAAATTCCTCTCTTAAATTTTGACTTAATTCTGAGCTACTGTCGTTCAGTTCTTTTATGAATTTCCCTTCTTCGTCGTCAAAATATGTATCTAGCTCTTTCTGAATAGAAAACAAAGTTGAGTCTAAAGTTTCATCCATACTCTTTGACATATCGTTAAATACTTGTTTTGTGAAGTCTTTTTCAATTGAGTTTTTTAACGTATTTAATGTTTTCACACCAATTGAAATAATTTCAATCAATGCCTCTTCTTTGTTTTCAGAATTATTTAAATATTCAATTAAGTCGTTGTTCTTAATTCTAAGGCTGTCTATTAAAACTTCTTCTTTGTTTATAAGAATCGTTTCATTCTTTATGTCCGTAGGTTTTTCAGCTTTCATATTTTTAAATCGTACGCTTTCTTTAATTAAATATAATTATATCGTTGATGGTCATCAAATTTTTTCTAAATATTAATGAGCACTTCTTGCCTTGTTTCAAAATAGGAACAAATATCACAAGTCTCACTACTTGCTGGTATTGTTTTGCTTTTAATAGTATCTGCTATTTCAGTTAAAGTATTATTAACCCATGTATCACTTCCTTCATAATGTAGAACTTTTACGCTAAATTCTAGAATCTCATTAAACGCTACTTTATCTCTTTTCCCATTACAGTAAATAAAATAGCCATCATTTGAAACCTCAAATCCATTTTGTCTTAGTAGCCATTGGTAAAACTCCATTTGTCTTTTGTATGAAATTTGCCAATCTTTATTGAGATTTACTTCATCTTTACTAGAAGTAGCTTTGTAATCTACTACAACAAGCTCTTCTGTGTCTAAATCGAACCAAACATCATCAACTGCCCCTGTTAGTAGAAGGTTAGATTCTTGATGATGGAACTGAACTCCCGTAAAGTTTGCTCTCCACTTATTTAAGTCATCGTGTTGATAAGGAATTAAATTTTTATTTGTCTCGAACATATAAGGATGTGGCTCTCTTTTTAATCTATAGTTGTCAAACTCATTTTTTAACAATTCATCTACAGCACTATTTAGGTTAAAAGGGAATCCGCTTAATGCTTTTATATTTAGTTTTCTCTCTAAATAAAAACATCTCTTACAATTTAAAAATTGTTCAACACCTGATCTGCTAAGTTTTAAAGTTTCTCCAGGTTTATATGTATTTCTTTTCTTAAATGCCACTTCTACTCCTTTTTTGCTTCCATAATGGTACTAATTTATTATCGTGTCCAACATGCCAATTATCACACCAGGGGCAATCGTATGCCTTAGTTCTCGCAATGCGTCGACCGCGAATTTTTGGTTGATTTAGTCTTATAGCTTCTTGAACGGCTTCATGTTGAGTACGGTCTTTTTTTCTTCGACACCCATAACATTTAGGACAAACACAATCGCTTCCATTTATATCTTTCCAACAAACATTATTAATTGTCTTCATCTTTGATTACCTCCCTAAGTACTTCAATGTCTTTATCCTCAATTTTTATGATGTCTAGCTGTGTGCAGTACTCAAAAAATAATTCAACAGCCTCTCTTCCAATTAACTCCATTTTCTTTAATTCAAATTCAAACTCTCTAGAACTCATAGTAAGTTCATAGCATTGAAGTGCTGATCTGAAACACCACGGAGATTCTAAACTCATAACATAATCTTTTGGATACTTGTCTGCATAGTTAATCCATCTAGCTATTGGAGGGTACGTTGTGACATCTCCTCTAATAAAATTAGGAAAGTAGATCTTTATGATTTCATCACCATGAGATAAAATAGATTTTTCACCATACTCTTTAGTCTCTTTACTCAACCAATGCTTTTCAAAATTAAATGTTTTATTAAAATTTCTAAATGTTGAGGAATGGCGTATATAATTTCTTGAATCCATACGATTCATTATTGAGTCCATCAGCTCTTTTACATCATCTGAGTTTTCATTTTTTTTATTACTTGGTTTTTTTTCAACATTATTTTTTGGAGCACTTTTTTTTGTAAATCCTTCCATAAAAGCATCTATATCGATTGATGAAGAATTAACTATTTCTCTCATTAAATTTTTATCAATGTCATAGGCAAAATTTTCAAATTTTTCATACTCACGAGTAAAAAATCTTTTTGTCTTAGCTTCTGATAAGTTAGGTGCTATTTTTTCAAGCTGACTTATTAAATTTTCCAAATAATTAATAAAAAATGTTATTTTTTTTATTAATTTTTTATAATTTTTAAATTCCATATGCTAAACCCTCAGAAGGTTTCCATTTTCGTAAATGCTTTTTAACAGTTTCTCTCCAAATTTCTTTAAATCTTTTTTTCAAGTTACTAGTCCATTATGATGAAAATTTAATAAGTCAGTATTGTAAGAGATAACTGAGTATTCTTCATCGTCTTGAGGTGAGTTGAAAAAACTTGTTACTAGCAAATGTTCTCCTCCATAGTTTCCTTCTTTATTGAAAAAGTGTGATGTTTGATTAACTCTGTTTTTTGCTAATTCGATAAATGTTCTGGATTCATAAAAAAAACTTTCTTCTTCTAAAGTTGCCCAGTCTTTTTGCCATTCCATTTTTTCTTGAAAGTGCTTAACCATTTCATTAAAACTGATATTTTCTTGTTTGCTTAAAATTAGATTTGAAGCAAAAAATGTTAATACTATTGGCACTAATTCAAGATTGTTTAATGGCTTATATGGAACTAAAAACTTAAGTGTTGGTTTTGCTTTTTTCATAACAAAAATATTTTCATTAAAAGGTTTTGGATTCACTAACTGGAGTCCATCTCTAAAATTACTTTGCCTTAAAACAGTTGAGACATGTTTTAGATCACCATTGTGTTGGCCTCTATAAATTGTAAAATGTGCTGTAATGTCTGCCATAATAATCTCCTCTAATTAACCTTTATAAATAATTTCCATTGTTGCTGTCTTCATCTTGACTCATAGAAGCCAGCCCCATATCTGTTGGTTTTTGTTGTGTCATATATGAGAGCAAAAAACCTTTAAACACTCTAATTTTTCCAATTAATGGAAGCGGTATTAATTCATTATTAATAATTAACTTCTCAACATCAGAGCTATCAATTCTTAAAAATTCTGCAATATTTTCTATAGTTAATACCTCTGGTAAAGAAGTAAACGGCATCTCCCATAATTGTTTTTTAGTACCTGGTTTTTTGGTCAACTTTCCTCCTCTGATTCATCTTGTTCTGTAAACTCTTGCTTATTTGTTGGTGCTTTAATCGTTTCGAACAGTTCAATTTGCCATTCTGGCATATTCGCATATATCTCAATCCCAGTTAGCTGATCTGCAACCATTGTTTCTAACTCTCTTGTTAAACTTTTCTTATTCTTTTCAAGCTCTTCAGTAAGTTCTTCAACAAGTGCATTCAATTTTTCTGACATATTAAGGAGCAGTGGTTGCTCTTCAATTCCATCTAACATAGGAGTCACTAACTTATAGGTAAAAGCAATCTGTCTAACTTCTAAAAGTTTTTCTAAAATTGTTTCAAAATTCATTTTTCTCCAAACTAAAATTATTGATAGTTCGAGTTTTTGAAAATTACGATGAGAAATAAAAAAAACTCAACAAGATTCAAAAAGCAGTTTTATTATAATAAAGTTTCTTATTCTGTCAAACTTCTTTGCTGTTGGATTTGAGCAATTCTAATATATCTAATTGAGGTTGATCAAAGAATCCTTTCGGAATATCTTCAGCAGCAAACATACCATTAGAATCCAACAGCAAGTTTCTAAATATTGTATTTTTTGAATTATCCAATTCTGCAAAATACACAATCCAATCAAATTCTCTATCATTTGAGATTTTTGATAGCTGAGCTTTTCTGAGACGTAATCTATTTATTAAATGATCACTATGTGTTTCAATTATTATTTTTGTACCGTATTTAATTGTGTGTACAATTAGCAAATCTAATAAACGAGCTTGTGCTGATGCATGTAAATTTTGCTCAATTTCTTCTAAAAAAATTGTTTTTCCAGGAGATAAAAGTACCGTAGTAATTACAGGTAGTACTTGTGAAACTCCAGAACCAACGTTGTGAAGAAAATCATCATTGAATTTTACGGTAGTTTCGGATTTTGTTTCTCTAATGGTTTCAATAGATGCATTTGTATTAAATATATAGCTTAACCATTCACCAATTGCTTGGCTTAAGACTGTTTGGTCATAACTGTAAGTATCAAGTTCTTCATCTTCAAACTCTTGAAAAAATACTAAATTATTAGTTCTATGGCTTGTTGTAGCATCTCCGTTGTAACTTACTGGGATTGCAGCGCCAAGTAAACTTGTGGTCATATCTCCAGTTATCCCTACTGGCGTATATTTCGTTGAAGTTTTATTTGTTTCATAGTTGTCAGGCCTTTTTAAACGTAAAATTTGAATATCCTCTAAAAAATCATTTGTAAAAATAAACTCACTAAAGTTGTATTTAAATTGGGCCAATACCAAATCGTTATCATCAAATATTGATTTAAGATTTCTCCAATCAGAATTTTCACTTAATTTCTTGATACTTTTTTTAAATTTATTTTTGTTATCTATTTCTTTTTTAGTTAAAAAATACAGGAAGTTGTTATATGAATCAGAAGATTCTGAGTTAATTAATAAATTAAGAGTTTTAATTGATGTCCAAGTTAAAAAAGTATCATTATCATTATCTTTATTTAAAATTCGAACGATATTTTCAAAAATTCTTTGTAAAGACTGTGAAAGTTCTGGTTTAAATAAATCATTAAATTCCTTATCTGGTTCTAAGCTAGGATAATGTGCAATAAACTCATTCCAAAGTCGTTCAGTTTCATCATCAACTAAATTTACAATTTTTGGTAATACTTTTGAAGAATTTTCAAAAGCTTCAGTAAAGAGAAAATTAAAGCTCTTGAAAGATTCTGAATTTTTTTCAGAAGAAAATATTTTTTTTGTCCACCAGTTAATATCTTCTATCAAATCATATTCTAAGTATTCTAAGTTTTCCGAATTTAAATTATCTCTTAATTTTCTTTTTAAATTCTCATACTCTTGCTGAACCTCTTCATATCGCAATGATTTCTGCTCTCTCAATTTTTCAGTTTTTTTTCTTTTTTCACCATCAGGTAGAAAATCAGTTTTAATATGAAATGAGTAACACTTTTGACATCGGTAAAAGAAAAGGTTTTCGCCAATTTTTTGTTCAAGGTTCCCTTTAGCTTGTTTGGCTTCAAGGAGTGTTTCATACTCAAATTTTTCAGTTTTAGAATTTGGATTATGATGTTCATGTGATAGAAAACGCAAATTTTGACCATAAAGTTTTTTAAGCATGTTTTCTAACCTATACTTCTCATTTTCAACGCTTTTCAAACGTTTCAAATCAGCTTTATAACTTAGATTCGAACTCATCTCATCTTTGTTTTTTGCGATATCTCCGTTGTTTCTTAAAGATTTATTAATATAAGAAAGCCCTTCCTTAAAATTACCATCTATCAAATCTTGAATATTGAAAGCTGGTTTGCTATTTATTCTTTTGGCTACATTTAAATTTTCTCTATTTCTTTTTGAAAAAGTTGAGTTAGACTCAATAAAACTAAATGGAATCTTGGAATTCCCATTATCGATATTGATACTTTCTTTAAATATTTCTAAAACAAATTTTTTTTGTTCTTCCTGATGGTCCTTTTCATATGTCAGGGTTCTTTCTTTTTCTATACGAGTTGAACGTTTTGACATTGGAAACTCTTTTTTAAATTTGTTTTCTCTCCTGTTTATTTTGAGCTTTAAATTACGACGAATTCTTTTTAATTCTTTTAGTTCATTATCTATTGAATGTACATTTTCGTAAGAGCTTTTTTTCTGTTTTGCTAAAAGTTTTTCTATATCTGTATTTAATATATCTAATTCTTTTCTAAGGTTAATGATGTCATCCGGTATTGGAATAAAATCGAAATCATCATCACCGTAGTAATTGTCATAAATTTCGTAGGAAATTGGTCTTCTTGGGGAATTATCATCAAGAATTGAATCCTTTTTTTCTAAATGATTAGTTGCCTTATCAATGAAATTATCATAAATGTCAGTATTCGTGTTGTTAGCATCCTCTTTATATTTCTCTAAATAATCAAAATCGATAAATTTTAAACTCTCAATATTTATAAATTTCTTAATAAATCTACTTAGTTGTTTTTTTTGATTTGAATCTAAAGATTGTTGTTTACGCAGCAAGGCAGGTTCGAAAAGTGAGTTTAAAAAATTAAGTTGAGGAATGGTACTGTTTGATCCTTGAAATGCTAATTTAAGCTCATTATAAAGTCTCCATTTTAAAATGCTCTTGCCGCTTACAAATACTGAGTTCTGAAGTTCTTCGCTTTTTTCTCCAAGAAGGCTTGTATTTTGTTGATTACTTCCTCTCAGAGATGGGAACAGTTGATATAAGTAGAAATTATCAATTGGATTTTCGTTTTTATTAACGAAAACATCAATGTTTGACTCCAGCGAAGTAAGGGAAAATGGAAAATTGACGTCGGGGATAAACTCGTATAAAAAGTTGGTAAAATTATATCCAATTGTTCTTCTCTCTAAAATGTTAGATGTATCTTTATGGTTTTTATGTTTATCTCCAAGATGCCTATACAAATAACTAATTTCAATAGAACTTACATCTTCTCGATTGTAAAAAGATTCTTTATTGTGTTTTTTTATCTGAGATGATGAAAACTTACTTTCTATAATTTTATTAATAAATAGTCCAAGCTCTTGCTTCCAGGGTGGAACTTCTCCTAAAATATTTTGTTCCCTTATTACAGAAAAATTTGTTACTGGGTCTCTTGTAATTACTATTTTCTTTTCAAAAGATTTTACTTTTAAATAGTATCGATTATCGATACTATCAACACCCCTAATAGAGTCATCCCAATCTACTTCGTATCTGTTTAAATCTTCTTCTGTGAATTCAATTGTCAATATTTTTGTAAATAAAGAATATCTTTCCCCTGTGCACTCGAACTCGAAAGATATGGTTAGAGATTCATTGTCTTTGGCATTTCTATTTATAATTTCTGAAAAAGTTCCAAGAGATATTAATGGTCCGTTTATATCAATTTCAGAAGATGCGTTCAATCCAGAAAGCCATTGTATAACCATTGTTATAAATTGAGAGACAGCGCTTTTTCCTGAAGAGTTATAGCCTGTGATTAGTGTTAAATCTTTAACTTCTATTTTTTGATGCTTAATAGATTTAAAATTTTTAATTTCTACACTTTTTAATTTTGCATGTTTAAATAAGTCATCACTATCAAAGAAGTAAGAACCACTGGATTTTGGGGAATCTAGATTCATTCTAAAAGAAGCATCATAAAAAAACTTGTTAATAAATTCTTGTCCAGAGTATTCGGTAGTTTTTTTTACTTTTTCCATTAATTTTTCTCAACTTGATTAGATAAATTTAGTTCTCTTATTTCTTGAATATCTTCTTTCATAACATTATTTGGAGAGATTTCAGTTCTCTCAATGTTGCTCTCTAAGGATGCATAGAATTTTGTTAAATTTTGAATAGAAATCAACTCATATTCTCGAAGGTCAAAATTTTCTATTAATGAGTGGCCTTTTTTTATATTTAAAAAATCAAAACTAGATTGTATCATTCCAAAATATCCATTTTCATCAATTATTGAAAAATCATATTCCTCACCAAATTCAAAAAGAACTACAAAATCCCAACCAATTGGAAGCCCTGTATTGTTTTCAAAAATTACAGAAGACTTTGTTGCCAAGTCAATATTCTCAATAACTGGAAATCCATAAAAGGTGTTGGAATCTTTCATAACTTCCCAAACCATAACTAATAGTGGAGACATATTTTCGTCTGGATCTGAAAATAGTAACAAATCACCTTTTTTTATGGTTTCAATATTTTTATTCTTTTCTGGAAACTTTTTAAAATTTTCAACAGGGGATGACATCAATATCAAATCTAAATTGTTTATATTTACTTGTTTTGAAAGTTCTTCTATTGTCTTTTCTGTAAAATATTTATAAAATCTTTGAACACTATTATTTTCATAGTCTTTAAATGTACTAAAAACATCTACATCTTTATCTAACAAAATAGCTTTAATCATATTTTCTTTCTATATTTTTATTCTCAACATATAATTTTCATTCAAAACTGCAATTTTTGATAACAAAGTTAATGGTGAAAAATTAATGTGGTTTGGCTCTCTTAGCTTCTTAACAAATTCTAAAAAACTGATATGTAATTTAAAATCTACTCCTTTTTCAATAAATACGTTTTCACTAATAGTTGATAGTTCGAGTTTTTCATTGTTTTTTAAAGAATTAACTATTCCTTTAATGCATTCAATATATTTTGACATTTCTATTCCCTTTTGTTCATATTCTTTATCTTCAGGAACTAAGTCTTCAAAATAGGTATTTACAAAATTTTTTATTTTTGTGTCATAATATCTTCTTTCCTTAAAAGACTCTTCTGTAAATAAATTTGAATTTAAACTATCTTCAATATTTCCTAGCTGAATGTCTTCAATATTATTATGCATTTGTTTTTCAATAAAATCTGGATTTTCTTTCTTAACCTGCTCAAATATTTTTGCAAAAATCTTTTTCAGATCTGACATTTTGCAAATCCCACCTAGTCCTAAAGCAATTTGTTTTAATATAGCAACCAAAATATAAGAATTAGTAGGTCTCCAATTTTCTGTATCACTAAATGGATTGTAAGGTTTTAATTCAACTTTAAATGCATTTTCAATTGCTAATTCCAAAGATGGATTTTTTGCAATTTTGTTTTTATCAACGATTTTCATTGAAAAATATGCTTCTTCTAAATCATCATGTGCAAAATAGTTAAATTCAACGTTATAAAAATTTAAAGCTTTTTTATTTGCCCTTAATACTTCTGGATTTTCCCCTTTGTTTTTAATTAAATTTTTAGCTTTTTTATACTCACTGTCTAGCGTTAAGTTATCTGTTGGGATATTTAAACTGAACTGGTTCATGCTTCTTAAAACTATTGAAGTAAACAGTTTTATTTTTCCCTTAGAAAAGGCATGTGCTGTTTTTAGACCTTGTGCTTTATTTAACCTTTGGCTTAACTCAGTTTCAAATTTATTTATCTGAAAATTAATCGATTTAATTTCATTTTCATTATCTGTTAAATCTATTTCTTGAATTAGTTCTGTTATTGAACTTCTTAAGTGTATAGGAATATTAAATAATCTTGAATCGATAAAACGTGTCAAAAAATACACCATACCTTCACTAATCTTGAAGCTATTTTTCTTTTCTTTATCTGTATAGACCACAAAAACTGGCTCATTAGAGCTATAGAGTATATCTTTGTCTTGTAAAAAACTTCTTTTTTTGTAGAAGTAGTAAGTAACAATCAATAACCATTCATAAAAATTACATAACGTATTATTTTTAGAATATTCATGTATAAAATCTTTTATATCTTCTTCTAATTTGAAATCGTCATAATCTATTATTTCCTGGTAATTTCGGTCTAAGTAAATTAAGCTTTCATTCATTTTTAAAACTAATAAATTTCATCAAATTTTCTATCACCATTGTTCTTTTGATCAAAATAATATCTATTTTCATCTCCAGATGGTGGCTTACCTTTTGCAATGTCTTGTCTTAAATTTTTATAACCAGATACTTTATTGTTTGGGTACAACCTTTTATTTGACTCATATAGTAATTCGTCAAAATCAGAGTTATTCTCAGGAATTGATTTGATGTTTTTGCCAAAAGAATATACATTAACTGATTCACAGTTGTACGCATTCACCATAACGATGAGCTCGTTGTTAAACTCCTTCACTTTTTCATTTTTAGGATGCAATTCTTCGCTAGCTTCTAAATAATCTCTTGAAGGAACTGGATTTCTTACTCCTTTGTTTATTTTTATCTTTTTTCTTCCAGAGTTTTTGTTTTCTTTACTTTGATAAACGACTACTGTCACTGATTTTTTATCGTGGTTATCAGCTGTATTTAAATTATCTTCAAAACTATGTTTGTCGAACAAAGGTTGTTGTTCAGGTAAAAATACTAATACGCATTGGTCTTCGCTTAATTTAATATTTCTATCATTTCGAAAGCTTATATTTTCTTTCTTAATCCAATACCATTTATTATATTCGAGTTCACTAAAATTTTGATTTTCAATTAGTGTCTTCAATTAATTTCCTCTAGCCAGTTTCCGCTTTTTATTTCAGGATAAGAAGCATATTTATCTTTATCAAGAAAATAGGCACTTATATTTTCAAAATGGTCAATATCAATTTTTTTTCTCTTATAAAAATCAGGATGACCTTCAATTTGATCTAAGACTTCTAAAACAGAATTACTGACAGCGTAGATTTCACCAACAATTGGAGTATTTCCAAAGTTAAGAATTCCAGGAAAACTACCTAAATTTACCATAGTATATTTTGGTAATGTAGTATTTATACCAATGTACTCTGAATCTTTTAAAACTAAATTTCTTGATTCAGAAGACCTAAGTGTTCCATATACAAAAATTAAATTACTCATACTTCATTTATTTTTGAATTTTAGAAAGATAAGAATCTCAACAAAATTTCAAAAAGCATTTTTATTATATATTAACAATTGATTAAGTGCCAATAAATAAAAAGCGGTACACAAAGTACCGCTTTTTTGCTTTTTGAAACTTATTAGAGTTTCAAGTTAATAATATACATATTTTAAAAGTTTTTGAACAATTAATTTAATTAGTAGATGTGTGGTAAATTCGATATTTATTTACTTTAGGACAAACATATATTTTCTCTGTACTACCAATAACTTTATCTAGTGCATCTTGTAATAAAAAATGCTTTATTTTTAACTTGTTATTAGAAGAATTTTTGCAACCACATTGCACTTTTACGTTATCTTGTAGTATTAAATATTCCTTCTCTTTTCTCTCAATGTCGGTTTCTGAAACTCCATAGAGTTTTAAATTGTTTAACTTTTGATTTTTTGAATTGTCTACTGGAGGTAAGTAGTTATTTATTAATTTTTCGAACTCGTCATTATTATTTACAATCATACTGAGAAATTATCAAAATTTAATTTCTTCTCTATACCAGGAGAGTGAATAACCCATAATGTGTGTTCAGCTCTACCTGCACCAATAAATGCTAGTTGGGGGTAATTTAAAACAATTTCATCTCTCATGACTTTTTCATCAGGAAGCAATAAAATAACTGCTTTACTTTGTCTTCCAGTAAATCTTCTAACAGTAGAAAATAATATTCCGTCAACTTCAACGTAGCTCTTATCACGTATATCTAAAATATAATTTGCACCAAAAAGTTTTTCTTGATTGAGTTCATTAAATTTAGTTTCGATGAAGTTTCTTGAAGGTGACAAAACTACAATATCTTTCGGTTCAAAATATTCAGTAAGTTTCTCAACCGCTTCTTCAAGCTTGGTAACCCATTCACTACTTTTAGCTTTCACAGGTCCATAGAGTTGACCTTCTACATCTAACATTTGCAATTGTGTGCCAGCCATTGTGTTCATAAATTTTGTAACTGAATTACTAGTTCTATAATTTCTCAAAAGTTTCGGTAGCGCTCTAAATTTAACGCCTTGATCAGGAGGTGCCCATGAGGTTAAATTACTTTCTCCAAAATTTACAAATTGAAACGTGTCAGCAAAAAGAAACATAGAAGGTTCTTCCTCTGTAAGTAACGACTTTATAACAGTTATTTGTTCTGGTGAAAATAGCTGAGCTTCATCAATTATAATTGTGTCGAATTTATCAAATTCATCAGATGTTGATATTTCTTCTAAAGCTTTTATACAAATACTCGAAAAAAACTCATTTTCACTAAAAGAAAAGTTGTTGGCAAATATTTCCTTTGATGGATTATATAAATTTTCTCCCAATTCTTTAATTTTTTCTATAACTTGTAACACAATTGAAATATTTTCACCTTTAACTTCGTAATTTCTAACGGTATCAAAAATAAATGGATGTAATCCAAATACATCAACATCAATTCCAGCTGTAACGAATTCATTTCTAACTTGGGTGGCAATATTCAAATTTCTATAAATCATGCATGTGTGACGATTTAATAATGAGTGTTTTTTTGCAACTTCTTTAGCTAGAGTAGTTTTACCAGAACCTGAGGTTCCTTCAATATATTCAAAAGAGTCTTTTTCGAAAACATTCTCATATTCATAAGAGACTAATGCTATAAATTCATCTTCTTGTGAAGATAAGGCTTTAAACTCTTCTTCATATTCTTCTTTCTGAACTAAAGGACTTAAAATATTTATAATATTTTCAAACTCATCTTTATCAAAAACTCTTTCCCCACCATCGCCGAGATATATTAACTTCTTAAGCTTGCTCTTAAGGTCAGTTTTAATCTGTTGCAACTGTCTCTTAGTTAATAAGAAACCTCCATGTTCTGAAACATCTAAAGGAGAGACAGCAAATTCCTTCAAATTCCCCCATGAAACTACACCATAATTCTTTCTAACTTTATTTATATTTGCTGAATTATTTGAATTAAAAATTAAATCAAGAAAACCACTTAAACCGCTTTCAGCTTGTTCAAAAGGGTCGACATATCTTCTTCCTTTTCCTCTACATTTTTTACAAGATTTATCAAATCTACATCCACATCTCTGAAAATACATCCTGTTTTGTACTTGAAGATTGGCTTTAGCTTCAATTACTAAAAAGCCTTCTTGTGTCAAAATAAGGATGTCGGCTTTTCGAACTCTTCCGTCAACTGGATCATGAAAATTTGCTTCATGAAATATATGGAAATCTGAATCCAAATTATCTCTAAAAAAACGTAAAATTTTTTTTAAGTCTTTCTTCCAATAAAATTCATCAGGTGGATATATGTATGGAATGCTCATAGTGCCATTTTATTTTATACTCCCGATTGTGTCTAAAAATATTTTTATTTATATAGAAATTTTTTTAAAGTTATATTTTTCAATTATGTTTTTTCTTAATTATTCCTTTAATTTTTCAAAATTTAACTATTTTTATTTTTTTTTTGGATTTGTTTATATAACTTTTTGTTGCTATTAATTCTTTCCTCTTCAAAAAATTCAACACCATTATTGCTTTCACCTCTGTAGTAAGTTGTAGTTTTATCAGCAACAGACTTAAAGGCATGCTGTGAGTCCACTTTTGAATATTGTAAAGTTTTCCCATATTCAAAACCCATATCTCCGCTTTGTGTAATTGCATCATGATCAGCGCCAAGATAGAGGATTAACCATCCTTCATCTGTTTTTTGTTTAATCAATGATTTAATATCTGCAGAAGTAAATTCTCTAGAGGCATTTTCTAAACCATCTGTTACTATAACCAATACTTTTTTTTCATTTTTAAATCTTGTTTGTTTACTTAACTCATTAATTGAAAAACCAATTGCGTCGTACAACGGCGTATAACCTGTAGGCATCAATACTTCGTAACTTAATTTTCTCAATTCATTTAGCTCAATTAAGAAAAGCTTTTTATCTATAGACTTACTATTAAAAGTGGTAAGTGTAAATACACCTTTTACTTTTTCGCCTTTAATATTCTTAATATATTCATTAATTGAATCAACAGTTTCTTCTCTACATGACCTCATAGAGCCTGATGTGTCTAAAACTAAGTGAATATTTAATTTTTCATTTATTTCGTTTTTAATTTTATTATTCAAAATTCTCCTTCAGTTAACTATTATTTTTGATAGTTCGAGTTTTTAAAAGATTTTAAGTAAATACGAAGAAATTTATAAAAATTGCAAGATTGAGTCATCTTCCAAATTCAACAAAGCTACTGCTTCTTGTTTTTGAATTTCAGTTTTATTTATATAAAACCTAGAAAAATCAATGGAGTGGTTAATTGTAAAATTGCCTAAAAATTTATATTCTTCTCTTGATTTGGGATTCTCTATTGGGAAATCTGCATAGTTATAATCATTGAAGATTTCTACAAATTCTAAAGTTAAATTATTTGGCTCTAATTCGTGAAAGAATGCAAAATATCCACTGCAGTAATTTACAAAAATCCAGTCAATTGATGTAAATGTTGCTTCGTTTTTAATAAGCAAAGGGATGAGGTTAGAATTTCTGTTAAAAGTTCTTTCTCTTGCTGTATTTCTTCCAACTTTTGGAGTTCCTTTGCAGTCCCACAAATACGGAAGTGCAAGTTCAATTACATTTTCATACCAATGTTTATCAAGATTTAATTCTTCTTTAGAGCTATCTATAAAATCTTGTATTTTTAAATTTAAATGTTGATTTACATAACCATATCCATTAGAAATATCGGTAATTTTATAAACTCCTTCAAAGCTTTTATTAGAAGAACAAATTTCATCAATTAATTTATAAATTATTGCTTGTGCGGGACCAGTTCTAGCATTTTTAAAAATTTTTTCTTCAACGACCATTAATCGGCCATTTTTATTTTTAATAATAAAATCAATATCTTGCGCTATGAGTCCCCCAAATGAGTCTTTTAAATTTAATCTAATCCATTGAGAAAACTTACTTGGTTGAGTACTCACGATTAAACAATCTATCAATTTCGTTTACATTTAACCAGTAATTTTTAAATTTTTCAGTAACAAGGTTTAAGTTATCTGTAACCAGCAAGAGATCAAAATATACGGGAATATTATTAAATTCGAATTTTTTATTTTTACCATTTTGCATAAATAGCTTTTCAAATCCTTCAACTTTACTCATATATTCAGAATGCTCTACTCCTTTAGGGTCTACAAAGACAATCCTGTATCCTTCAGCTTCTTTGAACCAAAAAATAAAATCTGGATAGAATTTTCTAAATTTATTTTCTGCATTATCAAAATAAGGAATAAAGACATCGTCTATATTTTCATTAATTTTTGAAAACATCCACTCATCTTGAATTGTATTTTCATTTAAAAACTTTTCAAGTTTTTCAACAAAACTTACTTCGCTAGGAACTTTAATTATATTTCTTATGAAATTTGTTTTTTCAGAATTTGAATAGATTAAAGGAAGATAGAAATGCTCTGAAATATTTTTTATTACAACTTCATCCATAAATTTTTCGGAGTTTGTATTTAAATTTGTAATAGCTGAAGCCATTTCCTCATCTGTAATCTCTCCTGAATTCCAACTATCCATAATTTCAGCTGTGCTTTGAAAATCTGAATTAGATACTTTTTCTATTTTTTTTAAAAAGTCCTCTACTTCAAAATTTTGTAAATCAATAAGCTTTATTTGTAAATAATGTTGAATTTCTTCTTCTATTAATTTCAGATTTTCTACTGTTTTTTCTTTAATTGAAGTGAAATTGATGACATCATTGAAAAGCTTGGCTATATTGAGATAGTTTTTCTCATCATCAAATTGAAACATATCATTTTTGTTTATTCCGTCTAAAAGATGGCTTGCTTGGTCTTTTGAAAGTCCATACTTGACTATTAAAGTTTCTTCATCAAATGAGTTAACAAACATTTCTAATTTTTGTTTACTATCACGAGAAAGGCTGAATTTTGACGAATTTTGTCTTGAGGAAGAATCTCTAAATACTGGTATAAGTAAATCAATATTGTTTGAAGCTTTACTATTTTTTTTGAGAGATACAACTAACTCAGTAGAGCTTCCTTCGTCTTCAACAGTTTCTTTAATCGCCTTAATAGTTTTTTTATCAGAGGCAAATATAAACAAAGTTTCTAAAAGTTGTTCTTTACCTTCATCCCACGTAAGTCTTTTTCTTACTCCATCTATTGGTTGAATGCGAATCCCTCTACCTGTACTTTGTAATACAAATTTTTTAGCATCTTTACCCCCAATATTTATAAAATTTAAAATATTTGGACGATCTGAATCCCAACCTTCATAAAAACTTCTACTACCAATCAGTAAATTAATATTATTTCTATTATCTAACTCTTTAAAATAACTTCTTGAGTTATCAAAAGATTTATTAATTTTATAATCGTTTCCGAGATGTTCTGTTTGAAATTTGCCTGCATCACCAATTTTAATTAACGCAAAAGGCTCTTCGCTTGTTTCAAGCTTCAGAGCAAGTTCTTTGCCTTTTTCTCCCTCTATAACTTCAATCTTCCCAAAATTATCAGAGTTAAATACATTCTCAAAAATATTCTGTTGTTCTATTTCTTCAATTCCTTTTATGATTTCATTTATATGTAATGTTTCTTCTCCAAAAATGAACTTTCTGTTTGTTTTTAGTTCATTTATAAGCTGCTCTTTTGCTGTTGTAAAAATATTCAAATTTATGTTTAAACCTGTCGAAATTTTAGAGATTACCTTAAAATATAGTTTTAGATCTGAATCGTTTGTGTTTACAGAATTCACTAAAGTCATCATCATTGGCCAGTGGTAAATGTCTTCGAGTTGTCTTTTCTTATCTTTTATGAGAGAGAATAGTATCAAAGATTTTAATACTTGGACTGCCTTTTCATTTTCTGAAAAGTCATTTGTATTTTTTTTAAATTCATAAACTGAAGCGCCAAAATAGACATTCTTCCCATAACCACTTTCTATAAATCGTTTTAAGTTGAAGTTGTAACAAGTTGTCAAGTAGTCAATTTTGTCTGTGAAGGTTGCAGAAAAATTAAACAAAAAGCCATTTCTACTTAATATAGAAATATAGTCTTGTGCTAAAGAATTTTGTTTTTCTCCTCTATGTGCTTCGTCAAGAAGAATAAACCAGTTACCTTTATTATCATAAGTTTTAAAGTCAATTAAATTTTCCTTATTCTCATCTCTAATTAAATCACTTCTGTAGTAAAAAACTTTAATACCAGAGTGTAAATCTAATCTCTGCTTGTCTTCGTCATACTCTTTTAAATTAATCAAATCAATTTTTATTGAGGAAGATGTATTGAAATCTTCAACTTCTTTTTTAAATTGTTCTATTAGATAGTCTCTAGGCATTAACAATAAAATGTCGTTCTTAGGTATGAGACTCTCGCTTTTTAATTGATTAATTAGCTCTATAACTTTAATAATTACAAGAGACTTTCCTGAACCTGTAGCCATCCAAAAACATGCACGATTAAAGAGATTATATTCTGAAATATATTTATTATTATCGGTGCTATCAACTTCATAATAATTTTTAAATAAATTGAATCGTCGAGGTTCTTTTTGTTGATCTATAGAAAACTGATTATGTTCTAATCCTCTATTTAAATATTCTTGATGTATTTTTTTTTGTCCATCTTCTGATGAATAAAACCTATGTAAAACTTTCGTTATGTTTTTAATTGCATTTATTTGGTATTCGAATAAAGTTTTTGACTCAGAAAAATTTGAAATATTTGGTAAATGCCATGAAGTAATATCATCATAAGATTCGAATTCAACAATTTGCTCTAATATATTTTTCATTTAATTTCTTGAAATCATTCCCCCCACCAAATTAGAGGCTTTATTAGTTTTATCAACATCTCCTTATCTTCACTTGATAAGTTATTTTGATTGATAGGGTATTTTTTATTATTAGATAGCTCTACATGATTTTTAGTGATACTTTTAATTTCGTAACCGAGTAAATTTGATATCGTTTCTGCTAAATCTATATTCGAAAACAAGTTATCAAAATTTATATCGATATTGTCTTTATTGGCATTTACAACTTCTGAAAACTTGCTGTCAGCAAAAAAAATATAATTTTCAAAAGGATTGGAAGAATCAAACAATGTTGCTGGTGTTGATTCATTATATTGCATTCTTTTCAGTGTCTCTTCATATTGTTCTAATCTAAAATATTTAAAAAACTGTGAGGAACCAGTACCGTCTTGCGGTTTTCCATTTTTCCAGCTATCTGAGTAACAAACCTTTTTTGTTCTCGGTAAAACTACACTATTAAAGTGACTACCTAGTTCACAAATTATATATTTTCTTGACCCGCCATCTTCTGAATTTTGTCTTATTACAGCTTCAGCTGTTGTGCCAGAACCTCCAAAATAATCCATAAATATTCCAGATTCATCAAAATGATCAATTGTTAAGAATCTTTTTACTGTGTGAAAGCTTTTTGGAGTTTCAAAATCTACAAAGCCCATATTTCCTAAATGAATTACACCATATGTAGTGTTTAAAAATTTTGTATCATCCCAAAGAGTTGGGAATACTTCATCATTAAATTTTGGAGTTTTAATTTTGTTATCTTCAAATATATATGTATCGATTTCTTTGCTGGCTCTTTCAAACATTCTTTGCCATACTCCCCATACTCCATCTTTTTTTAAAGGGAAAATAACAAGATATCCTTTATCTATATATTTCTTTTCTAATTCTTCAATAAATTTGTAATTGAAATCTTTCTTGTCGGAATCGTAAATTTTTAAATATTCATCTTCTTGAACCATAGATAGGGAGCCTTCTTTGTAGAGAATTGGATAAAATCTATAAGGCCTATCATTGTTTGGCTTATTCTGTGGTAAATCTTGTTTTCTAGCCCAAGAGTTATCTCCTGGTCTAAGAAAAGGTGTAAATTCTTTTCTGTCTTGTTCTAATTCAATAATATGTTCAAATGATTCAAGAGTGATAATTTCGCTTTCGAGCCAATTTTTTAATTTATTTTTTAAATTTTTCTCTAACTTAACTGGTTTAGGTATTCTAACTTCTTCTAAATTATTTTTATTTTTAGCATGAACAACATAGTATTCAGTTGTTGGATCAACAAATTTTCCACCTCGACCTTGAGCTGTACATAAAACAGTTACTGTTGATATATGATTCTCTTTACCAAAAATTTTATCTTGTAATGGTGTTAAATATCTTAACTCGTAATCATCAATTGCAGTTATTTGTAAACCATCCTGCTTTAATAACTCTTTTGAGATAGAAAGTCTATTTTCCATAAGAGTAAGCCACGATGAATCTCTATAGTTATTTACGTAGATGATTGGAGAACCGTCAGTATTGTACGGAGGATCAATATAAATTGCTTGTATTTTTTCTTTGTATTTATTTCTAAATGTATTTAGCAGCTGATAATTATCTGAATGGACAATTCTTCCGTCTAGTTCGGAATCTAAATCACTAAATAAACTTAGAATATCTACTTCTAAATCTTTAAAGTGTTTTGTGTCCAAAGGGAGATATTTCTGATTGTCTTTAAGATTTTCCAGGTCAAGTGAAGAGGTATCCATTCCAAGTTCTTTCCATTCTTTAATTTGATTTTTAAGAGAATCATGTTTGCTAATCTTTTTTAGTATTTCAGAATTTAATTTATCTAAAGTAATCACATAATTAGAATCAATTGCAAATTTTGGTTTATTCCATACTTTTACTAATTCATTTTCAAATTGAGATATAAAATCGACAATATAAATTGCATAAGTTTTTATTGCTTTTATTTGATTTAGTCTTTTTTGTTCAAAATAATTTTTGTCATCAAGAAGAAGTTGATGTAGATAAATATCTAGTTGTTCTGTTAAATATTTTTTTGCATCTTTATTTATAAAGAAATCGACAGACGTTTGTTTTTTAAAAGAACTAAAAGCTTTTTCTAATTCCTCATCTGAAATATTAGTTTTATTAGCAATGTCAGGTAGATCTGTTTTCTTGCCTCTTTCACTGTATCCAACTTCAAAATTAAAAACACTACCTTGCTTGTTTTTCAATGTAAATATTACTTCTTTTTTTTCATTGCTTTGTTTGTTTTCAAGACTTGATGCATCAAAGAAAAACTCATTATCTCCTTGTTTAATAGATAAGGATTTGAATAAAGTATCTGACTTTACATAATAAAGCATATGGGTTTTCCAAAACAAGGTAACATCATCATTGTCTGAATAAACTTTTTCATAAACTCTCTGCCAGTTTGCAGTTTTTAGAAAATATACACTCCCACTTTCAGAAAAATATTTATAAAAAAAAGAATATAACTGGTCAAACAATTCTTCCCGAAAGACATCTGATACTAATTCATCTGAATCAATTTTTTCTTTAAACTCTTTTAGGATAATTTTGTAGTAGTTTGATTTGATTTTTAGTAAGTTAATGTAGCCAGAATCACCTTCGATTTCTGTACCAAGAAATATTTCTTCTAGAGCTTTGTAAAATTTATCTTCTTTATTTTTAACCATTATTTAAAATCCTGACTCAATAAGTTTATCAAAGCGAAGAGACAAATAAAATGTGAAATTATTAACGCTTTGAAATTAATTATCTTCGCTCATAAGTTCTAAAAGCATATGTTTTAATGTGTTTAGTTTTGCTTTTGAACTGTATTCAAACTCAAATTGGTCTAAGATTTTCTTTATTTGTGGAACTGTTAATTTGTCGAGTGATACTGTAGGTGATGCATCTACTGAATTATCTTGTTTAAGCCATATTCTCTCAAATGCAGTTCTGGTTTGATCTGTTGGTTTCCACAGTTCCATCTGAACATAAGTATCATTTTCAAAGAGAAGATACTCACTTTCTTTAGCTCCTGGAAATTCTCCCTTTGTCAAAGAGTTATTACCCCAAAACAAGCAAACCCCATAGTTAGCATTTATTAAATCGTCGCTTTTATTTTGCTTTGCAGAATATAAATTTCTAAATAATTGAAATCTGCACTCATATGAATAGTTGCTACTTTCTCCAGGGTTATGCTTTGCCTCAATTAAAATTGAAGACTCTAAATCAACAGAATTTTGATTACTGTAGACCAAAAAGTCAATCTCTTTTGGACTACCCATCACAATATCTTTGTAATACTGCGTTACGGCAACTTCTCTATCAAGGTTTATTCCAGATGTTCTCGCTTCGTAAGAAAATGCATCACATAGGCTAGTTTCAACCTGAGTATACTGAAAACTACCATAAAATGATCCAACTGTAGATGCTAAAGGATATATCTCTTCCTCTAGAAAAGAAATAATTGTTTTATCTTGTTGTGTAAGTTCATTCATTTTTATTATATTAATATTTAACAACTAGATAAATCAACATACTAAGTGTCTTATTGAGTTATTAGAAAATGTTAGAACTTGAAAAGGTCAGAATAAATATTGATTTAAATAATCATTAAATTGTGAAATAAATCACAGATTTATTATTTGATTTGTAAGTTACTTTTATCGCAAATTTAGAGGTCGTTTATAAAGGTGTCTTGAAAACTCTGTCTGTTTACTAATTCAACAACACCGCTTTCTGTAACAGCAACGACTCCAGATTTAGGAACTCGGTTATAGTTGCTAGCCATAGCAAAGGTATAGGCACCCGTAGAGGTAGACATTAAGACATCTCCAGAGACAGTATCGCTTGGTAACATTGCTTCTTTTACTAATAAATCTCCACTTTCACAGTGTCTACCAGAGACTGCATGAACAATATCATCGCCTGATTTTCCACCAGAGATATTAAAAAGTTTATGTTCACTGCCATACAATGCTGGCCTTGGATTATCTGACATACCACCATCCACTAAGATATATGGTTTCTCCCCTCGATCATCTTTAATAGCACCAGCAGAGTACAAAATAACTCCAGGATTATTGACTAATGCTCTTCCCGGTTCAATCATTACTTTATAGGATTCTTTCCAATATTCTTG
>Ga0255768_10000791_pt1 | contig 32926 bp, 42 predicted proteins | sample 071ome_33_FD_179983 | JGI IMG/M metagenome (GOLD analysis project Ga0255768, IMG submission 179983) | Coastal salt marsh microbial communities from the Groves Creek Marsh, Skidaway Island, Georgia - 071412AT metaG (version 2) | ecosystem: Environmental > Aquatic > Marine > Intertidal zone >...
GAACCGGATGACCAGAAGAAAAAGCAAGACATCCTCATATCGTGGACAAAAAAATGGTCTGAGGCCCTCCGGAGGATGAACAAGCAACTGACTTTAGTCTATTGTGATGAGATGGCCGGCATCATCTGGAAGAGACCAAATGCAGCCGATTACTACCTCGATGCAATTGAACAACGAATATACAACGGGACAAAGCCCTATGAGCAAGAGCGATCTGTCAAGAATCTTTGGAACAGTGTCCAATAAATCAAGGCCAGTCTATGAGACTCAGGCTGATCGAAATAATGAGCAAAGCATCATAAAAAAATATTGCGATCGGTTTGGCCTAACTTATCACAAGCAACCTAAAAGACACGTGCTTGATTATGCGCTTTTCCAAAATCGGACGTTTCATGGTTTTGCCGAAGTAAAAAAACGGAGCTGCAAAAAAAGCACCTACTCAACTTATTTACTTAGTCGGGATAAATGGGACGCAGTTCGATCTTCTAAACTTCTGCATGATCACTCAAGCGTTCTGATTGTTCAATGGATCGACGGTATTGGCTTTGTGAGGCTTGATAATATCAGCAACCCGCATTGGGTTTGGGGTGGCAGAACAGACCGCAATGATGCAGATGATCAAGAGCTTTGTGCCTTAATTAACATAACAGACTTCACAGATTTATGAACAACGATCAAAAATGGCAGGTTGCTCAGATTCAAGAGCGATGGGCGATTAGCCATCTTGAAAAAATTAACTTTGGATCCGGGCAAATTAGTCATGCTCAAGCGGAAGCAGTCCTCATTGCTTTCTTACAAAAATCAGGATTCAAAGATTTAGCCATCAAATTTAAAAATTTGCAAGAGGAGCTTGGCTGGACCTATACAGAGGAAACGTGAATCGCACACTTGCCAAACGGTTTATAGTCCAAGACATCATTGCTAGGTATCCAGATTATCCAGCAAGAACTTTGGCTAGAACCTTATATGCAGAAAGCCCGGAATTGTTTCCCTCTGTAGAAGCAGCACGTTGCCAAATTAGATGGCACATAGGTCAGATGGGGCACGAGAGCAGAAACGCCAAAAAACCTAGTCATAGAAAACCGAGAAAATCAGGTCAACTAATGGATATACCTAAAAGCAAAGCTAAACCAATCAAGCCGCATTTCATAAGGGGGCAAAACAAAATGCTAATCATTAGCGATTTGCATCTGCCTTATCACGATGAGCAAGCTATCCGGGTTGCGCTTGAAAAAGGAAAAGCGGAGGACGTCAATATTGTTATTTTGCTTGGGGACGTCCTTGATATGTATCAGATGAGCCAATGGGTCAAAGATCCTAAAAACCCGAACATGGCAACTGAGATTGAGATATGCCGAAGGTTTCTTGAAATGCTCAGGCAGGAGTTTCCCAAAGCAGAAATTATTTGGAAGGAGGGCAATCACGAAGAGCGATGGACAACTTACTTTTATCGTAATGCACCAGACGTTGCAGTGCTTCCGGGCATGACAGTTTATGACTATATGGATGTTGAGCAATATGGAATCCAAGTAGTCAGGGAAAAAAGGCCGATCAATGTTTCAACTCTTTTGCTTTATCATGGGCATGAACTCCCTAGAGGCTTAACCAACCCGGTAAATCAAGCGAGGGGTCAATGGCTCAGGGCTACGGCAAATATGATTGCAGGGCATGGACACCGATCCTCATCGCATGTCGAAAGATCAGCCACCGGACAAATATTCAGCAACTGGTCAATCGGTTGTCTTTGCGACTTGACTCCGCAGTATGCTCCGATCAATAAATGGAACCACGGCTTTGGAATTCTCACTCAGGAGGGTCCAAAGTCTTTTCATTTTAACAATTATAGCATACACGATGGCAAACTATTTGGAGCCCCAAAAGATGTTAAGCGATGAAGAAATCAGGGATATCGCAATTCAAGAATTTAGCACTAAAGCTAAAAACAAATTCGATGCAGGGATCCGGGAACATAATCCGGATGGAACGAAGGGGCTTAGTAGATGCAGCACTTTGCAGATAATACAAGCATGCAAAGAAGAGGCGTGGGATCAGGTTTTTTATCTGACTGCATTAGAGCAGCAGTTAAAAGCTGACATGTGATTAACGAAAGAACCATTGAACCTTGCTGGGACGAGCATGTTGAAGACTGGCCGCCAGAGTTAGTTGAAAAGTTCAATCGTGAATACGAAAGATTTTGCAGGGAAAGGGGCCTGCTAACTGGGGCGAAACTATACAGAGAAACTAATAAACAATTCTATGAACATCGACGAAGTGATTAATCGAACCGAAAAGGCATTCGGCCTTAAGGAAGGAGATATATATCGGAAGCGCAGGTTTTACCACATTGCAAGGGTCAGGATGGTTGCGATGTATTTTCTCAGGATACTATATAAGCTAACCTATGTGCAGATTGCTGAAATTTTTAGCATGGATCATGGAACTGCAAGGCATGCAAAACGCCGAGTACAGATCATGCTAGAAACCGAACCCATAACAAAAAAAATAATAAACAAACTACAGAAAGAACTAATGGCACTATGAACTACATGACAGGCAAAATTAACTTAGACAAGGTAGATCAATCGAGGATCTATCAAGGCAAAAAAGGAAACTATCTTAACCTTGTAATGTTCCCTAAAAGCAGTGAGCCCGGAACGTGGCTAATAAAGCAGTCATTATCTAAGGAGGAGAGAGAAAGCGGGGTGCAGCTCGAAATACTTGGTGACATGTCGGAGCCTCAAGCTAATGTGGAAAAAGGGGTTTTTGATAACGGCCCAATGCAATCAAAGCCGGTAATGCCCAAAAACGAGCATCCACAACCAGATAAGGATTTTGATCCTCCTTTTTAAAAAATGAGCTACCTAAATCAGCCAGCTAAATTTACTGAAGCCTTTAAGAGGCTCAAAGCTAAAAAAGAAATTGCCAGCCGTTTGTCTTCTAAGCAGTGGCAAGAAGTTCCAGCCGCAATCAAAGACAGGGCATTTTTCTCAAGCCGGGTCGCATCTGCTAGATTTCTGACAAAAGCTAAAAAGTTAATGCAGGCTTTTTTGCTTAAACAGATCGAAGATGTAATAAGCCCGGATGGAGTTAAAGAAAAGGCAATCAAGATTGGAGGCCGAGCTGATTTTGTAGATCGACTAAAAGACTTCGTGCTTAACGAAGGACTTGGTGAAGCACTGCCCCCCGGAACCCCTAGAGGGCAACGGGGGGTCATTCCTGAAATGAAAGACCTTGCCTCTTCACGGAGGCTTGGTCTTATTTTTGAAACTAACATCCGATCCGCGTACGGATATGGAAACTTTCAAGCATCAACTGATCCAGACGTGACTAACGTTTATCCTGCATGGCGATTTGTCCGGGGTGGTTATGTCAAAGAGCCAAGGCCTCTGCATAAAAAATACGAGAACACCGTAAGACGCAAGGACGATACAAAGTTTTGGCTTGAGATGAATAAGAAAGAGATCGGAGGCTTAGGGGTGCCTCATGGTCCTTGGGGCTTTAATAGCCAAATGACTGTTCAGGAAGTTGACAGGGGCGAAGCGATGCGACTAGGACTAATCAAAAAGGATGAAAAAATCAAAGAGCCAAGGGCTGAGTTTAACAAGGCTTTGTCAGTTGACCTTTCTAGGATGGACAAGGGGGTTGTGGCTCGTTTAAAAAAGGCTTTTGGCAAAAGTATAAGGACTAAAGGCAAAACTCTGTCATGGACGAAATAAAAGTATTCTGCTCACACACTGAAATGCGCGACCCGGTTTCTCTGGTCGAGCATCCACGCAATTATAACACTCACCCGGCTGAACAGATCAGGCTTCTAGCTAAGATCATTAAGCATCAAGGTTGGCGCAACCCGATCACGGTCTCTAAAAGGTCCGGTTATGTAGTCAAAGGACATGGACGCCTTGCCGCTGCTATGCTTCTAAAATGCGAAGAGGTGCCAATTGATTTGCAGGATTATAAGGACGAGGCTTCTGAGCTTGCTGATATGATCGCTGACAATCGCATTGCTGAGTTAGCAGAGGCCGATCAGGATGAACTAAACAAGTTGCTCAAGGATGATTCCTTTAATGATTTTGACATCGAGTTAACAGGGTTTACCTCTGATTTTTTAAATCAGGAAGCAGAAACAAGCCAAGATAGTCAACCGGGAGAAATTGAATTCAGCCCAGAAGTGGACGAGAGCCACAACTACGTTGTTTTGTATTTTGACAATGACATGGATTGGTTAAGTGCTCAGAGCCATTTTGACCTTAAAAGCGTTTACAGCAAAAGGGCTAACGGAAAGCCTTGGAGCAAAGGCATAGGAAGGGTTGTTAATGGGGCAGAGTATTTAGCAAAAATCACATGAAAATTTTTGTTCCAAGCTATAGCAGGTGGGATTGCGCCACGACTATGGATCTAATTCCATCTGCTAAAATTGTCGTGCCAGAATCTCAAGCGGATAAATACAAACAAACTTACGGCAAAAGAGTTATAAAAATATTCGATCACCAAGACGGAAGTCCCACAAAAAAGAAAAATGCTATTTTGGAAATGATGCAAGAAGGGGAACTTGCATGGATTATGGATGATGATCTGGAAGAAGTTAGAAACATACAAAAAAACAAAATACTAGAACCAGAAGAAATAGAAGAGGTGCTAGAAAACCATTTTTGTATGATGCAAGACTTAGGTGCCGGGTTTGGTGGGTTTGCGATTACTGATGATTTTGTAAGATATCAAGAATTTAAGCCATTTAGTTTTTACAAAATAAGTTACAGTGCGTTTTGTGTAAGAAAAACAAAAGTTAAACACGATGAAAGACTAAGCAGGGTTGACGACATAGACTTTTTTTTGCAGGTCGTAAAAAACAAAAATTTACCTTTCAGGGATAACCGCTACTTTTTTAAGTTTAAATGGAATGACTCAAAAAGCATTGAAGATATTAAACAAAAAGGGGGAATTATAGGAGGGCATGAGCAACACAAAGATAGCACTGAGATAGTTTTGAAAAAATGGGGCAAATTGGTAAGGGTTAAGGATGGAAGGATCACAGGAGTTAATTTGCCAATCAAAAGCTGCTAATGAATTTTTTTGCTCCTAGCTACAAAAGGGCAAATGGAGTGCTTACGCATAAAATTTTGCCGGAGGTTGTTTACTGTGTGCATGAATTTGAGGCTGACACTTACGCAAGGGCTGGGTATCAGGTGCAGGTCATACCAGATCGGGAAAAAGGCAATATAGCAAGGGTCAGAAACTGGATCAAAAGACATGGAGAAAAATGTGGCGATAAGTTTATCATAATTGATGATGACGTTAAAAAGTTTACATTTTGGAATGGAAATAAGCAAAAAGCCCTAAGGGGGGATAACTTGGTTGAGCATATCGAACACATGTTTGATTTAGCAAAAAGCTGGGAAATAAAATTTTTTGGAGTCAACCCTGCGATTGACAAGGGCAGCTACCGTGAATACACGCCGTTTAGCTTAACGTCATACATAAGCGGCAGCTTCAATGGTTTTCTGGATTGCCCACTTTATTTCGACGAAAGTTTTCCGCTTAAAGAGGATTACGACTTCACACTGCAAATGCTTCAAAAATTCCGAAAGGTTCTAAGGTTTAATGCATATGGAATGTCAAAAAACGATCACGGGAACTTAGGCGGATGCGCAAACTACAGGACTTACGTTAAAGAAAAAGAGCAAATGGCTCTTTTGCAAAAAAAGTGGGGCAAAAAAATAGTTAAAATGGATCCGGCAAGTGTAAAGAAATTTGATATAAACCCCATAATCAAAGCGCCAATAAAGGGAGTTTAACATGCCTGCAAAGAAAAAAGCTAAATCGGACAAAATGCTGTCAAGCAATGGCAGAGAACCAGTTGCCGTTATTGAAAAAGCCAGAAGAGGCCCAAAGGGGTTTACCATGCCGGTTGGATTGGCTGAAGGATTTGGCCAGCTTGGACTTACTCAGGCAGACATAGCTGATTTCCTTAAAGTCTCACGCAAGACCGTTGAAAGGGAGTTTCAAAAAAAAGACGATTCTGAATTTGTCCGTGAATATAGAAAAGGCAGAGCGTCAACAAACAGGAGTCTTAGAATGAAGCTTTTGCAAAGAGCATTAAGAGAGGATCGAGATTCATTGTTGCAGTTTGCTCTAAAAAATTTCTGCAACATGAAAGACACTGCTGAAGTCGATCATCAGGGGCAGATTTCCGTAAACGTTACTATGGGCGGCGAGGCCATCAAGCAACCTAAATGGATGCATAATTGAATTTTGACGTTGATATACCGCAGCCTCATGAGGGGCAACAACGAATCCTTGATCATGCTAAAAGGTTTAACGTTCTTCAGTGCGGCAGACGCTTCGGCAAGACCACTCTAGGCTTGCACATAGCCCTTTTTGCTGGGGTTCTTGGTAAGACGTATGGCTGGTTTTCCCCCACTTATAAGCTCATGTCTGAGCAGTGGAACGAGGTTATCCGGCAGCTTGGCTCCATCATTGCCCGGACAGATAAACATACCAGAGAGATCCACCTTGCCACAGGGGGGCGCATAGATTTCTGGTCTCTGGAAAAAGCAGATGCCGGACGTGGGCGCAAATATCATGGGGTAATTATTGACGAGGCCTCAGTGGTCCGTGACCTCAAGACTAAATGGGAGCAGGATATACGACCCACCCTGACTGACTACAAGGGGCAGGCTTGGATCTTGGGAACCCCTAAAGGTCATAACTTCTTCCATCAGTTATTTCTCAAAGGTCAGCAAGATTCTAAGGAGTGGATTAGCTGGAGACTCGGAACTATTGACAACCCAACAATCCCGGACCTAGAGGCAGAACTTGCCGATGCCCGGAAGGAGCTTCCAGATGCGGTCTACAATCAGGAATACCTTGGGGTGCCTGCTGATGATGGAGGCAATCCATTTGGGGTTGATGCAATCGAGGCATGCTTCGGTCCTGCAAGCAGAAAGGAAGCAATCTGGTTTGGTTGGGATTTAGCTAAAAGCCACGACTGGACTTGGGGCGTTGGATTAGACGAGGACGGATGCCAATCAGTTAACATTAGGTTTCAAAAGCCTTGGGCAGAAACTAAAGAAAGCATTATCAAGGCAACAGATTATGCTCCGGCTCTAGTTGATTCGACGGGTGTAGGTGACCCGATTGTTGAAGACTTAATCGCTGAGGGTAATAACTTTGCCGGGTTCAAGTTTAGCTCAACAAGTAAACAATCCTTGATGATGGGGCTCAGGGCTGCTATTCAGCAAAACAGAATAAGGTTTTTTGATCCGTCCCTTAAGGCAGAGCTAGAAAGCTTTAGTTATGAATACATGCCCGGAGGTGGTGTTAAATATTCTGCCCCTGAAGGGATGCATGATGATGGGGTTATGGCTCTTGCTCTCGCTGTTGAAAAGATGAGGCAAGGCAATACAGACGGCATTATTAGATCAACAAAAGGCTTTAAGATCGGACACAACAGCACAATCCCATCGAGAGGAATAGGTTTTTAACATGCCACCAGAAGCAGCCAAAAAGAAGGTAGCTCGCAAAGCTCCAGCCAAACAAAAGATTGATGAGCGTATTATCATGCCATCATTCCGGGAAAAGTTTCACCCCTTCCTAAACGAGAAACTTGATCCGGCACAGGTCAGAGGGTTGCTTCAATCCGCTTTTTCAGGTGATCCCCAAAGCCTAAATGACCTTTACGTGATCATGGAAGACACTTGGCCCCGGCTTGCCAAGAACCTTCACGAGATCAAGAAAGCGGCATCAAGGGCTGATTATATAGTCCAGCCATTTGCCAATCAGGGCGAAGAGCCCAGCCCAGAAGCTCAAGACAAGGCTGAGTTTATTCGGAAGATTATTGACGACATGAGGCCCGTTCCTAAGCGGAATGAAAATGGCTTTGAAGATATGATCTACGACCTTTGCGATGCTATAGGCAAAGGCATATCGGTTCAGGAAGTTCTCTGGGATTTTAAAGACGGCTACATCTGCCCTAAGTCAACTTACTGGGTGCATCCACAGTTTTGGGGCTTTGATAGCACTGGTATTGAAATCATGCTCCGCAATATCGACACAGTTGGTAGCCGGGGTTATGTCGAGATGCCGGATGACAAATTTTTAGTAGGTCGATACAAAACAAGATCAGGGAACCCGCTGACCTACGGCTTTTCAAGGGTTCTAGCTTTCTGGTGGTCCGGGATGATTTTTGGGCGCCAGTGGCTAATGCGTTATGCACAGATTTTCGGAATTCCTTTACGTGTCGCTAAGTATGGCAGGAATCTTAGTGACGGTGACAGAAATAGCCTTGAGGCTTGGCTTAGGGATCTGGCTGCAGCGGGTTATGCGATGATTCCTGAAGGGTCTGAGGTTCAGCTCTTAGAGGCTTCTAAGGGTGGATCTGATAACCCTCAGAACCATCTAATTGATGTAGCGGACAGGGTTTGCGACATCCTGATCCTTGGCCAAACCCTCACAACTGATGTTGGCGACTCTGGCTCTAGGGCCTTAGGGGATGTTCATGCGGCAGTCCGACAGGACAACCTAAGAGATGCTTGCGATTGGGCTGCTCAAAACGTTAATGATCAGATTATACGTAAGGCCATTGCATTTAATTATGGCAACACGGATGAATTGCCCTACCTCCAAACTAAATTCGAGTCGGCAGAGGATCCGGTTCAAATGGCTACCCGTGATCAGATTCTTATTAGCATGGGCATGGAGTTGCCTAAGGATCAAATTTACGAGCGGCACAAGATTCGCATTCCGGAAGCAGGCGAAGACACTATTAGTGCTCCTGCCGCACCTGACCCGTTTCTTGGGAAGGAACCAATCAAAGCACAGGAGCCGAGAGCGGGATTGAACAATCCATTTAGGTTGCCTAAAGGTGATTCCAAGAAATTTGGGGTATATGTAAAGAACGATAAGGGAAACACTGTCTTAGTTAAATTTGGAGATCCCAACATGGACATCCAGAGAGACAGTGACGAGCGCCGATCTAATTTTAGAAGCCGTCACAACTGCGACGATCCCGGCCCTAAGTGGAAGGCTCGCTACTGGTCCTGTAAAATGTGGGAAAAGGGAAAGACCGTGCAAGATGTTTTAGATGCTTCGGACTGGTCTGGCGAGGTTGTCGAGGATGATTGCGAATGCTGTAACCCTTCAAAGGTAGAGGCAAGGGATATACCCACAAAAAATGACAGGTTAACAGATTCAGTCATGGAGGGATTAACAGGGGTTAATGCCGAATGGCTAGGCCCGGTTCGCCCTGTCTTTGATAAAATGATTTCTCTGGCACAAAGTGATGAGATCAGCGACCAACAGCTTGCTGAAGCGGTCGAGAAACTTACAGAAGAAATGCCAGAGCTTTTTGATCAGATTAACCATGACGCATTGCAAACAGCTCTTGAGGAGGCTATGGGGTCAGCTGCTGCCAATGGAGCTTTTGAGAGATTAAATCAGTTTAACATGGAAAACCCGGATGCAGATTAGCATCGACATTTCCGAATCTGAAATCCTCAAAAAGCTTTCAAGCCCGGAGGAATACACTGCAGCCTTAAAAATAGGTGCTACAGAAGTCAGTCAATTGCTAAAGGCTCATTATATAGAAAAGGGAAGCAAAGAGCCTAATCGCTTAGGTGGTAAACGCACCAACTTTTGGGCTCAGATTTCCGAAAGTGTGCAGGCTCCCTTTATTCGTGGCTTTGAAGCAGTGGTAAGCATCCTTGATCCTCGCATAGCTCAAAAAATATACGGTGGACGAATCAAGGCAAAGCGAGTGCGTTACCTAACTATACCGATCAGCAAAGAAGCATACGGCAGAAGAGCCCGAGAATTTTCTGATGAGGTAGCTCCTCTGTTTCCTATAAAATCAAAAAAAGGAAACAGACTTTTAGTTTCTAGGGTTGACGGGGACATTCAACCGCATTATTTGCTAAAAGAAGAAGTTAACCAGAAGCCTTGGCCGGGTTCGTTACCTTCTGCGGAACAAATTAAGGAAGCCTTTAACAAGGGCTTAAAATTATTCCTACAATTTGGCAGATCATAAATGATTAGCTTTGCAAAGATCCAAGCCAGCTATGGCAACGAGATCCACATTAACGGTGAGCCACCTGCCGACATCCAATGGATGCCACCCGGCGAACACAGCATTGTAGCATCTAAAGATGACAAGCCCACTAAGCTTCAGGTCACAGTAAGCGAGGAGATTGTCGAGGCTCTAAACAAATCCCTTGAGGAGATTAAAGCTCAAGGATTCGACGCATACATTGACTTCAACCACAACGATGAAAATGCATCCGGATGGGTTGAAGGCTTTTTTTGGGGCGGTGATGATCCCGGCACCGGAGGCATCCGGGCCAAGATCCGGTGGTCACATGAAGGGGCTGAGGCCCTAAAGGGCGGCAGCTACAAACGCTTTAGCCCCACCTTTCTTACTGATGCCAAGGGCAAAGTCATTGGCACAACCCCTAATGCCGGGGGCTTAGTTAATAGACCAGCTTTCAGGTCCATTGCCGCAGTCATGGCAGCAAAGGACATTAATGATACAGATTTGCGATTCGTATCGGCCTCAGAAATGCCTGATCAAGAACGCAAACAAGAAACCACAAAAGGTAATAAAATGCCAGAACACGAAGACAAGCTCAAGAAGCTAGAGGCCGAAAACGAAGAATTGAAGGCCACCATTAAGGACATGAAGGCCAAGTATAAGGCCCAAATGGACGAAAACGAGGAGATGAAGAAAGAAGCTAAAGCACGTGACGTTGCTGAACTTGTTTCATCTGCTATTAAGGACGGCAAAGTTGCTGCTAAAGATGACAAAGCAATTAACGCTCTCAAGGCTGTTGCTGACGGGAATCTTGTTGCCGCTAAAGACCTGATTGATGCAATGCCAGTTTTGGCTAAGGCTCAAGAAGTTCTTACCGGACGCATCACCCCTGCTAACCCTGATCAGGTGGCTGCAAAAAAGCCTTCTGAAGTCATGCACAATGTAATCGCTGAGATTATGGCAAAAAACCCAGCCATCTCTGGCGAAGACGCTTTTCGACTGGCCCGTGAATCGAAGCCAGAAGTTTTCAACTCTTAATAAAAGGAATTTAAATGCAATACGGAATTTCTAAAGACGGTTTGTTAGTCACTCTTGAGGCTAACGAAGATCACACCGGCAAAGAAGGTTATGGAGTGGTTTTTTCCTCCGGGAAAGCTGCCCTGCAAACATCTGATACAGCTTTGACGACGGAGGGCGTTATCACTGATGGCGCAGCTTCCGGATCTAAAAGCAGCGTTGCTCTTAATGGCATCAATGCAGTTGTCTATGTTAAGCTTTCTGGAACCCCCGGAACTGTAAACCCCGGAACCCATCTTGGCAATCACACTGACGGATCTTGGAAGGCCGCAGCAACTAACAAAAACTGGTCAGCAGTAGCGCTTGAGACTGGTGCAGCAAATGCATTGATCAAAGCTCGTTTGCTTTCTCAGCCACTGGCTAAATCTTAATTTAGAAAGGTAATTATATAATGAGCGCAATTTCTAGTGCATCAAGCAACCCTCTGTTGACGACCTATGCTCAGGCAATCATCCCTGATCTGGAGAGCGCAGCAGCTAACTTCATCTGCCCACAGGTCACGTCTCCTTCGGCCCGTGCCCGTTACAAGATTTATGATCAGGTTAACAGCTGGCAGGCATACGAAACCCAACGTGCTATAGGTGGCCCTGCTACCCGTATCCCTTGGCTTGCATCTGATGGCCAATTGAACCTTGAGCCTCATGCTCTGGAAAACCCCATTGATGACTTCGAGCGCGAAGACGCCGCTGATATCGTTGGACTCCAGCAAAGCAAGGTTCGTTCTTTGGTCACCTCTGCTACCCTGTCGCATGAAAAGGATCTGTTCACCTACATCAAGGGAGCCGTTTCCGCTGAGGCTGGCAAGGGAACTTGGGATGCAAACACCGATCCTATCGAGCAGCTCGACGAGCAGCTTGTCAACATTGAGACAGCCCTTGGTCGTCGCCCTAACCGAATCCTCATTGGAACTTTGGCTTGGCAGATCCTGCGCAACAATGCCAAGACCCAAGCTCGCTTCAAGAGCGGATTCGCCAGCATCACCCGCGACATGATCAGCAACGTTCTCATCTTCCCTGTGGAGATTCAGATCGGCGGCTTGATGTATAACGCAGCTCAGCCCGGAGCAACCAAGAACAAGAGCCGAAACGTTGGTTCTGATGTCTTCCTGTTCTACGCTGACCAGAACCCAACAATGGAAGATCCTTCCTTCGCTAAGTGCTTCACAACCGGTCGTGGCGGCATCGAGTCCGTTCGCACCTATCGTGACGAGCCTAGCCGGTCGGACATCATTGCGGTCGATTGGAATCGCCAATTTGCGATCACCAACTCTGAAGCGGTTAAGAGACTCACCTGCACCTCTGCCTAATCGTAGTCATACACCACAATGGGGGGCAGGGATCAAACCCTGCTCCCCTTTAAAAAACCTTTACACATGCCAGAACGAGATTTTAGCAACCCACTGGTCCAAACCACGGACGATGATTTTGATTTGCAGAGCAAGCAAGCTCTAACTAACGGTCCTTACAGGCCCAAGGTTTTGACTTCCGGGACTAACTACACTGGCGTGAATTTAATGTGCCTTCAGTTTTCAGCAGAAGCGACTATCAACAGCGCAACTGTTACAGATGCCGAAGGTAATATTGCTGGGACTTACCCGGCTGGCACCTTGTTGCCGTTTCATTTCACACAGGTTCAAGTTACATCAACCGGGCCAATCCTTGGTTACAAGGCCGGAGATTCTGCATGAACCTAACTAGTTTTGCGTTAAAATTAAGCAGCATCATTGCCCGTGCTGCTGGTTATGATCTGATCGAGAAAATAATAACGACTTATTATCTCGAGACGGATACTACCGAGGTGATCACAACAGACACTGGGGCCATCATACAACTAGACAGCATTGATTAATTATGCCCACTTACATTCGAGTTAAGGACTTGCCCAATGCAGCTACCTCACCTGCAGCGGATGATTTTATTTTATTGAGCGGAGCCGCTAACGGAGCCCGCAGAATTAGCCGGGCTGATTTCCTTGCTGCTGTTGCCGGGTTTTACACATCAGATCCGTCAACCTATAAGCTTGCTACGCTAGATGCTGGGAACAAGGTTCTTGTTAGCCAGTTGCCTTCTTCAGCTTTTAGTTATCAAGGAACTTGGGCAGCTTCTACTAATACGCCTAGCCTAGCTAATGGAACCGGGACCGGTGGAGATACCTATTACGCTTCAGACTCCGGATCCGTGGATTTTGGAGCCGGATCAATTTCATTTCTTGCTGGAGATGCAGTTGTCTACGATGGGAGCGTCTGGCAGAAGGTTCCGGATGTAGTCAATCTGCTTGATGGTAAGGGAACTTTGGATGAGGCCAAAACAACTCTTGAAATCCCAGACGTAGGCACTGCACCGAACGAGGTTCCAATGAACGGCCAGCTCGGTACGATGGCCTATCAATCGGCTGAGGCAGTATCAGTTGCTAATGCCGAGGTCGAGACGCTGGAGGTGACCGATAAAATTATTGGAAACTTAGGCATTGGCGGGTCTAACACCTACCCGCTAACAGTGTCTAAAACTGGAGACAACGTAAAAGCCGATTTTACCAACACGGTCAACGCAAATTTTAGAATTGGGACCAGTGGCTCGGCGGTTCAAATCGGCCCCAGCACCAGCTCAAATTTAGAACTTCAGACGGGTGGCACAACCCGCTGCACCATCGACAGTGCGGGGCGGGTCGGCATCGGGTCAGCTCCGGCAATTAATTTAGGTAACGGGCTGAGCGTCGATGGCGGCAGTGGCTACGTAAATTTAAATCTGGTCAAAGGCTCCTCTGGCACTGGCCACGCGGTTGATTTTAGCGACGAAAACGGCGCTCTCCAGTTCCGAGTTGGAACCAATTTCAGCAGCGGCGGCAACAACCTGATTTTCGCGAGAGGCACAGGGTCAACGATTGCTTGGAAAATCGACTCTGCCACTGGCAATCTAGTCGCCAACTCAACAGGCATAGATTTCGGGTCAGGTGCTAGTACGACCATCTCAGATTATGAGGAGGGGACTGCCACGGTAGCGTTTAGCTCTGGTGGCGGTTCGGTGACTATAAAGTCGGCGAACAACACCATTTTTTACACCAAAGTTGGGAACCTCGTTCATATACACGGCGAAGTTGTTGTAGACAGCGTTAGCAGTCCAACGGGTGAGCTTGAAATAACGGGTCTGCCGTATGCCAGTGCTAATGTTGCCAACAACCGAAGCAATATTTCACTGCATTCAGCCGCATTAGCCTCAGCGACCGATTTGGCCGCTTTTGTGGAGAATAATTCCAGCAAGATAACCATTAGAATCACCGGGGGCACAGGCAGCGGAACAACTGGCGCAACAAAAGTTCAGGCTAACAGCAATTTTGTCATCGGTGGAACCTACACCACAGCATAACCAATTTATCCCAGCGGGATAGCTGGGACGGACCACAAACTAAAATCATTATGGCAATCACCAAAACTACCGTAGTCGATAAAATCGAAGTTATCGGCTGGCACGTTCAAGTTCGGCAAGCAACGTATTTTGAGGAAGACGGGCAACCCGCTTCATCAAAATCATTCTCGCGCTACGTCCTCAACCCAGATTCCGATTTGACGGACCAACCCCAGCGTGTGGTTGATGTCGCCAACGGTGCGTGGGACGCAGACACTCGCGCAGCATTCGAGGCTCACAAAGCCGAACAAGCTGCTGCTGAAGAAGCAACTGAGCCAGAATCAGTTGATACCGAAACTCCAACCGAGGCTTAACCTATGGCATCGTTCAGCTCGACCTATCCAAGTCAACGTCCGGTCTTTGCCCTAGACGCAGCTAATGCGGGTAGGCTGGACCCACGGATGACGTTCAGCCGTAGCGACTCGCCGATTGACGCGACCAAAGCTGCTGCCAGTGCGGTTCATTACTGGAGTAATGAGAAACATCTAAGTTCGGAGAACCTCATTGACTACAGCGGTGACATCAGTCAATCAAGCTGGACCAAGGATGGCGTGACCGAGACTGGTGGGCAAACCGCCCCAGACGGAGGGACTGATGCCTACAAGTTGACTGAGAATAGCGCGACTTCTCACCATCGAATTTACAAGCAAGTTGTAACGGACGGGAGTGCCATCACTTTCAGCGGCTACTTCAAATACATAGGTCGCCAGTGGGTGCGAATTAGGCTGACCGACAGTTCCGCTGTAGACAGATACGTCTGGTTCGATATTCAGAACGGTGCTGTCGGCACAGCGCAAACAGGCTTTTCTGACGCAACAATTACAGCGTCAGGTAATGGGTATTACAAGGTCAGCGTAACGCTCAGCACCAGTCACGTTGGTGGTGTTAAATATCTAGTCATCGCTGGAATCGGGGCAGACAACAGCACCTCCACATATGCTGGGTCAGGCGCAGACTCGTTTGCAGTGTGGGGCATTCAGGTGTCCAGCACTGGCGAGACCGTCCTCAATGAAACCAGCGGCCAAATTCACCGTGAGTATGCGCCCACATTAAAATCGGTGGCTACTGCTGGGCAACCCCGCTTTGAATACGACCCGTCAACAGATGGGCAATCAGTGGCTAAAGGAATTCTGATTGAGGGGCAAGCCACAAACCTCAACCCGCAAAGTGATGCGCTAGCAAGTTGGGGGTCGTCTGGGGACGTTGTAATTGAGTCAGATTCAGCTATTGGACCTGACGGAACCCTGACAGCAGATTTAGTAATCGCAAACACAACCGACACGGCTCACTACGTGAGGAGTAACTCCATCAGCGTCAGCAGCTCTAGCTCATACACGTTGAGCGGTTATTTTAAAGCCGTTAATAATTACCGTGTGCGGCTTGTCGCTTTCCGCACGGCGGCACCATACACGGGCGAAATTGGGGCTGTGTTTACCCTGAGCGGCAGCGGGTCCGTTACCACAACGGCTGGCACAGCGACAATTGAATCTGTCGGCAACGGATGGTATCGATGCGTTGGAACCGGAACCGCTGGCACTAGCGCAAGTCACATACAGGTTCAAATAATCAAGTCGGACGGGTCCGACGGTTATGCTGGCGATGGTTACAGCGGCGTCATCTGCTCGAAAATTCAGTATGAATTAGGCAGCTTTGCGTCATCGCCAATTTCAACTTCTGGGAGTGCCGCAACGAGGGCGGCTGAGTCGTTATCTGTAGCTATGGCTGATGTTGGGGTGAGTCAGGGTCCAGTGAGTGCGATGGTTGAGGGTTCTACTGGCTCTGCATCAGGTCACCTAATCGGTCTGAGTGATACCACCTCATCAAACAGGTGGGCATTGTGGCGACCGTATTCAACTGAAGACTACCGATTACTCGCGGTAACCGATAACGCAACGGTTGTGAGCGCAAACCTAGCCAGCGCAACTAAATTCGCAATGCGAATTGATACCGATGATTTTGGCGTGTGCGGCGACGGCGGAACAGTTGTGACCGACACGGCTGGAGTGGCCCCAGTGACAACCACGATAGGAATCGGAGTCGGCTTTAACGGGAGTTACCAAGCCAACGGCCACGTCAAGCGAGTCGCCCTCTACAACGAGGCGCTGAGCGACACCAACCTCCAAGCTCTAACTAGCTAACAACTGACACTCAATCACATGTTTATCGATTATTATCTAAAGTTCGCCAACGAGGCTGAAGCCAACGGTGTGTTATACACTGAGGTTCCAACCGAGTGGGATAACACTGATTTAGAGAATCCCGTTGTGACCGCCACTGAGCAACGTCCCAACTACCGGAACATCGACGTGCTGCCACTGGTTGTAGATGTGCCGGGGCAATACGATGAAAACGGTCAGGAAACTGTGCCACCTCAATACGCCCTCGGCTACCACGTCAACGTGCGTTGCCTAGGCTCAGAGGATGGCGAGGCATTGGAGGCTTACAAAGTCGATCCAACACCAGCCACCCCGGCTAGGGTATGGGCCTGACCAATGGGTCAACATTGGACAGAAGGGTTGAAGGTAACGCTCATTGGAGCGATTGGCTTCACTGTGACGGGCTCAGATCTGGACGTCTGGATCCGGGTCGGCATAGGGCTATCAACCTTAGCGTATGGCATAGCTAAGGCCGGGACAGCTTGGATTGAATTTCTTAGGAAAAAAGACAAACAAGATGAATCCGACGACTAGCACCTTATGGTTGATTTTTGCCGCTTATTTTTTAGGCGGATGCACAGCACCGGGGCTCATTGGCTATAACTAGCAAAAATTAAAGATGAAACACGCGATTGAAATATCTTACTTAATTTTGGCGATCTACTTCCTAAGCGGATGCACCGTCCTCGAAAAAATAGGCGGGGCCGCCTTTGAGGCAGAGGTGAGCACTGAGATGATTGATGGAGTGCCAACCAACGTCACCAACTGGGTCACTAAGCCTAACATTAAAGCAGGGATAACTTTAGGCGGTCAGGTCGCTCCTCAACCAATCGGAGGATTTATTTCTTCTGTGCTTCTTGGTGCTCTTAGCATTTTCGGCTTGTGGAGGAGCCGTAATTACAAAAAAGCGGCAGTTGATGCTGTTGAATTTGGCCAAGCGGTTAAAGAAGAGCTAGGCAAAAGCGAGCTTGCGGATCAGCTAAGCTTTATAAAGAAAACTCAGAAGGCCATGCAGAAAGCAAACGGCACTTGGGGAATCATCCGGAGTATTTTAGATAAAAGCTGATGGCTTGGGTAACCTTAACAAAAGATGACCTATATCAGGTCATGGCCGCTTCAGAAGTTGAATCCGTTGGAAGACTTCAGAAAGAGACAGGCGATCTTTTTCAAACGGATCAGGGGGAACTAATCGAGGTTGATCAAGGGGTTGCCTTAATGGATCCTCCTCCTTTTGAGGATCTTTTGACGCCTGCAATCAGCCGGGTTGTCAACATGGTCCGGGGATACATAGATGCGTCCGGCAGATACACGCTAGGAGAGTCTGGCACCGTCCCAGAAAGCCTTGTAAGCACCACGCTGGATATTTTAGTGGTAGAGGTTTGGAAAAGGCTTGGAGGGGATCTGATGGACGTTGGTGAGCAGAGGCGAAACAGCTATGAGGAAGCCATGCAACGCCTCAGGGATGTTGCTCAAGGCAATTTTGGAATCGCTGAGCCTCTTACCCCTAGCACTGAAGACCGAGCCGGGTTTGAGTTTGCCGGGGGCTACGTTGACACAATCAACTTTTAATGAACGTAATCCACGGCATTCAGCAGCTTTTGCATGATCGGATCGTAAAAATCCCGATCATTGCAAACTCAGTTGGTGAGTCCGGCAAAATTCCGGTTCACATTTGGCGTGGATCGAATATTACGAACGAACTAGAAGCAGGCTTAAAGCGTATAGGCTTTGGGATTATTATTAGGCCCGGCACATTTAGTCAGATTGACAGAAACACGTGGCTGGCTAATATGCGAGTGGAGCTTCAACTCAATGATCAGTTTAATCATTCAGATTGGGGCAAAAACGTGGGAGGCTGGGACGTTGCTTGGAAAATCGCTGAAGAAATCCACAACTACTTGCCAGAAGGTTCAACAAGCACTTTTTATAATATTAGCATAACAAGCGAGACACCGCCTCAAAGGTTTATCGAACAGCTGACGGTTACCGCAAGCATTCAAATTAAAACACCTCAAAAAAGATGAGTTATTTATACGGAACAGAGTCACGAGTTTACGGAATCCAAGGCAATATTGGGCTGAATGGTGCTACCGACACTGAATGGGCTGCCTTAACAGGAACAAAAAAATGTGTCATCACGGGGTACACTTACACTCCGTCAATGGTTGGCAATGTGGAAGGTTATGACCAATATGGAGCTTTGGTCTGTGAGGCATTTGCGGGAGCGCAATTTGAAATTAGCTTAACTTTCGAGTTCGGAAGCTCATTAACAACCGGCGGGGCAGCGGGTGGCGAGTTCGATGCTAGGTCTTTGATCATGCCAAATTTAATGGCAAAAATTGAGCTAGAAAATATGGATAATAGTGACCTCAACGGAACCTATAACTTCAGAAGCGGATCAGTCACTGGAAGCAATCAGGGCTGGAAAGTTGGCAACATGACTCTTAGAGCCGTAGATAATGGATCAACAATTAACAGCAGCGACAAGGTTGCGATGGACTTGGTTGGCCAGTAATGTGACCGGTAACCACACATATTCTAAAATGATGCTGCCAGCCCCTATTAGGGTCTGGCGGTATCGTTTATGGCCCATGACTGTCGGGCATTATGCTTTGCTGTGCAGATTAGACAGTTCACTAGTTAAAAAAGATGCTAAATTTTTGGAAGCTGACTTGGCGAATGCCCTTTGGGTTTTGAGCCGGGATTGGAAGAAGGCTTACAAAAACCTAGGAAGCTTTTGGCACACTCGTTACATTAAAAAGGTAGGTAAAAAGTTTAAAAGAAAACCGCAACTGTTCATTGAGGTGTTGCAGCAGTTTCTTGTTTATTGGTCATGGCAGAATGATACCTTTGAAATTTGGGAAGACGATGCGCAGGGCAAAAATGAAAACACAATGCCTTGGCTTCAGTCGCTTAGGTGGATGTTAGCAAGCCAATGGAAATGCCAACCATCAGAGATTGAAAACATGCCTTATAAGCAGGCAGTTAATGATTGCTTCGGAGCTTTAGTGGCAAACGGAAAGTTGAGCATTGTGACCGACGAGCAAAAACAACGCAGGGAATTTTTATCCCGGATGACAGAAGCACAATATGGCAACTGAAAAGGTCGATTTTATTTTCGGAGGAGATCCTTCTGAGGCTGTCAACGCAGCAAAGCAGGTAGAGAAGGCAACTAATGATGTAGGCAAGGCCGGAAACATTGCCGGAGAAGGGTTTTTAAGAATCGGATCAGAGATTGCACAGATGGGCCGGAAGCTTAGAGGTGCAGCAATAGCATTAGCAGCTTTTTCAGCAACTGCATACGCGATTCTGAGGCCGTTTAAAAGCCATGTTTCAATGTCGAAAGAGCTTGCTGAGAATCTTGAAATTAGTGCAGAAAAAGCCCAAGAGCTTGCCCTTGCTGAAAAGATGGCCGGGCTTGAAGCTGGAACCGTCAGGGATGCGATAGAAAATATTGCAGAAATGCAAGCCCAAGGAATGGTCGGAGGGGTTAGTAATGACTTTTTAAGGCTAGGCGTATCGCTTGGAGACATAAGAACAAAAAGACCTGATGAGATTTTTGACAAGATCGCTTCCAATGCCAAAGGCGCAAAACTTGGGCTTTTAGAAATTAATGCAGCAACGAAAGTTTTAGGCTCCGATGGGGTTAGGCTGCTGAAAAGCTTTTCTGAAAACTTCCAGTTTTTTAGAGATGAAGCCAAGGAGTCCGGCAAAATTATTTCAGACGAAACTTTTGAAAAAATCATCAAGAGCGGCAGCAAGATGGTTGCAACTATTGAAATTTTTATTGAAAGAGTTTTAAAGAAATTTGGAGGCTTTGAAAGCATTGGTGATTTAGTGGCAAAAAGTTTCGATTATGTATCTCGAACAATTTCTAATTCAGTTTTTGCAATCAGCCGCAAAGTCAATCAGGTAAAATCTTGGGTAGGCATTCCGCTAGGTGAAACAGATGAGCAAGGAAACCTTTTGATGGAAGATGCTACTTTACGGGCTGGAATTAGTGCATCTAAAACGGCAGATAGATTTGATGAAGACGTAGAAGCAAGAAGCCGTGAGTTAATCAACTCATTAGGTCAGTTTGGCCTAACCGAAGAAAAGGCTGCAGGAGCTGCTCCATTGATTGAGGGATTCAAAAAAAGAACGGTTGAAAGATCCCAAAACATTGACGCATTGCAAAGGGTAGGTTTAGCTCAAACAGCAGGGGCAAGCGAATCTTTAAAAATTCAACGAGCAATGCTAGGCAGGCAAACACGCATGGTTGATCTTTTAAGCTCAAGGTTATAAATGGCACGATATTATACAAGCTCAGGAAGTAATTTTAAGCCATACCCCAGCGGAACTCTGCTGTTGGTAAATAAAGAGACCCGGCAAAGTGGCGATTTATCTAACCCCGGCTTCGAGGTCATAGACGTATGGCAGGGACACCCAACAGTTGTTGAGAGGGCTAGGCTTTACCCTCAAAACTATTTCAATGACTACACTTGGATCAAGGAGATCACCACATCGCAGCAAGGGCCAATTTGGGAAATCACTGTCACATATGGCAACGTAGATCTTCTGTCTACTTGGACCTTGGACTCTAACATGATTGAGCCAAGATTAAGCACTCATCCCAATGCAATTATTCTAGATCGAGCGCGTCCGGGTTGGACAAACATGATTGAATACATCATAGACCAGCACCGGTTTAATAAGACAGATTCGGTTTTTGATTTTAGGCAGATTCAAATCCTGCCCGGAACTACAACTTTTAACACTTCAGATGATCAAGGCAGTCCGGGGACTTCAGATTACCCTTTCAAGTATCATAAGGAATTGCCAACGGCTAACCCCGCAGAGGTTACGGGGGAAAACAAAACTAAGCTCAACTCCTATGTTTACAACGTGGGATATGATCTTGATTACTTAAACACCATCGCACTTAGATATGCTCAGGCTTGGCTTCTAGGACAAGAGGCATATCAAGAGCCGCAATGGGTTATCCGAAACGAAGTCACGGTCACTGCTGGTTTTAATTTTGCCCTGTGGCCTAAGATGTTTAACAACACGAACGCAATGTTTACCCCTTCGCAGATGGTGGAAGAACCTTTGCTATCCGGCGAAACGATACCGGGCGGTATAGTGGTTCCGGGCGTTCCTTACTGGCATAAGCAACCCATACAAAAAGTTCAGACCACTGACAACCAGTTCGTGGTCAGCCGAGAATGGTATGGCCGCTATTGGTTTAACGAATTCACTTACAACTTAGCAACTATTAACTAAAAAAAATATGGCAACTGACGTCACCGTAATAGATCCAAAAGCCACAAATCATGCTGGCATTAACTTGACTGATGCTACTTATACCCCATTGACATCTGGAACCGATGCAGATTTGAATTGGGAAGGGACCGCTGCAATCGTAGTGAAAAACACAAACGCCAGCAGCAGGCAATTAACCTTTACCGTTCCAGTTCCTAGCGGAACCGCTTTGGCGGACATTGGAAGCACGCCTGACCCTAAAATTTACACGCTATCAGGCAACAAAGAATATTATTTTAGAAATGCCGACAGCTTCCGAGATCCAACCACAGGCAAGACCACTTTTCAGGTTAACGGAACTGACTGCTACGCAATCGGAATTGCTTTTTGATTATGGCGCAAAAAAACATTCTAGCCCCTAGAGGCGAGGGCAAAATTGCCAGCAATATAAGGCAGTTAATTTCGTATAGCCAAAGGCAAGCCCAATTAAGATCCCACGGAGTAAGAACAAGCCAGACTACTCGTGGCACGACTCGATCAACTCAGATTCGCAGACCTATCCAGCAAGTCCGGCAAAACCCCGCCGTATCTACAAACGTTGTTGCCCGTTGGTCTTAGGTTAGCTAACTTTATGCAATGGCTATTCGCTACAAAAGGGCCCCGATCGTTGAGCCCGGTCAGCCAATTACCAGCCGGGACTATAACGATTTAGCCAGATCCATTAATGACCGTTTGGAGCATGGAGTCGCTGACCCTAGTTGGCGGCTTTTTTGGTATGCTCACAGTGTCTTTAGAACATTAAGGCAAGGGGACGGCCAGAAATATCCGGCTGACGATGAATGGTGGTCGCATTGGTCGCATATTACGCCGGAGCGCGGCAAAGATTGGCCAGAGATCGGAATGGATCCGGGGCTTGTTGGCGGTGTTCATCCCCTCAACCCTTTTGGGGCTTTTGTTTTTGGAAGTGAAAACCTCAACATCTACCAAGAGTCAGATCGCATAAATTATGACACGCAAGAGAAAACTGGGATCGACCTTATTATTCCGGGAACTGGAAGCGATCGTGATCTGTGGGAGTTAGCTGCAAAGCAAAGGGGTGCTACAGATACAACGGGAACAGATATTTCAGTTGCGAATGCTATTCAAGCAGCTGATGAGCACTTAAAGATTAACTACAGCTCAAGGAGCCCTCTCCTTAAAGGCTATGGCGGATTTTTTGCGGGGCCTGAGTGGTTAGGGAAATGCGCTAACGGTGACGATGATAACATCGGCCTAAAGTTCACTAAATACTCAGTTGATCCGAATATAGTTTGCAACTATTCAACGTGCAGGGAGACAGGCGGCACAGGTGCTTGTCCCGGAATAAGCAAACCCGTCTTAGGGTGGTTTGCTGGCTACTATGGGTTTGTTTTATATCATTACGATGATACGCAAACAATCTTGCCTTATGAAGATTATGCGGAAGGACCTTATTCATCTAATCCGCAATTAAGACACGAGAAAGGCGGCCAACTTGACTTTGCCCTTAACAGTTACGCGTCAAATTTCCGTGGGGCAGATTATGGTTCTACTAGTCAAAGAAGAGAGCCAACATGGGATCCAACCAAGCATTCGTTTTACTTTGAAGAGTTTTTCACCCGTCAATATTACCTCGCACCTGCAAGGGGTGATTATGATGGGAATGGTAATCTTGTAGCGGAGTATCCCAACGCAGTTTTTACAAGCAACAGCCCAACGGGAACAGCCGGACTTTTTAATGGCCAGTCATCTTATACGGTCAACAGTTCCTTTGTTTTTGCTGGTGCCTTAGTTGACAATCTAGGCACGCTTTATAAGGACAAAACCTTTGGCATTTATGTTAACGGAAACCTAGAAGAAACAGTCACGATTGAAGCTGGAACTAACACAAGTAAAAGCATCTATTTTAAGGCCCCTTATCCAGCTGGATCGGTTATCCAAATAAAGCTGCACGACAATCTTTATGCTCTTGAAACTGTCTTTGTTGAAATTGCAGAACTCTTAGACTTCAAGCCAAGGGTGCAAGATGCTTATGTCCTTCTCAGAACAGCTAGCAGCCGCAACCTTGACCTAGATGGGTGGGGAAGGACCGAAGCAGACGCAAAAGAAATTTGGGAAAACTACGAGCGTTATGGAATGAGCCTTAATTATAACCGCTCAAGCATCAAGGAGGTAACCGGGCAGCAGATGTGGAAAAACCCAGTCTATGAAGACACCCGCAAAACCATACATGATCGTTTGCGGATGCTTAAGCGGCAGCACTTGGTGGGTTATGAAATAGACAGCGAAGGCAATAGCCAGTTATCATTTAGGCGTTATCCAGAATTTGAAATCAGTGGAGTTGATCCCGACTTTGACATGTTTGAAGGCATGGCTCCTCGTCGTGATAATGTTACAACCGGTACGCTGATTCCGGGAGCTACTTACAAAGTCACAGGGAGCGGAAGCGTTCTCTACAACAACTTAGTTTATGCTGTTAACTCAACATTTAAGGCTGTTTATGGCCACTATGATTGGACAGTAATAAGTGGCAATCCTAAGATCCGCGAGGAAGAAATTCTGATTTCTGAAGCACCTAAGCAAGGAGAAACTAACGAATGGCAAATGTTTCTGCAGTCGTTGCCCTATAAAGATGCCGCTTCCAATGTTTACAAGCCGGATGTCTTTGCAGATCGAGACGGGATGTTTATCGACAGATGCACCTTGCTAAGCGAAGACTGGAGCGATGAGACTGACGATGAAGCAAAAGAAATCAGGGCTCACACTTTTCAATATCAAGCCAAGCCTGTTAACCATCAGGAAAACCCTCCGGGGTATCGGTATCTTTTAGGGACAAATCAACCAAGCAATTTTTACCAGACGGGTGTAAATGATCCGCTGGTCATGCATTATAACAATGGGGATTGCAGCAGTGACCCTAGCCCAGATAATTGCGACGGCCAAGTTAAGGCTTACAAAAGTTGTCAGATTTACCCTAAAGACTATCAGGTCAAAAGAGTTAAGCTTTTAAGGGGAGCTAGTGCCGCGCAGGATGTTATTAGAGTAACTTTAGATGGAAGGCTTCGGCATAATGAGGAAGTGGCTAACACCGCCGTTAATGGGGGCATTCAAAGTTTTGAGGATTATATTACAGCAGATGACAACACCGCATCCGGGTTAGTTAATGCTCGTTCAGATGAAAACGCCGTTGTGGAGTATTTGCTTTATCACTACAACGGTGATCAATGCAAGATTCGCATAGGCGATCAATCTGCAGATGCTAGCGGGGTTAGTGGGTGGCAGAGTAATATCTATCACGGAGCTTGTTTTCCTCGATTCTTTTTCACAAAAAAAATGCCATACGTCTATGAGGACGGAAACGACACCCTAGACGATTATGACACCCGGCTAACTATCGACAACATGTTGTGGGGGGCCTATGTCATCAGGGCAATTTGCGAAGGTTATTTAGATTCGAAAAGCGCAATCGAAAGAACTGCAAGCGTGGGTCAGCCATGCCTTTTGCTTAGTTGCTCATTGGAGAGGCTGTTTGATTACAGGTTTAGAGAGTTAATGATCCAAGCTAATGACAACAACTGGTTTAGCTTACATCCTGACAGAAAATCTGATGCTGACACTTTAGGCAACACAGAAGGACACGGACCCTACAGCCATATGATCGCTTACGCTGAGCACTTCAATCAGCTTTCGCGAGCTGTTAACAATCTAACTAGGGCTAGAATCGAGTTGCCTGTTTTGAGCGTAAAATACAGAGAATGGAGATACAGGGATGTGTATGATGTTAGCGGAGGCACGGGAACTTGCGATAATCCATATCCTAACTTTAAGGCTGGCATACCCACAACATTGAGAACTGACTTAGGGCAAAATCCAACGGCATGGGCTAGTAATACATCAAGTGGCGAATGCCCGCCACCAAACGGTTCAGCTTTAGTTTTAGAGTCTGAAATAACAAGCACTTATAATTCAAGTTGTGAAATTGACGTCACGCGAAGAGACACAGAGTTTAGGGTTGATTTTGATATTGATGGGGTCAATGAGGTCACTTCCTTTGCAATGAGTGATGACTTGAAAGCCTTAGTAAATACGCAAGGCGGATCCGGTTATTTTGTTGCTGAAATTAAAAGAAGCAGCTACATAGTAACATCACCCGCAAGCTCTTCAGATACGTGCGCTTATCAGGTTAACGGGGTTTGGTATAAACCGGAAACTGTTTACACTGCCGCAGGAACGGTCCAAAACACTAACGATGTGCAAAGATGCATTCCAGTTTCAACGGGCATAATCACCGCAGATGCATTGCAGGCAAGTGACTTTTACATGGGGCCAACCTGCGCTTATTCCCCCTCAAGCTATAAGGCTTATGCTTTCAATGATATTCGGGCTTTTGTCATAGTGCCGACCTACTAAAATGCCAGCACCAGCCCCGACTAATTTAACTTTGTTGGCAACCCGAGAGCAGGTGGCTCTAAGCTGGACCGCTGCAACTGGTGCAACGAGCTATCAGATTTCAAGATATGAGGATAGCCAGTCCAGCAATCTAGCTTTTGTCATTGGTGAAACTACTAACGTATTTTTCACAGACGTTTCGGTCCCTGTAACAATACCGACTTCCGGGGTTTATGGCATAGCAACTTGGCACTATATAGTGACCTCGATTGATGCAACGGGGCCCGGTGGATCTGTGACCGATTACATCACGATGAATGACATTACGGATAACGATATCTATTATTCGTCGATCCGAGAACCGATATTAGGGGACTCAACAAAGTTTAGCATTCATCCGATAAGCTTCACATCCACGGACACAAGTTCGCAGGATGATAAGAACAATGTCTTCCTCCAATACCTTAACAAGACGCAGCCCTAGGTTAGTTTTTAAGGCAAAGCAGCAAGCAAAGTCTGAAAAACTTTCAACAGCTGACATGCTCAAAAACTTTGCTAAGGAAGGCGGAGCCATAGCCAAGGGCGGTTTTAAAATGGTAAGCAGCGAAGATAAAAAAGCCCGGCTAGATTTATGTGGGGCATGTGAGCATCACAAGGGTGAAGGAATGCAAATGCGGTGCCTTAAGTGTGGATGCTTTATGAAAGTCAAGGCTGGCTTTGCTGAGGCAAAGTGCCCGGTTGGAAAGTGGTAACACCAAGCTGTCAGACTCGTATTTTGTGCTTCCTCATAGCTTTGTAAACATTTTCGGCCATGGCCTGCCATGTTAAGTGCCGGGTTGTTCTGACGGCTTCTTCTGCGATTTCTACGCAACTTGCCCGATTACAAGATGCCCACCTCATCGCTTTAACTGCGTCGCTATGGCTTGGCATTGCCCAATGGCCTAGCCCAGTAAACATGCCCTCCGACGAAGCAAGCTGATAGCCGATTGGGATATGATTATTAAACTGAAAGTAATCATTCCGAGCTGAATAGTTTGTTGCAATCACCGGGCGACCTGTTGCCATAGCCGCATGAGTCCACATGCCCCAACCCTCAAAAGTTGAAGCATCAACGTAGCAATCGAGCGACCGTAGCCATGCCGCGCAGTCTTCGCTGGAGGTGTCTTCAAAAACCAATGAAATCCGTTTATCTTGGGTTTTAAAATTTTTACCCCGTTGGTTGTTAGCCTTCAGGCTAAGCCTAACGTTTTCGCCGCTTGGAAATGCTTCTGCAAACCAACGGAGGATCCGGTCAAATCCTTTCCGGGGTGAACAATGCCGAAGGTCAGCGGCAGCGCCAAAAACAAAAGGCCGATTAACGTCCTGCATTCGATCCCTAAAGGATTCAACATCTTCACGATATATGTTTTTATTGCAGCCGACATAAACAGCCTCAGAGGGCTTGCCTGTGGCTTCGGCAAACTGCTGAGCGTTGTGAGTGTTAGGTGTCAGAATCAGATCCTGCTTTTGCATGAAGGACAGATCCGCTGCTCTGAGCTTACTAGACTCCCACATGGTCAGGAACACTCGATGATTGGCCCAAATCTTAAAGTGAGGATCCTCCGGGGGGTGAATCTGCAAAACCGCATTCACGTTGGTGTAACGGTCCCAATAACAGCCAACTATTTTATGCCCAAGCCCAATGGACCGGATCGCGGCGTGGTAAATTGACGGGGTGGCGATACTAACGTCAGTCAGCTCGCTGAGGTGTTTGGCTAGGTTTAGGCAAAGCTCGCCGTATCCGTTTGCACTTCGGAACTCTGAGCAGAATAGCAGTCCCTTGATCGGGGTATTGTTATCATTCTTGCGAAGCGCCCTTGCCATTCCGGACAATCTAAAGATCCCCCTGTGATTTTCTAGGCAAAAATCGTGTACACCCCTCACCCGCCCAAGGGGTGATCAAAAAAGTTAAAAAAAGATCTTTACATTTATCAGGGCAGGGGATATAGTATTTCCAAGATCAAGGAGATCGAAACAAACAAAACAGAAAGATAAAACAAAATGAAGAAGCACGGATTGACAGAACTAGAAACACTTTACCTCGGCATGTTTCGTAAGGGCATGGACCAAAATGACTGCGGGTGGTTGTGTTACTTGGCCCCGGAAAACAGAAGAACAAGCGGAGTAGTTAGCTCTCTTGTGAAAAAGGGTCTTATCTACAGCACACCAGAGGATAGCGGAGACCCCTACAACCCTAGTGTGGATTACTGGATCGAGGTCACAGAAAAAGGCGCAAAGCTTACTTACACTGAAGAAGAAATGAAACACTGCGAGGAGGTTATGCGCAAGGCGATTACGGCCCGAGGAAACTATGCTTAACACAACCGGGGGCGAAAGCCCCCTTCTAATCAAATAAAAAAAACAAAACAAGAAAGAAACAAAATGATCTGTGCTCACTGTAAAAAATTTGAATACGAAAACAAAAAAGAACCTCATTACCGGGTTCGGGCCAAACGCATCGAACGTCCATTTATTTGGATCGACAAAAATTTGTGTTACGACTGCACCGAAACCATAAACCACGACTATGAGTATGACGAAGAATCAATCCGAGTCTGGGACTTAGAAAGCGGTAAAAGACGTATCTAATTAAACCGGGGGGCTAAAGCCCCCACAACTTAATAAAACAAAATTATGAACAATCCAAAAGAATACAACGGCTGGGCAAACTGGGAAACATGGAACGTAAGCCTGTGGATCAGCAATGACGAAGGCCTTTACTCAATCGCTAAGGGTCACAAAGACTGGGATAGTTTTGCCGAGGAAATGGCTGAGCTAGAGAGCTACACGACCCCGGATCATGTGGCTTGGGATCTTCCCTGCTTGGACCGAAAAGAGCTAAATGATTTCCTCTCCAAACTCTAAACCTAAACCAAAACAGAAAGACAAACAAAATGAATCAGTGGATACCAACAGAAGACGTAGTGACCGGAGACATGATATGCTGGACGGAAACTGTTTTCGAGGGATCATACAGGCGAGCCAAACCCGTAGGTGAGCGCAAAATAACAGCCATAGTTAAACGGGATAGCTACGGAGCAGCCAAGCAGCAGCATACCTTTACCCTTGAGGTTGTTGAATGCTCTGGCAGGGATCCGATAGAAGTTGGGGCAAGGATCTGGAGGAAAGGCCGCGTTATCTACCGGAACGGAGTTGAGCGCTGCTTGTGGTGGGATGAAGCCAACCGGATCGTGGTAGCAGATGAAAAACACGCTAGAGGGGACGAGGCTAGGGGGCAGCGATGGCTCAGGAAAAACAACATGATTGAAACACTATGAAAGCGATTTTTTACCTACTCTTACTCCGACAACTAATTGTTGTAGTAGTAGCAGACCATACTGTAGCCCTGACCCTCCTAGCTGAGGCGAGGGGCGAAGGGGAAAGGGGGATGGCGGCAGTAGCTTGCGTGATCCGGCAAAGGGCAGAGGAGCGGGGTTTATCTTTTGAACAGGTATGCCTTCAAAAGTGGCAATTTAGCTGCTGGAACGGGAAGCAAACTAAAGACCTTAAGCATCTTCTTAAAGAACCGCAGGCCAAGTATGCCTTATGGCTAGAGGCCAACATGGACAAACTGAAGCCGGAAGCCTTGGGCTATGCTAATCATTATCACGCAACTTGGATGAAGCAGTTGCCGTATTGGGCCAAGGGCAAAAAGCCTGTCAAGATCGTCGGACAACATGCATTCTACAAGCTATGATGCACCCCCTAAGATACCTTTTATTTCTTCGAGAAATTGCTGATGATATTGCGCACACAATCGCAGAAGCAAACAACAAGGAGCCGGAAGATGTGTTTGTGGTCTATTACGCTGACCTGATCGGCAACCTTTATTGGCGTAAAACTTTCAAACCGACAGAAAAACAGGCTAAAATGGGCATATGGTCTAGGGCTCCGGATCGCTATATTGTTTGGCACGGCTGGTCCGGAGAAAATTGCCCGGAAGAAATTAACGATGAAATTATGGAACAGATAGAAGATGACTTTGACAAACTCAAAACAGCTATGGCCTCGGAAGACTAAACTGGTCAACTTCCGGATTACGGAACAGGATTACAAGCAGTGGGTTTGCGCTGCTAAAAGAGAATCGAAATCTCTTGCACAGCTAATGCGAGAGGGTATGATGCTCAGGATTTCACCCGGCGAGTGCCGGGCAGAAAAAAATAAATCGTAACTAAATAATAGCTTATAAATGGGTTGTTAAGTTAGGGACGACTTACGACATAAGCCCCTCCGGGCGGTTGGATACAAACGGGGGGGCTTTTATAAAAGAAAAAGATTGTCATTTAAATAAAGACAAAATAGAGTAAAAAAAGAGAGGGGCCAAAGCCCCCCTCACGTTATGATGAACAAAACCAAACAATAAACAAAACAGTATGAACATATCCACAATACAAACAGGCTCAGCCATGTCAACCCCCGGAAACGCAATGGCAGGAGCAGAACACACACGCAAGGCAGCAGAGGTCCAAGCAGCAATGGCAATTGCCAAGCGCTTCCCAAGGGATCAGAAGCTGGCTTATCTGAACATCATCGAATCATGCAAGCGTCCAAGCCTAGCGGACAAGGCTGTGTATCGTTACCCTAGAGGAGGGCAAACCGTTATTGGGCCATCTATCCGGCTTGCAGAGGTTCTGGCTCAGAACTGGGGCAACATGGATTTTGGATTGCTCGAGCTAGATAGATCGGAAGGCGAATCCTCCGTCATGGCTTATGCTTGGGATCTTGAAACTAATGTGAAAAGGACAACGGTCTTTCAAGTAGCCCACAAAAGAGATACCCGGCAGGGATCTAAAAAGCTAACAGATGAAAGAGACATCTATGAGCTTGTGGCAAACATGGGAGCCAGACGACTCAGGGCCTGCATTCTTAATGTGATCCCCGGCGACATTGTTGAGGAGGCAGTTAATGAATGTAACCGGACAATGAGCGGTCGCAGCAATGAGCCGATCAAGGACCGGCTGAGGAAAATGCTAAATGCCTTTTCTAGCATTGCAGTTGATGCCGCAATGATCGAGCGATTTCTTGAGCATCCCCTTGATAATATAAACGAGGAAGAGCTAAACAATCTCCGGGCAATTTTTACGACCATCAAAGACGGTCAGGCCAAGAGAGAGGACTATTTTGAGATGAACAAGTTGCCGCATCCACATGAGACGATCGAGGAGATGCCTGATGAAGATGACGAGATTCCGATGGGCGAGGAGGTTGCGCTTTCTGAGCCGGAGCCCCCAGTTGCAAAAAAACGAGGGAGGCCTAAAAAGCAAAAATCACTGAAGGAAAGCTTCCTCGAAGAATTCCAAGATCAGGCAGAAAAAGTCATTCAATACTGCATTGAGCTTGAATGGCTAGAAGAAGGTCAAACCTTAGACGATCTTGATGACAAGCACATCGAGATGATTATGAACCAAAAAGAAGCATTCAAAAAACAGATTGAACAATGAACTATCGAATATTTGACATAGAAACAGGACCAGTCAGCTTAGACAAACTGCAGGATCAGATGCCTGAATTTAAGGCTCCGGCTAACTATAAAGATGAAGAAAAGATCGCCGCAAATATTCAGGAGCAGCAAAGTAAATGGATCGAAAAAGCTGCGCTAGACGCCAGCACCGGTCGGGTTATAGCCATAGGTGTAAAAGATTCAAACGGCAACACGATCATAAAAGAGGAGCAGCTTGAGTCGGAAAAAGAAATGCTGCAATGGTTTTGGGATGAAGTGACCCGGACACATGCCGACACAACTTGGGTAGGCTTTAACTCAAACAGCTTCGATTTGCCTTTCCTGTTTCGAAGGTCACTGGTCTTCGGAATTCAGCCGGGATACTCATTCTGTGAGTCTAGATACTGGCCTGCAAGGTTTCTAGACCTACTTGAGGTTTGGGCCCGTGGCAATCGGGAACAAAGGATTAGCCTAGATAAAATGGCAAAGCTTTTAGGGGTAGGAGGCAAGAGCGGATCCGGAAAAATGTTTGCAGAGCTTTATAGCACAGACCGTAAATCTGCGCTTGAGTATTTAAAGCATGATCTAAATTTAACCGAGGCTGTTTTAAAACGGATGCAGCTTTGGATCACCAACAAAAACTAAAAAACAGAAAGAACAAAAATGAGACTAGAAGAAATATGCCCAACAAGAGCGAAGCAACTCCTTGCTCAGAACCACACAAACCGAAACTTGAACCAGAGACTGGTCGGCAAGTTAACTGAGGCAATTGTAAACGATCGCTGGAGGGTTAATGGGGAAACGATCAAGCTATCAAAAAAAGGAAGGCTTCTAGATGGTCAGCATAGATTGCATGCAATCATTATGGCTAAAAAACCAGCAACGACATTTTTGATTGATGGGCTGGAAGAAGATTGCCACCCTACGATTGATGCGGGGTTGAAAAGAACAGGGGGGCATGCGCTCCAATTTCTAGGCGTTAAGAATAGTAATTTAGTTTCGGCATCAATAGGTATGGTTCACAGGATCAGAACTAAAGACTTAAAAGCAAGCCCGAGGTATACAAACGAAGATATAGTTAAAGAATACCAGATAGATCCAGAAGGATATAACAAAGCAGCATCATTTGTTGCCGGTAAAAAAT
>Ga0255768_10000793_pt1 | contig 32896 bp, 32 predicted proteins | sample 071ome_33_FD_179983 | JGI IMG/M metagenome (GOLD analysis project Ga0255768, IMG submission 179983) | Coastal salt marsh microbial communities from the Groves Creek Marsh, Skidaway Island, Georgia - 071412AT metaG (version 2) | ecosystem: Environmental > Aquatic > Marine > Intertidal zone >...
ACCAGCTTGTTATCAACTAACGTACAGAGGTTGCAACTACTGGTCATGTTATCTCATTCATTTGAATGAGTGGTTTGACAAAATCTTCGACTCAGAGGGGGACTAAGGTCTCCCTCTTTTTTTTGTGTAAATAGTTACACAGTCTAGGGCACACAACCCATATGGGTATGAGTGTACAGAGAACCGCATTTACAGCGTAAATCAGACGAGTGCGCTGAGATCTGGAACCAATGGTATGAGTGGCGTTACACCCGCCCTGAGGACCCCCTGGCACCTTCTGTGGCTAGGGAGTTGAGGTCTCAGTGGGGTCAGTGTTGTATCGAACTTGGAGACATGGTTCAGGAGACTTTGAGAACTGATCCTTACTACAAGGGCTGGGAGAAACTGGTAAGGGTTGACAAGAAACCCAAACCTAGATAGAATAACTCTGCCAGGGTTCAAGGGACATGAACAAAGCTAAACTTAAAGTTCTTCTGGCCGCTTTGAAAGAAGTAGTAGAGGAACTAGAATCAGAAATCTATTCCGATACTGACGCATACTTAGAAAGTGATCCATATGGATCTAGTGATTTAATTAACGATTACATTGAGGTCTTTGACGATGACGATGGCTACCCAGACTGATTGGCGTTATAGTGATGAACGCATGAAAATTAGAGAACAGGTTCTCAAAGTTCTCCTTTCAAAGTTTGGACATCAATTAGAGAATGGTGTGCCAAAGTATTCCTCTCAATCCATTTACGAATGTGCTCATGATTGGGTATCACAGGGGAATGTAAATAGTGACGGTGTTATCAAATGCTACTTGGAGCATTACGCCAATGTATGAAGATCTAGATTGTTTCGAAAAAGCCTTATCACACTTCGGAACCAGAGTTGATATCATCATTGCCATGGAGGTAGGTGATAAGATAGACTCTGAGACTGCTTACCAGATGATCAAGAAAGAACTGAAGGAAGTAAAGAAGATTCGCAAACAACACAAAGAAACCAATTGTGAGGAGTGTTAATGACTGTTAAACTTGTATCTGTGACTCCTGATGCAGAACAAACCATGGCCTATGTGGCACGGGTGAGTAATCCTGCTAATCAAGACAACGATAACTATGCAGGTCTTCTGCGTTACTGCATCAAACATAATCATTGGAGTGTGTTTGAACAATCTTTCATGACTCTTGAAGTTGAGACCACTAGGGCTATCGCGGCCCAGATTTTGCGTCACCGTTCGTTCACATTTCAAGAGTTTTCTCAACGGTATGCTGATAGTTCCTTACTCTCGAAGGCGATCCCTCTTCCAGAACTCCGTCGTCAAGACACCAAGAATCGTCAGAACAGTATTGATGACTTGGATCCGTTCATGGTTCAAAGGTTAGAGATGCAGATGCAAACTCTATTTGATTCTTCCATGGCTCTGTATCAACAGATGCTTGAGTCTGGTGTTGCAAAAGAGTGTGCTCGTAATGTTCTTCCTCTGTGTACTCCTACTCGCATCTACATGAGTGGCTCTTGCCGTTCATGGATCCATTATATCAATCTTCGTTCTGCAAATGGAACTCAGAAAGAACACATGGAAGTTGCAGAATCTTGTAAGAAAGTATTTGTCGAACAGTTTCCCACCGTTGCAGAAGCCCTTGAGTGGGTCTAAATAACATCACCCCCTTTGTTTATTATGCCGACTTATCCTGTTATCAATAGAGAAACTGGTGAACAAAAAGAAGTGACAATGAGTTTCACTGTTTGGGACCAGTGGTTAGAAGATAACCCAGGTTGGATTAGAGACTGGTCTGATCCATCCACTGCTCCCATGGCCACAGAAGTGGGGGACTGGAGGAACAAACTCGTTTCCAGAAAACCAGGCTGGAACGAGGTACTAGAACGCGCCTCTCAAGCACCTGGATCCAAAGTCAAGAAAATCTAGTATGGCTTCAAGAAAAAGAAAGTCTCAAGATCCAATTGGAATTGGCATGACCGCTAAACAATTGAAAAGGAAGAAACCAATTAACACGGACTTCCTAGTTGACATTGAACCTCTTACACCAAACCAAGAGAAATTCTTCGAAGCGTATAAGAAAGGTCAACACATCTTTGCATATGGATGTGCAGGTACAGGTAAAACATTTGTTGCACTCTATAATGCACTGAAAGATGTGTTGAATGAGTACACTCCATACAAGAAGATCTACATCGTCAGATCTCTTGTGGCCACCCGTGAGATCGGGTTCCTTCCTGGAGACCATGAGGACAAGTCGGCCCTCTATCAGATTCCATACAAGAACATGGTCAAGTACATGTTCGAAATGCCTTCTGATGCAGACTTTGATATGCTCTGGGGCAACTTAAAAGCTCAAGAGACTGTATCGTTCTGGTCTACTTCATTCATTCGTGGTACAACCTTTGATGATTGTATTCTGTTGATTGACGAAAGTCAGAACTTGAATTTTCACGAACTTGATAGTATAATTACTCGTGTAGGTGACAACTGTAAGATCATGTTCTGTGGTGACGCAGTTCAAACTGATCTGCAGAAGACCTACGAAAAAAATGGTATTCTTGACTTCATGAGAATCATCGAACAAATGGAAGAGTCATTCTGCATGGTTGAATTCCAAGTAGAAGACATCGTTCGTTCTGGCCTTGTGAAAGAGTACATCATGAAGAAAACTGCCCTAGGTCTCTAATGAATCGAAATTTTGTTAATCATCTTGGTGATGTTGAACTAGAAAAGAAAGAGACTCCTGGGTGTCGTCTTTACCAACTGCCAAATGGTGACTGGGTGCCTTCGATCACCTCAGTCACCTCTTTCTATAACCGCGAAAAATTTATTAAGTGGAGACAGAGAATTGGTGAGGAGAAGGCGAATCAAATCACTAGAAAGGCTACGAGCCGCGGCACGGACTTCCACGAGGCCGCACAGAATTATCTTGAAGGGAAACCACTTGACTGGTCGAGTCATCTTCCCGCGACGCAATTCATGTTCCAGGCTTGCAAACCAATCCTTGATCGTATTGATAACATCCATGCTATTGAAAGGACTCTTTTTAGTGAGTACCTTGGTGTTGCTGGTCGTGTTGATTGCATTGCGGAGTTTGATGGGGAGCTTGCTGTCATTGACTTTAAAACTTCAGACTACATTAAACCAGAGGAATGGTTAGAAAACTATTTTGTTCAAGAAACCTTCTATGCATGTGCGTATTATGAAATGACAGGAATACCTGTCAAGAAACTAATCACTATCATGCAAACTCCTAACGGAGAGAACCATGTATTTGACAAAAGAAACAAAGACGAGTATATTAAGCTACTAGTTAAGTACATTAAGAAATTTGTTACTCATAGACTTTCCGATGCCCAATAAAGAAGTAGACAAAGCTCTTAAAGACAAGTTTCTTTGTCAAACTAAGTTCACAAAAGATATTGAAAACTTAGTCAAGAGTGATCCCGACTTCAATTATATCGATGCAATCGTTTACTATTGCGACGAGAACAAAATTGAGTTAGAATCTGTCCCGAAGTTGATCTCCAAACCCTTGAAAGAAAAACTCAAGGCCGAAGCTATGGATCTCAATTTCTTAAAACGTACATCCCGTGCTCGATTGCCCCTGTGAAAGTGACCCCATTTGAAGTCTACACAACCTATCTTGGAATGAAGAATCATTTCACCAAGGATAAGTATGATTTCATTAAATATAGTGGAAGAACCCGTGCATCTGTTGCGTCTTTTAATAAACGACGTGACAGATATTTTTTTGAGAGAATGTCCCGTAAAAAGGAAGACAGTGAAATTGTAAATTATTTCATTGCCAACTTTACTTCTCATGATGATCCAAGTAAAGTGTGGATAGGAGAGATTATCCAGAATGGAGAAACCAATTTCAAACAATGGCAAAAACGAAACCAGTCGTTGTCCTACATATTCGGAAACGAAGTTGAAGGAATCTTTACAAGAGATAATTTCGACAGTTACTTCAGCACTCAAGGCCAACATCCGAAGATCCTGAAGGCCTACATGAGGAAGGAAATTAGTCTGGAAACACTTGTCATTCTGGATAAAATCTTGGGTTTCAGATCTCGTCTTGATAAGAAACTGGATGACCCTATCTGGTGTACGGTTTCCCTCAAAATGAAGAAGTACGAACCCTTCCTAAATATCGACGTGTTCAAATTCAAAAGAATCCTAAAGGAGAAACTACTATGAGTTTTCTTGACAGTGAATACGTTCGTGCATCTCTTGTAGAGATCAATGAACTTCAAGAAGACATCTATGGTGACATCATGAAGTTTCCATCCATGTCGGATGAAGATAAGTATGAACACATTTCCAAACTGGAAAAACTTCTGGAAAAACAAAAGATTATGTACACTCGGGTCTCCCTGAGTGATGATCCAGAGGCCCTCCAGATCAAGGAGAACATCACCCAAGCAGCCAAAATGTTAGGTGTACCAGGGGAGGTGGACCCTGGGACTCTCTTTGATAATATGTACAAGACCATCTCAGGTCTGAAAAAAATGTTGGGTCAGACGCTTGACGACTGACTCCAGACCTGTTACGATGACTCTGCCACCACAAAGGCCAAATCCAAACAATCCGAGGTATCCGAATGTCTTTTGCAGACCTTAAGAAACAGTCCAAACTGGGTTCCCTGACCTCCAAACTGGTCAAGGAAGTTGAGAAGATGAATACTCCCGCAGGTGGTGATGACCGTCTGTGGAAACCAGAGATGGACAAGTCTGGTAACGGTTACGCCGTAGTCCGTTTCCTCCCTGCACCTGAGGGTGAAGACCTTCCTTGGGTGAAACTGTACAAACACGCCTTCCAAGGTCCTGGCGGTTGGTACATTGAGAATTCCCTGACCACTCTGGGTCAGAAGGATCCCGTGTCCGAACTGAACACTACTCTCTGGAACAACGGGACCGATGCGGGTAAAGAAGAGGCCCGCAAACAGAAGCGTAAGTTGGAATACTACTCCAACATCTACGTTGTGAAGGATCCTGCAAACCCTCAGAACGAAGGTAAAGTTTTCCTTTACAAGTTCGGTAAGAAGATCTTTGACAAGATCATGGGTGCGATGCAACCTGAGTTCGAAGATGAAGAGCCCATCAACCCCTTTGACTTCTGGGCTGGTGCAGACTTCAAGATCAAGATCAAGAAGGTTGCAGGTTACTGGAACTACGACTCCTCTGAGTTCGCACGTCCTGGTGCTCTCCTGGATGGTGATGATGATGCACTGGAGGCCCTTTGGAAGAAGGAATACTCCCTCCAAGAGATCGTTGCACCTGATCAGTTCAAGTCCTACGATGACCTGAAGAAGCGTCTGAACATGGTTCTGGGTAACGCTGCTCCCAAGTCTCGTCCTGTTGCTGAAGAAGTCAATGATGAAGATGACTTCCGTGGTTCCTCTCGTGAACTCACCGATGATCTTCGTGGTGAACTGAATAATCTGCAACCCACTGCTTCCTCTTCTTCTTACTCTGATGAGGATGAAGATGATGCACTCTCTTACTTCCAGAAACTGGCTGAAGAGTGATGGGAGAAGCTGTTCACGCATGGAACACCATGGGGTATGGAGAGGGTTTCCTCTTCTCCCTGTGGGTGATCGGAATGTACTACATTAAACTGCGAATGGATCGAAAATTTGGGCGATGAGTAAGAAAAAGACTATCTGGCGTTTATGGGCTAAAGCACTTGGAGAAAAACCAACTAAATGTGACAGAGAGTCTGATACTATTGCTTGGATACGCACCTTTATTTTTGTTTCTTACTTGGTCACTAATGTGGCTATTGTTGCTAATGCCGTAAGACATTGGAACGATGTGCCGGCCACCAAAAACGCTACTTGTTTCCAAAAATAGCGGAAAAAAAATTCTGGGGCTTTTTGACCTGCCAGGGTCAGCCCCAGTTTTTTTGTATTATTGGAATTCTGTGTTTTTCAGTGTTTTAGTGATATAGTTCGAATTCTTCTCATAATTCATTATTGTCTTCAAATCTCTTATAACTTGTGGTAAGAGGTCTCTGCGAATTAACTGAATATTTCTCTTTCTCTCATTTAACTGAATTTCGTTCTCAAATACGGAAACTGACTTTATAGGAGCCACGGTCTTTAATTGACCAGCTTTAGTATAAGTCACAGTAAACGTTTTATCAACAACTTTTCCTGCAGGTACGATCAGATTGTTGTTGTAGTCTCTCCATTCGATCGTCTCATAGTGATGAATGGACACCAATTGATCTGCGGTGTATTTTTCATTCAATACGATATTTAAGTCATATTCGGCTAAAGGCCATTCGGACCTGACATCTATGATATTGTTGGAAGTTAAGACAACCCAGTCAAAATCTGGATTACCATAGAACTTTTCTGCAACTTGGTCTGGTCTGTCGTTCCCAACAATTTTGTATTTTTCAAAAAGTGTAGCAACAGTTGCAAAATCATCTCTCAGTTTTGCACGACGAAATAAATTTTTTACCTCAACAGTATCTGTACTCGACTGTTTGTCGTTGAGTAAAGACTGGTATTTTAAGTTTGGAAGGTAAGAAAAATAGTTAGCCATTAGAATGCTACGTCGTCTTCTGGGAAGTTACCAAGTTCATAATCATCATCGTAAATAGGTGCAATTTCACTAAATCCCATAGTTATCAAAGTTGTTACTGGTTGAGAGTCTGGGCCATATGCTGCGAAAGATCCAGTTCCTCCAGTGTAGTCAACTGCCAAGTTTGTCAATGCACAGGTCTTAAACTTATTTAATCCCAATACTTCACTATTTACAGAAGCACCTCTTCTGTATTCGAGTCTGAATACATCTGGTGTTCCAAGTAGTAGGTTTGATCCTCCTTGAAAACTGCCACCATTTCTCTTGGCTGCCATTCTATATTTTAAAGTTCGAATAATTTTTCTTACTGCGATTGCTTCTTCTTTACTTCTTGGTGATAGTCTATATGTGAAGTTAAAGTTTCTTAAACCAGGACCAGCAAATAATAATTCAAGGTTTTCGTTCAATACTGCACCCTGAATTTTTGATAAAAGAACACCAGGATCTATATTAACCTTAGCTTTGCTTGCAAGGTCTGTTACCGTTTGTAAGAGAAGTCTTTGTTTAGCAAATCCAGATCCAGCCACATTTTTAAAACCCTCAGCGAGTCCTTGGAGTGCGTCACCAACTATTTTGGTAATATTTTCATCCGTTTCTCCTCCCAGTATTGCTTTGATTGTGGGATTTAATAGTTCTCCCGCTACACCACCTTGTCTTCCCTCTCCCCATGCAACTCCGTTTTGATCGGAGATTTGGTTTGGCATTGGAAGAACAATAGTTTCAAGTAATTGTTCATTTTTAGTTCTTAAAAATTGAGAAGATGTTTCTGGGTTGATATTTACACCTTCTAATTTTCCTGCAGGAATATACTGTGCTGCTGTAATTGTGAAGTGGTCTTGGATTTGAATATCCATGTCAATAGGATATTTCAAAACTTTGTAACCAGATACTGCTTGGTCGTAAAAATAATTTGGTGTTTGTGGGAAAGGTATGACCGAGTTTAGTTCTTGTTTTGAACTTACTTCTGGACCATAATTATCATCATTTTGCAACTCTGCCGAGTCTTCGGTGTTTACCTTTGAGTTGATTGATTTCTTTTGTATATCTCCATCACCAGCAGCTATTTCATCTTTTAATTTTTGTATTTCTTCGGGAATTAGTGCATCTATGTATAGATCTAAGGCCTCATTTCTAAAGTCATTCAGTGTTTTTAATTGATTGCTTCCGAACACTGAATTGATGAGTTCGTCTGAAGCTCCATCAAGAAGATTTGGTGAAAATTCACCTATCTTTAAATCTGTTATATCCGATTCTGTAAAAACTAAGGTTCCAGTTCCATCCTGATACTCAGACTGAGTTGCAGAATAAACTGAGTATGCTTTCGTGTCTGTGTTTACGATAACGTATGTATTGTTATCGGAATTATACTTTCCTTTAACTAATGCCATCAGATTTTATCCCCTCTCCACGCACGGTACGAAGGGAAACGTCTCCCTGTATCTAGTTTGATAAACTCTTCAGTTGGTAACATGGATACGTCTGCCATTTCAGATTCTGGAACTCTCATCATGTTACCCTGTACCCCTTCAAAATTATACCTATGCAAGGTTTTTTTGGGCACAGTTATTCCATCTGCACTATTTATTAAGCCTTTTGCGACAGCCTCTCTTAATTTAGGCGATAAGTAGTGCATATTTGCACCGACGAATCCTTTTTGATCAACACTTATCACATAAGCTAATGGATATTGATCATAATATTTGAGTCTTTCTGGTTTTGTTGCGTTATAATTGAAGAAATACATTTCTCCAACTTGTGCGGGCCCAGATTCTTCTCCAAATGAACCTGGATCATCGTATTCTGAACCTTGGTAGTTTCCAAGAGTCTCTATCAAGGCATCACGATATTGTTGCCGTGTTCCTTGTTTTCCAACTTGTGCCTTGACAATAGAGAGAATACTCATTTGATTCCTAATTCTTTTTCTGTGAAGATTTTGAATTCCCAGAGTCTATCTTTACAGTATTCTCTCGCTGCTTCCCATTTGGCCTGATTGGTTCCCCAAGTGTAGACCTCATTCAACCAGGTCTTAGTTCTTTTGGTTGGATTTGGATCTGGTTGTTTGCACTGTTTTGCTGGTTTTACTTCAACCATTACTTTTCTAATTTTTCCAGATGCATCTTTGTACTTGATCATAAAATCTGGAAAATATCGATGCCAACGGCCATCGACTGGTGATTTGTATGGAATTGCAATCTCTTCACTTTGCCACTGAATTACTGCATCGTTTTTGTCGCAGTAAACCATAAATTTTCTTTCCCACAGTGATCTATAAACGATCTGTGTGGGATCACCTTTATACTTTTGTGGATTTGATGGTTTAAACCTTCCACTATAAGCCATCTAAATAACCATAACAAGCCTTCTAATATTTAGAGCCACCATGGCATCAAACAAGTTTAAAGGTGGAAAATATCAGATTGAAAACCTGAGAAGTCGTTTTCAAACAGTCGCCACCGACAACGACTACCAGGTATTTTTTAGTTTAGGATCTGCGGTTCTTGATGAAGCCACCGCACTTGGAATTGATGTCAGTTTTATTACTGAAGATCTTGGTCTTTATGTGAGTGATGCTGTTCTACCAGGATCAAGTTTTAATGATGTTGAAATAAGTGGAGACAGACAGGGCATCATCGAAAGAAATGCCGCTGGTAGAATATATGATGATGTTACTTTTACTTTCTATGTTGATAGAAATTATGACACTCTGAGATTCTTTGAGATTTGGCTTCAATACATCAATCCACTTTACGGTGCAACGAGTGGTGAGAACACATATGTAACCAAATTAAATTATCCAGATGATTACAAATGTGAGATGGCAATCACCAAGTTTAATAAAGATCTTGACACTGCGGCCTTTGAGGTAGACTTCAACAACTTTGTTCAAACTGCAAAACATCAACTAGGTTATAGATTCTTCCGTGCATGGCCATATTCTTTGGCATCAACTCCCATTAGCTATGGTGGCATCAATCTTCTGAGATGTAATGTCACGTTTAGATATGACCGTTACATTGTAAGCGAAGTTACATATCCACGAGCTCCTGAAGTTGGTGGACCAATTAGAGTTCCTTTTGTTGGTGGTGCTGCACCAGTTGGAGAACCTCAGGGAGAGAAGAAACCGATTGATCAACCAACACAGACTCAGAATAAACCTACAGGAGTTCCAGTTTCTGCTGGTGCTGCTGGTGCAGGTGGAGTTAAATACAAACCTGCGGGTATGAGCACTGGTGAAGCAATAGCCAGTGGACAACTTTATAATGATATAAATCTTACCTCCAAATACTGACTATAAATATTCATACTGAATAAGTTATTATGCCCTTACCAACTATTGCAACTCCTACGTTTGAACTGACTTTACCATCAAACGGAAAGAAAATTAAGTACAGACCATTCCTCGTAAAAGAAGAGAAGGTTCTCATTCTTGCATTGGAAGGTGGAGAAACCACAGAAATAACAAGATCTATTAAAGACGTTCTAAAGGCCTGTATTCTGACAAGGGGCGTTAAGGTAGATCAATTGCCAACTTTTGATATTGAGTATTTGTTCCTCAATATCCGTGGTAAGTCTGTTGGTGAAACTGTAAATGTGGTTGTAACTTGTCCTGATGATGGCACGACTCAAGTCCCTGTGACGATTGGTGTCGATGAGATTGAAGTTATCAAAAGTGATGATCACACCACCGACATTGATGTTGATGGCAAATATAAGTTGAGAATGAAGTATCCTTCATTGGAACAGTTTATCAATAATAACTTTAACTTCACCGATGAAGAACAAGATGTTTTCAAGTTGGTAGCTTCATGTGTTGATCTTGTCTATGATGATGAGACTGTATATGATGATTTTACCGAGAAAGAAATGATCAAGTTTCTGGAACAGTTCAATTCAAAACAGTTCCAAGAAATCGAAATGTTCTTTGAAACAATGCCAAAACTGTCACATGTAATCACTGTGACCAATCCTAACACTGGTGTTGAAAATTCCGTTAAACTGGAGGGTCTCTCAAGTTTTTTCGGTTGAGTATGGCTTACATGTCAGCTGAGTCATACTATAGTTTGAACTTTTCGTTGATGCAGTACCATAAATACTCTTTGACGGAAATTGAAAACATGATGCCATTCGAGAGAGACATTTATGTGAATCTCTTGAAGAACTACCTTGAATCAGAAAAACTGAAACAACAACAGGAACACGGTCTGGGTTAATGGCAGAACCAAACAACCAATATGAAGCAATAGGCCCCAACCCATTTGGTTTAGATCCTCGTCTCAGCGACGCGGCTTGGGCTGCTGCTCTGGCGGGTACTTTTCTAACTCCTATTCCTGGTGATGAGGCTCTTGTTGCTGGTGCTGGTGGTAGGGCTCTATTGAGTAGAAGTCTTGGTGGTAGAATATTTGGCGCGGGTGCTCGACTTGGAAAGGGTTTATTTGGTGCTGCTGGAAGGGCATTTAATTTTGGAAGAAATATATCCTTTGCTTCAGACCTTTTAGGTTTGGGTGATAAAGATAAAAAGACAGAAGATAATCAAGAATCAAAAAGACAAGCACAACAATTTATTCGCAGTTCCTCCCTTGGTGCGGGACAAGAGGCCTACGATGATTCTCCAGATGTAATTCAAGGAGAAAGTGAGGCTGTTTCTCCATATTTACCTCCAAGTGTTTCTGCACCAGAACTGATTCCTCCAGAGCCACCACCTGTAACTGGAGATCCAACAACTGATTATATTGTAAGACAATTAGACGCAATCAATTCAAACATATCTGCGATTGCTGGTGCTCTCACATCTTCTATAATTGCCGATGAAGAATATCGACAAGCCGTAATTGCACAACAGAAAGGAGCTGTGGCGGCGAGAGGTCAAACAAGATCTAGGGAGAGAACTGAAAGAAGAAAAGGAATGATGCGATATGTGAGAGAACAAGCTGCTAGTAGATCTGTCGGTGCTGCAAAGGGTGTATTTTCTGCAGCTGCTCCTGGTCTTGGTGCTTTTGGGTTACTTTCTGCTATTAATGCATTAGATGGTGCAAAAGATTGGTTTGGTGAACAATTTGATGGTTTAAAAGACTGGTGGAAAAATGTATGGGATAAAATTACGGGATTTGACTATGGCAATCTTATAGACCTTGACTGGTGGAAAAATAAGACTGATGAATTAGCTCCTGACTGGATGAAAGATTTGTGGAGTAATGTAACTGGTTTTGACTATTCCCAACTTCTTCAACCTGATTGGTGGAAGAATAGTATTGGATCTGCCTTTGAATGGATGCAACAAGGCATCGGTAGTATGATGGGTGGATCACAAGAAGAAAAACTAAAGACAAAAATCAGACAGGCTGAAAGTGGTTCTGATTATGGAACTTTGTTTAGAAAATATCTGGAAGGATTTTCTAGAGGTGATGAAAAGGCCGATCAGATGTCCATTGGGGACGTTGTTAAACTCCAAAAAGATTACCTCGCATATCAAGAATCAATAGGTATTCCAGCAAATAAAAGGAGTGCTGCTGTAGGTGCATATCAGATGCTTTATCCAGATGTTGCTGCTAAAGCACTTGGGATTCCACTCACTGCAAAGTTTGATAAAGCCATCCAAGATAGACTTGCTGATTATTATCTAAACATTGCTGGGTATAAAGACTTTAAAGCTGGAAAAATAACTGCGGAACAGTTCAATGATAGATTAGCTGGTCAGTTTGCTGCTCTTAAAAAAACAAGTGGTAAAGGTGCCTATGATGAAGATGGACTCAATAAGGCTTATGATAGTGTTCTTGATATATTGAAAAGTTCCGATTCTGGATTTGTAATGCCCGATCTAGGTCTTAGTGAAGCTGCTTCTGGTGTGATCAATCAAATACAACAGTTTGGTTCTGGTGTTTTTGAGATGTTAGAACCTATTATTATTGATAATTCTAAGAAACAATCAAATCTAAACACATCACAACTTAGTGGTGGAAGTGGTTTAATTGAGACTCTTGATCCATTTAATCCCAATTCTACACTTTATTCCCCTCTTCTTTTTGGTGGTAACTAATGGACATCAATCAGATTTTTGCTTCAAATAGAGTAAAACAATCTCTTGGTAGTCTTACAAATACTACTCAAAGTCTTGTTAGGATCATTCGTAAGGATGCACAAAAAAGAAAAACTGCATATGGAAGAATAACTGATTTAAATAAACGATTATCGAAACGAATATCTTATGTTTCTCCATCTGCTGCTGTAGGAACCATTGACGATACTCCACAGAGATCTTTTTCTTTTAGGCCTCCATCTGGAACTGGTATGTCATTGGCTGCATACGGTGGTCTTTCTGCTATAGATTTTTTAAATAAACTTTTCAATAAAAGTGAAGAAGAATTGAAAAAAGAGGATCCATCCTATGATCCTACCAAGATAAATCTTCCAGGCCCAGAAAATGTAAATCCTCAACCAACACAAACAACACCATTTACACCAGAACAGGAACAAGAATATGTTGATAGTCTTCCTCCTGGTGTGAGAGAAGACATGGAGAAAGGTGGTAAGACACAACCACCATCAATATTGGAATCTATTTGGGGTAGTCTGACAAATCTTATTGGTGGTATGTTTGGTGGAATGAAGCCAGGATCACCAATACCATCTCAATTTAGTCCTTTGACTGGTGTTTCTGGAAGTGTTAGAGTTGATGGTAAGAGAAATGCCATGTTGTCAACGGCATACAGTCCATTTTCTCCCGCTGATGTGAAAGAAAAGGACATACAAATTATTTCTGGAAAGGGATATAGAGAAAGTACCGATTCTGTTCACAAGGGGTTTGATGTCGCTGCACCAAATGGAACTCCACTATACGCATATCTTCCTGGAAAAATTACAAGAAAGGGTACAGATAGAGGTTATGGAAACTTTGTAGAGTGGAAAGATGATCAATATGGTCAGACCCACTTTTTTGCACACATGCAACATCCAACCTCCCTGAATGTTGGAGATACATTTAAACAAGGCCAAACTCTTGGATTGGTTGGTGCAACTGGTAGAGTTGATGGACCACATCTGCACTGGGAAATCGGGAAACAGGGGTCGGAGATAGATCCTATGAAGTGGGTTAATTCTCACCCAATCAAGGAGGAACCAGTAGAACCAACGAAAACATCATCCACGGTTAATAATCAAGCCAGAAAAATTAGTCAGGTTAATAAGATAGATAGTAGTAGTGTGGCCGTTGCGCCTGTTTCATCAAAGACTGACTATAAAGATATTTCCACATCAACTGTAAAGACTCAAATTCAACCAATAATCATCTATAGCTAATGAGTTATATAAAGAACGTAAAAATTTCTAATCTTGTTATAACTTCTCTGGATGGTTCGAAGACCGCAGAGGTAGGTAGTGGAATTGATAGTGTCATACAATTTGATTATTTTGAGAGTATTTTTAATCCATCGATAGAAGCGGTACTTACAATCGTAAGCAGAGATAAACTGACATCGAGACTGCCTATAATTGGGACTGAAAAAGTAACCATAACGATAACACATGACACTGGTGAACAGGACTTTACTTTCTATGTGCAGAGTGTAAATGAACCTCTGTCGGACTCAATGAGAAGTATTATTGTATTGAGTTTGACCACAGAAGATAATATCAAACAAGAGTTAGAACAATATAGACTTACATCTAGATACGAACCCACAGTAGCTATTGATGCCCATGTCAAAAATATCATGAATCTCTTGGGTACTGAGAAAGAAGTTGAGATAGAAAAGACTGCAAATTCTTATGGATTTTTTGGAAACTATTGGAGACCATTCAGAGGTATCTATTGGTTGGCTAAAAGATCTTTATCAAAAGAAGGACAAGATAGATCTGGATTTTTATTCTGGGAAACAAAGTCAAAATACAGATTTAAGAGTATTGACACCATCGCGGCTGATGCTGAAAAACTTTCGAAAGAAGGTAAAATTATAAATTATCAACAAAGAGATTATGTTTCCGATGCCAATGATGATAGTGATAACTTTGTGATTCACTCCCCATTTGTTGAGTATAATCAAAACATTTTATATCAACTTAGAAAGGCCGCATACGGAGACAATACAAAGTTTTTTAATCCTCATACTATGCCTCAGTCTTTCCAACCAGAAGATAAAACTGTCTATTCAGAGTCTTTTGGTAAGTCAGATCACTTCGGTACAAGTGATTTAACACAGAGAGAATTTGGAATTATGAACTCACCCAGTTCCATCGATGTTCAACCATTTGTTAGTGGAACAATGAATAAAGATGGTGCTGTCAATAATGAAGAAGACGATGATCCACACAAGTGGATGGGTCAGTCCAACATTAAATATCAGTCAATTATGTCTCAGTCTCAGAGAGTGACTATTCCAATGAACTTGACTCTTGAGGCTGGAGACCCGATTGTTCTTAATTTAATTTTGTCAAACGAGGGCCTTGACGATCACGGAAGTGGGGTGTATCTTATAAAGGACCTACGTCATACTATCAAATTTGGTGAGTCTGGTGTGCAATGCCTTACAAATCTGCGTTGTATTCGAGATAATTATGGAAATGTTGGAGTAAATCCAAAAATAATTTATTAAATAGTTAAAAGGAGTAAAACAAATGGAAAACATCGAAGCACACATTGAAGCAGACAAAAAGATTCTAGACGATCCACAAATCTCACCTCAAGCACGCAGACATACCGAAGAAGAACTTGCTGCGCTGAAAGCATACGCAGAGAATCATCCAGAAGATCATCATGATCCTACTTCTCTGGAACTTTATTGTGATGCCAATCCAAGCGCTCCAGAGTGTTTGGTCTATGATGACTGATAAATAATCTGTAAAGAATACTTGTTTGAATGAAAGAGGTATTATCACGCCCAGGTAGTATGGGATCTGATGGTCTCAGATGGTGGATTGGCCAAGTTGCGCCAAGATCTGCCTGGGCTGGTGCTGGACTTCTTATCAACGATAAAAGTTCTGGTAGATCCGATAATAAACCAGAACAAGAAATTTATTACAACCGAGTAAAGGTAAAGGTTGTAGGTTTTCATGATAAAATTGCAGATCCTAATGATCTGCCTTGGGCTCATGTGGTGAACAGCCCAAACGTATCGTCTGGATATGGATTTAAAGACTCTACACACTATCTTGAAGGTGGGGAAAGTGTATTTGGTTTTTGGTTGGATGGAGAAGATGAACAAAAACCAGTAATTCTTGGAGTCTTTTATAGAAATAGTATAGCAGAAGATCTCTCACAACCACTGAAAGGATCTGCTGCAACACCAACAAACGGTGCGGCTGTTCAAAATAATCTGGATCAAAAACCGACTGGTGGGACTGCTTCGACTAATGTAGCAACAGGAGAAACCACACCAGAGACAACTACTTCATATAATCCAAAATATAATCTTTTTACTGGTATAAGTGAAGATAAGAAAGTTGTAAGACCACATATTTCAAATGAAGCTAGTTCTCAAAAGGGAACTTCTGATGCTGCAGAAGCTCATCACACTTTTCTTGGTGTAAAAACTAGTAGACCCACATGTAAAAGAGATAATAGTATTGCTGAGATAACTGGTCTTCTTGGAGATTTCTCTGAGTTCTTGCTTACTGCTCAAGGATATGCAAATTTCTATGTGAATTTGATAACCAACACATTAATAAATTTAGATGAGGAAATTAAACTCATCGCAAAGAGCATTACAAAGATAATGACCTCTCTTTATACTGCCATTCGTGATGAAATTTTTGCAGAGATTGCAAAGAAAATACAGGAATTTATAAATGAAATTCTTCCAGAGGAAGTAAAACCACTTTTTGGTGATAGTATTAAAGGAACTGTAGATACAATTTATTGTATTTTTGAAAATCTGATTGAAGCCATACTCAACATAGTCGTTGACCTTCTTTTATCCCTTGTTGGTCAATTTGTCAATGGTCTTGTTTGTGCTGCAGAACAACTTACTGGTGCTCTGTTAAACAGCCTGCTCGATGCCATGGAACAGGCCATAAGTCCTATACTTCAAAGTTTGAATGAGACTTTAGGTGGTGCTCTTGGAAGTGTAAATCAGATAATCAATCAAGCTTTGGAAGCAGTTGGAATCGTATACAGTTTCATTGGATGTGACAAGTTTAAGTGCCCACTTCCTTCTAGATTTGATAATGCATATGGACCCACTCAGGCCCAGAAGGACAGCGCACAATCTATATTCTCTTCTATTTCTATTCTCAACATTCAAACCTCCACAGATGAAGATGGTAACTCAGTAACTGTTGGTGATTTGTTAAGTGATGCGGAGGACAACGCTGCTAGTATATTTGGTCCTCAGTCTCCAGAAGATCAAGCTCTTGCAGCTCAGGTCAATGCACTCGCTGGCGGATGTAATCCAAATATATTGGTGTGTGGTCCACCAACTATTGAGATATTTGGTGGTGAAGGTTTTGGTGGTGCGGCCAATGCAGTGGTAAATGAACTTGGCCAGGTGATTGGTGCGGACATTGTTGAAGCTGGTTTTGGTTACAGTTCTGAGTCACCTCCATATGTCACAGTTAAGGACGCTTGTAGTGAAGGTAAGGGTGCAAAGGCAACAGCAATCATTGATGATGAATCTGGTGAAATTATTAAAATCTTAATTGATAATCCTGGATATAACTATCCACAGAAACCAGGTAAAATTATAACGTCTACAGGAATTATCCCTGTCACTCAAGATCCACCAGAAGAAGCCATTATTGATAAAATTGCTCAGATTGATGATGTCATCGTTACCAATCCTGGATATGGATATAATCCAGGCGATACAATTCAAATCGATGGTGTTGATTTACCTGATGGTCTTCCAATCTTGGAACCAGTCATCGTTGGTGGAAAGATTGTAGATGTTAAGATTCAAAGTCCTGGATATGGATTCACAGAGATTCCACCACTCACAATAAATAGTGACACTGGAATCGGTGCAGATTTCTCTGTGGTTCTTAAATTCGTTAATGTTGATGAATTGATTGAACCAATCGATCCAGCTAAGATTATCCAAGTAATAAATTGCGTAGGTAAATAATGCCAAACTCACAGTCAGGTGATTTTGATATTGACACTAGGAGACATTTCCGATTTGAAGGCGGACAAAATTCTCCATATGGAAAGGTTAGTTATCGCGTATTAACTAATCTTGGCGCTGGCCATGGTTGGTATCAGAATGGTACAAGTGAAGATCACCAAATGGTTGCAACTGGCAGATCTGTCGAATCACTTGGTCATAAAGTAAAGAAGTCCAAGACTAATGAATCAGATCCTTTATTACCCGCAAAATTAATTCGTGCAAAACACGGTGATATTATTTTGGAGGCAGTAGATGGTGATATTATCCTAAAAGGTGATAACATCATAATGTATGCGGACGGTATCCGAAATACTGGGGATGGCGACATTCAGATGTATGCCAATAAGGCCGTAAGTATTGAAGGATCTGATGTTAGAGTTAGTAGTGCTAACTTGAGACTTATTGGTAAGAAAGACTTTTCTCTTATCGGAAAAGTATATGGCAATATAACTGCTGGAGTTCTAAATGCATCCGCTTCTTCCGATTTCGGTGCATCTACTCTACTTGGTAAGATGAAAGGTATTGCTGAGAGTTTGGGGGCGATCTAATGGCATTTTTTCCTGTAATGTATGGGAACCGACTTGTTGTTGGTTCTGAAGCTTCCGCTGGTGTCTCTAAGGTTCAAACACAACCTTTTGATGGATCTGTTCTTGGTGGATTTACTGTTCTCAATGGTCCTGTTCAAGTCGGTGTTGCTCCACTAGCACCAGTTCCTCTTGGAACTCTTCACATTGGACCCAACCCACCTACATCTGGCCCAACTTCTTTAGCCTCTTTACACATTGTTCATCCTTCAATCGGGATGAACGTTATTTCTCCGATTGCTGCTAATTTTTATGGAGCAGTCAATACTTATGCCATTCAACAGGCATATGGATCCGACTTTTCCTTTGGATTAAAACAGACCCTTGGAACGTTTAACAAGGTTGGAAAAGGTGTAGAGGTTGGAGGAACTACAAAGGCCGAACCAGGAATCACTGAGGCTGCACCAAATAGAACCAGTGCTGGCAACATGACAATTGCTGGTAACTTAACTGTTACTGGCACAATTAGCGGTGTAGTCAATCCCCAGGCCTGGAAAGGATTTGACATCAAACATCCTAAGAAACCAAATAGACGTATTCGACATATTTGCGTAGAGGGCCCAGAGGCAGCAATCTATGTCAGAGGAACACTCAAAGGATCTAACGTTATCGAACTTCCAGAATACTGGGATGGTTTGATTGACATTGAATCTATTTCTGTCCACCTTACTCCTATCGGAAACTATCAAGAGTTGTATGTTGACAAGATTGAGTGGGGTAAGAAAGTGATTGTCAAGAATAATCAAGGGTCTGCAATTAATTGTTACTACAAGGTTGAGGCCGCTAGAATCGATGGTGAACCATTGATCGTCGAATATGAAGGAGAAACTGCTGCTGACTATCCTGGAGATCCAACGCAATATTCAATCTCTGGTCATGATTATGGGAGGAAAGACTGATGCCATTAGATAACAATGCAAAAACTGAGTTTGTCATTGCAGATATTAATGCAAAGATAAAACAACAGAACGATATTATTGGATTCAATACAACATCATCATTACAATCTAGACTCGATTATGTTGATGAGATTGTTGCGGCTTTTGATCCTGCAATCAAAGGAATAGATAACAAAATCGTTTCCATTGGCCAATCTATCAATCAACTTAAAGATGAAATCATTGTTTTGATTTCTGATGCCGTTGGTGTATCTACAGTGAACACTTGTGGTATTGCAAGCACTGGTCCTGGTGGTGATTGTTTTGTTAGTGCTGATGGTGGTCTTGATGGTGGATGGGCTGGTGGTATTTCCACATGTCTGTTGGGATATACTCCCGAGTATTACGACACAGTTACTTCTAGGATTTGGGCATTTTCGAGTACATCATCGAATCCCTTTGTCTCATCTACTACAATTTTGAGTAGTGCTAGTAATACCTTTGGTGCTGGAATTGGAACGTTTTTGGTTGTTAATCAAAACAATAGTTCTTATACTGCTGGTTATCGGGTAACCTTGAAGAGTACTCCAAGTTGCTCTGCCGTTCAGACTCAAATTGATGCAAAAGATGCAGAGATTGCAACTCTAAGAAGTGAAATTGGAAAGTATCTTGGTGTTGTGAATACTATTCGAGAACAAAGATGGAAGTCTCAACTAGAGAAATGGGGTTTGGTCAGGGCTCAGAAAGAGGCTGAAGAGGATAAGGAAAAACTGGTTGGTGTTCTGACCGCCTTCACCGATTCAACGTACACGAGCCTGTTCCTCAAGTGACACAGGGCCCTTGCCCCAACCCCCTGACAGTGTTATTATACATAGGTAATGAGAGGTCACGAATGACTGACGAGTACCTGACAAAAGTCGTTATTGACGTTTGTTATAGAACTTTCTATCTGTTCTCATCGGATGGTGAAAAACAGATTGTCGATTGTGAAACTGTGGATCAATTCATGGAACTGCGTGAGATGGTCAACCTTGCAAAAGAGTTTGACGAGGAAGTACAAGTCATTTATTGTGATCCCATTACCACCCTTGCGGGTGTGGTGTAGGGGTAACATCTGAGCCTTCCAAGCTCCAGTCGCGGGTTCGATTCCCGCCACCCGCTTATGAAAGAATCGCAAGACTTCCATGCGTATCGCTTCGGTGGATTTAAAGTCACATCAATAACCCTCCTAAGACTGATTAGTGAATTGGAGGGTTCATATCAACTCCTCAAGTACATGGGATTTGAAGAGGATATGAATACTGTTGATGAGATGAAAAAACGTTACTACAAACTTTACTTCCAAAAATCAAAAGAAGAAAAGAATGCGACCTGAAACTCGTAAATCAATGGAGATGTTATTCTCCGCCAAGTGGAATGTTCCAACCGCAGCTACAAACTGTGGTTTATCTTGGAAAGAAATGAAAATAACATTCAATGAATATTGTGCATTTCATTCACCCACTTATTGTCCAGAGCCCGAAGATCAACTCAGTCTCTTCTGAGTTTGAGGGACTGTCGCCTATTGGTTAAGGCCCACTGCTTATAACGGTGTGAATCGGGTTCAATTCCCGACAGTCCTACCTCGCTCCTTTAGCAATCTGGTGAATGCAGCGAACTCATAATTCGCCTGAGGCGTGTTCGATCCACGCAAGGAGCACCTACGGGACGGTGGTGGAAGTGGTAGACACACCAGACTTAAAATCTGTTGAGCATTACGCTCGTGAGGGTTCAAGTCCCTCTCGTCCTACTAGTCTTGGACAGACTTAAAACTTATCCTGGTGCGCCTAGATACATAGTCTCGGGATGACTTTAAAAGCGCCCTGGTCGGGAACCCCTTCCCCCGTCATATACTGCGAAGTGTATGACATCTGCCACTTTAGCTCAGCTGGATAGAGCAACGGTTTTGTAAACCGTAGGTCGTCGGTTCAAGTCCGACAAGTGGCTCCACGAGGAGTAGCTCAGTTTGGTAGAGCACTCGCTTTGGGAGCGAGTGGCCGCAGGTTCGAATCCTGTCTCCTCGATTATGCAGTTATCATCATGCATGAAATACCTTTTATTGTAAAAGAAGATTTTCTTGACGAAGGTGAATTTTCTCAAGTTGTAGAAGAAACAGAAACTCTCCTTGATAGTTTTATCGAAGTAGAATTTAGTAGACCTGCAACAAAAGATGGAGTCATACTTAAACACAGTAGTGGTATGATGTATGACGACTATTACAATGGATTATCGAAGGAACTATCTCCAACAGTAAAAATCTTTCATAAAAAGATATTTGATAACTTTCTTTATAGTGAGTTTGATCAAATAGGAACTCTGTGTCATAACTTAAACTGGACTAGTATGATGATTTCATACTATGAAAATGACGATTACTATAAACCACATTTTGATGCATCTTTTATCACAGGGCTCTATTGGTTTGACATAAGGCCACAAAGAAAATTTGCTGGTGGAGAATTATATTTGTATAATGGTACTAAGTTTATGCAACCTGATGCTGCGATTCCATTTCAACCAGTTAATAACCGATTTGTTGCATTTCCCAGTTGTTACTTACATGAAGTGAAACCAATAGTTTTATCTGAAAGATTTAAAGGTCAAGGTTATGGGAGATTCTGCATAACCATGTTCTGTGGTCACGGGTCATAGTAATGATTGTCTAAATATAAGGAGAAGAAATCTTGTACGCCGCAGGATAGCGAAATGCCTTTAAGTAGACTAGAGAATTTCCTTAAGAACGTTGAAGGTAACATTCTATATGTAAACCCATCTGACCTTGATTCTACTGATAGTATTGAGAATCAGGGTAATTCTCTGACTAGACCATTCAAAACTATTCAGAGAGCTCTGCTTGAGTCTGCAAGATTCTCGTATCAGATTGGTCAAAATAATGATAAGTTCAACAGAACCACCATTCTGTTGTATCCAGGCGTTCATGAGATTGATAACAGACCTGGTTTTAACGTAGTTGATTCTGGCGGCAGTGGACTGTTCAGAGATAGAAATGGTAATATTCAAACCTTAAATCAATTAACGGCGGATAGTAACTATAATATCAACGACTCGACAAACGAACTTTACAAGTACAACTCTGTAGAGGGTGGTGTTATCATCCCTCGTGGTACTTCTATTGTTGGTCTTGATCTTCGTAAAACTATTATCAGACCAAAATTTGTACCAGATCCTACAGATGATGCTATCCTGCGTTCAGCCATCTTCCGTGTAACTGGTGGTTGTTACTTCTGGCAGTTCACTGCTCTGGACGGTGACTTAAATGGATCGGTATATAAGGACTATACGACTAATAGATATACTCCTTCATTCTCACACCACAAACTCACCGTATTTGAGTATGCTGATGGTGTAAATGGAGTTGGTATTGGTACTTCTACCAGCACCACTGATCTTTCAATGTATTATCATAAAGTCCAAAGGGCTTATGGTGACAGTTCTGGTCGTGCCATTGGTGATTTCCCTGCAACTCTTGATATGCAGGCTAAACTGCCTGAATATGAAGTTGTAGGCCCACTTGTAAACAATGATGTTGGTATTACAAGTATTCGTGCTGGTGCTGGATCTAAGACAAATACTTCGACAACGATTACAGTAGACTGTTCTACGCCACACGGCCTGGTGGTTGACAGTCCATTTAGAGTTGCTGGTGTTAATACATATCCAAATATCTACAACGGAAACTTCCAAGTAACTGGTGTTTCTTCCGAAAGAATCTTTACATATAGAACAAGTTCTTCACCTCTTGATGGTCTTCCTTCACTTGATGGTGATGAGAAAATTATTGCGGACACTGATAGTGTCTCTGGTGCTTCTCCATACATCTTTAACTGTTCTGTAAGATCAGTTTATGGTCTCTGTGGTATGCACGCTGATGGATCTAAAGCCACTGGCTTTAAGTCCATGATTGTTGCCCAATACACTGGTGTTGGTCTTCAGAAAGATAATAATGCTTTCTTACTGTATAACTCCACCACAGGTCAGTATGACAACAATGCTACTGTGGCTGACAGTGAGAAACCACTTTATATCAATTCGGATGCGGTCTACAGACCATCATATGAAAGTTATCATGTGAAGTGTTCTAATAAGTCCTTCATCCAAATTGTATCTGTATTTGCTATTGGTTACGCAAAACACTTCCTCACAGAGTCTGGTGGTGACCAATCAATTACAAACTCTAACTCTAACTTTGGTGCAAAAGCTCTTGTATCGAAAGGTTTCCAAGATGAGGCCTTCAATAGAGACAATAAGGGCTACATCACACATATTGTTCCTCCACAAAGACTTTCTAAGTCCGATAAGTCAGTAGAGTGGTTGCCACTTAATGTTGGTCTGTCAACTGTAACAACATCAGAGATTTATCTCGATGGATTTACCGATCCTGATATTCCACCCCCAGTGGTTGTTGAAGGTTATAGAATTGGTGCAAGATCTGATTTTAATATCAATGGTCTTTGCAGCAATCCAGATCTTCTGAAGATTTCTATCGCTGGTGTTGGAACTTTCTCTGCACCAATTAAAATGTTGAATTCGGATGGGACTCCTGGTCCAAGCCGAATGAAGGAATATGATGTTGGATTTGTTGGAGCTGCAAACAGTATCACCAGCAGCACATTAACTCTCAGACAGGATCATGAACTCTATGCTGGTGAGAGTGTAAGAGTCATCTCTGATGATGGTTCAATGCCTGATGGCCTTGACTCAAATACTGTTTACTATGCAGTTACTAATGATTCCCAGAATGAAACTCTGAATGCTGATCAGATTAAACTTGCAAGAACTGAAAATGAAGCTATTCTTGGTGGATCTGGTAACTTTATCACCATCAATAATAACAAAGGTGGTAAGTTAAGAATCAACTCCAGAGTATCTGATAAACTCCCTGGTGATTTTGCTCACCCAGTTCAATACTCCACTAGTAATTCAAACTGGTATGTAAAAACTTCTACCAGTACATCGGAAAATACTATTAAGAATGCTCTTATTTCCAATAAGAATACTATTGGACCAAGAACTAATAAGTCATTCTTCGAAAGAAAAGAAGATACTAGATCTCTTGGCGATAAGATCTACAAACTTCGTTTTGTTATTCCCAAGACGTATCAAGAGGCGAGACCTCCTATCCCTGGATTTGTAATTCAAGAATCCAGCACTGTCGGTGTAACAACGGCCACTGATTTCACGGATAATGTCCCAGATGCAACAGTATTAAGAAACCTCAGAATACTTAAGAGTGTTGACAGAGATTCAAATACTGGTATCACAACCATTGTTACTGAGAAACCTCACAACTATGAGGTTGGTGATGAAGTTAAAATCCTGAATGTAAAGAGTTCTGGAAACACTGTTGGTGCTGCCAACACTGGATACAACATCACAAGAAAAGTAGTTGGTATCACAAGCTCCAAGGGCCTTGAGGTATCGTTTGCGAACGATCCTGGTTCATTCATTAACACTCTTTCTACCAGAAATAATGGTCTTCCAACCATCTCTAGAAAGACATCCAAGGAAACATTTGTTGTATATCGTGTAGAAACTCTCAAGGCACACGAATATAACAAACAGGATGGTGTTTATCACCTTATCTGTATTGATGGTAGTATCAAACCAACTGTTAATGAGTTTGGTAGTGAGACCTTCAATCAACAAATTGAAAATCTGTATCCTCAGTTTGATGCAGACAACTTTGTCATGGATCCATCTCCTGCGGCTAGTTTCGCAGTCAATGAGCCAATTGGTAAGGTTGTAACCAACAGTCTTCAATATAGTGTTACTAAGGAATTTGCCAATAGATTTGCAGTAAGTAATGGACTTGGAATCGCTGTAACTTTCGCTGAAGGTTCCACAGCAGGTATTTCAACTGTATATCTTGATAGAGAACACAATCTCAATACTATTGTTTCTGTCAGCCTTGGATCGACTGGTTCTGGATACGGTGCTGGTATTACAACAACTCTTTATAATGCGTCTCTTGTATATCCTTCGAGTGGAGATGGTAGTGGTGCTACTGTAAACATCGATGTTGATGGTATTGGTGGTATAACTGGAATCACCATTGTAGATGGTGGTAGTGCCTATAGTATTGGTGATACTCTTCAGATTGTTGGTGTCCAGACTGGTGCTGGTCATGTTGTTGGATCTGTTACTGTAACTAAGACATCGGATAACGTTGGTGATGCCGTTCAAATCGTTGGTGTCGGTACATCACTTTCTCGTTATGCAAGTGGATACAATGGTGTCTATAAGATCACTGGTATCAAGCCAAAAGAAATTGCATACGACAATGGATTCTGGCCTGGTTACTATGATGTAAATACTGTTGGTATGCAGACTGGTTTTGCACTGTATGCTGGTAACGCACCAGTAGTCTCTGCAATTTCTTACTCTAGTGCTGCAACAGGTATTGTAACTGTTACAACTTCTGGTCCACATGGACTGAATGTAAACAATCCATTTAGAATTGTTGGTGCTGCTCAAACAATCTATAATTATGAAACCATTGTAAACGAGAAGATCAGCAACACTCAGTTTAACTTCAAGTTCAATGAAGTTTATACTCCAGTCTCCTACACAAGTGGTGCTTCGGTCCTCCCAATAGGTTACGGTGCGAGAGGTGGTAGAACAGAGGCTGGAAATGAGAGAGTTGGACAGAGACTTGTCCCATTCGTTTCAGGCATTTCTACAACAATGTCTGCGGCCTCAATCAACTCAACTTCCACAACATTAACACTTTCCGATAGTTCTGGATTCTATAAGGGAGACTATGTACAGATTGATGCTGAAGTTATTCGTATCTCTTCTGACTTCTCATCCAATGCAGCCACCGTTCTCAGAGGTCAACTTGGTACACGTTCCGCATCTCATGATGCCTCTTCTTTAGTCAAGAAGATTCGTATCGTTGCTACTGAGAAGAGAAGACATTCGATTCTTCGTGCATCTGGTCACACGTTTGAATACCTTGGTTTTGGTCCTGGTAACTATTCAACTGGTATGCCTCAAAAGCAGACCAGAGTTCTCACCAAAGAAGAACAGTTCCTGTCACAGTCTCTGACATCTAATGGTGGTGCAACAGTTTATACTGGTGTTAATGACACTGGTGACTTCTATATTGGTAACAAACTTATCAACTCTCAGGATGGAACGGAATCAACATTCAATATTCCAATTCCAACTGTAACTGGTGCTTCCGAAGACGCTGCTGGAGCTGCTACAAGACTTGACGTAATCTTTGATAGTGTTAGTGTTCGTGAAGGTCTCACAGTTGATGGTGAAAATAACACTACTGTTAAGATCAATGCACCAACCACTATCAGTGAAAAATTAACCACAACTGGTACAGATGGTATTGAAGCTGTTCAAATCTCCATAAACGGTGGTCTTCCTCAGAACAGAACAATAACATATTCTCCAACAAAACCAACTGCTTCTGGAACTGTTGGTGATGTTACATTCAACTCTAACCCAAGCTTTGGCCAATATATTGGTTGGATCTTCACTCAAGAGGGTTGGAAGAGATTTGGTTTAATTTCAACAGAAGCCGACTCAACAAAACTGAGTGTTGGTACTGTTGGTGTTGGATCTACAAGTGCTTCCAGAATTGGTCAACAAGATGGTCTTGATGTTCGTGGTACTATTGTTGCTGATGCGTTTGTTTGTGCTGGTGTTTGTACATTTAGTGGTGGAACGACATTTGCTTCGGTTACTTTTGATTTATTAAATGTTGGAATTGCAACTATAACGAATACACTTGATGTTCAACAGAGTGCAAAGTTTAGTGGAATCACTACTTACTTCAGTGGCTCTCAACTCAAGTTCAGAGATGATGTTAACGCACACTTTGGTATTGCTAATGATCTTACAGTCCGTCATGACTCTGGTGATGGAAACTTAGTTCTGAACAATAATAGTATGAACTTTACCCTTAAGGGTAGTCAAGATATCTCTATTCAAGATAACTCTGGTAACAATTACATCTTCTGTAATAATTATGTCTCACTCTATTACAATGGTAGTGAAAAATTAAGAACTACCAATACTGGTGTTACAGTCTATGGAACTATAGCTGGTGTTTCCACTGGTGCAGACAGAATCAACGTTGACGAGGCCGCAGGTAATACAAATTATCAGGTCCTATTCAGTGAAAACCAAGGCGCTGGTTATCAGAGACCTTACATTGATTCTGAATCTGGTGTATTTACTTACAACCCATCGACTAATACTCTGTCAGCTGGAGTATTCAATGGTTCTGGTGCATCTCTGACCAACATTCCTAACAGTGCAACCACTGCAACCAATTCAAATACTGCAAATACTATTGTTGCTCGTGATGCTTCTGGCAATTTCTCTGCTGGAACTATTACTGCTTCTCTGAGTGGTAACGCCAGTACTGCTTCTCAAGTATATATTAACAACGATGACAGTGGTGATACCAACTGTCCAATCTTGTTTACGCAGAACACAACTGCTGGTAATAAACCAATTTATGAAGACTCTGCTCTTTATTTTGATAATACAAACAATATCCTGTACACCACTACATTCTCTGGTGCATTGAGTGGTAACGCCAGCACTGCTTCTCAGGTATATGTTACCAATACAACCAGTGGTACTTACTATGTGAATTTCTCTTCTAGTGGGTCTGCTAACCGTGATATTCGTAATGCCACTTCACTTTCATATAATGCTACCACTGATGTATTGAGTAACACTTCTGACGAGAGGTTGAAAGAAAATATTGAAATTATCTCCAATCCTATTGAAAAGGTACAACAACTTCGTGGTGTTACCTTTGATTGGAAGAAAAATGGTGCTGCTTCTGTTGGTGTGATTGCACAAGATGTTGAGAAAGTACTTCCACAACTTGTAACTACAGATGATGAAACAGGTTATAAGTCAGTTGGTTACGCAAACATGGTGGCCGTACTGATTGAAGCTGTTAAGGAACAACAGACACAAATTGAAGAATTGAAAGCAAAGGTTGACGAATTATCTAAATAGAAAAGACCGATAAATATCGGTGACTAGGTAGATACCATCGTTACAGCCATATGGCATCCAATATCCGATTTAAAAGATCTTCCGTAACTGGGAAGGTCCCAACCGCAGTACAACTGCCAATTGGTGAATTGGCTATGAACACCACAGATGGTGTTCTTTGGATGCAAGAAGAGGGTGGAAGAATCCTTAACATTCGTGCTGGTGCAGCACTGACTGAGGGAAGATTCATCTACGTCTCTACATTTGGCGATGACACTAATAACGATGGTAGTAGTCCATCAAAGGCTAAAAGGACAATCAAAGGTGCTCTAGGCATTGCTACTGCTGGAGACACTATTGAAGTTGCTGCTGGTACTTTTGTTGAAGATAATCCACTGGTGGTTCCACCTGTGGTTGCCATTCAGGGTGAGGATTTGAGGTCTACCACGGTAAGTCCTCAGAATACCAATGCTGATTTTTTCCTTGTAAATAACGGCGCATTTATTGGTAACATGAGTTTTGTGGGATCTGCCACAACTCATGCAGTAGTTGCTTTTGATCCAAATAGAGTCGGTGTTGTAACTCAGTCTCCATATATTCGTAACTGTACCAACTTCATTCCAAACAGTATTGGAATGAGGATTGATGGTAGTCTGAGAATGGGTAATAATGGTGTCAACGGCTCAATGGTTGTTGACTCATACACACAATACAATCTGAATGGTATTGGTGTTTCGATTACCAACAAGGCCTACGCACAGTTGGTTTCGATCTTTACTATTAACTCTGGAATTTCTATTTTCTGTGGTTCTGGTGGTGCATGTGACATTACCAACTCCAACTCTTCATTCGGTAACTTTGGTCTTATTGCTGATGGTGTAAGTCCTGTTCAGTACATTGGTTTCTCTACAACTTCCTCTGGAATTGGTAGTGACCGTATTGAAGTTCAGTTTGGTAACAGCAGAGGACTGCAAATCACTAACTTTGAGTATGATCAAGCCACTGGATTCTCAACAGTCACCGTAGCTGAATCACACAACCTTGCAGTTGGTTATGCTGCCACCCTTCAGGGTATTGGTTTCACATGTGCTGGTTATGGTCAGACACATGCAGTTTCCACGTTCATCTATGATGAACAGACTGGTATTTCTACTGTAACGACTGCAACCAATCACGGATTGATTGCTGGTCAGAACTTCAAGATTGAAGGTCTCTCATTTACTTGCCCTGGTGGATCTGGAATCACTACAACCGTCTTTCCTGATGGGAAATATGGTTATATGTTCAAGGTTGATTCTAAATTATCAGATACTAGTTTTACATATAATGCTGGTGCATCGAACATTGTTCACACTCACACAGCAGACACTGGTATCATTCGCACAGGTATTAACACAGACATCTTCCCAAGTCCAGACATTCAACCAGGATCTTCTGGATTTGTCTATGATGTAGTTGGTGTTGAATCTCCTACTAAGTTTAATGTCTATTCTGGCATTTCATCAATCACTCACACCTTCGTTCAGGCTGGTATCAGAACAGTAACAAACGCTGTTTATACAGAATCGACTGGTATTACCACGGTTACTGTAACCGAACCACACTTCATGAAGGTCACAGATCATGTAAGACTTGATGGGTTAGAGTTTAGTTGTGCTGGATATTCGACTGGTCCACAAGTCAACATCACTAATGTGTTGTATGACAACACCACTGGTGTTACCACAATTACAACTGGAACTGCATCTTCTGTTACCGTAGCAAAGACTGTCCAACTTGCTAACATTGAGTTTAGTTGCCCTGGTGGTAGTGGAATTAGTACCACTATCTTCCCAACTGCGTTACATAATTCAAATGCAGTTTATGGCCATGATGTGTTCCGTGTCACTGCGGTGAACAGTGCCACTGAATTTGAAATCAACGCTGGAGTATCAACTATTCCACATACTTACGTCAGTGGTGGTACTGCTATTGCTGGTGTTACTACGACTACTTTCCCAGATGGAAGTGGTCGTTATGGATATGTTTTTGAAGTTATAGGTATCACAAGTACAACATTTACTGTTGATTGTGGTATTTCAACTATCGCACATACTTATGTTTCTGGTGGAACTGCTAGAAAAGTTGGTGCTGCAAAACTCTATGCAAACCGTCCGTATGATGGTCAAGTTCTGTATCTTGACACTCTGTATAAACAGTTGGACAAGATTGATGTAACAAGCACTGGTTCTGGTTATCAATCAACACCCGTAGTTACAGTTTCTGCACCTGAGGGTCCAAATGGAACTCGAGCCACGGCTGAAGCCACAGTTGAAAATGGACAAATTAAAGAAATTACTGTAACCAATAATGGTTCTCAGTATATCAATAATCCTTCTATTACTATTACTGGTGGAAGTCCAACTATTGCGGCTGGAACGACAACAGGAATGAGACCTTTATACTACACTGTTGAACAGGCCACCCAACCAGACAAGTATACTGGCATTTCTACAGTTATATTTGACCAGGTTCTTAATAATGCAGTTGGTGTTGGAACTACCATTTACTTCCATCAAGTAAGTCTCGTTCTTGCATCATCACACTCATTTGAATGGATTGGTTCTGGTGGAGACTTAGCAGGTTCTCGTCCCAGACTTGGTGGTGTTGGTATTCAAAGTTGTGAAGTGGTAGGAAGAGATGGTGGTATCGTGGTTTATACATCCACGGACCAGTCTGGTAACTTCCGTATTGGTAATGACGTTAATATCAATCAGGTTACAGGTACTATCTCTGGTAGAGCCTTCAACCAAAGTCTGTTAAATACAGTAACACCTCTCATCATCGCTCTGGAAGACTAAAAAATGGCGATTACCCCGTTAAACGTATTCAGGACGGTTAGGCATAATGTGACTGCCAGCACTGTTGGTATTTACACCGCTCCCCCTAACGTTGCGTCCATCATTCTTGGAGCATATGCTGCGAATGTTTCTACAGGCATCGCAACAATTACAGCCTCTCACTATAGATCAACTGATGGTTTAGGTGAAGTTGCAATTGTAAATGCAATCAAAATTCCCAATAATGACACTCTGTCAATGATTGACGGAAAACTCATTCTTGAAACTGATGATGAGTTTAGAATTAGTGCTACTGAAGCCGGCACTGTAGAACTTACATTAAACATTCTGGAAACCGCCAAACAGTAATAAAAAATGCCTAAGTATATTTCTGGCCGCGTTCCTACTAATAGCCCTGGTGCAGCTAGCACAGATAGGTATGAGTTTTTGGGTTTGGAAGATGCCGAACCTAATCTTGGTATAGCTCCTGCTGATAATTCTCTGGTTAGCACTGGAAGTACAGGTGCTAGGGTTCTTACTGATACTCCCACCGTTACGGGTATCAATGCGACTGGAATTGTAACTGCAACAACAGGCATTATTACGACTGTCAATGCGGAGACAGTAGACGTTAGTTCAAATCTTTATGCTGTAGCTGGTGTAGTAACTTCTTTGACATCTACTGATATTGTAGGCACTGGTGCCACAATTTCAACCGTAAATGTCAATCAGGCCAATGTAAATATTGGTGTTGTTACAACATTAGATGCGGAAACTGTTGATATTAGTTCAAATCTTTATGCTGTAGCTGGTGTAGTAACTTCTCTTACCTTTACTGATGTTGTTGGTACTGGTGGCACAATTACTTCATTGGAAGTAGTCCACCTGACCCCAACTGATATTGTTGGTACTGGTGCAACAATTACAACTATTAACTCCACAACAGTAGTAGTTGCATCTGAAACTGTCACTGACATTGTAGGTACTGGTGCTACCTTCACTGATCTTGAATCAACCAGAGCCACAATAACGGACACTGTTGGTACGGGTGCCACATTTACTACATTGAATGTAACTGGTGATGCAACCATAACCAGATTGGCCCCAACAGATACTGTTGGTACTGGTGCTACTTTCACCGATTTAACTGCAACCAGATTAACTCCCACTGATACAGTTGGTACAGGCGCTACATTTACCACTGCCACTATCAGTAGACTGACACCAACAGATACTGTTGGTACTGGTGCCACATTTACTACATTAAATGTAACTGGTGATGCTACTGTAACTAGATTGGCTCCAACGGATACAGTTGGTACTGCTGGTACATTCACGGATCTCAATGTAACCAGATTAACTCCCACTGATACTGTGGGTACTGCAGCTACATTTACCGATCTTGATGCAACTAGATTTACACCTACCGATACTGTTGGTACTGGTGCAACATTTACCACTCTTACTACAACATCTCTCAGTGCAACTGCTGGAAATCTTGATGTTCAAGCCACTGTAGTTGGTGTAGCGAATACTCTATACGCAAGAACAGGTGTTATCACAGATCTTACTGTAGAAGATCGTTTAGCTGTTGGTGGTGGTGTCACTGTTAGTGCCGCATCTACATTCTCTGGGGATGTTACATTTTATGCTGGTATTCGAGACTTCGAAGGTGATATTGGTCTTCCTGGCCAAGTTCTTCAGTCTACTGGAAGTCAAGTTAATTGGGTAAACTTTGGTCAGGCTGGTGTAACGATTCAGGATGAAGGCAGCACTGTAGGAACCGCTGGAAGTGTTTCTATCATTAACTTTGATGGTGCTGGTGTAGTCGCTACTGCTAGTGGTATTGGTGCTACAATCACGATCGGTGCATTAGACACTGCTGCTGGTCTTGATGGTGAG
>Ga0255768_10000796_pt1 | contig 32847 bp, 33 predicted proteins | sample 071ome_33_FD_179983 | JGI IMG/M metagenome (GOLD analysis project Ga0255768, IMG submission 179983) | Coastal salt marsh microbial communities from the Groves Creek Marsh, Skidaway Island, Georgia - 071412AT metaG (version 2) | ecosystem: Environmental > Aquatic > Marine > Intertidal zone >...
TGATTTCTTTTCGATATAATTAAGTATTTTTTCAGTATTCTTTTTTTTTAATGCAGAAATATAAAAAATTTCATCAAACTTATTAATAAAATCTAAAGTTTTTATCTTCTCTAAAATTTCATCGTTATCAACTTTATCTATTTTATTAAAAACTAAAATTTTATTTTTAATTTTTTCTAAATTATTTTTTATTTTATCAAGATGTCTAAATTTATTATTAATATCTAGTATAAATATGACTATATCAGCTCTTTCCAAACCTTGGATTGCTTCTCTTAAATAATTATCATTAATGTTATCTTTATAGAAACCAGGAGTATCAATAAAAATCATTTGTGTATTTTTATAGTTAATCGAAAACTCAATATTAAAGTTGGTTGTTTGTATTTTTTTTGAGACAATTGAAACTTTTTTATTTGCAAAACAGTTTAATAATGTTGATTTACCTGAATTAGTAGGACCTGACAAAGCAATGTAAGAAGTTTTCATTATTTGATTTTTAAATACTCAATAAGTTTCTTTGCAGCATTTGTTTCAGCATTTTTTTTAGAAGTTCCAGTTGCTACAAAACTCTTTGATTGCTCAATAGAAACAGACACTTTAAAATTTGGTTTGTGAGAAGGGCCTGAATTAGAAATATATTTGTATACAGGAAGTTTCTTGTAAAGTTTCAAAGAATACTCTTGAAGTTTGGTTTTTGGATCAATAAAAACTTGAGTGGTATTTTTTAAATTTTCTTTCCATATTTTTAATATGAATTTTTTTGTTTGCTCAAATCCCTTATCCATAAAAACAGCACCAATAATAGATTCGCACAAATCACCTAATATTTTTTTGTTACCTGCTTTGTTTTGTTTTTGAGCCTTACTGAGGCTTAAAAATCTATCGATTTCTAAAGAGGAAATAATTTTGGAACAAGTTTCTTTATTTACTAATGATGCTAATTTTTTATCTAACACACCTTCAGAGTCTTTGGGGTAATTATCATTTAAATAACTTGCTATAACAAGGCCTAAAACTCTGTCCCCTAGGAATTCAAGTCTTTCATTATTATTATTTATATTAACTGATTTACTTTTATGGGTAAAAGCTTGTTCAATTAAAGATTTGTTATTAAATTTTATTTCTAAAATTTTTTCTACTTGCGCAAGGTCATTTTTTTTCATTAAATTATTTTTTTTAATATTCTGTTGAAGCGTATTGAGTTATGCCATCTCCAAAATGTAAAAAAATTTCCAATGCTTTGATCATTTGAAAAAAATAAAAATCTCGCTTTACCAACTAAATTTTCTTTATTTACATACCCAACACTCATTAAAAATCTACTATCTTTTGAGCAGTCTCTATTATCTCCCAAAAAGAAAAAATGATCTTTGGGTACCGTGTAAGAATCTGTATCTGTCATAGAGTCATTTGTAAAATATGCAATTTGATATTCACTGTCTTCAGTAATTTTTTCTTTATATATATTTACTTCAATTTTTTCTTGACCGCATAAAACTGTATCTTTTTTAACAAATTCTTTCTCTATTTTTTTTTTATTTAAATAAAGGTCACCATTAACAAATTGAATAATATCACCTGGTTTGCCAATTAACCTTTTAATATAGTCTGTTCTATTGTCTGCTGGGGTTTTGAAAACAATGACATCACCCCTGTCAGGCTCAGTATATAAAACTCTTTCAGATAAAAGTTTTATGCTAAATGGAAATGAGTGTCTGCTATAACCATAAGAATATTTTGTGACAAATAGACGATCACCTATTAATAAAGTATTCTCCATAGATGATGATGGAATGAAAAATGGTTGAATTAAAAGGGACCTTATTATTACAGCCAATATCAATGCAATTATTAATGTTTTGACATTTTCTATAATTTTCTTTTTCATGAATTATTTATTTCGATATAATAACTGTAGCCAAAGCAAAAGGATAATCATCAGAAATAGATATAAAAAATTTAGCTTTACTTACTTTTAATTTTTTTAAGACTCTTTTTTGAGCCTTTTTATCTATTTTAATATCAGGTGCCCCACTAGGTTTATTGAAAATTATAATTTCATTAAAATTTATTACACCGCCAATACCAGTACCTAATGCCTTGGAAAACGCTTCTTTTGCTGCAAATTTTTTAGATAAAAAATTAGCTGTTATTTTTTTTTGTTTTTTTTCCTCGGAATGAAGAATTTTATCTATGAATTTTTTCTTATCTTTTAATAAGATTTTTTCTATTCTTTTAATATTTACGATATCAGTACCCAAGCCTAATAAAGTCATTATTTAACTAATATATTTTTAAATTTTTTTACAACTTTTGAAAAACCGTCAAACAAACTTTCACCAATAATAAAGTGACCAATATTAAATTCATTAATATTTTTAATTTTTTTTAAATAAGCAGCTGAGTCATAGGTTAAACCATGGCCAACATTAAATTTCATGTGTGTATTTTGGCATTCAATTTGACATTGTTTTATTTTTTTGAATTCAATATTAGCTTTATTTTTATTTTTATTTTTTAAAGAAGATGCAAAAGCACCGGTATGAATTTCAACAGCATTCGCTCCTAATATGTGCGATCTTTTTACGTCTTTTGAATTAGGATTAATAAACAATGATACTTCAATTTTCTTATTCTTAAGTTTTTGAATGATATTTTTTAAGTTTTTTTGGTTTAGATTTAAACCACCCTCTGTTGTTATTTCTTGTCTTTTTTCAGGAACTATACAAACATATTTTGGTTTTAATTTTAACGCAAAGCGCAACATATCTTTGGTTGGGGCCATTTCTAAATTAATTGGTTTATTTATTTTTTTTTTTAAAATCAAAGCATCTATTCTTTTAATATGTCTTTGATCTTCTCTCACATGTATTGTGATTGAATCTGCTCCATTTTTAATTACCTCTTTAGCTGCACTTACAATATTTGGATGACCTTCACCTCTTGCATTTCTTAAAGTGGCAACATGATCAATATTTACACCTAATTTAGCTTTCATATTACTAAATTTTTCTACTACCTGGTTTTACGGCTTCGATTTTTTTTAAGTGTTCTGGTAAATTATCTTTGGAGTAAGTTGGTATATTAAAACTAATTTGTGAAATAATTTTATTAATTTCAGAATTACCGCCAGATCGATCTATAATACAAGCATATCCAACAATTTTTGAACCTAAGTTTTGAAGACATTTTGCGCATTCTATGCTTGATTTGCCAGTAGTAATGACGTCTTCAAGAATTAAGATTTTTTTATTTTTGCAATCAAAACCCCTTCTTAAATTAAATATATTATCTACTCTCTCTACAAAGATATTAGGAACATTTAAAAACTTTGATACTTGATAACCAACTAATATGCCACCAATTGCTGGTGATGCTACTAAATCGAAATCAATTTTTTCATTCTTGATTTTTTCTGCTAAAGACTCACATACTTTCTCGGCTAAATCTGCATGCATCATTAATTGAGCGCATTGTAAATATTTTTCACTCCTTAAACCTGATGATAAAATGAAATGACCTTCTAATAATGAATTTGTTTTTTTTAAAATATCAATAGTTTGTTCTTCATTTAACATTAATCTGATTTTCTATGTCTAATTATTTTAAAATTAATTGATCTGACTTTTAATTCAGATATTAAATTTGTAAAATCTTTTAAATTTTTAATTTCAATATCAAATATAAAACTCAGGAAATCCTCTTTTTTATCAACTAATTCAACATTAAAGATATTGCATTTATGTTTACCTATTAAAGTGCATATCTCTCCTAAGGTTCCAGCTTTATGACTTAATAGAACCCAAATACTTGATTTATGAATTCTACTTTCATTTTGTACTGGCAGTTTATCGTGCCAATATCTTCTAATTGCACTTCTGGCCTTCCCCGTTTTTGCGTAAGATAGCCAATGATATGAGGGTGATTTTTTTGTTGAACTTAAAATTTCAACCAAGTCACCATTTCTTAAATGTGTTTGAAGTGGCGAATGTTTTCCGTTTATCTTACATCCAGTACAAGTGTCGCCTAGATCAGTATGAACAGCATACGCAAAATCTATAGGCGTTGCTCTTTTGGGCAATCTGATTACTGCACCATTAGGGGTAAAACAAAAAACTTGGTCAGCATATAATTGCAGCTTGGTATATTCGTAATAATGCTCTGGATTTTCGCCTGACTCTAAAAGTTCAACAAGATCACTTAACCAGGAGTATTCATAGCTATTTTTTTTATCTATATTTTCATTTTTTTTATAAAGCCAATGAGCGGCAACACCTCTTTCGGCATAATCATTCATTTGCTGTGTTCGTATTTGAATTTCAACTCTTTGTTTTTTTGGCCCAATAATAGTTGTGTGTATCGACTGGTATCTGTTAGATTTTGGTGTTGAAATATAATCTTTAAACCTACCTGGAACTGCACTCCATTTACTATGAAATACACCTAAACAACTATAACAATCTGAATTGTTTTTAGTTATAATTCTAAAACCAATTAAATCTGTTATCTGCTCAAGAGAAATTCTTTTTTCGTTTACTTTTCTCCATATTGAAAAGGGGGTTTTTTCTCTACCAATTACTTCAGCAACAATATTGTTTTTCTCTAAAATTTGTTCAATTTCCCTTAAAACCTCGTTAAATATTTTTTTTCTACCTGGGGATATTTCTTTAACTCTATTTACGATTAATGATCTTGCCTCATCATTTAATATTGCAAATGACCTATCTTCAAGCTCATCTCTAACTTTATGCATACCCATTCTTTCGGCCAATGGCGCATAAATTTCCATTGTCTCTTTTGCAATTCTTTCTCTTTTTTCTTTTTTATCGATTGAAGTAATTGTTCTAATATTATGCAATCTATCAGCAAGTTTAACTAATAAAACTCTAATGTCTTTGGATGTAGCTAAAATTAATTTTCTAAAATTTTCACCAGCCGTTAAAGTTTTCTTTTCAACTTCAAGTTTTGAAATTTTTGTTACACCATCTACAAGATCAGCAATCTCTTCGCCAAAATTATTTTTAACTTCATCATAAGTTGCCTTTGTGTCTTCAATTGTATCATGTAATAAAGCAGTAGTAATAGTGGGTCCATCAAGCTTTAGTTCTGCTAAAATATTGGCAACTGCTACTGGGTGACTGATATAAGGATCGCCAGAATGTCTTTTTTGTGTCTTATGTAATTCTGATGCATATTTATATGCATTAATAATTACATTTTCATCAACGTAATTATTATAAGACTTGATCTTTTTAATTAACTGAAGTTCATCTGACATAATAAAATTATAACAATTTATAAAATTTTTTTAACAGATTTTAATTCATTTGGATCAAATTCTTTAACAAATTCATCAATAGTTTTTAAAAAAACAGGATGTTTCCAACTTTTATCAAGATCTCTAAGGGGTAAAAAAACAAAAGGTCTTTTATGTAAATTTGGGTGAGGAATATTTAAGTTTTCATCATTAATAATTAAATCGTCAAAACATATAATATCTATATCTAATGTTCTTGGGGAGTTTTTTTCTTTTCTTTCTCTACCAAATCTTTTCTCAATCTTTAAAATATTCAATAATAAATCATGGGGTGAAAGATTAGTGTCAATGGAAACTGCTGAATTACAAAATAATGGATCAGATTTATTTGGGTAAGCTTCTGATTGATAAAAAAAAGATTTTTTTAAAATATTAATATTGAATTGACTTAGCGCTTTGTAGGCAGACTCAATATTTTCTTTCGTAGAGTTATTTTCAAAGGGAAGATTTGATCCAAAGGCTAAAATTTTCATTAACTTGATTTTCTAAAAACTCTTGATTTTTCTCTATTCCAATCTCTTTGTTTTTTTGTCTGTCTTTTGTCGTGCAATTTTTTACCTTTTGCAATTGCAATGTTGACTTTGGCAATACCTTTGGAATTAAAATAAATTTTTGTTGGTACCACAGTAAAACCATCTCTGTTAATCTTTCCAATAATTTTATTAATTTCTTTTTTATTTAATAAAAGTTTTCTTAATCTTCTCGGGTCGTGGTTATTATAACTACTTTGCTTGTATTCAGGTATATAAGTGTTGTGCAAATAAATTTCACCTTCACTATCCAAAGCATATGAGTCAGCTATACTTCCTTTTCCTGCTCTTAATGATTTTACTTCTGAGCCTAATAATTCAATGCCCGCTTCTAAAGTATCTTCAAAAAAATAATTAAAACTTGCTTTACGATTCTGAGCAACAATGTTGCTAGATACGTTTTTTTTATTCATTAAATTAAATCTAATTTTTTTAAAACTGCTTTAATTTTTTCTTTAGAAGAATTTTCAGCAGTGACAAGAGGCAATCTAACATCTTCTGACATCATGCCCATTAATTTTAGACTATATTTTGCTGGAACAGGATTGCTTTCAACAAACATTACATCATGCATAGGTAGCAATTTTTCAAATAAAGTTTTTGCTTCATCAAAATTACCTTCATTACATAATTTGTGAAAATCTGAACACATTTTTGGAGCTACATTTGCCGATACAGAAATGCATCCGACACCTCCAAGTTTATTAAATTCAAGCGTGTTTTCATCGTTTCCAGATAGCATAATAAACTCGTCACCCATTTTATTTTTTTGTTGAGTAACTCTATCTAAATCACCTGTTGCATCTTTCACTCCAACAATATTCTTTAATTCATAAAGTCGAGCCATTGTATCAACACTCATATCAACTACAGACCTTCCGGGAATATTATAAATAATTATTGGAATGCCACAGTTATCATTAATTTTTTTATAATGTTGATATAAACCCTCTTGAGTAGGTTTATTGTAGTAAGGTGTAACTATAAGTGCTGCATTTGCCTTTGCCTGTTCAGCAAATTTCGTCATCTCCACAGCCTCTTCAGTAGAATTTGAACCTGTGCCTGCGATTACAGGTATTCTTCCATTTGAGGTTTTGACTGCAGTTTCAATTAATTTTTTGTGCTCATCATTATTTATAGTTGGCGACTCACCAGTTGTGCCGCAAGGGACAATACCATTTGTGCCATTGGAAATTTGGAACTCTATAAACTTTTCAAAAGCATTTATGTCCAAATTTTCACCTTTAAATGGGGTAACTAAAGCTGTTATAGATCCTTTAAACATAGTTATAAAATACAAGAATTTATATATAGGTTTATTACATGATTAAGAAAAAAACTATACTAAAAATAGCACTTTACTTAACGATATTTTTTTTTGATCACGATAATTCATTTGCTAGATTAATTAAACCTGAACCAAAACCTAATGAGTTTAAAACTAATACTTCAAAAATTAATAGTGAATTAAAAGAAATAAAAAAGAAAAATGAAGTTAAAAATATTTTTGATAAAAAAGTAACACCAAAAAAAATTGTTCCCAAAAAGATAGAAAAAACAATTTCAAAAAAAACTAATAAAAAACCAGCTCCTGAAATAAAAAAAATTAAAGAAGTCAAAAAAGATAAAGAAGAAAACTTCAATGTAACTAATAATATCTTACCTTTAAAAAAACCTGATGATCTAGGCGTAAACAAAAAAGATTCTAAAATTCTATCTCAGAAAGACTTTTTAATTGCCCAAAAGACATTTGCTCAAATTAAAAGAAAAAGATGGAACTCAGCACAAAAACAAGTTTCAAAATCAAAAGATCCACTTTTAAGAAAATTGGTGAATTGGATGTATTTAAAAGAACCAATTAATCGGGCAACATTTCAGGATTATTCTGATTTTATAAAAAACAATCCTGATTGGCCAAGAATTAATAGATTAAGATATTTGGCAGAACATAAAATTAACTTCAAAGAAACTAAAGCCAAAGAAGTAATAAAATTTTTTAGTAACCAAGAACCCTTAAGTGGTTTTGGAAAAATTAAATTAGGTGAAGCTTTCTTAATACAAGGAGAAACAAATAAAGCTCATCAACTAATAGCTGAGGGTTTTAAAGATGCAAATTTAAGCAGAGACGATCACAGGTATCTTAATAAAAAATTTAAGAATTTATTAACCAAAAATGATTATATTATTAGAGCTGAATATTTAGCTTGGGAACAAGATTTTTATGAATTAAGAAGAACATTAAGATATTTACCACCAGGATATAAAGAACTTTATTTTGCAAGATTTGCACTAATGACAAGATCGTATGGTGTTGATAGTGCAATTGCAAAAGTTCCACCTCAATTTAAAAATAATATTGGCTTACAATACGACAGAGCAAAATGGAGAAGGAAAAGAGGAAGGTATAACAGTGCATTAGAAATAATAAACTCCCTACCCAATGATCCAAAACGTTTAGTCAAGCCCGACCTGTGGTTTAAGGAAAAGTTTATTATAGCCAGAAGACATATAGATAAGAAAAAGTATCAAGAAGCTTATGATTTATTAATTAATCATGGAGTTTTAGAAAGTAGCTTACTAGCAGAAGCAGAGTGGCATGCGGGTTGGTTAGCTCTAAGATTTTTAAATAACCCTAAAGCTGCAGTCGAACATTTTAAAATAATGCATGATGGCGTTAACTATCCAATAAGCAAATCTAGAGGAGCCTACTGGTTGGGAGAAGCTTATGAAAAACTTGGAGAAAATCAAAAAGCAAAACAATGGTACGCATCAGCATCTAAATTTAATACAACATTTTATGGACAACTAGCGGCAGCAAAAATTGAAAAAGAAAAATTTAAAGTAAAAAACAATTTCACATTTTCAAAAGATGAATTTAATAAATTTTTAAAACAAGAGCTTCCAAAAGCTGTGATCCTTCTAGATGAGCTAGATGAATCTCAAAAAGCTAAAGATATTATACGACATCTTGGTTCTGAGGAAAAAACTATCAAAGAGCAAGTTTATGCTGGTTTGTTGTCACAAGAAATAAATAGATTAGACTTTGCTATTCAAATCGCAAAACAAGCATCTTATGAAAACAAAAATCTTTTAGAATTAAATTACCCTATTATCGAAACTCCCAAAGTTGTTGCGAAAAAAAATATACTAGATCAATCAATAATTTTAGCACTTATCAGACAAGAAAGTGAATTTGATGGAAGAGCTAATAGCTGGGTTGGTGCAAAAGGATTAATGCAAATTATGCCTGCAACGGGAAGATTGGTGGCTAAGCAAGCAGGTTTGGGTTACTCAAGATCTAAACTTATTGAAGATGAATATTTTAATTTACAAATTGGATCATTTTATATTTCTAATTTAACATCAAATTTAGATGGAGCTTTGTATATGGCATTTGCAGCATACAATGCTGGTCCACATAGAGTAAAAAGATGGATACAAAGATTTGGTGATCCAAGAAAAGGAAAAATTAGCCCAATAGATTGGATTGAATTGATACCCTTTTCAGAAACAAGAAACTATGTACAAAGAGTTATAGAGAATATTCAAGTGTACAAATACGTAATTAATAAAAAAACAGTAACTAACGATATTGAAAAAATTCTATTTTGAAAAATAATCTTTAAAAGCGTAAGAAATCACAGCAAATATTGTGATATAATTTAGATAAGAAATATAAAAAGATCCCAAATCAAATAAAGGTTTAATAATTTGATATAACTCTTTGTAACTAGTCATAAATGATAGCTGAAGAGTAAGATATATCATTGATGGTACGAGAAATATTATGGTTACTATCGTTAATAATAAAAATAATTTAGATCCAATTGAATTTAGTTCTTTAAAATCATACTTATAATTAATACCAAGAGTTAATTTCGGTAAAATAAATATTAATTTTAAAGATAAAATAGTCGTAAAAATCCACAATATAAGAAGACCAGAAGCATGGTCACTTTTAATAATTAAAATATTTTTCAACACAAAATGTATTAATAATGGTGACAAGGCTACAATTGTTAAAGCTAAAAAATTAAAAAAATACTTAATACTCCTTGGTGATAAAAATTCTTTAAAAAATACTATCTTAGACTTATTTAAAATTTCTTCATGAACACAGACACCTATTGCACTTGAAATTATCATTGTAAAAATAAAGAAAAATAAAATAGTAAAATTAGTAGCAATCTCATTAGAGATTAAATAATTTAATATATTAAAGGCTATAGTAATGAAAATCACTGCAGGTAAGCCTTCTTTTAATCTTTTGTCAAAATTTGTAATTAAAAATTGAAAAGAGTTAGCTAACGTTTTTCCAATCGAGATATCTTTTTTCATATTTGTGGCGGACAGGGAGGGATTCGAACCCTCGTTACGATGTTACTCGTAAGGCTAGTTAGCAACCAGCTGGTTTCAACCACTCACCCACCTGTCCTTGAATGTTTTCTAATCTTTTATAATATTTTTTTCAATTAAAAAGGTTTAACTACTACTAGAATTACAATTAAAATTAAAAGTACAGTTGGAACTTCATTAATATATCGAAAATATTTAGAAGAATATTTTGATGGTTCGTTGATTAATTTCTTTCTAATAACTCCTAAATACATATGAAATGCAGACAAAATTACAACTAAGGTAATTTTAGCATGCAACCACCCCGCTGAACCAACATAATGAATTAATCCAACTCCAAAAATCCAAGTCGCAATCATCGCTGGGTTCATGATAAATTTAAGCAATTTATATTCCATTGTTTCTAAAGTTTTTCTTGTATGATCGTAATCTGCATTTTCTGCATGATAAACATAAAGTCTTGGTAAATAAAAAAGCCCTGCAAACCAAGCTACAAAAGAAATAATATGCAAAACTTTAATCCACTCGTACATCAATTCCACTCCGCTTTTGGAGGCATTGACATTAAAATAGCCTCAACATTTCCATCTGTTTTTAAGCCAAATAAAGTGCCCCTGTCATACAATAAATTGAATTCAACATATCTGGATCTTTTGTGCATTAATTTTTTCATATCTTCTTCAGTATAAGGTGAATCTTTTTTTCTTTCAGCATTATCGTGAACAAAATTTTTAAAATAAACTCCTAAATTCTTGATAAAATCAAATTCGTTTTCAAAATTATCTTCATTTAAATAATCAAAGAAAATACCACCCACTCCTCTTGGTTCTTTTCTGTGCTTTAAATAAAAATATTCATCACATTCTTTTTTCCATTTTGGATAATCATATGAGTTTTTTTTACACAAATTTTCTAAACCAGAGTGAAAAGATTTTGTTTCCTCATTTTCTGGTACAGCAGGTGTTAAATCACAGCCACCCCCAAACCAAGATTTTTCAGTTGCAATAAACCTAGTATTAAAATGAGCCGCAGCTATTTTTGGATTTTTCATATGCGCAACTATTGAAATCCCAGCAGCCCAAAAATTTGCACTATTTTCAGTTCCAGGTATTTTTTTTCTAAATTCTTCACTAAACTTGCCATGTACAACAGAAATATTAACTCCAACTTTTTCAAACACTTCGCCTTTCATAACAGCCATGGTGCCACCACCTCCACCTGGTCTATCCCATGTTTTTTTTTCAAATCTTTTTGTATCTAGAGATTCAAATGAACTAATCATTTGATTTTGCAAATCTTGAAACCAATTCGAGGTTAATTTTTTTTTGTCTTCTATATTTTTGCTCATACCCAACCCTGGAGTTCATTTTTAATTAAGGCTCCAATAAGGTTTATGTGATCAGGCTGATCGTTTAAACAAGGAATATAGCTAAACTTTTTTCCACCATGTTCTTCGAAAATTTCTCTATTTTCACCATCTAGCTCTTCAATAGTTTCCAAACAATCTGCAGAAAATCCTGGTGCAATAATTTGAAGGTGTTCTACTTTATCTTTGGCTAATTTTTCTACCGTCTTATCAGTGTAGGGTTGCAACCATTCTTCAGGTCCAAAACGAGATTGAAAAGTTGTCATAGCAAATTCTTCAGATAGACCCATTTCTTCTCTCACCAATCTTGTCGTTTTACTGCAAAGACAGTGATACGGGTCGCCTTTGGTAAAATACTTCTTTGGAATACCGTGATAACTGAATAAAATTTTATCTGGTTTGCCATGCTCATCCCAATGCTTTTGAATACTATTTGATAATGCCTTTATGTAATTAGGATGATCGTGATAAGTTGATATAAACCTCAAAGACGGTACCCATCTCCATTTTTGCATTGTATTTGTTACAGCATCAAAAGTTGAGCCAGTAGTAGCTGCACAGTAATGTGGATACATCGGTAATATAATAATTTTATTACAATGTTTTTCTCTTAATTCTTCTAAGCCTTTTTCTATGCTAGGATTTCCGTAGCGCATACCTATAGCAAACTCTAATTCTAGATTTTCTTTTTTTAATAAATCTTTCGCAAGGTTTTTTTGCTTATTTAAAATCACTAAAAGTGGAGAACCTTCATCTGTCCAAACTTTTTGATAATTTTTTGCAGATTTTTGAGGTCTGGTATTCAAGATAATACCATTTAATATTATTTGCCAAATTAACTTTGGCGTTTCAATTACCCTGGGATCAGATAAAAATTCTTTTAAATAAACTCTCAATTCTTTGCGTTGAGGTTTATCAGGTGTTCCAAGATTAGATAACAAAATACCAATTTTCAATTTAGTACCGTGTTTAAAATCAGGATTTCCAATAAATTTTGCCATTATAATTCTGTTCTAATTTTCTCTATAAATAGTTTAACATTATGTTCTGGTGTAGTTTTTAGAACACCATGATCTAAACTGCAAATCCAGCCTACTCTTTTGGCTAGATCTTGATCTTTTATATATTTGATAAAATTATCTAAATGCTTTTTAAATTCGTCAATATCTTCAATAGCAAGGTATCTGTTGGGAAAATTACCTTGAAGAGATAGATCTGTATTTGATAATTTAGAAAAAATATCTTGATTAGAACCTACAACAGTTAATCTTAAATCTTTTATTGTCTTTAGACTTTCATACTTTTTATCATCAATATCTTTGGTAAAATATCCAATTTTTCCAGGATACTTATTTGCAATTTTCTCAATAAATGGTTTTACGTACTTATTAAACTCATGAAGATTTAAATGTTGAGCTTCAGTATCAAAAATCATTAATATATCTAAATCTACACTAAATTGTAAATCAATATTCTCTTCGAGAATTTTTTCTATAATAGGTAAAAAATTATTTAATAAATTTGAATTTGATAGAGGATGTCTTTGTGCAAATTTAAATAAAGTATATGGAGCACCTACAAAACCGATTAAGGACTTATTATCAGGTAAAGTATCTCTGATTAAAGTCAAACCATCTATTTGAAATTTTATGTAATCAGAAAAACTTTGTTCTTTTTCATGATTGAGCATTTGTTCAGTTAAAGGATTAGCAAACTCTGGTCCTGGATTAAAAGCTAAACCCATCCCAAGATAATCTAGTGGAAACAAAATATCACTAAAGAGAATTGCTGCATCAAAATCAAAATCTTGAATAGGACCCATAGTTGTCTCGCAAATAAGTTCTGGTTTCTTACACAATTCTTCAAAAGTATGTTTTGTTTTTAAATTTTGATAATGCGAATGATAACGACCTGCTTGCCTCATCAACCAGATAGGAGGAACTTTCTGTTCAATGCGATGTAATGCATTATAAAATTTTTTATTATAGATCTTTGGCAATGTCTCTAGCTCCATAAGTTATAATAAAATCAGCACCAGCTCTATGAATAGCTAATAAACTTTCTTTATACAGTTTACTAAAATCACCAAGTTTGTTTTTTGCTAAATATTGTAAAGAAGCATATTCACCGCTTACTTGATACGCTCCTGTAGGTAATTTGGTTTTATTTTTTATTTCTCTGATCAAATCAATAGATGTAATACCGGGTTTTACCATTAAGAAAGAGGCTCCTTGCTTTGCATTCGTTAAAGAACTCTGTATTGCTTTTTTACCATCATGAACTGGTAATTGATAAGAAGATCGATCAAATTTTTTTGGAGAAGATTTTGCAGCATTTCTAAAAGGACCATAAAAACTACTAAAAAATTTCGATGAATAACTCATGATTGGAGTTTTAAATTTTTTCTTTTTAAATAATGATCTTAAATATCTTGTTGTACCTTTCATCATATCACTAGGGGCTATGATATCAGCTCCCGCTTGAATAAAAGTATCAGCTGCAATTCCAAGTGATTTATGAGTTTCTTTTAAATTTATTTTATTTTTATGAGTAATGCCGCAATGTCCATCAGTTGTGACTGAACATAAACATGTATCAACAATCATAACTATTCGTTTTCCAAATGTTTTTTTTATTTGAGATAATGATTGGTAATGAAAATTAAAATCTTGTGGTTTTTTTTGCTTAATCTTTGGAACAATAAAAAAAATAAAATTTTTAACACCTTTTTTAATGTCAGATGAAATAGTTTTTTTGGCACTCTGGATTGTATGACTGTAATTGACCCCCAAACCTTTGATAACTTTTTTCGATTTCAAACCTTCTTCGATAAATATAGGTTGTATTAAATTGCTTGCTTTAAGCTTATTAGAATTAAAAAAAATTTTCATTTTGCTTGATATACACTCTCTTTAAAATCTTTATAATTAAAAAATAATTTTAACCTTTTTTTAGGAATTTCTTTTTTTAATTGCTCAAATGTTGAGCCAGGGCCGCTGCAATGCTGATATTTTGTAATATCCGGCCTAATAGCTTTCGCTAATTTAAATGCTGAATAGCTCATCCAATAAAATACTTTTGCATTAAATAAATTATTTATGGTTTTAGAATTGATTTGAGGAATAAGCTCGTAACCATTAATTTGCTTAGTCTTATATATTGACATGCTATTTTTATAAGTAATTTTTTTAATATTTTTATAATTTCGATAATAAATTTCCGGGAGGCGATAATCTTCTCCCAAACCATCAAAACTACACTGTGCGATTTTATTTTCTTTAGCAACTCTTTTCCAAGTTTGTATTCCACTCGTAATAAAAAAATTGTTATTATTTAAATCTTTAATTGAAAAATCTGGTCTTGTTAGAATGATTGTTGAGTTTTTTATTATTGGAAGTTTTAACTCAATTCTTGAAAACATTTGATAATCTTTGATGTTTTGAGGAAATATAGATTTTGTTTTCTTTATATTTTTTTTATTTAAAATTTTATTAATATGAAATTCTTTATTATTCCTGGCGTCAACTCCCTTGCTAAATAAGAAGTTATTATTTTTTATTTCCTCTATGGTAATACCAATATCAAGACCACAGCCTCCACCATATTTTTTTAAAAGACTTCTTTCTTGATTGCAAATAGACTGTGTTTTTTTACAGTTAATTTTATTTAAAATAGATTTTGTTTTTTTATCATTTTTTAAATATTCAATTGCTATTGCCCCTTGGCTAGCAGCTGTAGGGAAAATTGATAAAGGTAGAATAAATGGTTTAAATTTTTTAAAAAGATTTAAAAATTTTTTTGTTTCTACTTTATCTACTTTGTTCCCATATTTAAAAATTCTATCAATTGCAGCTTTTGCCATAAACACTGCATCATATTGATTTTTTAATGTTACTTTTAATAATCGAGTAGTTACATTTCCTCGTATAGTTTTTGTTTTGATATTTTTAACTCCTATTAAATCTTTTAGATCTATAACAGATGATTTTCTTCTTGGTGATGATGTTCCAATAATTAAGTTTTTTTTATTTATGGATTTTTTTTTAATTAAAAGAAGATCTCTGGGGTCATCTCTTGTAATTGTGATATAATCTGTCTTTGACTTTAAAATTGGTAAATCCTTGTAGGAATGAACGACACAATTAAAATGTTTATTTATAAGCCCCTTGGTTAAAGATGTTGTAAAAATTCCATATCCTAAATTTTTCCACGGTGCGTGTCCTTGATTCTTGTCACCTTTGGTTGAATGATATTTGGTTGTAATTTTAATACTTTTAATTTTTTTTTTTAATTCTTGTTTTACGATAAAAGTTTGTATTTTGGCTAAAAAACTAGCTCTGGATCCTATTATTAAAGATAAAGACATTGTTTAATTATACTGTTCTTAAATGATATGATAAGTGCGTCTATTTAGATATTTTAATAGATAATCTAATAGCTATAAACCTATTTATGTCAGGCAATAAAGCTCACAATTGGAAATCATCATACAATTCAATATTTGACCAAAAATTACAGGAAATAAAAAACGAAGGTCATTATAGATACTTCAATGAGATTGAGAGAAAAGCAGGCCAATATCCAAAAGCCCTACACCATAAAGATGGAAAAACTAAAGAAATTGATGTCTGGTGTTCAAATGATTATTTAAGTATGAGTCAAAACACCGAAGTGATGTCTGCAATGAAAAATGCAGTAGATCAATTAGGTGCTGGATCAGGTGGCACAAGAAATATATCTGGCACAACTCGATTTCATGTAGAATTAGAAGAAAAAATTGCAAAATTACACGGAAAAGAAAGAGCCCTTGCTTTTAACTCTGGTTATAGTGCAAATGACTCTGCTCTAACTTCCATATTATCAGCAATTGATAACTGCTTGGTACTAAGTGATGAATTAAACCACGCCTCGTTAATTGAAGGTATTAGAGCAAGTAAAAGAGAAAAGGTAATTTATAAACATAATGATGTAGAACATTTAAAGGCTGTTCTAAAAGGGATTCCTTTTAACAGGCCCAAGATGATCGTACTGGAGTCTGTGTATTCAATGGAAGCAGACTTTGCCCCATTAAAAGAAATCGTTGAAGTTGCTCATGAGCATGGAGCTTTAATTTATTTAGATGAGGTACATGCGGTTGGACTATACGGTGATAATGCAGCAGGTATTGCGGAACAAGAAGGTGTAGCAGATCAAATAGATATTATTAACGGAACTTTAGCAAAAGCTTTTGGTCTAGCCGGAGGTTATATTGCTTCATCAAACTCTATTATCGATTTTGTAAGAAGCTTTTCTAAAGGATTTATATTTACTACATCCATGTGTCCAGCAGTTGCAGCGGGGACATTAAAAAGCGTTGAAACTGTTCAAGATAATCCTGAAATTAGATCAAAATTTTTTGAAAATGTGAAATTAGTTAAATCTGAACTTGAAAAAGCTGGAATACCATTTTTAGACTCTGGATCTCATATCATCCCAGTAATTATTGGTGAAAGTAAACTTTGTAGAAAAATAAGTGATTATTTATTAGAGGAACATCAAGTTTATGTTCAACCAATTAATTTTCCAACAGTGCCAAAAGGAACTGAGAGAATAAGAATTACTCCTACTCCAAGTCACTCCAAGGAAGACATTAAAAAGTTTGTTAATGCAATAACACAAGCTTGGATAAAGTTCATGCCAAAACATGAACAGCTTGTTTCAACAAATTTTCAAGCAAAAAAATAACCCCGCATTACTTAAAACACGGGGTTAAGTTTAATTTTTTTTAGTTAACTGATGGTAAGTCAGCATTCATAATTTTAGTCCACGCTTTAACAAAGTCTTTAACAAATTTTTCTTTGTTGTCATCTTGAGCGTATACTTCTGCATATGAACGTAAAATTGAGTTCGAACCAAATACTAGATCAACTCTTGTTGCAGTAAACTTTTTGTCATTAGATTTTCTGTCAACGATATCATATGAGTTTTTTCCAGTTGGGACCCATTTAAATTTCATATCAGTTAGATTTACAAAAAAGTCAGTTGTTAGGGCTCCAACTTTATCCGTAAACACTCCATGCTGAGAACCACCATGATTAGTTCCTAGAACTCTCATTCCACCTAATAGCACTGTCATTTCTTTTGCAGATAAATCCATTAAAGATGATCTATCAAGCATTAACTCTTCAGGTGATACTGCATAATCTTCTTTTACATAGTTTCTAAAAGCATCATGTATAGGTTCTAACACTGCAAAAGATGCTACGTCAGTTTGATCGTCAGTTGCATCCCCTCTGCCTGTTTTAAATGGTACTTTGATATCTACTCCCGCTTCTTTCGCTGCTTCTTCAACACCAACGTTTCCAGCTAAAACAATAATATCAGCAACACTAGCTCCAGTTTTTGAAGCAATGCCTTCCAATACAGGTAATGCTTTTGCAAGTTTGGCAGGCTCGTTACCTTCCCAATCTTTTTGAGGAGCTAAACGAATTCTTGCACCATTAGCACCACCTCTAAGATCAGTTCTTCTATAAGTTCTTGCGCTATCCCATGCAGTGGTAACCATTTGGCTAGTTGTTAAACCGCTTTCTTTAATTAATTTCTTTGCAGCTTCAACATCATAATCTGTTTTACCTGGTTGAATAGGATCATGCCAAATCAAATCTTCTTTTGGAGAATTTGGTCCGATATAGTTTACTCTTTTCCCCATATCTCTATGAGTTAACTTAAACCAAGCTCTAGCAAAAGTTTCTTCAAAGTATTTGTGATCTTTGTAGAATTTTTCTGAAATTTTTCTGTATTCAGGATCCATTTTCATAGCCATATCCGCATCAGTCATGATTGGATTATGTCTTTTAGAAGGGTCCGCTAAATCTACAGGTTTATCCTCTTCTTTAATATTAATTGGTTCCCATTGGTTTGCACCCGCTGGACTTTTCTTTAGTTCCCATTCGTATTCAAGGAGTAATTTAAAATACGAATTATCCCATTTATCAGGGTGAGTAGTCCAAGCTCCTTCAATTCCACTTGTTACTTGTTCAACGCCTAATCCACCGCCGTCAGCTCTATTCCAACCTAAACCTTGTTGTTCAATTCCAGCTGCCTCTGGCTCAGCGCCAAGTTTTGAAGCATCACCATTACCATGAGCTCTACCAACTGAGTGTCCACCTGCAGTTAATGCGCAAGTTTCTTCATCATTCATTGCCATTCTTGCAAATGTTTCTCTCACATCATGCGCGGTTCTTAATGGATCTGGATTTCCCATAACTCCTTCAGGATTTACATATATAAGTCCCATCTGGACAGCAGCTAAAGGATTTTCTAAAGATGATCTGTTAATTCCATCTTTGTCATATCTCTCTTCAGTCAACCATTCTTTTTCTGAACCCCAGTAAATATCTTTTTCTGGGTGCCAGATATCTTCACGACCATAACTAAAACCATACATCTTGAGGCCCATAGACTCATAAGCAATGTTTCCAGCTAAAATCATTAGATCAGCCCAACTAATTTTGTTTCCGTATTTTTTTTTAATTGGCCACATCAACCTTCTGGCTTTATCTAAATTAGTATTATCTGGCCAAGAGTTTAGTGGTGCAAATCTATGATTTCCCGTTCCACTTCCACCTCGTCCATCAGAAATTCTATAAGTACCTGCAGAGTGCCAGGCCATTCTAATCATTAATCCACCATAATGACCTAAATCAGCTGGCCACCAATCTTGATTGTCTGTCATTAATGCATGCAAATCTTTTTCAAGAGCTTTGAAATCTAATTTTTTAACTTCTTTTTTATAGTCGTAACCTTCATCCATTGGATTTGTTTTTGTGTCATGTTGATGAAGTATGTCCAAATTTAAATTGTTTGGCCACCAAGCCGTTGGGGTATCACCACTCTCTGTTAATGCTCCATGTACTACTGGGCATTTTCCATTTCCGTTTGATTTTTTATACTCTGTACTCATTTTTTCTCCTTTTAATTAAAATAAATTCTTAAAATATAATTAAAATTTATTTAATTATAATTAAGTAAATTTAAAGTTAAATTTTATAAAACTTTAAGATCTTCAAGACCTTCAACTAATTCGTGCACACCTTCATAACCAAAGTATGCAGACATAATAAGTAAAAATACTGCTGAAGCTCTAAAGAACATGCCGATTGGTATGATTTTTGTTAAACGACTTAAACCATAGTACGATGCAACTAGAGCAGCTAATCCAATTACCGCACCAAAAACAACGGCGTTAATACTTTGAACTCCTGTTGAGAATAAAGCAGCATAAAATAAAACAACTTCAAAACCTTCTCTAACGATTGCTAAAAATACTGTAAAAGACAACAACCAAGTTTTTCCTGAGTCTATTGCTTTATCTACTTTGCCTTCAACGTGTTCTTTTGCATTATGACAAAATAATGCGCAATAAGCTAACATTCCTGATGCAATTAACATGACACAGCCTTCAAAAATTTCCTCATGAGCACCTGTCATGCCGTGAATTTTTCTAAAGCCTACTGCTAATAATAAAGATACTAAAACTCCTGCGCCCATTCCCCAAAAGACAGCTGGTCTTTGGTGTCTAGCATTCATCTTATCCAAGAACATAAATACTAGCATTGCAATTAACATCGCTTCAAATCCCTCTCTAAGGATTATGAAGAATGAACTCATAAAAGGCGTGGCTAACTCAGTCATTTAACTATTTAATTTCTCCGTTTTTAATTTTTTTAGTTTAATAATGAGAATGATTCTCAATGTCAACACTGTTAAGAATAATTCTTAGTTACAAGTCAACATGTAGCAGATTCGGTCAAATATTACAACTATAGGTAGTTTTTGTAAGATTTATCTCTTATTTTTTTTCTATCTTCTCTAAATTTTTTAAGGTTTTTTATAGATTTAGTATGAACTCTTTTCCTCCAAAGCCTAAAGGATGATGGTTTTAATGTAGATCTCATGATTTTAATCACCTCAGACTCTGTTCTGCCTGTTTCTCTTTTTATATCTTCAAAAGTTACCCTATCTGCCCATGCAGCCCAAATAATCCAGTCTTTGGATTTTTTATTTTTTGGTTGAGGGTTAGATGTTTTTGTTACTGGTCTGGTAAAAGATTTTCGTGTTACCACTATTTATTTTCTTTAAGAAAATTTATCATTGTTTTTGGATCGCTTACATCAAATTTTCCATCTTCGTCTTTAAATAACTTTATTATATTCCCATCTTCAACATACATTGAGTACCTAAAGGAACGCGGCCCCATACCTGAAGCACTTCGATCTGAAATCATTTTCATATCGTTAGTAAAAACACCATTTCCATCAGGAATAAATTTAATCTTTTTTGCTCCAGAAATTTCCTTCCATTTTTCAATAACAAAAGGATCGTTCATACTTATACAATAAATTTCATCAACACCTAAAGCTGTTATATTTTCATATTCTTCTTCATAAGCAGGAACATGGTAATTAGAACAAGTTGGAGTAAATGCACCAGGTAAAGCAAAAGCTACAATTTTTTTTCCCGCAAAATAATCATAAATATCTTTTTTTATAAACTTGCCATCTTCTCTGATTACAATTTTTGAATTTGGTATTTTTTGTGTCATTTGTTATTATGTTTAATATTAAATTGCCTCATTGCAAATCTTTTTTTCTGATCAACTGTTAATTTATCATGGCATTTTGGACAAGTGATACCTTCAATATATTTTTTTGATATTTTATCATTTTCGCTAATTGGAAGTCTACATCCATGACACATAGAGTACGTTCCAGGTTTTGATCCATGTTTCACAGATACACGTTGATCAAAAACATAACACTCTCCCTTCCAGTTTGATTTTTCTTCATCTGTATTATCTAAATAATTTAAAATACCACCTTCAAGCTGATATACATTCTCCATTCCAATTGTTTTCAAATGGTCTGCAGCCTTTTCACATCTAATTCCTCCTGTGCAAAATATTGCAAGCTTTTTATTATTTTTTCTAACAAAATCTTTTGAAAAATATTCTTTAAATTCTCTAAAACTATTTACCTGAGGATTAATTGCACCTTTAAAAGTGCCAAGCTCATATTCGAATGGCTTACGTACATCAACAAGCATTACATCATCTTTGATAATAAATTCATCCCATTCCCTAGGTGTTAAGTGTTTTCCATCTCTTACTTTTGTTTTTATTTCTATTGGGACAACTTCTTTTTTAATTTTAACCTTGGGTTTATTGAAAGGAATAAAATTTGATGATGAAGAATTTGTAATATCAAATTTATCAATTTTTAAAGTTGTTTTGACGAAACTTTCAAAACTTGAAAAAAAACCTGATAAACCAGAAATTGTTCCATTAATTCCTTCGGGTGAGAGAATTATGGTTCCTTTTAAAGAAGAATCAATTAAATTTTTTTTGAATTTAATTCTTAAATCCTCATTAACTAAAATAGGACAAAATTTGTAAAAACTAACTATATCGAATTTCTCTTTTTGCATAACATTATTCCATCGCCTATGGAAATTAATGAAATTTCAAAATAATTATCATGTTTAACATGACTGTTAAATGCTTTTATTTTTTCTACCTTTGGATCATTTGTGTCTTCTGACACCTTGCCTTTCCAAAGCACGTTATCAAAGGCCATAACGCCTCCTTCACTCAAAAGATTTTTGCATTTTTCATAATATTCAGCATTATTTGTTTTATCGGCATCAACAAAAATAAAATCATATTTTTCGTTTAATTTATCTAACTCTTCCGATGCCAGACCAGCTATTAACTTAATTTTATGATCAACTCCTGCTTTTTTCCAAAATTTAAGTGCAATTTCATTGGTTTTTTTATCCTTATCAATTGTGGTTACTCTACCTTCAGTGACCAGTGCCATCGATAGAGCGCTATAACCAAGATAAGTGCCTATTTCTAATATGTTTTTGTAACCACCAATATTAATTATTAATTTAAGGAACTCAGATTGCTCAGGTGATATTTGCAAATGAGCTGATTTGGAGTGTTCTATGTTATTATATTCTCTAAGTTCTTTTTCTATTTTTGTTTCATTAACTCCATTTTCATAAATATATTTCTCAAGTTTTTCATTGAGTAAAAAATTTCCAGACATTTTTATTATTTTAATTTATTTTTTAAAATATCGTTGATCATCTGAGGGTTTCCTTTTCCCTTCATTTCCTTCATTACTTGACCAACAAAAAAACCAAAAAGTTTATCTTTACCCGACTTGTATTGTTGCACTTTATCTTGATTTGTTTCTAAAACTTTATCAACAATATTTTCAATTTCTTTTGGATCAGAAGTTTGTTTTAATCCTTTGTCCTCAACAATTTTTGATGGATCTCCATCGTTTTTAATCATTTCTTCAAAAACTGTTTTGGCAATTTTTCCAGAAATTGTTCCGTCTTTAATTAAATTAATCATCTTAGCTAAATTAACCGCACTCACTGGACTTTCGGTAATATCTTTGCCCTCTTTGTTTAAAGTTGCAAACAATTCACCCATTAACCACGTTGCAGCAAGTTTATAATCTGAATTTTTAGCTACCTCTTCGTAATATGTAGAAACTGCTTGATCAGATATAATTACACTTGCTTCATAATTTGAAAGTTTAAACTCTGATATCAATCTTTGTTTTTTATGATCTGGTAATTCTGGCAAACCTTTTTTTAAATCTTCGATATAAGAATCTTCTAATCTTAATGGTAATAAATCCGGATCCGGAAAATATCTGTAATCATGAGCGTCTTCTTTACTACGCATCGATCTAGTTTCTTGTTTTTTTGTATCAAAAAGTCTCGTTTCTTGATCAACTTCATTGCCCTCTTCAATTAATTCGATTTGTCTTCTAGCCTCATAGTCAATGGCTTGCTGCATAAATTTAATTGAGTTAACATTTTTAATTTCACAACGTGTTCCAAATTCTTTTGATCCTTTTTTTCTCACAGAAACATTCACATCAGCTCTCAATGAACCTTGTTCCATATTACCATCACAGGTATTTAAATATCTCATAATTGATCTTAATTTTTTTATGTATTCTCCAACTTCACCAGGTGATCTTAGGTCAGGTTTACTTACGATTTCCATTAATGCTATTCCAGATCGATTTAAATCTACAAAAGAATTTTTTGGATCTTGATCGTGTATACTTTTTCCTGCATCCTGCTCAAGGTGTAATCTTTCAATTCCAATCTCTTTTGTACCGTAAGGCATATCTAATATCACTTTTCCTTCACCTACTATTGGATGTTTAAATTGAGAAATTTGATACCCTTGCGGGAGATCTGCATAAAAATAATTTTTTCTATCAAATTTTGAAAAAGTATTAATCTTTGCATTTAAACCTAGGCCAGTCTTAACAGCTTGCTCTACGCAAAATTTATTTATAACAGGCAACATTCCAGGCATCGCAGCATCGACCAAACTTACTTGAGAATTTGGCTCTGAGCCAAATTTTGTGGCAGACGAGGAAAACAATTTAGCCTCTGACAAAACTTGTGCATGGACCTCTAAACCAATTACAACTTCGTACTCTCCTTTTTCCCCTTTTAAATAATAATCAAACTCTTTATCTGCCATTACATCCACCAATCTTTAAAATTAGGTTTAAAATTAATAGATTGCTCAATTGCATAAGCATTATTTAAAATCGTTTGCTCATCAAAAGACTTTCCAATTAACTGTAAGCCAAGCGGTAAATTGTTTTGATCATATCCCGCCGGAATAGAAATTGCAGGTAATCCTGCAAGATTTACAGGAACGGTTAAAACATCATTTAGATACATGGAAATTGGATCATCAACATTTTCTCCAATGCCAAAGGCAGATGAGGGTGTGGTTGGCGTTAAAATGGTATCAACTTCCTTAAAAGCTTCATCAAAATCATTTTTAATTAATCTTCGAACTTTTTGTGCTTTTAAATAATAAGCATCATAATATCCTGAAGATAAAACATAAGTTCCAATTAAAATTCTTCGTTTAACCTCATTGCCAAAACCAATTGATCTAGTATTTTCATACATTTCAATTAGATCTTTACCTTCAGCTCTAAAACCATATCTTACACCATCATACCTAGCTAAGTTAGATGAAGCTTCAGCTGGCGCAATAATATAATAGGCTGGAAGTGCGTATTTTGTATGTGGTAAGGATATCTCTTTAATTTCACATCCTAAGGATTTTACTATTTCAATTCCTTTATCCCAAAGGTCTATGATCTCTTTTGACATTCCGTCAATTTTGTATTCTTTTGGAATACCAATTTTTAAACCTTTAATATCTTTCGTTAGTTTTTGAGAAAAGGCTTCTTGTTCTTTTTGAGCTGAAGTTGAGTCTTTATCATCATGACCAGAGATAACTTCCATTAATAAAGAAGCATCTTTAACATCTTTTGTCATTGGTCCGGCTTGATCCAGTGAAGAAGCAAAAGCAACTATTCCCCATCTTGAGCATCTTCCGTAAGTAGGTTTTAAACCAACTGTGCCAGTAAATGATGCAGGTTGCCTTATGGATCCACCAGTATCAGTTCCAACAGTTGCTGAAGTTAAGTGTGCAGCTACTGCAGAAGCGCATCCACCAGATGATCCACCTGGTACTAAATCTTTATCATTTCTATATGGATTAATGACGTTTCCAAAATGACTTGTTTCATTAGATGATCCCATGGCGTATTCATCACAATTAAGTTTACCTAACAAATTTGCACCTTCGTTCCATAGTTTTGATGTAACTGTAGATTCGTATTGAGGTTTAAACCCCTCTAACATTTTACTTGAGGCGGTAGTTTGAGTCCCTTTTGTGCAAAATAAATCTTTAACAGCAAACGGAGCTCCAAATAATTTTTTCTTATTATCTATTTTATCATTTTGATCTTTTGCTTTTTTCAAAGCTTGATCAAAAGTATTTTCGATAAAACAATTTAGTTTTTCTGATTTCTTGGCTCTGTCAACATAAGATTTGGTTACTTCTTCACAAGAAATTTCCTTGGTTTTAATTTTGTCTACTAATTCACAAAGTGTTAATTGATAAATTTCACTCATTATTCAATTACCTTCGGTACTACATAGAAATCTTCGTTATCTTCTGGAGAGTTTAATAAAATATCTTTTTTCTCATTCATAATCTTTACTTGATCATCTCTTTTAATTAACTCTTGATCTACTGTTGAAGCTAGTGGCTCAATGTTATCAATTTTTACTTCATTTAGCTGATCAACAAATTTTAAAATAGAATTTAAGTCTTTAATCATATTCTCTTCAAACTTATCGTTTGAAGCAATTCTTGAAAGTTTTGAAATTTTTTTAACTGTATCTTTGGTAATTGACATTAGACTTTGTAAAAATTTGCGGTAAAATAACACTTTAATGGAAACTATCAACCTTTGCGATAATGATGACTTTCCTTCAAAGGTTGGAAAAAATTCTAGAATTTTAGGAATAGATCCTGGTAAAAAAAATGTAGGGGTCTCTATTAGTGATCCAAATCAAAAAATTGCAACTCCACTTGAAATTATCGTAATCCAAAAATTTAAAAAATTTGTTCAAGACCTAAATAAAATAATTATAGACTATAATGTAAAAGGTATTGTGATAGGAAATCCAATTAACATGGATGGTACTCCAGGACCAAGATCACAATCTGCAAAAGATTTTGCACAAAATATTTCAAAGGTAACAAAAATACCAATTACTCTTTGGGATGAGAGATTATCAAGTGAAGGAGCATTTAAATTAATGGGTGATTTAAACATTAATTCATCAAAAAAATCAGAAAATTTGGACAAGCATGCAGCAGCTTTTATTCTCCAGGGGTATTTAGATTTTTTAAACAAATAACTTGCCTAATTAATAAAATAAGCCTATAGGACTGGTTTTAATGGCTTTATTCAAAACTAAACAAGCTGTTAAATATGAAAAGAAGCACCTTTTAGGTATTCAAGATCTATCTATTCCAGAAATTGTTCATATACTAAACGAAAGCCAATCTTTTGTTGAGCTGAATAGAAAAGAAAACAAGAAATTAAGCTTATTAAAAGGAAAAACTCAAATTAATTTATTTTTTGAAAGTTCTACAAGAACTCTTTCATCTTTTGAGCTTGCAGGAAAAAGACTTGGTGCAGATGTCATGAACATGAACGTTTCAAACTCTGCAATTAAAAAGGGTGAAACACTCATAGATACTGCAATGACTCTAAATGCAATGCATCCAGATATTTTAGTCATAAGACACGGAGACTCTGGAGCAGCAAATTTATTATCAAGAAAAGTAAATTGTGCAGTAATTAATGCTGGTGATGGTTGGAGAGAACACCCCACTCAAGCTCTTTTAGATGCGATGACAATCAAAATGAAAATTGGAAAAATTGAAGGATTGAAAATAGCAATTTGTGGAGACATTATGCACTCACGTGTTGCAAGGTCTAACATATATCTATTAACAATGATGGGCGCAGAAGTAAGGGTTATTGCTCCCAGTACTTTAATGCCAAAAGAAATTCATCAGTTCGGTGTGAAAGTTTACACCAACATGGAAGATGGGCTTAAAGATGTAGATATTATTATGATGTTAAGGATGCAGCTAGAACGAATGGATGGATCTTATATCCCATCTACAAGAGAATATTATGAATTTTTTGCCCTGGATTATAAAAAAATTAAGCACGCCAAAGAAGATGCGTTGATTATGCATCCAGGTCCTATGAATAGAGGGATTGAAATTGATGCATCATTAGCTGATGACATTAATAGAAGTATTATTGTTCAGCAAGTTGAAATGGGTGTTGCGGTTAGAATGGCATGTCTAAAAATTCTTATGGAGAACCAAATATGAAATCAGCAATTATCAATGCAAGAATAATTGATACAAAGAATGATATAGATGACGTTGGTGGAATATTAATAGATGAAAAAGGTTTTGTTGAAGCTATTGGAAAAGAAGTTACTAAAAATAATGTTGGTGATGTAAAAATTTATGACTGTACAAATAAAATTGCAATACCTGGTGTAATAGATGGTAGAGTTTTTGCTGGGGAACCAGGTTTTGAGTATAAGGAAAATTATAGAACCTTAAGCCAAGCAGCTATTTCTGGTGGTGTAACTTCTGTTGTTACTATGCCAAATACTGACCCGGTTATTGATGATGTATCTACATTTGATTTTATTAAAAGAAGAGCTCGAGATAAATCTTTAATTAAAATTCATTCTTTAGCTTCTCTAACAAAAAACTTAGATGGAAATGAAATTACTGAATTTGGATTGTTAAAGCTAAGCGGAGCCATAGGTTTTACTGACGGTATTAAGTGTGTTCAAAGTAACAATGTAATGGACAAGATTTTTAATTATGCAAAAAACCAAAATGCTTTAATTGTTCAAATGCCTCAGGATAACGAATTATCAAAAAATGGTGTAATTAATGAAGGACTAATTGCAACTAAACTAGGTTTAAAAGGTATTCCCGATTACGCTGAACATGTCGTAATTGAGAGAGATTTAAGATTGCTTAGTCAGTATAAATCTAAATATCATATTGCTCTACTATCATCAGGAAAATCATTAGAAATTATAAATGAGTGGAAATCAAAAAATATAGATTTTACAACTGGTGTTTCTATTAATCATTTGTCACTTAATGAAAATGATATTGGTGAATTTAGAACTTTTTTAAAATTATCACCACCTTTAAGAACTGAGCAAGATAGGCTTGATTTAATTAAAGGTGTTAAAAATGGAACAATTGATATTATTGTTTCTGACCACAAGCCAGAAGATGAAGAGTCTAAAAGGTTAACTTTTCAAAAGTGTGCTACAGGCTCTTCTGGCATAGAAACCTTTTTATCTCTAGCCTTAGAACAGTATCATAACGGGAATCTTGAACTTAAAACTATAATTAAAGCAATAACTGAAAATCCTGCAAAAATTTTTGGGATCAATGCTGGTTCATTAGAAAAAGGAATGCCCGCTGATATAGCGGTTATAGATCTTGAAAAACCTTGGGTAGTAAAAAGAGATCAAATCCAATCAAAATCAAAAAATACTGCAATTGAAGATAAAAAACTACAAGGTAAGGTTGAAAAGACTTTTCTCAATGGAAAGTTAGTTTTTGAAATACAATGAATATAACTTTAGTCATTTTATATTCGTATTTACTTGGCAGTATTCCCTTTGGATTAATCTATGCAAAAATTGCAGGATTAGGCGATGTTAGAAATATAGGATCAGGAAATATTGGTGCAACGAATGTTCTTAGAACGGGCAATAAGCAGGTTGCAGCATATACTTTGTTATCAGATATTGCAAAAGGTAGTATTGCAGTATTAATTACAAATAAATTTTTTAATGAGTACAGTCTTTTATCTTTTTTAATTGTATATCTTGGTCATATTTTTCCTGTTTGGCTAAAGTTTAAAGGTGGAAAAGGTGTAGCAACTTTTATCGGTGGAATATTAATAACAAATTACATTTTAGGATTAGTTTTTTTAATTACATGGGGAGTGACTGCCAAAGTCTTTAAAATATCTTCATTGTCAGCAATCATAGCTTTTATTGTCACTCTAGTTGTAACATTTATTTTTTATGATTTTAATTTAACTTTACTAATGTTTTTCTTTACAGTTTTTAGTATTTACACCCATAGAGATAACATTAAGAGAATTATTTCTGGCGACGAAAGTAAAATAAATACTAAATAAAAGCACCATTTTATTACTTTCAAACAACATTAAATTGACAATTATTAAAATATTTGAGACTAGATTTTGCTATGAATTTAGTAATTGTGGAAAGTCCTGCAAAGGCAAAGACGATTAACAAATATCTTGGTGAAGATTATATCGTGTTAGCGAGTTATGGTCATGTAAGAGATTTGCCTTCAAAAAATGGATCAGTTGATACTGAAAATAATTTTAATATGACTTGGGAAATTGATCCTGGTTCTAAAAAACCTTTAAAAGAAATTTATGATGCGGCTAAAGATGCTAAAAAAATTATCCTTGCAACTGACCCCGATCGAGAAGGTGAAGCAATAGCTTGGCATGTTAAAAATATTCTTGATGATAAAAAATTATTAAAAGACAAACAAGTTGAAAGAGTTGTATTTAATGAAATCACAAAAAAAGCAGTAAAAAATGGAATAGATAATCCTAGATCAATTAACACTGAGCTAGTTGACGCTTATATGGCAAGAAGAGCTTTGGATTACTTGGTTGGCTTTAATATATCGCCAATACTTTGGACGAAACTACCTGGATCTAAATCTGCAGGTAGAGTACAGTCTGTTGCCTTAAAATTAATTGTTCAAAGAGAGAATGAAATAGAACTTTTCAAACCAGAAGAATATTGGAGTATTCAATCTTTATTTAAAAATAAAGAAAATAAAGATTTAAATTCAAAAATTACCTTATTTAAATCAGAAAAAACAAATAAATTTTTCTTTAAAAATGAAGAACAAACTAAATCAGCAGTAGAAGAAATAGAAAAACACAATTTTAAAATCACTCAAATAGAAAAAAAACCATATAAAAGAAATCCATACGCACCCTTTACGACTTCAACAATGCAGCAAGAAGCTTCTAAAAAGTTAGGCTTTGGAGCTTCAAGAACAATGCAAGTGGCTCAAAGATTATATCAAGGATTTGAAATTGATGGAGAAACAGTTGGACTAATTACTTATATGAGAACTGATGGAACACAAATATCCAATGAAGCGCTACAGACTTGCAGAACTTTTATTGAAAATAAAATTGGAAAAGAATATTTACCAGAACAAGCAAGGAACTACAGTGGGAAAAAAGCAAAAAATGCACAAGAGGCCCATGAAGCAATTAGACCAACTGATATTAATAGAGACCCAGCATCCTTAAAATCAATATTAGACAGAGATCAAATGAGGTTATACGAACTGATTTGGAATAGAACTGTATCATCTCAAATGCAATCTGCTGAGTTTGAGAGGACTTCAGTTGATGTTTATAATAGTGATAAAACTATAGGGTTTAGAGCTAATGGTTCCATTCAAAAATTTGATGGTTTTTTAAAACTTTATCAAGAAACAAAAGAAGAAGATGAAAAAAAAGAAGATAATGATGATGATGAAAATATTTTACCTAATGTCAATGAAGGTGATGAGCTAAAATTAGATAAAATTATAGATGAACAGCATTTTACAAATCCTCCTCCAAGATATTCTGAGGCAAGTTTAGTTAAAAAACTTGAAGAGCTAGGAATTGGCAGACCATCAACCTACGCAAGTATTATTTCAGTTTTATCAACTAGAAATTATGTAGAGTTAATTAATAAAAAATTTACCCCAACAGACCGAGGAAAATTAATCACGGCTTTTTTAGATAAATTATTTAATAGATATGTAGATTATAACTTTACCGCAAATTTAGAAGACAGTTTAGATGAAATAACATCTGGTAAAATCAAATGGATCGATGTCTTAAGTCAATTTTGGGAAAAGTTTAATTCAAATGTAAATGAAGTCAAAGAGTTAAGAACAAGAACTATTCTTGATATGCTAAATGAAAGTTTAGCAGATATAATTTTTGACAAAGATGGAGAGGGAAAAGTTTTAAGAAAATGCCAGTGTGGTGGTGAGTTAAGTTTAAAAGTTGGGCGATTTGGCGCTTTTATTGGATGCTCTAATTATCCTGAATGTAAATTTACAAGACCTTTATCAAGAATAAAAGCTGCTCAAGAAGATTTTATGTCAGAGCCAAAGGAAATTGGAGAAACTGATGAAGGCAAAAAAATTATGCTTAAAAAAGGTAGATTTGGGCCATACCTTCAAGTTGGCAATGATGAAAAAGAAATGAAAAATTTTTCAATTCCAAAAGGAATATCGCCTAATGATGTTGATATTGAAAAAGCAAAATTTTTATCAGGATTACCAAAAGTTTTAGGAAAGTATCCTGAAAATAATGAGGATATTACTTTAAATAACGGAAGGTTTGGTCCTTACGTAAAGTGCGCCAACAAATCGGCTACCTTAGAATCTCCTGAAGATATTTTTTCAATTGGAATCAATAAAGCAATTACTTTAATTGCTGAAGCGAAACCAGGAAGAAGGTCTTCAAATGAAATTAAAAATCTCGGTGAACATCCAGAAGATAAAAAACCAGTAAAAGTAATGAAAGGTCAATTTGGTCCATATATTAAATACAAAACAATAAATGCAACCATACCTGATGATAAAGATCCAAATGATATTACCATGGAAGAGGCATTAGTTTATATTGATAAACGTTTAGAGTATGACGCTCAAAAAAAAGGTAAAACCCTCAAAAAAACAAAGAAGACTAAAAAGAAAAAATAATGTCTATTGAGGATAAACTTAATAATCTAAATATCGAAATACCAAATCCACCTGACCCTGTTGGGAATTATTCAGCTTTTATAAAATCAAATAATTTAATTTTTATCTCTGGACAGTTACCTATACTTCCAGACGGAAGTATAATTAAGGGAAAAATTAGTAAAGATTTAACAATCGAAGAAGGTGAACAAGCAACTAGAATAGCCATTCTCAATGTTTTGGGACAATTAAAAAAAGCAACCAATGATTTAAATCTAGTAAAAAGGTGTGTTAAAATTACAGGCTACTATAATTGCTCTGCTGAATTTAAAGAACATGCAAAACTTTTAAATATTGCATCTGATTTAATAGTAAACATTTTTGGAGATAAAGGTAAACATGCAAGAGCTGTAATTGGTGCAAATACCCTACCCTTGGATGCAGCAGTTGAGTTAGAAACTATATTTGAAGTTTAATTTTTACCTAGAACTTTTTCTGGCTTTTCAGATTTTGAGAATTTTTTATAATTAAAAATAATTTTTTCATCTTTAACATCAACTTTAACATGTCCTCCATCTACTAATTTTCCATGTATAATTTCATCAGCTAAAGTTTTTTTAATATGCTCATCTATATACCTCGATATTGGTCGCGCGCCCATTGTTTGTGAATAGCCTTTTTCACATATTAGATCATTTGCAGTGTTAGACAGTTCAATCACAACATCTCTAGCATTTAATTGAGTCTCGAGCTCAAGAATAAACTTGCTGACAATTTGCTTAATTATAGATTTATCAAGTCTGTTAAAACTAATTATTGAGTCTAATCTATTTCTAAATTCAGGACTAAAAACTTTATTTATTGTCTGTTGATCGATGTCATTATTTTTTTTAGTTGAAAAACCAATTTGATCTTTTTCTAACTCTGCGGCACCAATGTTACTAGTTAAAATTAATATAACATTTCTAAAATCAACATTTTTTCCATTTTGATCTTTTAA